>Ga0075425_100004002_pt1 | contig 15129 bp, 7 predicted proteins | sample SoiMethybrSBSTD4_FD_75300 | JGI IMG/M metagenome (GOLD analysis project Ga0075425, IMG submission 75300) | Bulk soil microbial communities from a Populus tree surrounding site in Tennessee, USA - Soil MetaG P. TD hybrid SBSTD4 | ecosystem: Environmental > Terrestrial > Soil > Tree plantation...
CGCGGTCCGGCTCGCTATCGACCTCGACGAAGCCGTCGTGCTCGCGGATGATGCCGTATACCGCCGTGAGGCCGAGACCGGTTCCCTGTCCCGGACCCTTGGTCGTGAAGAAAGGATCGAAGATGCGTTCGCGAACGGCCGGCTCCATTCCCGCGCCCGAGTCTTTGACCCGGATGCAGATGTAGCGGTCGTCGGCGGCATCGGGGAAGCGCGATTTCAGCTCGTCGCCCGCGACGATCGTGTCGCTGAGCGATAGGCTGCCCGCGCCGTTTATCGCGTCGCGGGCGTTGACGCAAAGATTGAGGAGCGCCTGGTGCAATCGGTTGGGATCCGCGAGCGTCGGCGAGACGCCGGGGTCGGTTGTGACGGAGATCGTTATCGTCTTCGGAAACGTCTCGCCCAATATTTTCACGAATTGGCGCAAGAGGTCGTTGACGTCGACCGGTTCGAAGCTAAGATTGCCGCTCCGCGACAGAGTCAAAAGCTGCTGCACGAGAACCGCGCCGCGCATGCCCGTCTCGCGGATGATTTCCAGCCCTTCACGCACGCGCTCTCCGTCCTCCACGCCCGTGAGCGACGAGGAGTATCCCAGGATAATCGTCAGGATATTGTTGAAGTCGTGCGCGATGCCGCCGGCGAGCGTGCCGATGCTCTCCATCTTTTGCGACTGCGAGAGCTGCTGCTGGAGCTTTTCGCGCTGTTCGATGGTGCGGATAAGCTCGGCGGTGCGGTCGGCGACGCGTCGTTCCAGCTCGACGTTGAGCTCGCGCAGCTCCGCCTCCATGCGCTTGCGCTCGGTCACATCGCGGGCGACGCTGGAGGCGCCGATGATCCGCCCCGAGGCGTCGAGAATCGGCGAGATCGCCAGGGACACGTCGATGACTTTGCCGAACTTGGAGCGGCGCAGCGTCTCGAACGGCTCGAGTCGCTCGCCGCGCCGGACGCGCTCGAGAATGACGCGTTCCTCCGAATGCTTTTCTTCCGGAATGATGATCGTCATCGGCTTGCCGATCGCCTCGTCCGCCTTGTAGCCGAAGAGTTCTTCGGCGCTCTCGTTCCACGAGAGAATGACGCCGTCGAGGTTTTTGCTGATGATCGCGTCCTGGGAGGATTCGACCACGGCGGCGAGCAGCGACTGGGCCTCCTTGACGGCCTGCTGCTTCATCCGCTCGTTCATGCGGAAGAGATCGACGAAGACCGAGACCTTCGCCTTGAGTACGTCCGGCATGACCGGCTTGAAGAGGTAGTCGACGGCGCCGCTGGCGACGCCGCGCACCACGTCCTCGTCGAGCGTGTCGACGGCGGAGAGGAAGATGATCGGCGTGTAGCGGAAGCGCTCGTTTTGCCGGATCATCGCCGCGGTCTCGAAGCCGTCGATGTCCGGCATGCGGACGTCGAGCAAAATGAGCGCGAAGTCCTGCCGCAGCAGTTGGCGCAGCGCCTCACGCCCCGAGCGCGCGAGCACGAGCGTCCGGCCCGGGGCGGCGAGCAGCGCCTCCATCGCCATCAACGTCTTCGAGTCGTCGTCGACGATGAGAATGTTCGCTATCGGTTCAATCATCAAAAATTTTTCGCGTCGTTATGTAGGGGCAGGTTTTAAACCCGCCCCTACATTTATTCAAGCCGCCGGGCTTTCGCTCGCCAGCGCCGCCGCCTTGCGGTTCAGCGGCTGCTTGCCGAACAGCCAGATGCGCAGCAGCGCCAGCAGCTCTTCGGTGTCGACCGGCTTGGCGATGTAGTCCGAGGCGCCGGCCTCGAGACATTTTTCGCGGTCGCCTTTCATCGCCTTCGCCGTCAGCGCCAGAATCGGGAGCAGCCGGTGCTTCGGATTGATCCGGATGCGCCGCATCGTCTCATAGCCGTCCATCTCGGGCATCATGATGTCCATCAGCACCGCGTCGATCTCTGGGTCTTCGTCGAGCAGGGCGATCGCCTCGGCGCCGGTCTCGCGGCTGACGACGTTGAGGCCGTGCTGCTCGAGCAGACTGGTCAGCGCGAAAATGTTGCGCACGTCGTCGTCGACGACGAGCACCTTCTTGTCGACGAGCGCTTCGTCGGTCTGTCTGAGCCGCTTGAGCATCTCCTGCTTCGAGGGCGGCAGCTCGGATTCGACCAAGTGGAGGAACAGCGAGGTCTCGTCGAGCAGCCGCTCGGGCGATTGGACGCCTTTCAAGATAACGCTCTCGGCCATGCGCAGGAGCTGGATCTCGTCCTCTTCCGAGAGATCCTTTCCGGTGAAGACCACGATCGGCAAGTCGCGGAGCTCGGGCTCCTCTCGGACGCGTTCGAGCAGCTCGAAGCCCGAGATGTCAGGCAGCCGCAAGTCGAGCACGACGCAGTCGAAACGCGTACCGTTGCGCAGCGCCGCCCACGCCTCGGCGCCCGAGGACGCGGTCGTGATGTCGACGCTGTCGTGGCCGAGCAGCTCGACGATGCTCTGCCGCTCGATCTCGTTGTCTTCGACGACGAGCAGCTGCCGGCGCGTCGACTGCGCGTATTCGAGCACCCGGTCCGCGGCTTTTTTGAGCTCGTCGGTCGTCGACGGCTTGATCAAGTAGGAGAAGGCGCCGTGGCCCAGGCCCTGGAGTCTTTCTTCCTCGACCGTGAGGATCTGGACCGGAATATGGCGCGTCGCGGAGTCCTGCTTCAAATGGCTCAGCACCGTCCAGCCCAGCATGTCGGGCAGGAAGATGTCGAGCGTGATCGCGAGCGGATTGTACTGGCGCGCGAGCGAGCGCACCAGCGATCCCTGCGCGGTGACGACGCCCTTGAATCCCTTCTCGCGCACGAGCCCCAGCAGCACGCGGGCGAAGTGCGGATCGTCTTCGACGATCAGCACCGCTGGGTCGCCGGGCATGATCTCGTGCCGGTCGTCGGGGATCTCCTCGGGCTTCTCCGCCTGGCGCACGATGAGCGGCGCCGGCGCCGGCATATCCGCCCGCGGCGCGGCGCCCGGCGCGGCCCCCATGTATTGGTCGGGCAGGTACATTGTAAACGTGCTGCCCTGGCCAGGGGCGCTGACCAGCTTGATTTCGCCGCCGAGCAGCGTCGCGAGCTCGCGGCTGATGGCGAGGCCGAGGCCCGTGCCGCCGAAGCGCCGGCTCGTGCCGGCATCGGCCTGATGGAACGCCTCGAAGATGATTTTCTGCTTGTCCGGCGGGATGCCGATACCGGTGTCGCTTACCTCGAAGGCTACGACTTTCGGGCTCGAATTGAGCGTCACATGATCGGGGCTCCAGCCGCTGCTCGCGACTTTCATCCGCAAAGTGACGCGGCCCTGCATGGTAAACTTGAACGCGTTCGAGAGCAGGTTCTTGAGCACCTGCTGGAGCCGCTTGATGTCGGTCGTAATGCCGCGCGGGAGATGGGACTCGACGTCGATCTCGAAGGCGAGCTGCCGCGACTCGGCGACGTGGCGGAAGCTCCGCTCGACCGCGTCGCGCACCTTGACGAACGGGATCTCCTCGGGCTCGACCGTGACGGTTCCCGATTCGATCTTCGAAAGATCGAGGATGTCGCTGATCAGATTCAGCAGGTCCGCGCCGGCGGCGTGGACGTTGCGTGCGAACTCGACCTGCTTCGCGCTCAAGTTGCCGTCGCGGTTGTCGGCCAGCTGCTGCGCGAGGATCAAGATCGAGTTCAGCGGCGTGCGCAGCTCGTGCGACATATTGGCCAAGAACTCCGATTTGTACTTCGACGCGAGCGCCAGCTCGGCTGCCTTTTCCTCGACCGCGTGGCGCGCCTGCTCGATCTCGCGGTTCTTGCGCTCGACCTCCGCGTTCTGCTCGGCGAGCTGTTTCGCCTTGTTGGCCAGTTCTTCGTTGGTCTGCTGCAGCTCCTTCTGCTGCGCCTGAAGCTCGACGGCGAGCTTTTGCGACTGCTGGAGCAAGCCCTCGGTGCGCATCGTCGCCTCGATCGTGTTGAGGACGATACCGATGCTTTCCGTGAGCTGCGCGAGGAAGGTCAGATGCGTGGAAGTGAAGTGCGCCAGCGAGGCGAGCTCGATGACGGCCTTCGTCTGCCCTTCGAAGAGGACCGGCAAAACGATCAGGTTACGCGGCGGCGCTTCGCCGAGGCCCGAGCTGATGCGGAGATAATCGGTCGGCACCTCGTCGAGCAGGATGCGGCGCTTCTCCAGCGCGCACTGGCCGACGAGGCCGACGCCGACGGGCAGATCGGTCGGAAGCTCGGTGTCCTCGCCGCGGGCATAGCCGGCGAGCATCTGCAGGCGGTCAACGCCGTTGCTGGAATCCATCTGGTAGATCGCGCCGTATTGGGCGCTGACGAGCGGCGCGAGCTCGGAGAGCAGCATGCGCCCGACCGTGGTCAGATCGCGCTGACCCTGGAGCATGCTGGTGAATTTTCCCAGGTTCGTCTTCAGCCAGTCCTGCTCGGTGTTCTGCTCGGTCGTGGCGCGCAGGTTTTGGATCATCGCGTTGATGTTGTCCTTCAACTCCGCGACCTCGCCGCGCGCGTCGACCTGAATCGAGCGCGTCAGGTCGCCCTTGGTGACGGCGGTCGCGACGTCGGCGATCGCGCGCACCTGAGTGGTCAGGTTGGCGGCGAGCAGGTTGACGTTGTCGGTCAGGTCTTTCCAGATGCCGGCGACGCCGGGGACGTTCGCCTGGCCGCCGAGGCGGCCTTCGACGCCGACTTCGCGCGCGACCGTGGTGACCTGCTCGGCGAAGATCGCCAGCGTGTCGGTCATGTTGTTGATCGTCTCGGCGAGCGCCGCGACTTCGCCCTTCGCTTCGACGGTGAGCTTTTCCTTCAAGCTGCCGTTGGCGACGGCGGTGACGACCTTGACGATGCCGCGGACCTGCGCGGTCAGGTTCGCGGCCATGACGTTGACGTTGTCGGTCAAATCCTTCCATGTGCCGGCGACGCCGGGGACGACCGCCTGGCCGCCGAGCTTGCCTTCCGTGCCGACCTCGCGCGCGACGCGCGTGACTTCGGCGGCGAAGGCGTTCAGCTGGTCGACCATCGTGTTGATCGCGTTTTTGAGCTGTAAGATTTCGCCGCGGACGTCGACCGCGATTTTTTTCGACAAGTCGCCGTTGGCGACGGCGATCGTGACGTCGGCGATGTTGCGGACCTGAGCGGTCAGGTTGTTCGCCATCAGGTTGACGTTGTCGGTCAGGTCCTTCCATGTGCCGGCGACGCCGGGGACGACCGCTTGGCCGCCGAGCTTGCCTTCGGTGCCGACCTCGCGCGCGACGCGCGTGACTTCGGCGGCGAAGGCGTTCAGCTGGTCGACCATCGTGTTGATGGCGTCTTTGAGCTGTAAGATTTCGCCGCGGACGTCGACGGTGATCTTTTTCGACAAGTCGCCGTTGGCGACGGCGATCGTGACGTCGGCGATGTTACGCACCTGGGCGGTCAGGTTGCCGGCCATCAGGTTGACGCTGTCCGTCAAGTCCTTCCAGGTGCCCGCGACGCCGGTGACGACCGCCTGGCCGCCGAGCTTGCCTTCGGTGCCGACCTCGCGCGCGACGCGCGTGACTTCCGCCGCAAAGGCGTTCAGCTGGTCGACCATCGTGTTGAACGCGGCTTTCAGCTGGAGGATCTCGCCGCGGACGTCGACGGTGATCTTCTTGGATAAGTCGCCGTTGGCGACGGCGATGGTCACTTCCGCGATGTTACGGACCTGAGCGGTAAGGTTGCTCGCCATCGCGTTGACGGAGTCGGTCAGGTCCTTCCATGTTCCCGCGACGCCCGGGACGACCGCCTGCCCACCTAATTTTCCTTCCGTTCCCACCTCGCGCGCGACGCGCGTGACCTCGGCCGCGAAGCTCCGGAGCTGGTCGACCATCGTGTTGATGGTGTCTTTCAGCTGGAGGATTTCGCCGCGGACGTCGACGGTGATCTTCTTGGATAAGTCGCCGTTGGCGACGGCGATGGTGACGTCGGCGATGTTGCGGACCTGAGCGGTCAGGTTGCCGGCCATCATGTTGACGCTTTCGGTCAGGTCCTTCCAGACGCCGCTGACGTCGCGGACCTGCGCCTGGCCGCCGAGCTTGCCTTCCGTGCCGACCTCGCGCGCGACGCGCGTGACCTCGGCGGCGAAGGCGTTTAGCTGGTCGACCATCGTGTTCATGGCTTCTTTGAGCTGGAGGATCTCGCCGCGGACGTCGACGGTGATCTTTTTCGATAAGTCGCCGTTGGCGACGGCGATGGTGACGTCGGCGATGTTGCGGACCTGCGCGGTCAGGTTGCCGGCCATGATGTTGACGCTTTCGGTCAGGTCCTTCCAGACGCCGCTGACGTCGCGGACCTGCGCCTGGCCGCCGAGCTTTCCTTCGGTGCCGACTTCGCGCGCGACGCGCGTGACCTCGGCGGCGAAGCTGCGCAGCTGGTCGACCATCGTGTTGATGGTGTCTTTGAGCTGGAGGATCTCGCCTTTGACGTCGACGGTGATTTTTTTGGATAAGTCGCCGTTGGCGACCGCGATCGTGACTTCCGCGATGTTACGCACCTGACCGGTCAGGTTGCTCGCCATCGCGTTGACGGAGTCGGTCAAGTCTTTCCACGTGCCGGCGACGCCGGGGACGACCGCCTGGCCGCCTAATTTTCCTTCCGTTCCCACTTCGCGGGCGACGCGCGTGACTTCCGAAGCGAAGCTGCGGAGCTGGTCGACCATCGTGTTGATCGCTTCTTTCAACTGGAGGATTTCGCCGCGGACGTCGACGGTGATCTTCTTGGATAAGTCGCCGTTGGCGACGGCGATCGTGACGTCGGCGATGTTACGCACTTGGTCGGTCAGGTTGCCGGCCATGAAGTTGACGGAGTCGGTCAAGTCTTTCCATGTGCCGGCGACGCCGGGGACGACCGCCTGGCCCCCGAGCTTTCCTTCGGTGCCCACTTCGCGGGCGACGCGCGTGACTTCCGAAGCGAAGCTGCGGAGCTGGTCGACCATCGTGTTGATCGTGTCTTTGAGCTGTAAGATTTCGCCTTTGACGTCGACGGTGATTTTCTTGGATAAGTCGCCGTTGGCGACGGCGATGGTGACATCGGCGATGTTACGCACCTGACCGGTCAGGTTACTCGCCATCGCGTTGACGGAGTCGGTCAAGTCTTTCCACGTGCCGGCGACGCCGGGGACGACCGCCTGGCCGCCTAATTTTCCTTCCGTTCCCACTTCGCGCGCGACGCGGGTAACTTCGGACGCGAAGCTGCGGAGCTGGTCGACCATCGTGTTGATCGCTTCTTTCAACTGAAGGATTTCGCCGCGGACGTCGACGGTGATTTTCTTGGACAAGTCGCCGTTCGCGACGGCGATCGTGACGTCGGCGATGTTACGCACCTGGTCGGTTAGGTTGCCGGCCATCAGATTGACGCTGTCGGTCAAGTCTTTCCACGTTCCGGCGACGCCGCGGACGACCGCCTGGCCGCCTAATTTTCCTTCCGTTCCCACTTCGCGCGCGACGCGGGTGACTTCGGCGGCGAACGCCTCAAGCTGCTTGACCATCGCGTTGACGGTCTTCGCGGCGGTAAGGAATTGTCCTTTCAGCGGCTGGCCTTCGGCCTCCAGGGCGACGGTTTGGGTCAAGTCGCCTTTGGCGACCGCGCCGATGACGCGCGCCATTTCCGTCGTCGGCCGCGCCAGGTCGTCGATCAAGCTGTTGATCGCCTCCAGCTGTGTCTTCCAGGATCCGCGGTGGCTTACCAAAGATGCGCGGCGGGAGAGCTTGCCTTCGGTGCCGACCGCGTAGCTGACGCTCTCGACCTCTTTTGTAATTCGATCGTTCGTCTCGATGATGTCGTTCAATGTATCGGCGATTTTGCCGTTGATTCCCGTCCATCCCGACGGCAGGCGAACGGAAAAATCGCCCTTTTGCACAGCCAGGAGAACCTGGAGAATCTGTTTGGCGTCGACGGCTTCCGCTTCGCTATGACTGACGCCGTTAGTCGGCTGCGTATGTTTGCCGCGCATAGTCCCCCCTAGGTATTAGATAACGCTTAGGATAAATGACCCTGCATTCTAAACCCGCCGACCCCCCAAGCAATCAGGTAAAAACCCGAATTCAGCTCCGGAATTTACCCTAATCCGATGAACGGCGAAAGAATGCGATGGAGGCTAATTTTCTACAGTTAATTGTATGTAACTCAAGGCCCTTAAAATGCAATATTTTTAAGCGCATTGACAGCGTGAAATTGCTAACATAATCATGTCCGGAGCAACAGGGGAGGTGGAATGAAATTTGGCGCCCATTATTTGCCCACCTATGTCCCGGACCTCGACGGCTCGGTCGGAGAATTCTACAACCGCATGTTCGCCCAGATCGAGGAGCTCGACCGGCTCGGCTTCGATCACGCGTGGGTGACCGAACACCATTTCGGCGAATACGGCGGCACCGTGCCCCACCCGCCGACTTTCATCGGCGCGGTCGCGCGCACGACGACGCGCATCCGCCTCGGCGTCGCCATCAACGTGCTGCCGCTGCACGATCCGCTGGACGTGGCGGAGTCCTACGCCATGGCCGACATCATCTCCGGCGGCCGGCTGGAATTCGGCGTCGGCAAAGGCAGCGAGCCGATGGAATACCAGCGCCTCGGCGTTTCCCAGGAAGAGGCGACCATCCGCATGAAAGAGGGCATGGAGTTGATTCTCCAGGCCTGGTCCGACCGGCCGGTCAATTTTCGCGGCGAATTCTACCGCTATGAAAACATCCGCGTGCTCCCCAAGCCGGCGCAGCGGCCGCATCCGCCGGTCTGGGTCGGCTGCGCGCGCAGCGAAGATTCTTTTCAGTGGGCGGGAGCGAACGGATTCCATCTCATGACGCTGCCGTATCTCTACAAGACGCCGGACGTCCTGCCGCGCCTAGTGAGAATATACCGCGAGTCGCTCGCCGCGTCGGGGCGCGATCCCGCGCGCCACGAAGTGCTCGGCAAATTTCATATTTACGTCTCGACGAGTTTCGAGCGCGCGGTGGAGGAGGCGACGCCGTTTTTGGAAAATTATCTCAGCGTCCACGCCGCGCACGACCCCGAGCGCGCGACGCCGAGGCAGCTCAAAGTCCGCGATGCCGCGACGCAGCTCGCCGGCGGATTCGCCATCGCCGGCGATCCGGAGCGCTGCATCGATACGATTCTCAAATGGCGCGACGAGGTCGGATTGACGGCTCTTTCGGGGACGTTTCATTTCGGCGGTCTGCCCCAGGAGCTGGCGCTCAAAAATATCCGGCTGTTCGCGGAAAAGGTCATGCCGCGGCTAGCGTGATTCGTAGGGGCGGGTTTGAAACCCGGCCCTACATTTTATCCCCGCCTGGTCGGGAACGCCGGCGGATTGATTTCTTCGACCGATCTTCCGGCCCAATCGCGCTTCGACCAATTATCCCACGCCCGCTTGGCCGCGGTTTCGGCATCGGCGAATAGCTTCTCGTCGTCGATACGCGTCGAGCGGCCGCCCTCGATAACGACCTCGCCGTTGACGATCACGGTCTCGACGTCGGCGCCGCTGCCGTATTCCACCAGCGCATTGACCGGATCGCGCGCCGGCCCATAGCGCGTCGTGCGCAGGTCGACGACGACGATGTCGGCTTTCGCGCCCGGCGCGATCCTGCCGAGATCGTCGCGCCCCAGCGCTTGCGCTCCCCAGACGGTCGCCGCGTTGAAGACGCGCGCCGCGCGCGCGCCGTAATATTTTTTGTCCATCACGCGCGAGATCAATGAGGCGTAGCGCATCTCGGCGACGATATCGAGTGGATAGGTGTCGGTGCCGAGCCCCATGTTGACGCCTGCGTCCACGTAGCGGTCGAACGACTCCGCGGCGTTCGCCATCTTGGCGTATTTGTGCGGGCAGTGACCGACGGAAGTCCCGCTTTCGGCGAGGAGCTTGAGCTCGTCGCCGAACGGATAGTCGAGCTTCGAATGGCCCGTAATAAAAACCGTATGGCCGAGGACGGTCTTCGGCCCGAGAATGCCGGCGTCGGCGAGATACTCGATCGCCGGCTTTCCGTGCTTATAGAGTATCTCGATCAGCTCGCGCAGATTGCCGGCGGCATGGGTATGGATGCCGACATCGAGTTCCTTGGCCGCCGCGGCGGTCTCTTGCAGCAGCGAAGGCTCGCAGGTCTCGGCCTGCGCGGGGTTTAAAATTCCCCGCACGCGGCCGTTTTTCGCGCCGTGAAATTTGCGGATGAAATCGGCCGCGCGCTGAAGGCCCGGCCGCCCCCGATCCTCCCGCGCTTCATAGTAATGTCGCCCCTGCGAATCCGTGAAGACATCATGGCTGCGATAAGGCGGGCTGAAGAAAACGCGCGCGCCGATCTCGCCGACGATCTCGACGTATTCGTCGAGATTTCCCGGCCCGCCGCCCGGGTCGAGAATCGTCGTGGCGCCGTTTCTGAGCGCGCTGTAAAGCGCGTAGCGCCGCCCCATCGCGACGCTCTCGGGCGGCGGCGGGGCGGCTTTCTCTTTCACCGGCGCGCCGAAGACGAAGAAGTTCGCCGACAAATAATCTTTTTTGGTCGCGTCCGTGATGAGATAATCGCCGACGTTCAGCTGCGAATGGACGTGGAGGTTGATGAATCCCGGGCAGACGAGCTTGCCCGACGCGTCGATGATTTTGTCCGCGGCTTTGCGCTCGCTCCCGACATAGGTCACCGAGTCGCCTTCGATCAGCACGCTGCCGCCGGGAACGAGCTCGTGCGTTTTCCCCGACCACCCGACGATAGTCCCGCCGTCGATGCGAATCGCCATCGTTCGAGAAAATAAGAACTAAAGAACCAAAACGCAAACGCTCTCAGCGCTCGCGTCCCGACGCTTGCTTCAACGCTTGTAGAAACGTGGGGTCGAATTTAAAGCCCAGGCGCTCGCCGCGGTGGACGTCGTCCCACGCGCTTTCATAATCTTGCAAGACAAAATAAGCCGCGGCGCGATTCGAGAAGGTGAGCCCGTCTCTGGAGTTCAACTCCAGCGCGCGCGTGTAGTCTTCGACCGCCTCCGCGTGGCGCCCCAACTTGCCGTAAACGCCCGCGCGCCCGGCGTAAAGATACGCCGCTTTGGGGCTCAGCTCGATCGCCTGGGAAAGGTCCGCGATGGCGCGGGCGTAATCGCCTTTCGCCTTGTAAACGAGGCCGCGGTTGCGATAGGCGGCGACCGATCGCCCGTCGAGCTTCAGCGCGCGGTCGAGATCGGCGATCGCGGCATCGTATTGTGCGCGATCGGCATAGGCGACGGCGCGCGCGCTGTACGCCTCGGCCGACGGCTCGATCTCGATCGCCTTCGTATAATCCCGAATCGCCTGCTCCGGCCGGCGGCTTTGCGCGTACGCGCGCCCGCGCTGATAGTAGGCAAACGCGCTGCGGGAATTGACCTCCAAAGCCCGGTTGAAATCGGCGAGCGCCTCGGCCTCGCGCCCCTTGTCGAGATAAGCGGCGCCGCGCGCCGTATACGCGACCTCGATCTTCGGATTGATCGCCAGAGCGCGCGTCGCGTCGGCGATCGCTCGGTCGAGCTCACCCATATTCCAATAGGCGATCGCGCGCGAGGTGAGCGCGCCGGCGTGCCTGGGATCGAGCGCGAGCGCGCGATTGAATTCTTCCATTGCGCGCCCGGTCTGACCGAGGTTGCCGTAGGCAAGGCCGCGGCCGTGGTGCGCCTCGGCGTAGCGGGGATTCAACTGCAGGGCGCGGCTGTAATCGGCGATCGCCTCGTCGTAGCGACCGCGCTGCAGATAGGTATAGCCGCGCGCGGTATAGCCCGGCGCGTCTTTGGGCGCGCTTTCCATCGCCGCGCAGCCCGCGAGGAAGGCGAGCGCGAGCGCCGGCAGCAAACGGCGGACGCGGGCGAGCTTCATCGAGCATTCAACGCGCGGCGTTGGCTTTCTGCTGGGCGCCGTTTTTGATCGCTTCCGCCATCTCGCGGCTCAAATCGGCAAGCGTGGCACTCAACGCGTCGACCGCGGCCTCTTTCGTGGCGCCCTGAATCGGCCGTTTGATCACGCTCGTTTTGCTCGCCAGCGGCTGCTTCGTCGCCGCATCGACAATCATCCAGCGCGCCGCGAGCTGGGCTTCGTTCGCCGCGGTCGGCTCGAAGCTGAGGATCTCGACATCGAGCTGATGCGTTACGCGCCGGCTCGAAGGCCAGGGAAAGCGCACGATGCGCTCGCTTTTCAGCAGCGTGTAGAGGTTTTGCGCCAGCACGCGGCTCACGTCTTCTTCCAGCGGCTCGATCCAGCGGTCGTTTTGCGCGACGTCGAAGCGGTTTGGCGCAACGCGCGTCACAATCTCTTCGCGATCGAGATAGCCGGGAAGGCGGACGGGGCCGACGCCGAGCACGATATCATCGAGTGAAGCCGGCGCCGCGTCTCCCTCGGCCGTCGCCGTCAGGGCGTAGAATCGCGTGCGGTCCGGCTGCGGCGTGGTGAAGGAAGAGAGGCAGCCGGCGATAAATAAGCTGAATACAGCGAGCAGCCAGAGAGATAAAGGCCGCCGTTTTCTGTCATCCTGAGCGTAGCGAAAGATCTCTCCGAGACATTTTTCATTGCGACAAAACGCTAAAGCCGGAGAGATTCTTCGTCGCTGCCGCTCCTCAGAATGACAGTCATTTCTCTTGACTCTCCAGGAATTTGCCATGGACCTCCTCACCGTTCCTCCTTCGTCTCCGGCTTGCCGAAGATGAGCGCCCGCGGATTTCTCTCGAGATAGCTGGTGAGCTGACGGAGCGAGCGCGCGGCGGCCGAGATCTCTTTCAGGCTCCTGGTCAGCTCGTGAAACGTCGCTGAGTCGGGATCGACCAGGCCCTTGACGCTGGCGATCGCCGTCTCGGCCTCCTTCATCGTCGCGTCGGCCTGTTTCAAAGCGGCGCGGGTCTCCGCGGACGTCTGTTTCAAGTCGCCGGTCAGGCCGTTCATGTTGGTCTCGACGTTTTTGGCCAGGTCGCGGATCGACACGACCGCCTCTTCGATCTTGGGCATCGTCTTTTGCAGCCCCTGCAGGGACCCCTTGAACTCCGGCGAGGCGAGGACCGAGTTGATGCCCTTGGAGGTCTGTTCAAGGGCGGTGAGCATCCCCTGGAAGTCGATCTCGCCGATCCGCGCGACGATGCGGCTGGCTACGTCCTGAGCCTGCTCGAAGATCGAAGGAACCGTCGGGATCTCGATATAGCGACTTGTGTTCGGCGCCGTTTGCATGAAATTGGCGGGGGTGTCGGGGTAAAAATCGAGATTGACGAAAAGCAGTCCGGTGACGATGCTCTCCATCTGGAGCTGGCCGCGGAGCCCCTGGTCGATCAGCGCCTTGGCGACTTCCGGGTCGTTCAGCGCGGCCTCCGAGCCGCCCAGCTTGGTGATCTTTTCTCCCTCGACGCGGACGATCACCGGGATGCGCGGCACGCTCAAGTCCGGCCCGAGCTGCAACAGGATCTTCTGCACCGAGCCGATCTCGACGCCTTTGAACTTGACCGGCGCGCCGACGCGCAGCCCGTTCACCGAGCCTTGGAAGTAGAGGACGAAATCCCGGTAGCGGACGAACAGCTTGCCGGAGCCCAGGATGAGCACGGCGATCACGATGAGCGCGATCGCGCCGACGACGAACGAGCCGATCAGCACGGGGCTCACTTTCTTCTTCATCGTTGCGCCGCCTCCTGCGGCAGGCCGCGGGTCAGGAACTCGCGCACCTTCGGGTCGGGCGAATGGGCGAGCAGCTCCTTCGGATGGCCGCGGGCCGTGATCGTGCTCGCCTCGGCGTCGAGAAAGATGCTGTTGTCGCCGATGGTCAGGATGCTCGCCACATCGTGCGTGACGACGACGACCGTCGCGCCGAGGCTGTCGCGCAGCTCGAGGATCAATTCGTCGAGCCGGCGCGCGGTCACCGGATCGAGCCCCGCCGAGGGCTCGTCGAGGAACAGCGCCTCGGGGTCGAGCGCGATCGCGCGCGCGAGGCCGGCGCGTTTTTGCATTCCGCCGCTGATCTCCGACGGGTAAAAGTCCTCGTAGCCCTTGAGGCCGACGAGCGCGAGCTTGAGCGAGGCGACCTCGCGGATCTCCTCCGGATTCAAATCGGTGTAGTCCTCGAGCAGCAGCCCGATGTTTTCCGCCAGCGTCATCGAGCTCCACAGCGCGCCGCTCTGGAACAGCACGCCGATGCGCCGGAGGATGCGCTGCCGCTCGGCCTCGTCCGCCTTGGTGAAGTTGTCGTCGCCGAAGTAGATCTCTCCCTTCGCCGGCTCTTGCAGGCCGATCAGATGCCGCAGCAGCGTGCTCTTTCCCGAGCCGCTCCCGCCCATGATGATGAAGACTTCGCCCCGGCTGATCGTGAAGTTCAAGTCGCGCATGACGACGAAGCTGCCGTAGGCCATGGTCAGGTCGCGCACGATGATATGCGTCCGGGCGCCGTTGCCGCCGTGCTCCTCCGCCTTCATAGATTCAACACGTATAACACGACTGCGAGAATGCCATTGGCGACGATGCAGGCGACGATGCTGCTGACGACCGCCGAGGTGGCGGCGTCGCCTACGGCGGAGGAGCTGCTGCCGGACTGCACGCCGCGCAGGCAACCGAAAAAAGCGATCAGCGAGCCGTAGACGAAGCTCTTGAAGAGCCCGACCAAGACATAGCCGACGGTAATCGCCTTGGTCGTCTCCTGATAGAACGTCGTCCAGGAAAGGTCGAGCATGCCGATGCCGATCACCGCGCCCCCGACCATGCCGATGAGATCGGAGTAGAGGCAGAGCAGCGGCATCATCAGAGTCAGCGCGACGAAGCGCGGCAGCACCAGAAACTCCATTGGCGGGAAGCCCATGGCCGTGAACGCGTCGATCTCCTGGGTCACCTTCATGGTGCCGAGCTGGGCCGCGAAGGCCGCGCCGGTGCGGCCGGCCATGATGACCGCCGTCATCAGGGCGCCCATCTCGCGCGTCATGCCGATCGCGACGAGGTCGGCGATGTATATCTGGCCGCCGAACTGCTTGAGCTGTACCGCGCCGACGAATGCCAGGATGACACCGGAAAGAAAGCTCACCAGCGTGACGATCGGCAGCGCCTGCGGGCCGGCTTCCTGGATGAACAGCATGAGGTCCCATGGGCGGTAGCGCGCCCGAAATGTGGCGAAGCGGGCGACGGCCAGCGTCAGGTCGCCCAGGAACGCGAGCGAGCCGACGGTCCCGGCGGCCAGGGCGATCGTCCGC
>Ga0075425_100004005_pt1 | contig 15128 bp, 9 predicted proteins | sample SoiMethybrSBSTD4_FD_75300 | JGI IMG/M metagenome (GOLD analysis project Ga0075425, IMG submission 75300) | Bulk soil microbial communities from a Populus tree surrounding site in Tennessee, USA - Soil MetaG P. TD hybrid SBSTD4 | ecosystem: Environmental > Terrestrial > Soil > Tree plantation...
TGCAATTGAAATCCGAGTTCCGCATACTACGCCGCGCACCTCGCGCGACGAACTTGCACAGGGCGCTTACCGCCAGGCGTTGAGACAGAAAGCTCCGCCTCGTTTTCGTCGGTTTCCGAAGCTCGCGGGTGACAAGCTCATTTTGGCAGTGACTGATATTCAGAATGACACCAGACAATCGCACCCCGCGTAAGCGGCGGCGTCGCAAGCGCCGCCCGGGCGGTGCCGCACCGAATGGCGGCGGCCAGCCCTCGATCGACATGAACGGCGAAGGCCCGTCGCCAGGCAACGAAGCCGTCCGTCCCGGCCAGCAGTACGGCCAGGTCGATGGCGGCGGACGCCGGCGTCGCCGTTCGCGCCGCGGCCGCGGTCGCGGCGGCGACATGCGTCAGCAGGAAACGCCCGTCAACGGCGGTCCGGTCCTCGATCTCGCCCCCGGTGAGACCATCGACGTCCGCGGCATCCTCTTCATCAAGCAGAACGGCACGGGCGTCCTCGTCAACCCCGACAACAGCTATCACCCCGTCGCCGGCGATCCGATCGTTCCGCGCAACGTCATCGAGCGTCTCCACATTCAGGGAGGTCTGCAACTCGAAGGGCAGGCGCGCCGCGCCGGCAACTCTCTCGAGTTCGTTTCGCTCGATCGCATCGAAGGCATGACGGTCGACGAGTACCGCGACGCGCGACGCCCCTTCTCCGAGCTGATCTCGATCGATCCGAACGAGAAGTTCCAGCTCGAGACGGAATCGGAGCGCCTCACGACCCGCGTCATCGATCTCCTCTCGCCCCTCGGCAAGGGCCAGCGATGCCTCATCGTCGCGCCGCCGAAGGCAGGCAAGACGACGCTGCTGAAGGACATCGCGCACGGCATCAATCGCAATCATCCCGACGTCAACCTGTTCGTGCTTCTCGTCGATGAGCGGCCGGAGGAAGTCACCGACTTCCGCCGCTCCGTCGAGAAGGGCGAGGTCGTCGCGTCGAGCTCCGATGAAACCGCCGAGAGTCACATTCACCTCGCGGAGATCATCCTCGAGCGCGCGCGGCGACTCGTCGAGATCAAGAAGGATGTGGTCATCCTCTGCGACTCGATCACGCGCATGTCGCGCGCGTACAACAACGAGCAGCGCGGCAGCGGCAAGATCCTGTCGGGCGGCATCGACGCGCGCACGATGGAGAAGCCGCGGCGCTTCTTCGGCGCGGCGCGCAACGCCGAGGACTGGGGATCACTGACGATCATCGCCACGGCGCTCGTGGATACGGGCTCGCGCATGGACGAGGTCATCTTCCAGGAGTTCAAGGGCACCGGAAACACGGAGATCGTTCTCGATCGCGGCCTCTTCGAACGCCGCATCTTCCCCGCCATCAACATCGGCCAGACCGGCACGCGCAAGGAAGAAAAACTGCTTCCGCCGACGGTGCTGCCGAAGGTCCACACGCTGCGCCGCGCGCTCGCGGGGACGGATCCGATGACGGCGATGAAGATGCTCCTCGAGCGGCTGCAGAAGTTCCCGAGCAACGACGCGTTCCTCAAGAGCTTCTGAAGCATTTCCCCGATCGGTCCCTTCGCGAAAGACGACAGCGTTTTGCCGGGATGGCGTCTTGATTCGACGCCGTCTCGTGCGCTTTTTTTCCGCGCGAAAGTCAAGCCCCGCGATACGGAAAATTGAACCGGAATTCACAAACACGAACTTGCGCCGTTCGGTGGCGGACGTGCTACAAAGGCGGTTCAATTTCGGGTCTATCAACCACAACCAGGAGGAGAACGTATGTCAGGAACGCGCTATCAGTTTTTTCGCAGATTTCTGATCTGCATGATCGCGTGCGTGCTGGCAGCCGCGCCGATTGCATTCGCTCAGGTGACGTCGGGGAACATCTCGGGCGTCGTCACCGATCCGGATGGCAGCGCACTGCCAGGAGTCACCGTCGAAGCGACCCATGTGCCGACGGGCACCCACTACCAGGACGTCACCAACGCGAGCGGTCGTTTCACGTTCGTGAACGTCCGCGTCGGCGGTCCCTATCGGATCACGGCGAATCTCGAAGGCTTCAAGCCGGCCGACATCAGCGGCACGATGGTGTCCCTCGGCGGCACGGCCGAAGTCCCCGTCAAGATGTCGCTGGCCACAGTCACCGAGGCGATCACCGTCACGGCCAAGACCGATGACGTGATCAATCCGAACCGCAACGGCGCCGCGTCGCAGGTCTCGAACGAGACCATCGAGTCGCTGCCGACGGTCAACCGCAGCCTTCAGGACTTCGCGCGTACGAATCCGTACTTCCGCGTCGATCCGTCGGATGCCTCGTCGACGCGCGTGAACGTGGCGGGCCGCAACAACCGCTACAACCAGATTCAGATCGACGGCGCGGTCAACAACGACCTGTTCGGTCTCGCCGACACCGGCACGCCGGGCGGTCAGACCGACGCGCAGCCGATCTCGCTCGACGCGATCGAGCAGCTCCAGCTCGTCGTTTCACCGTACGACGTCCGCCAGAGCGGATTCACGGGCGGCGGCATCAACGCCGTCACCCGCTCGGGAACGAATGACTTCCGCGGATCGGTCTTCGGCACCAAGCGCAACGAGGACTACGTCGGCGAGGGACCGTTCAACAGCAAGCTCGCCCACTTCGATCAGACGCAGTACGGCGGTCGCTTCGGCGGTCCGATCGTCAAGGACAGACTGTTCTTCTTCGTCAGCGGCGAGCTCAATCGCCGCAAGGAGCCGACCGGCATCGCCGCCGACGGTTCCGCCGAGCGCAACTACCCCGGCACCGGCACCGGCACCACGCCGAGCGCCTCGCTCGTGAAGGACTACTTCAAGAACACCTACGGATTCGACGTCGGCTCGCTGGGCGACTTCCCGGGCCAGACGGACAACGACCTCGCGTTCGGCCGCCTCGACTGGAACGCGGCGGCGAACCATCAGCTCACGCTGCGCCATAACTACGTCGACGCGGTGAAGGACATCATCGACTTCCGCGGCACCAATCCGCCGCGCTTCCGCTACGACAACTCGATCTACACGCAGGCCGACCAGACCAACTCCACGGTCGCCCAGCTCAACTCGGTGTTCGGTTCGGCGACGTTCAACGAGGCTCGTCTCGGTTATCAGACGATCCGCGACAAGCGCGCCACGCCGGTCGTCTTCCCGACCGTCGAGATCGGCGGCACGGGTCCGCGCAGCGGCGCGATCCTCGTCGGCACGGAGCGCTTCTCCGGCGCGAACTCGCTCGATCAGGACATCACCGAGATCAACGACGACTTCACGTGGATCCACGGCAATCACACGATCGTCTTCGGCACGCACAACGAGTTCTTCGAGTTCAAGAACCTGTTCCTGTCCGAGGCGTACGGCTATTACTACTACCCGACGCTCGATGCGCTGATGGCGAATCAGGCCCAGGAGTACCGCGTCAGCTTCGCGACCGGCTCCGATCCGCGCCGTCCGACCGACTTCGAGGTGCGCCAGTACGGCTTCTACGCCAACGACTCGTGGCGCATCAAGGACAACCTCACCATCACCGCGGGTCTGCGCGGCGATCTTCCGGAGTACATCGAGCCGCCATCATTCAATTCGACGGTCATGGCCACCCTCGGCCGCTCCACGTCTGATACGCCGAGCCAGGACATCGTCTGGTCGCCGCGCTTCGGCTTCAACTGGAATCCGGGCGGCGCCGGCAATCAGCAGCTCCGCGGCGGCATCGGCGTCTTCGCCGGCCGCACGCCGTACGTCTGGATCTCGAACGCGTACGCAAACACGGGCGTCGAGTCCGTGGCGCTGAGCTGCACCGGCACCTGCACCCGTCCGGCGTTCAACCCCGATCCGCTCCACCAGCCGACGAGCCTCGGCTCCGGCGCGACGCTGTCGGTCGACATGGTCGACCCGCGTTTCACCTTCCCGCGCGTTCTGCGCAGCACGCTCGGCTACGACCGCAACCTCTGGTGGGGCATCCGCGGTTCGGCCGAAGTCGTCTACTCGCAGACGCAGGAAGACGTCTTCTATTACAACATCACCAAGATCCCGACCGGTGCGGTCAGCCCGCTCGACGGCCGGCCGTTGTATACGAACATCGGCCGTCCCACTGCCACGACCCCGGCGATGGCCGATGCGCTCCTCCTCACCAACACCAGCGAGGGCCATGAGACGACGGCCACCCTCCAGCTCAACAAGCCGTTCGCGAACGGTCTGACGCTCGGCGGCTCGTATGCATGGCAGGACGCGCAGTCGGCGTTCGACGCGACCTCCAGCCGCGCGATCTCGAACTGGCAGTTCCGCCACACCGCCGGCGACATCTACAAGCAGGACCTCTCGAACTCCGCATTCGAGGTCGAGGACCGCTTCAATGTCTACGCGTCGTACGCCTTCCACACCGGTCCGCTGAACCACACGTTCGGACTGTTCTACAACCTGCAGTCCGGCCGCCCGTACTCGCTGATGATCGCGGGCGATCCGAACACCGACGGTTACACGACGAACGACCTGCTGTACGTGCCGAAGGGCGACGTCATCCTCTGCCCGTCGACGGCCGGTAACCCGACCGCCACGGCGCCGTGCGGTACCGGCCAGACCGCGATCGATGCTTCGCGCTTCTACAACTTCCTCACCGCCGCGGGTGTCGATCCGCACTCGGGCAAGATCCTCGATCGCTACTCGCTCAACGAGCCGTGGACCCGTCAGCTCGACTTCCACTACGAGCTCGGTCTGCCGATTCGCGGCTTCGAGACGCAGCTCCAGTTCGACATCACGAACCTGCTGAACCTGTTCGACAACGATGCAGGCGTGGTGCGGTTCGTCTCGAACCAGAACTACACGCCGGTCCGTTATCGCGGCATCGACGCGGCGAGCGGCAAGCCGATCTACTCCGAGAACGCGGCCAACGCGCTCAACGAGGGCGCGCAGCTCACCACAGCGAGCCTTCGCTCGCGCTGGCAGGCTCGCTTCGGCGTTCGCATCAACTTCGACTTCTAGTCCCAACGCTTCACGTGTCATGATCGAAAGGCCACCGGCAACGGTGGCCTTTCTCTTTCACGGAGGTTTTTCTGATGAAGCGATCCCTCGCCCTGCTGCTCGTTCTCGTCGCGGCGTGCGCGACGACGCCGGCCCCCGCGCCGACCGCCGCGCGTGAAGCCGCACCGGACTGCGTTCCCGGCAATGCCCTCGTCAACGCGACGCTGTGGTTCCAGAGCTCCGCCGAATATCGCGCCGTCGCCCTCGGCACGTTCGCGAACGCGCGGCGCATGCTCGACGCTGCGCTCGCCGATCGCACGTGGACCGCGGAGCCGCAGCAGACCGGCGCGTTCGACGCGCTTCCTCCGGCGGTCATCCTCGATCTCGACGAGACCTCGATCGACAACGGGAAGTTCGAAGCGCGCGTGATCCAGCAGGGAAAAACGTACGACGACGCGACGTGGACGCAGTGGGTCGACGAGTCCGCGGCCGGCTCCGTGCCCGGCGCGGCCGATTTCCTCGCCTACTGCAAAAGCCGCGGCGTCACACCGTTCTACATCACGAACCGCGTGGTGAAGGAGAAGGCCGGCACGCGCACGACGCTCGAGAAGCTCGGCTATCCGCTGCTGCCCGACGCGGAGAATCTCATCGTGCGCGGCGAGCGCGAGGAGTGGAAGCCGAGCGACAAAGCACCGCGCCGCGCTTTTGTCGCATCGAAATACCGCGTCCTCCTTCTCCTCGGCGACGACCTCAACGACTTCGCCAACGCGCGCGACAAATCGCGCGCCGAACGCGATCAGATCCTCCGCGACGCCGCCGACCGCTGGGGCATGCGCTGGTTCATGCTCCCCAATCCGATGTACGGCTCCTGGGAGCGCGCGGTCACCGGCGGCACCGGCACGCCGTGCGAACAGTTTCGAAAGAAGGTGGAGGCGCTGGTACCGTAGATTGCACCATCGCCGGCTGGAAGCCGGCGTCTGGACTGCGGTAGCGCCAGCTACCGCTCTCTTCGCGGAGGCGCCAGCCTCCGCCGGCCCTCGGCCGAGGCTGCGGCCTCGGCTCTCCCAAAGCGGCGACTGCGTCGCCGCAGTCCATACGCACCTTCGCCGGCTGGAAGCCGGCGGAACGGCCGCCAGGACGGCGGCGCTCCAAAATGCGGCAGATGGCGGCGACGTAGGCTTGGGGGAGCGCCGGCTTCCAGCCGGCCGTTCCGCCGGCTTCCAGCCGGCCAATACAAACGTCGTCTGGACTGCGGTAGCGCCAGCTACCGCTCTCCTCGCGGAGGCGCCAGCCTCCGCCCGCCCTCGGCCGAGGCTGCGGCCTCGGCTCTCCCAAAGCGGCGACTGCGGTCGCCGCAGTCCATACCAACGCGAGACGAACCGCCAACATCCATGGATATCGCCGCGAGCCTCGCGCACATTCGCCCCAACATCCATGGATGTTGCATCTGGTCTCTCGAGACCACGACGGAGCCTCCGCAGTCCACCGCGAATGCGCGCGAGGGATGCCGGCAACATCCATGGATGGTGTGACTGGACGAAGGGGACCGGCGGGAACCCGTTCGCAGGCTCCTGCAACATCCATGGCTATTGCCACGAACCTGCGCGAGACCAACGGCAATGTCCATGGATGTTGCCCGCAGCCGCGCGCGGAATCCGTCTGGTCTCGATCGGGAGCGATCCAGCCTCGCGTGGCAGGACACGACATCCATGGATATCGCGGCTGGTATCATCCAGCCATGCCTCCTTCGACACGACGCAGCGCGGACGCCGTTCGGTTCGGGGCCGTCATTCGACGGCTTCGGATGGAACGCGGCTGGACGCTCGTCAAACTCTCGCAGCGCTCGGGGTTCAATGCGACGTGGCTCGGCGTGCTCGAGGCGGGCGGGAACATGCCCAGTCTTCAGACGCTCTTCGAGCTGGCCGACGTCCTCGGCGTTTCGGCGGCCGACATCGTGCGCGAGGTCGAGGAAATGCGCTCGACGCGAAAAGCGAAGGTCAGGTCGCGCTGACCACGCCGCCGACGAGATCGTACGGATGCGCGTCGGTGATCTCCACGCGCGCGAATGCGGGCAGCTCGCTCGGCAGCAGATCGATGCCGTCGTTGATGAGGAGACGTCCATCGATCTCCGGCGCCTGGCCGGCGATGCGGCCCTCGAGGAGATGTTCGGTCTCCTCGCACGCGCCGGTGATGATCGCATCGAACGTCCGTCCGACGCGCAGCTCGTTGCGCGAGAGCGCGATCTTCTGCTGCAGTTCCATCAGCTTCGTGCGGCGCCGCTCCGCGGTCTTGCGCGTCGGCGTATCCGGCATCCTCGCCGCGAGTGTCGAGTCCTCGGCCGAGTAGACGAACGCGCCCATGTTGTCGAACTGCGCCCACTCGACGAACTCGTAAAGCTCGCCGAAATCCTTCGGCGTCTCGCCCGGATGTCCGGTGATGAACGTCGTGCGCAGCGCGATGTCCGGCACGAGCTCGCGCATGCGCGCGATCATCTCGCGATACTCCTTCGGCGAGCCGGGACGGCGCATGCGCTCGAGGACGCTCTTCGAAACGTGCTGCAGCGGGATGTCGCAATACGACGCGAATCGCTCCTCGCGTCCCATCAGCTCGAACAGACTCCAGTCGAGCGAGCCCGGATACGCGTACAAAAACCGGATCCAGCGGAAATCGGTCTCCGCGAGCAGCGTCTCGACGAGTTTCGTCAGGCCGTGCTCGATGCCGAGGTCTTCGGCGTAGCGCGTGGTGTCCTGGGCGACGAGGTTCAGCTCCTTGACGCCCGCGCGCTGCAGCTGCTGCGCCTCGCGCAGCAGCGAGTCGATCGTGCGCGAACGGAACTTGCCGCGCATCTGCGGAATCGCGCAGAACGTGCACGGATTGGAGCAGCCTTCGCTGACCTTGAGGTACGCGTGTGCTGTTCCGGTCGTCAGCACGCGCGGCAGATCCTCGTAGAGCCGTTGCGACATCTTTCGTCGCGCCGGCGCGAGGTCGTCCGATGCGACGCCGATGACCGCCTGGGTGATCTTCTCCAGATGATCGAGTCCGACGAACGCGTCGATCTCCGGGATGGCCTGCTGCAGATCGGTCCGGTACTTCTGGACCATGCAACCGGTCACGATCAGCCGTTCGACGCCGCTGCCCTTGCGCCCGGCCACTTCCAGAATCGTGTCGATCGACTCCTGCTTCGCGGCGTCGATGAACCCGCACGTGTTGACGATGACGACGTCCGCGTCGTCGAGATCGTTCGTGATCACGACGTGCTCGGCGTCGGCCTGGAGCTGTCCGAGCATGATCTCCGCGTCGACGGTGTTCTTCGGACACCCGAGCGAGATCATCCCGACTTTCTTCGTCACGGCGGCGGAGGTCATTGGAGGGATGTGTAACGTGGAACGGGAGTTACGTGTTCCCGCGTTTGGTCATGGAGCGCCGGCATCCTGCCGGCCGTTACGCCGGCTTCCAGCCGGCTGCCGGCGAGACGCCGGCGGAACGGCCGGCTGGAAGCCGGCGCTCCATGTCTACTTCAGCGTTCTCTCGAACAGCCGGAAGATCCTCTTGTACTCGTCCGCCCAGCTCGTCGGCTCGACGAAGCCGTGGTCCTCGAGCGGGAACATCGCCAGCTCCCAGTTTTCCTTGCGCAGTTCGATCAGGCGCTGCGCGAGGCGCACGCTGTCCTGGAAATGCACGTTCGTGTCGATGACGCCGTGGCAGAGCAGCAGCGTGCCCTTCAGGCCTTCCGCGAAGTAGATCGGCGATGACTTGCGGTACGCCTCGGGATCGCCCTGCGGCGTGTTGAGGATGTTCGACGTGTAGCCGTTGTTGTACGCGGCCCAGTCGGTCACGGGACGCAATGCCGCGCCGGATGCGAAGACGTCGGGCGTCGTGAACAGCGCCATCAGGGTCATGAAGCCGCCGTAGCTGCCGCCGTACAGGCCGATGCGCTTCGAATCGACTTTGTGTTCGCGCACGAGCCATTGCGCCGCGTCGACGTGATCGTCGAGATCCTTGCCGCCCATGTGGCGATAGATCGCGGTGCGCCAGTCGCGGCCGTAACCCGCCGACGCGCGATAGTCGATGTCGATCACCAGGTACCCGTGCTCCATCAGGAAGTGATGGAACATGTACTCGCGGAAGTAGCTCGACCATCCGCGCTGAATGTTCTGCAGATAGCCGGCGCCGTGCACGAAGATCACCGCCGGACCGCCGTTCCAGTTCGCGGGCTTGTAGAGATGCGCCGGCACATCGGCGCCGTCGCGCGCCTTGAACGTCACGATCGGCACGTCGATCCACGGATACGACGCGAACTCCGGCGTGGACGACGTCGTCGCGCGCTTCCCGTCGATGTAGAGCTCCGGCGGACGATTCGTGTACGAATAAACGTCCGCGACTGACTTGCCGTCCGGCGACGCGACCGCGTCGTGCATCCCCTGTTGCGGCGTCAGCTTCACCGGCGATCCGCCCGCGATCGGCATCCGATAGAGATGCCGCTCGTACAGCGATTCCTGACTCGTCGTCAGATAGAAGCTCGTCTTGTCGTCGGAGAGGCGCGCGTCATCGATCTCGAATTTGCCGCTCGTCAGCGCGTGCGGATCGCCGCCCGCGTAGGGAATCGAATAGAGCTGCATCCAACCGGTGCGCTCCGACAAAAACCAGAGCGTGTTGTTGTCCGGCAGGAACCCCGTGAATCCGCTGAACGACCAGCGCACCCACGCGTCGTCGTGCTCGTTGAAGATCACGCGCGTCTTCGCCGTCGCCGGATCGAACGCCAGCAGCCACCAGTCCTTGTTGTCGAATGCGCGCACCGGCAGCACCGCCTTCGTGCCGTCCTCCGACCAGACGATGTTGCCCATGCGGATCTCACGCTCCGCCGGCTCCTTCGCCGCTTCCTTTTTCTCTTTTTCCTCGGTTTTTTCCGTTTTTTCGACCGGTTCCGCTTTCGTCGCCTTCAAGTCGTGCTTCATCCACGCGACCTTGCCGTCGGTCGTCGAAATGCTCGCGACGCGCGTCGCCGTCAGCTGATCTCCCACCTTCTCCCGCCCCGGAATGTCCTCGGTGTATCCGCTCTCGGTGACGTAGGTCGGGACGATCGTCTTCTTCCCCTTGTCGGCATCGGTGCTGACGAAGGCGATCACGTATTTGCCGTCGGCGGTGATCTGCAGGTCGGTGATCGACTGCTTCGCGTCGAGCTTCATCGGCTCGAGCGCGATCTCCGCCTTCCGCTCCGCCTCGTCTTCCTTCTTCTTCGCGGCGCGGCGCGCGACGACGTCGCTCAGTTTCTTCTGCTCGCCTTCGAGCCACTTCTGGCTGTCGCTCTTGCGCTTGTCCTTGTCGTCGAAGAGGGTGACGTTGGGACCCTTGTCATCCGCGCGGACGATGTTCGTCTTCTGCTCGACCGATCCGTCGTCGAGCGAGACGACGAAGAGATTGTTCGCGCGCACGAACGCGACATGTTTCTCGTCGTGCGTGAAGCGCGCGCTCGATTCGCCGTCGTTCGTGTGCGTGAGCGCGCGGCGTTTGTTCAGCGCGGACTCGTAGAGCCAGACGTCGCCGTCGTCGATGTAGACCGCGCGCTTTTTGTCGCGCGTCCAGTTCCCGCCGTCGGGCGGCGCGTTCTTCGCCTCGTCCTTCGTCAGTTTGCGAAGACCGCCGCCGTTGCGATCGACGACGTACGTGTCGCGATCCTTCTCGAGCGGATCGCTCGCCTGCTTCCATTCGAAAAAGACGCGCTGTGCGTCGCGCGACCATCGCACCGCGCGCGGCGGCCAGCCGGTGAGGCTGTAGCCGCGCATGATGGTGTCGATCGTGAGCTCGAGCTTCTTCGGCTCCTGGGCAATCGCGATGGACGAGCAGAGGACAAGGATCGCAACGAGAACGCGCTTCAGCATGGCGCGAGATGATATTCGGTCGTCACCCTGAGCGAAGCGAAGGGCCTCCTCTGCGCAACAGTTTCGTAGCAGAGGTCCTTCGCCGTCTTCGCGGCTCAGGACGACGGTGGCGAGACGCGCCAGATCGACGAGGCGCCACCGTGCTGTAACACGTGGCGGCGCAGGGCGTGGTTCATCACCGATGAATCGAGCAGCACGAATTCATCCTCCGTCGTCACCTCGGTGAGCGTCATGCCGAGGGTGCGGGTGACGACGTCGACGGTGCGGTTGTGCAGCGCGACGATCGTGGCGGAGACCGGCTTCTCCGGATTCACCTCGTGCGTCGGCGCGAGCGCCTCGCCGCGAAGAATGAACGTCGCACACTTCTGCTCCGCGAGCCAGTGCAGCGCGCATGCGAGCGTGGCGAGATGCCAGTTGCGATGGCGTCGCCAGATCTTCGCGATCGCGCGATTGCGCTCGCCGGCGGGCTTGTAGACGTTGGGCTGGATCTCCCAGATCAGCGCGACGTTGTGCATGGCGTCGAGCGTGCCGCTGGTCTCGCCCGCGGATCCGGGAAGCGTGTGCTGCTGTCCGATGGCAAGGCCGAGCGCGAGCGCGTCGCGCAGATCGCGCGCGACGACGTCGAACGAGATGGTCTCCTGACGGCCGCCGTAATGCGCGTTGCGGCCGAGGATCAGAAGGCCGTCGGGGATGTGCTCCACGACCGTGCGGACGACATCCGGCACTTCGCCGATCGGCATCGCCAGACCGGAGGCGCGCCCTTCGAGCACGCGCGGATGCCAGAGGCTCGGCGTCGGCACCCCCTCGAGCCAGCGCGGATGATTTTTCTCGAGGTACCGCCGCACGACGCGCTCGCGAATCGACGTCGTGTCCTCGGGCGCAAGATGCGCGGGCGTCGAAACGGTTTCCGCGATGTCGCCGAACACCTCGAGCACGTCCGGACCCATCGCGACGTAGAGGTCGTACAGCGCGGCTTTCGTGTCGGCGCGAATGCCGAATTCGTCGAGGATCGCGGCGATGTGTTCAGGAAACGACATGTTTAGGAGTGCGGCGGCAGGGCCGCCGCTTTCGTATCGCGATCGCAGAGCGGCGGCTATGCCGCCGCACTCCTAAACCGCGCCGCATCCAGCAACCGCTGCACATCCGCGACCGCGGTGATGTTCTGCAATCCCGTGCGAATGTCCTTGCCGTGCGCAATCCCCTTGGAGAACCAGCCGATCACGGTGCGTGCTTTGTGCAGCTTCCACTTGTCGATCTGCGGCGCGGCGTCGATTTTGGCGAGGTAGCGCTGCATCGCGTCGATGCGGCGATCGAGCTCGTTTTCCGCGAACGGATGGCCGGAGACGTGCGCGTGAATGTCGCGGAAGATGAATGGATTGTGCAGCGCCGCGCGCCCGATCATCACACCGTCGACGCCCGTCGTCTCGAACATGCGGATGGCATCGGCGGGCGTCTTCACGTCGCCGTTGCCCCACACCGGAATCGTCAGCTCGCTCTTCACGTAGCGGATGTACTCCCAGTCGCTCGCGCCGGTGTACGCCTCGCTACGCGTGCGGCCGTGAATCGCGATCGCCGCGACGCCGATCTCCTCGAATCGCTTCAGCAGCGGCAGGACGTCGTTCGACTCCCATCCCTTGCGCACTTTCACCGTGACGGGGATCTTCACCGCGGCCTTGATCTTTTCGACGACGCGCGCGGCCTTGTCGAAATCCTTCAGCAGCGCGGAGCCCGCGCCGCTGTTGACGACCTTGCGCACGGGACAGCCCATGTTCACGTCGACGATGTCGACGCCCTCTGCTTCGACGATCGCCGCCGCGTCATCCATCCGCTCCGGATCGCCGCCGTAGATCTGAATCGCGACCGGGCGCTCGGATTCGCTGAACGCGAGCATCTGATGGCTTCGATCGTTCTTCCGCGTCAGCCCCTCGGCCGAGATGAACTCGGAGACCAGCAGTCCGACGCCGCCGAGCTCCTTGATCAGCGAGCGGTAGTAGGTGTCGGTGACCTCGGCCATCGGCGCGAGCGCCAGCGGGGAGTCGATGCGGACTCCGCCGATGGAGAATTTCCGGTCGAGAGGGTTGTTCATGAGCCTGAGTCCAAACGCCCGAAGCGCACGACAACTTCCAATGACCTTTTTCCGCCGGACGGCCCTCGGCATTCTTCTGCTCGCCTCTCTCGCCCGGCCGGCGCGATCGGGCTGCATTCCGTACTGGCAGCAGAAGACCACACCCATCGACGTGCGGCGCATGGCCGCGGGCGACTTCAACGGCGACGGGCGCTCCGAGATCGCCGTCGCCAGTGAGAACTCCGTGGCTCTCGTGACCGTCGGCTCCGACGGGACCATCGATCCGACACTGCGCTCCCAGACGAACATCACGAGCATTCGCGGGCTCGCCACCGGTGACGTCACCGGCGACGGCAAGCGCGACGTCGTGGTGACGAGCAACACCCAGAGCACGATCTTCGTACTGCCCGGCAACGGCGACGCGACCCTCGGCTCGGTCATCACGACGTCGACCGAGATCGCGCCCGGGAAGCTCGTCCTCGACGACTTCGACGAGGACGGCAAGCTCGACGCGGCATTTCTTCGCGACGCATCGAACGAGGTGGGCGTGTGGCATGGCGTCGGAGACGGCACGTTCACAAAGAGCGGCCGCACGACGATTCTGTCGAACGCATCCGCCATCGCGACTGGAGACTTCGACGGCGACGGGTTCCGCGACATCGCCGTCACGTTTTACGACGCGGCGATCGTCGACGTCCTCTTCGGCAACGGCGACGGCACGTTCGATCCGGTCGTGAGCGTTCCGGCCCACGTCGCGTGGAACCTCGCGGTCGCCGACTTCGATGACGATGGGGACGACGACCTGGCGATGGTCGACTGGGTCGCGAGCACGGTCACCACGATCGTCAGCACCGCAGGCCGAACGTTCGGTGCGCCGGCGATGGTCTCGCTCAGCCCCGGCAATCTCTACGACGTCGTCGCCGCCGACGTGAATGACGATGGCGCGGTCGATCTCGTGGTCTCCGCGACGGATGGGAGGTTCGTCGCGACCTTCATCGGCAACGACGATGGAACGTTCCGTACGCCGGCGCGCGCCTTCCTGAACATGTACCCGATGATTCTGATCGCAGGGCAGTTCACGGACGACGATCGTGTCGACTTCGTCACCGCGGACATCACCGCAAACGTGACCAACCGCGCGACGGTCCTCGTCAACACCTGTGGCGACGCGACGATCATCGTCGAGAAGGATTACGCAATCGTTTCAGCCGGACAGGAATCGTCCGTGAGAGTTTTCCTGTCCGGCGGTGACGCCAGCCAGTTCAGCCCGAGCCCGCCGCTCCCGACCGGCACCGTGAAGATCTTCGAGGGCGCGACGGAGCTCGGCAGCGCGACGCTGGCGTTCGGTCAGGCCACGATTCCGGTGGCCGGACTCCCCGCGGGCGATCACACGCTGTTCGCCCGATACAGCGGTGACTCCTCGTATCACACCTCGGATTCCGCGACGTTCGTGCAGAAAGTCACGAGCGAAACGAGTTCCGCGACCCTCACGTGCAGCAAACCCGAGCCCGACGTCTACGGCGACCAGATCTCGATGGCCGCGCGGGCGTTCGCGCCGAACGGCGATGAGATTCCGTACTCGTTATTCCGAATGTTCGTCGATGGCGTGAACACCGAAACGGCGACAGGCGCACCGATCACTTTCTCCGAGTTCCCGACGGCCGGAACGCACACTTTTCAGGTCCGGTTCCTCGGAAACGCGACCGTTCCGCCGAGCTACTCGAACACGATCACGCGCACGGTGCAGAAGGCCACGACCGAGACGTTCCTGCAGGGACAACACACTTCGCGCTACGGCAGCACGTCGCTTCCGATCGTGGTCGGCTCGTTCACGCCATCGCATCCGACGGGCGTCGTCACGCTGTTCGAAGGAAACAGCGTCACGGGGCTGATCACGATCAATCAGTCCAGCAACCTCGCGACGTTCTCGCTGCCGGCGCTGAGCATCGGCACGCACACGTTCCACGCAACGTACGCGGGCGACTCGAATCACGAGGCATCCGCGTCCGCGAACTTTGCGTTCACGGTTCTTCCGAACGATCCGTTCCCGCTGATCGCCGAGGGGTCGGCGTCGTCCGCGACCGTGCAGTGGCTGGCGCCGAGCGGGACGGATTACGTCACGGTCGAGAGAAACAGCGGCAGCGGCTGGCAGCAGATCGCGAGTCTCACGTTCCCGACCCAGTACACGGACCCGCTCGCGTCCGGCACGGCGGCGATCTATCGCGCCTTCGCGAGAAA
>Ga0075425_100004006_pt1 | contig 15128 bp, 13 predicted proteins | sample SoiMethybrSBSTD4_FD_75300 | JGI IMG/M metagenome (GOLD analysis project Ga0075425, IMG submission 75300) | Bulk soil microbial communities from a Populus tree surrounding site in Tennessee, USA - Soil MetaG P. TD hybrid SBSTD4 | ecosystem: Environmental > Terrestrial > Soil > Tree plantation...
GGTTGCAGCAGTTTCGCTGCTGGGAAAAAGAACGACGGGCCGCGGCGGGTTGATCATTGTGGATCGTGAAGGCCGTGTTGGTGCGTCGTTCTCGACTCCGGCCATGGCTTACGCATTCAAGACCAGCACTACTTCTGGGATATTCGATACCGGATCGTGACCGTCGCCGTCACATCAAGCTGGCCGGGTGAGACTGGTGTAGCAACATCTGCCTGAGCTGCAGCAAACACACGCCCGCTAAGCGGCGCTTCGAATCGCGGCGATATCGACGGGCCTTCCGAAACTTCCAGGACCTCGCCGAGATTCACCCGCAGCGCCTCGGCCATCGCTTCGGCTTTTCCGCGTGCTTCACTGACGGCTTGCTTGAGAGCTTGCTGTCGTGAAGGCAGTTCGTTTCGAAGCCCGAACTGGACGCCTTCGAGTTGATTTGCGCCGGCCTTCAGCCCCGCATCGATAACAGGTCCGACGAGTGAGAGGTCGTCGAGCCGAACGGTAACTGTATTCGACGCGTTGTAAGCAACGATTCGTGGGGCATCCCGTGACTCGGGACTGCGCGGCGCGTAGACCGGTGTAAGCACCAGGCGCGCGGTCTGAATTTTTTCCGGCATCACGCCAAGCTTTTTAATTTCATTCAAGATCTGCTGCGCGAGTGCGTTCGCCTGGTCTTGGGCTGCCTGTGCGGCGGGCGCCTGCCGGACAATCCCGAGTCTTACGAAGGCTTCGTCCGGAGTCGCCGTGACTTCGCCATTTCCGGTGACCACCAACACAGGCGGCTGCGGTTGCGGCGGGCCAGGCACTTGTGCCAGGGCGGCAGTGGCCGTTATCGGTATGAGCAGCATTGCGGGCAGGAATTTTTTCATCGGACCCCTCCTCCGAGCGAATTCCAAAGCTTAGACGCAGCAATCAGATGCTCGTGGCAGAGCAATTGCAAATTTTGATTGTTGAGGGGTGAATATGCAAAGACGCAAATTGTGGCTTGGCACCACTATTCTGCGCAACCGTGTGCGCACGAGCACAGGTGAGGATATCGGGAAGATCGAAGACGTCATCGTTGATGCTGCAGACCAGCGACTGATTTATGCAGTTCTCATGGTTGACGGATATCCCGAATTGTTCGTCGTTCCGTGGTCATCATTCAGTGCCTCGCCTTGGCCCGATTACATTCTTTTAAACGTCGACAGAAAAACTCTTGAACAGGGTCCGTCATTCAATCCCGCGGACTGGCCCGACATCACCGATCCCGGGTGGGAACAGCGCATCCGCGATCATTACAGAACCGGTCCCGTTCCGGTTCGCGAGCGAACCGTACGTGTGGAGCGGCCGGTTGTTGTCCCGAGAAGGAGCGGCGTGTCTTTTGTGGGCGGTATCGTGATCGCGCTATTCCTTGCAGGATTGCTGTGGATGGCGTTTCTCGTTTCGACGCGCGGATGGGATGGCGCAAAGCAGCAACTCACAAATACTTTTTCAAGTGCTGCCTATGCGATGAAGGAAACATCGCAGGACGCCACACTGACGGCAAAAGTGAAGACCGCTCTTTCGCTTAACAAAAACATCCCCGCGAACGAGATCAATGTTGATTCGCAAGGTGATGTCGTCACGCTTAGGGGCGAAGTCCCGAACGATGAAGTCCGTTCGATGGCTGAGAAAATTGCTGCGGACACTCCGGGAGTCGGCGTGGTCCATAACCACCTGTACGCAACGCAACATACGCAGTAAAGTTCCACGGCCCGGCGGCCGATGAGTCCGGTATGAACGAACGACTCAGTAAGCCGCTGGGTCTGCTTGACCCGGACCCAAAGGAGAAGCCGGTCACCGCCGACAAAAGCGCCAATCCTTCGGTCGAACTTGCCATGTTTTCGGCGCGCCTGCTGGCGCTCGTCGCCGATACTGCGGTCGAGAGCGATACGCTCAATACCTCCGAATTCCGCGGCAAACTCGAAAAATACCGGCATCGTCTCGCCAATTCCGTTAACGGTGACCCCAACGCTTCGAGTATTGCGAGTGAATGCCTGCGGCTGTGCCAGGACTATTTAACGCGAGCGCGGACCTATCTGCTCGACCGCGAAACGGAGTTTGCCGAGGTCATCGACGTTCTTCGCATGGCGCTCGCAAAGCTTGCAGGCGAGGCCCAGGCATTCAACGTCCGATTGATGGGCAGTTCGGAACGGTTCAACCGGCTTACCGAAATCAACGATATTCGCGAAATGAAAAAGCAGATTTCGCAGGAAGTCCGTGAGCTGAACCGCGTGGTGGCGGAGAAACAAAAGCAGGATGAGAACAGCTATACGCGGCTTTCCAAGCGGATCGAAGTCCTCCAGACGAATTTAAGCAAGACGAGAGAAGAAGCTTCACTGGATTCACTCACGCGCGTGGCCAATCGCGGCAGTTTCGACGCGGCAATCGAGCGGTGGGTTGAGAGGCACAAAAAAGACGGAACGCCGTTCGTCCTTGCCATGGTTGACCTCGACGATTTCAAGCAGATCAATGACACGCATGGACACCAGATCGGCGATCGCATTTTATTGAGCGCGGCGCAGCGATTCGGCAAGCACGTACGTTCGAGTGATTTTCTCGGGCGATATGGCGGCGAGGAGTTTGTGATCATGATGTCCGACCTGGACCTGGTCCAGGCCGAAATCAAGTTTGTCGAGATAGTTGCCAGGATTGCGAGCTGCAGTCACGAGTACACGAAAGACGGGGAGGACTTCAAAGTCAATCTCACGGCAAGTTGCGGCCTCGCCGAATTCAACCCGGACGATACTCCTGATGAGCTGATCCGGCGTGCTGACGAGGCCTTATACGAAGCAAAACGGACGGGTAAGAACCGGGTAGTTCTGGCCAGAAAACAGAAGCGCTTCTGGAAAAACCTCGTTCCGTTTCGGGACTGAGCTCTAGCGGGCGCGTCGCTTTGCGGTTCTTGACTTTGGAGGCCTGCCTCCAAGCCTTCCATTTGCGCGAGATGAGGCGGCCTTCCGCTTCGACCTCACTGAACCACGACATGCCGGGCAAAAACACACCAAATCGATCCGATGGATCGGACATTTCGGCATTCGGTTACCTCCTGACGTGGAAAGGTCTAGGACTCCAGTCTAGCGTGCTCGGATAAGACCATTCAACTGGGTTGCAATTTGTTTTCCCACAAATTGGAGGGATGGTCTATGACCGCCGGATGTTTACCTTGCAGGTCACTGGGCGGTCATAGACCGCCCCTGCAGTAGATAACCCCGAATTCCGAAAGTGGCGGTTTTAAAGGGTCAGTGCCATTCGGATGACTATTCCTTCCTAATCGAAGCGCGCGAATTATAATGGTTTTGGAGCGTTTATGGAGAATCGAACAGACGAGCCGGTAAAACTCACACGCGATTGCCAGGTGGTTGCGGTCCCTGCCGGCCATACGCTGATGCTTCCCCAGGGCACCGAAGTCATGATTACGCAATCGTTGGGCGGGTCCTACACGTTGCTCGTTCCCAGTTACGGCGGGCTTTTCCGGCTGGCCAATCGCGATGCCGACGCTATCGGACTAGAGACGACGCCCGTCGACACTCTGGTGAGCTCCGGCCAGGCGTTATCGGGCGAAGCCCTTGAAAAAGAAGTCTGGCAGACGCTGAAAACCTGCTTCGATCCTGAGATCCCGGTGAACATCGTCGATCTCGGCCTCGTCTATGGCATGGAGATTACTCAACTTCCCGATGGAAATCGCGTTGATGTGAAAATGACGTTGACGGCGCAAGGCTGCGGCATGGGCGCGTCGATTGCTGCCGATGCCCGCAATAAAATCCTGGATCTTGCCGGGGTCGTTGAGGCCGACGTTCAAGTCGTCTGGGATCCCGTTTGGACACCTGAAAAGATTTCTCCCGAGGGCCGCGCACTCCTCGGGATTCAATAATCAGGTATGGAGTCGCCGCTCAAGGGAATTACGATCCTCGTGGTAGAAGATGATCCGGACACGCGTGAACTTCTACGCGTTCTTCTTCAAACCAACGGTGGCATCGTCACTGCCACGGGCTCCGTCCCGGAAGCGCTCGCCGCTTACGATCAGGATCCGCCCAGGATTATCGTTGCCGACATTGGCATGCCCGAATACAACGGCTACACGCTCATCGGCCGCGTTCGCGCCAAGGACCGCGAACGCGGTACATTCGTGCCTGCGATCGCGCTCACTGCTTACACGACCGCAATCGATCGCGATACCGTGTTGTCGGCCGGATTTCAAGTCCATATGCCGAAGCCCTTCGAGCCGAATCGTCTCGTATCGGTGATCGCGGAGCTTGCAACGAAATATTCGAAGTCTTGAATGCCCACCTGGAACCCCGGTCAATATTTGAAATTCGAGGCTGAACGCACGCGCCCGTGCCGTGATCTCGCATCGCGGATATCCGTCGCTCACCCGCGGCGAATCATCGATCTTGGTTCCGGTCCGGGGAACAGCACGGAAGTCATCGCTTCCTTGTGGCCTGATGCGGAGGTCACCGCGCTTGATAGTTCGGAGGAGATGGTTCAGAAGGGCCGTGAAAACTATCCGAACTTCCATTGGTTGTCGGAAGACATTTCTCGATGGGCCGCAGGCAGCACGGATTCTTTCGACATCGTGCTATCCAACGCAGCTCTCCACTGGGTCCCGAACCATAACGTCGTCGTGCCGCAGTTGCTGAATCACGTTTCTTCGGGCGGTGCGCTCGCATTCCAGATGCCGGCCGACATCAATGCGCCGCCTCACAAGCTCATGCGCGAAATTGCCGCAAGGCCCGTGCGCGAGTGGCAGGCGTATGACTTGCCCTATTATTACGATCTGTTGTCGCGCGATGCTGCGTCAGTCGATGCGTGGGAAGTCACGTACATGCACGTGATGGAGAGTCCCGACGAAATTGTGGAGTGGTACAAAGGAACCGGACTGCGGCCTTACCTTGATACGGCGAATAGCGAAGCGGAAAGAGAAAGGTTCCTCGATCAGTATCGAGAAGGCATTCGGAGGTTGTATCCACCGCGACCGGATGGGCGCGTGCTCTTTCCGTTCCGCAGAATATTTGTCATTGCGTATCGGTAGAAAGACTAGCCGCGGATTGCACGGATTACGCAGATCAATCCGTGTAATCCGCGCAATCCGCGGCTAGCGCAGCAGCCGTTTTAAGGCGGAAGTTGTCTCGGGAATACCGAAAAGGTACGTCGCGGCGAAGTACACCAAACCATAAGGGCCAAGAACCACGATCGCCGTCAGCGCCGGGTGCATCGCAGGAATCACGACTTTGATTCCCCAAGCCACGGCTGCAGCAAGGACTGCCGCACCCCACAGCTTCACCAGAAAGCTCGCGCCGGGCCACGCTGATCCGATCCGTGCGTGAAGCCGTCGCCGAAGGAGCAACATCTCGATCCATCCCGAAAGTCCGGCGGACGCAGTGAGTCCGGCAGCGCCCCACACCGCCGGAATATTCAACAGTCGGGGCAAGGGCAGTGCGAAGAAGTATCCAAGGATCGTTGTCAGCGCCACGCGCACGAGCGCAAACCGCAGGGGTGTTCTTGTATCTTTGAATGCGTAATATGTCGACGAATACAGCCTGCCGAATGTCGATGCAAGCAGTCCAACACCAGAGCCCGCCAGAATGCTCCACACATACACGGCATCGTCGTGGCTGAACTTTCCCGTTTGCAGCAGCGCGGCGGCAACCACATCGCCGAGGGCCAGAAACGCCATAGCCGATGGCACAACGAAGAAAGCGATCTGTCTGAGTCCGGCGGCGAGCCGCCGCCGGACAGTTTCAGCCCCGGCGGGATCCGAGCCGAGCGCGCCGGACATGGCTGGAAGTTCTGCCGCGGAGATCGACATTCCGAAGAGACTTACCGGCAGTGTGTAGAGAAGCTGGGCATACGTGAGTCCAGTCACGGCGCCGGTCGGCAGAAAGCTCGCGATCACAGCGTCAATGTATGCGCTGACCTGCACAACACCGCGGCTGATAAACGCGGGTGTGAAATTGCGAATGACTTCACGAACGTGCCGGGAGGCTGTATCGATCCGGAAACGCAAATCGGGCGCAACACGAAACACCACCGGCAACTGTACCGCGAACTGCAACGCCGCTCCCGCCACGGATCCCCACGCGAGGATGATTGAAAGCTGCGGCAGAGGAGACTTACCTCCGATGATCAGTGCAGCGATCATCGCCGCATTCCACATGACCGGAGCCGTGTATGACAGCAGAAAGCGGTGATGGCTGTTCAGGACGCCCAAACACCATGCGGACATCACGAACAAACCCGCCCCCGGAAAGAGAATCCGCACAATTTGAATCGTCAGATCGCGTTTTGCTCCGGAAAATCCTGGCGCGATGACGTCGATGAAGACCGGAGTGGCCAGCACGCCGACAAGCACGATCATCGAGACAATCAATGCCAGTGCCGTCGCCACGGCGCCGGCAACTCGATCCGCCTCGCGCCGATCTTTACCCGCGAGGAGTGACGCATACACGGGGATGAATGAAGCGGAGAGCGCGCCTTCGCCGAAAAGATTTTGAAGAAAGTTCGGAATCCGGAAGGCGGCGTTGAAGGCGTCAGCCGCATCCGATTCGAGGCCGAAGTAATAACTGAACACCCGCTGTCGGATAAAACCGGCGAGCCGGCTGAGCAATATGCCCGTGGCAACGAATAGAGCGGAGCGGCCTGTTCGGGGACGCGAAGGGGAAGCTTTATTCACTGTGCTAGGCTATCTGACTCGATGACTTTTCGGCGCACGGCTTTCATCATATTTGCTCTGCTCGCCGTCGCGAACTATTTTCCTTTAATAACCGGCCTCGTGCCTTTTCCAGCACACCTTCTTTCTCCGTTCCCCGCCTGGGGCGGTTCATCGAAATGGCCGCCTATTCCCGAGATCGGTGACCTGATCACGTCTTTCTATCCCTTTCATGCTTTTGCCGCGCGTGCGGTGCGTGATGGAAGCTTCCCGCTGTGGAATCCGCACATTCTTGCGGGCGCGCCGTTCCTCGCAAATGCGCAGTCGGCGCTGTTTTATCCACCGAACTTTCTATATTACGTGCTGCCGGTTTCAATGGCATGGGCGGCATGCCTTCTAATAAGAATGTTCGCCTGCGCGCTCTTTATGACGCTGTTTGTGCGGTCCATAGGGGCAACGAAAACGGGCGCCATTTTTTCCGGCATCGTGTATTCGTCTTGCGGATTCATGACTACGTGGCAGGGGCAGGCGCTCGGTGACGCGGTCATCTGGCTCCCGCTGATCTGCTACTCGCTAGTTCGTCTTCGCGCCGCTCCTTCGCGACGCAACATTGTGCTGACGGCCGTCTCTTTTGCCATGCCGATTCTTGCGGGACATCCCGAAACAACAGCGCATTCAGCGCTCGTCGGCTGTGCGTTCGCAGGGGTTCTGTGGGCTCGCGATAGAAAGTTTCCTGTGTACTTTGCAGCATCGGGCGTGCTCGCCGTCGGACTAGGCGCCGTTCAGATCATTCCCACAGCCGAATGGCTTCGCCAGCTGGGCAACCAGTTTGAAGTGCCATGGCCGACGCTGGAGATCCATCAGGCGCAGGGCCTGTTTTCGAGAGACATCCTCAGCAGCCCGAATTCTGCCGGAATCTCCGTGCCCGAGGGCGCCGCGTATCTGGGCATGTTGACGTTGCTCGCGGCGTCGCTGGCGCCACTGCATCGCGCCAGGCGGTACGTTGTTTTTTTGATCGTTGTCTCTGCCGTCGCGCTCATGATCGCGTACACGATTCCGCCGGTGAGCTGGGTGGTGATGCACACGCCGTATCTGAAATCCATGAAGAACGGTCGATTTATTTTCGTCGCGAGCTTCGCCATCGCTGCCATGGCCGGCCTGGGGATTTCGATTCTTCAGGAAAGAGAGACAGCATTGATCGGTAGAAAACGCAAATACGCATGGGCTTTGACGGGAGTCGCGTTTGCGGTGGTGCTTGGGGCGATCTCGCGGCTGCAGCTCGCGACGCAAGTCCATGCGCCGCTCATGCGACGGCCGTTGTTCTCTGTGGTTCTGTTGTGCGTTGCGATGGCTATTCTCGCGTGGAGTCTGTATAGACCGATCAAAGAGCGCGTTTTTTCGGTTCTCGTTCTGAGCTTCGTGATTTTAGACATGGTCACATTCAGCTACGGTTTCACTGGATTTTCTCTGCGGCGTTCAATCTATGCGGCTGCTCCTGTTTTCGATTTTCTGGACAAGAATGCCGATGCTTCGCGTTACCGGGTCGTCCAGGTCGGAAATGCTTACTCCGCCAACGTCGCGATGATGTACGGTTTCGCCTCTGCGGATGGATACGAGGTTTGTCTCGAGCGCCCCAGACTGTTCGCCTCAGGGTTGGGCCAGGAGCGACAGGACGGCATCTTCCTCCTTGCGGACAGCATTATTGGCGCGGCGGACCGGCGGCTCGACATGTTGAATGTGAAATATGTCGTGGCTCCGGCGGGCGGACCCGAGTTCCAGACGCTTGCTGCACATCCGGACCGGTTCAGGACGGTCTTCGGCGACGGGCATGTTTCCGTTTTTGAAAACACGCGCATGTTGCCTCGTGCTTTCCTTGTTCACGCATCCGAAGCAGAAATCATTACTGCTCCGGATGCCGAGTTGAATCGTCTCAGGGATCCTTCCTTCGATCCTGAGCGTACGGTCCTTCTATCCGAGCCGCTGCCGAAACGAGACTACGGAGACTCTGGGTTGCCTTCAACGCGAGATGATGTGGTGATCGAGGAGGCGGGAGCCAATGGGTATCGCTTCAGGGTTCAGACTTCCGCTGAATCGCTGCTGGTGGTGAGTCAGATCTACTATCCCGGCTGGAGTGCAACATTAAGCGGTGAACGGGTTCCAGTCGTAGCCGCCAATTTTGCCATGACCGGAATACCCGTGCCCGCCGGCGTTCATGAAGTCCGTCTCGTCTTCGATCCTGCATCCTTCAAGATCGGGCTAGCCATCACAATCCTCGCGATCCTGATGGCCGGAGCCCTTACTGCTGTGGCTGGACCGCAACTCTGACCGGCGATGTTCCCAGCCGTGTCTCGCGCTCGAGGTTCGACTCTCGCACCTTGTAACCGGTCTCGGACAGCGCCCACTGTATCTCCGACAGGAAGTTCATGCTTCCGTAACGGTTGAATACCATACGGTTGTTCCTGATCGGAGTGCTATTGCCCACGATAGGCAAAATGCTTGTCACATGGCCGTTGCGGTCGTAGATCTGTGTTGCCCGCGTACCCGGGGCCTGCGATACCGTGTACTCGCCCGCCGGCATCAACACAGCGCCCGCGTAAAAATCGAACGGAATCACAAAACGGAACGTTTTACTGGCTTGCGCGGATGCCGCAGGAACAAGAACCGTCAACCCGAGCAGAGCGATGGTGAACACTGTCACAGTCTCAAAAAGCTTTCCTTTCGTCATAGATCCTCCTATTTTCCCGGAATCCCCGGTTGCCTGGACTATGGCAAGCGGTAAGCCGTCCAGAGGACGTGCTAACTCGTTGGTGTGCAATGAAGGCCGGTGCAGATGCGTATCTTTTGAGGTAAAGGCTCTATCCGAATAGAATGTAGCCCGCTTATGAACCCCAGATTAATTCGCGTATCGGGGCACGCGCCCGAGGAAGTACTGCTTAAATCGTCAGACGTGAAGATCGGCCGGGATTTCTCCAACGATCTGCGACTCGAAGATCCAACTGTTTCGTCTCATCATTGCCGCATTCAAAGCGATGCCGGCGAATTTTTTCTGATCGACCTCGACAGCACAAACGGCAGTTTCGTCAACGGCAAGGCCGTGAATCGGGCGCGTCTCGGGCATGGAGATGAAATCGTGGTCGGCGCTACGCGATTTTGCTTTCTCGTGGATGATGCGGACGCGGCGCCCCCTCAGGTCTATTTCGAGGAAGATTCCGATGCGTCGGTTTTATCTACCGACACGACGCGATTACGACTCGAGGACCTCGTCAATGACCGCACGACTCAAAATATCGGCGTCCTTGTTCAGCTGAGCACGGAGATTAGCCACATTGATTCGTCGGAAAAACTGCAGGCACTACTTCTCGAACGGCTTTTCAAGATTGTTCCCGCACAGGAAGGGGTGATTCTGCTCGGCGCCGAAGTCGATCAGCTTTTTGGCGGACAGCCAATTCAACGTCAGAGAGCGGCGGCTGGAAAGCAGATCCGCGTGAGCCGCACGGTTGTAGAACAGGTGTTCACTTCAAGAGAATCGCTTCTTCGGAACGATTTGCTAGCAAGTACGCCCACGGAAAGCATAATTGCGTCGGGAACCCACTCCGTTCTCTGCGTTCCTTTGCTTGTGATGAACGCTGCGATCGGCGTCATCTATCTCGCGACCTCGGCCGCCGGAACACCTTTCGACGAAACCCATCTGCAGTTGACGACCGCTATCGCAGGAATTGCCGCTCTAGCCCTGGAACATGTCCGTTACGTCGAATGGCTGGAGACTGAAAACCGTCAGCTAGCCCATGAAGTCAATCTTCAGCACGACATGATCGGCGACAGCCGGGTGATGAAGAAGGTATATGAAGCAATTTCTCTCCTCGCGCCGACCGACAGCCCCGTGCTGATTCTGGGTGAAAGCGGTACGGGTAAGGAACTCGCCGCGCACGCCATACACAACAACAGCAATCGGCGTAACGGACCATTCGTCGCGGTCAACTGCGGATCCATTACGGAGACGCTGTTTGCGAGCGCTTTGTTTGGCCACATTAAAGGCGCATTTACTGGAGCGGAGCGCGATCAAAAAGGATTCATCGAAGAAGCCGACGGCGGAACTCTATTTCTCGACGAACTCGGAGATCTGCCGCTGCACTGCCAGGCGGCTTTGCTGCGAGTTCTTGAAGAACAACAGGTGAGAAGAGTCGGATCGACACGGCCCATCTCCGTCGATATACGTTTGATCTCCGCAACGAATCTTGTGTTAAAGGACCAGATACAGAGCGGGAAGTTTCGCGCTGACCTCTATTTCAGGATGGGATTACCACTCGAGATGCCGCCTCTGCGTGAGCGCCTCGAAGATATTCCAAGTATCGTGAAATTCTTTATCCAGAAATACAAGCCTACTACCCACCGCGAGATCGGCGTCACACCACCGAATACGATCCGCGTCCTTCAGGAATACACGTGGCCGGGCAATGTGCGCGAGCTCGCAGGTGCGATCCGGTGGGCAGTCGTTTTTGGAAAATCCGATCGGATACGCCCGGAGGACTTGCCACCGGGGGTGGTCAAGCGAACCACCAGTTCCGCCGCAAAAGTTGGGAGACTGGATGAGGCGATGGAGTCGTTCGAGCGGAACTTCATCCTCAAAGCGCTCGAAGAGACGAAAGGCAATGTGGTTGATGCAGCCAACCTGCTTGCTAGAGCGCCAAATTATCTGCAGCGCCGGATCAGCCAGCTGGATCTTCGTGAGGACCTGGAGCGAATTCGGAATGGATAAAACAATAATCGCGAATTACGCGAATTACGCAAATTAATTCGCGTAATTTGCGTAATTCGCGGCTACTCACGCCCAGCTGAAGCCTTGCTTGATCAACGGCAGCGAACGGATTCGCTTGCCGGTCGCGGCAAAGATCGCGTTGCAGATGGCTGGCGGAACCGGCGGCAGTGCGGGTTCGCCGAGGCCTGTGGGCGGATTGTTGGTCTTCAGGAAATGCACTTCGATATCCGCAGGAGCGTTCGCCATTCGAGCCAGCGGGTACTGGTGGAAGTTGCTCTGCATGGCACGTCCTTTGTCGAATGTGATTTCCGTTCCCATCACATGACTGAATCCTTCCATGACGGCGCCTTGGCACTCATTGATCGCCATGCTGGGATTCACGATCTGGCTTCCGATATCGCCGGCGACCCAGACCTTGTTTACTCTCACCTTATTGTTCGAGTCGACGGAGACTTCCGCCACGTGTGCGAAGTAGCCGCGATGGGAGAACTGGAACGCAACGCCTTTCCCGGTCCCTTTCGGCAGCTTGTCGCGCGAGCTCCAGTTTGATTTCTCCGCAACCAGTTCGAGCACGCCGCGCATGCGATTCGGATCAAAATTGTCGCCGCCCATCGGTGCTGCCCTCAGCAGATCCAGCCTGAACTGCACCGGATCTTTGCCAGCCGCATGCGCAAGTTCGTCGAGGAACGACTGGAAGACGAAACAGAACGCGTTGCTTCGCGGAGCGCGCAACGCTCCCGTTGGAATTCCGAACGGCATATTCGTCGCACCGAACGCGAAGTTCTCGACAAATTTCGCCGGAAATTCGCCCGCAGAGATATTCGCCGAATTCGCAAAACCCTGCGGGTTTTGGGCGCTGCCGTAGCTGATAAAGTGATTTTTCCAGGCGACGAGCTTGCCCGAATTATCGACTCCGGCTTTGAGGAAATGGAATCCGCCGACGCGATAGAAGTCATGAGCCATATCGTCTTCGCGGACCCACAGCAATTTCACGGGAACGCCGACCGTCTTCGCGATCCAGGCCGTCTCGACCATGAAGTCATTCGTCAGGCGCCGGCCGAAACCTCCACCCGTTCGCATGAGATGGATGGTGATATCGCTTTGCATGACTCCCAGCGTGCGAGCGACAACACCCCAGCCCTGCGCGGGAGTTTGAGACGGCGCCCAGATTTCCAGCTTGCCGTCCTTATAGTTAGCGAGACAATTTTCGGGTTCGAGCTGAGCGTGTGAAATGAACGGATACGAATACGCAGCTTCGACGACCTTCGCCGCGCCTTTCAGCGCGGTATCGGCATTACCGTCGTTCGCCAGCATGAATGCCGGAGCCTGCGGTCCCAGCTCATTTGCCTTTTGCGCGAAACCGACGCTGCTCTGCGAGGCGGTCGGGCCTTCGTCCCACACCACTTTCAAACTGCGGCGTGCGACGCGCGCCTGCCACCAGCTGTCCGCGACGATCGCAACGCCGGGAAGGAGACCGGTAAGTTCGCTCCCGCCTTCAACGACGAATGCGTGCCGAATGCCGGGCATTTTTTTGATCTCGTCGAGATTTGCGCTGACGACCTTGCCGCCGTAGACAGGACATTTCTCGTACACTGCCCAGAGCATTCCCGGAACCGTGAAGTCGATACTGAATACGGGTTTGCCGGTGAGGATCGCCATGTTGTCGATGCCCGGAGTGGGCTGACCGATGATCCTGTAGTCTTTCGGATCTTTCATCTTTACGGTCTGTGGATCCGGTGGCGCGAGCGTAGCGGCTTTGGCGGCGAGAGCCCCATAAGTGAGCGTGCGGCCGCTAGCACGGTGCGTGACCACACCGGAGGCTGTCGTTAGCTCCGATGCAGGAACGTTCCACGTTTGCGCGGCAGCAGCGATGAGCATTTGCCGGGCGGATGCGCCCACCAGTCGAAGGGGATCCCAGTTGGTTGGCGTAGCCGTGCTGCCACCGGCGATCTGCGGACCGTATTTGTTCGGATCGAGATCGCCTTGCTCGATTCTCACATTCTTCCAATCGACGTCGAGTTCGTCGGCGATGATCATGGGCAAAGAGGTCTTGATACCCTGACCGATTTCAGGGTTCTTTCCGATGATCGTCACCGTGCCGTCTGCGGCAATCTTGATGAACGCGTCCGGCTTTAGCGGCATCGGAGGAGCCTGTGCTGGCGCCTGCGCCAGGACTTCCGGCTGGATGTAGAGGCTGAGCAGCATGCCGCCCCCACCAACCGCGGTTACTTTCAGAAAAGAGCGACGATTCATGTTTGTGTTTTTCACGATGCGTTACTCCTTTCTCGACCCGACCTGGGCCGTCTGTGTTGCCGGTTTTGAATTATTCCTTGTCGCCATTTCCGCGGCCTTGTGAATCGCCTGGCGGATGCGCAGGTATGTACCGCACCGGCACAGATTGCCATTCATCGCGGTATCGATGTCTTTGTTGGTAGGCTTCGGAGTTTTTGCCAGCAGTGCTGCGGCTGACATCATCTGGCCGGCCTGGCAGTAGCCGCACTGCGGAACGTCCACCTCATGCCACGCGCGTTGAACCGGATGTGAGCCGTCTACCGAAAGGCCTTCAAGAGTTGTGATCGGTGCATTCGTCGCACTGGAGACCGGCGTCGAACACGACCGCACGGGCCGCCCGTCCAGATGAACAGTGCAGGCGCCGCACTGGCCAATGCCACAGCCAAACTTCGTCGCTTTCAAATTGAGAACGTCGCGGATGACCCATAAAAGGGGCATGTCGCCGGGCACATCTACGGTCGTAGATTTGCCGTTTACGGTCAGCTTGTAGGGCATATAGTCCCTCCGGGAAGTTGAAAGTCCGGTGTGCAGATTATCACAGCAGCGGGTGCTGCCCATAAATGGAACTGCCGTCTGCGAAAGTCAAATGTTGGGATGTCCAATGTCCCATGTCATATGTATTTGTCAAACGACCAACTGACCCACTGACCAACTAGCCATCTGGTCGTTTGGTCAGTGGGTACTTTGACAAATCCATATGACATGGGACATTGGACATCCCAACATTTGACAGCCGCAGACTGCCTTAACTCTGCTTCTTCACTCCACGCGCCATCTTCGCAACATTCCGGCCCTGCTCCCTCGCTTCTTCCACGGTACCGGGACTCAACGCTGCGACGAGCTTGCCCTCGAGCTTTCCTTCGGATCGAAGTTTCGTAAGCATGTCCAGGTGTGGTTTCCAGTCTTCTGAAGTTTTGAGGTCGTGAGGCATTGCAAAGATGATGGCATCAGCCGCGAGGAGATCGCTTTCGGCCGGCGGGACGTATTCCTTGTGCATCCGAACAAGAGCTTCTTTCGATTCCGGGAACTGTTCGATGACCTGTTGCGGGTTCAGATCCGGAAGCCTGCGCAATCGGATCAGCGCTCTTTCCTGAACCGCACCCACTCCGGCGGCAAGCGCGAGTTTCTCCGTCGCCCCGGACCTTGAGTAAAAGATGACGAGCACAATCGGCTGCGCCATCGCCGTCTACGCCAGATCGAACAGCAGAATTTCTCCGCCGTCCGCACCTATTCCTGAAACCGACAGCTCTCGTTCGCCGCTAATCCCCGCACCATCGCCTTCTTTCATCGATTGTCCGTTCAACGCCACATGACCCTTGACCACCTGGATCCACGCATAGCGGTCAGCAGCGAGCGAATGGGCGACATGTTGCTGCGATGCAACTTCGGTGGCGAAGAACCGCGCATCCTGGTTGATGA
>Ga0075425_100004007_pt1 | contig 15127 bp, 18 predicted proteins | sample SoiMethybrSBSTD4_FD_75300 | JGI IMG/M metagenome (GOLD analysis project Ga0075425, IMG submission 75300) | Bulk soil microbial communities from a Populus tree surrounding site in Tennessee, USA - Soil MetaG P. TD hybrid SBSTD4 | ecosystem: Environmental > Terrestrial > Soil > Tree plantation...
GGATAAGCGATGCTCATCATCAATCCGAAATCCAGAGTCCGAAGAATGCGAGCGGACGACATTTTCTGGAGGGCGTCTCGCGTGGGAATACGGGCGCTGACCTGGTCATGACAGGTGGCGCAGTTCTTTTGATAAACCTCGGCACCGGAAGCAGATTTCTGGGCAAACAGGGAAGAGCCACTGAGAACCCACACAAATACGAGCGCAGTCCAGGATGATTTCATGACACGCAGTGTAGAATGTTCTGCGCTATGACTCAAACCGTAGTTGATTTACGAAGCGACACCGTGACGAAGCCTTCGCCGGAAATGCGTCGGGCCATGGCCGACGCGGAAGTTGGCGACGATGTTTTCATCGAAGACCCCACTGTGAACCGGCTCCAGGAACGCGCCGGACAGATTTTCGGACGCGAGGCCGGACTTTTTGTTCCGTCCGGCAGCATGGGAAATCTCACGTGCATCCTCGCGCAAACCCATCCCGGGCAGGAGGTGATCTGCGAGGAAACGGGGCACATCTACAACTATGAGATGGCTGCGATGTCGGGAATTGGCGGCGTTCTTCCTCGCATCGTTCGCGGGCAAGATGGAATTCTGGACTGGGAGACCGTTTCGAAAGCGATCCGTCCCAAGGTCTACTTCAGACCGCAGACCGCTTTGATCTCGCTCGAGAACACGCACAACATGGCGGGTGGAACTGTCTACGAAACGAAGGTCGCACACGAAATCTGCGACAAGGCACACGACGCCGGTATTTCCGTCCACCTTGACGGCGCGCGCGTCTTCAACGCGGCGACGTATCTCAGCGAGAATGTCGCGGAGATGACGAAGAAATTCGATTCCGTTCAGTTCTGCCTGAGCAAAGGACTGGGCGCGCCGGTCGGCTCCATGATCGTTGGGACGCGCGCTTTCATCGAACGGTGCCGCAGCATTCGCAAGATGCTTGGAGGCGGCATGCGGCAGGTGGGTGTGCTAGCGGCAGCAGGACTTATCGCCCTCGAAAACGGTCCGAAGCGCCTTCACATCGATCACGACAATGCCAAATTTCTGGCAACGGAACTTGCGAAGATTCCGGGCATCTCCATCGATCCTTCAAAGATCAAGACCAACATCGTCATTTACGGCGTGAAGGAAGCCGGCTGGACTTCAGGCGATTTTCTTCAGGCGCTCTCGAAGCGTGGCGTTCTCGGCGTCCCTGTCGACAACGAGCGGATTCGCATGGTCACTCACCTCGATGTGAACCGGGCGGATATCGAGAAGGCCGTAGGCGTCATCCGGGAAGTCATTAAACGATGAAAAAAATTCGCGTGGGAGTTATCTTCGGCGGCCGTTCCGGAGAGCATGAGGTTTCGCTGCGATCGGCGGAGTCGATCATCAAGTCCATCGATCGAGCCAAATATGACGTCGTTCCGATCGGCATCACTCACGAAGGCCGCTGGCTTACCTCGAAAAATGCGTTGAATCTTTTGCCTGCGAAGGACGCGATTCAGAAAACGCTGACGTCGGGCGAATCCATAACGTTGCCCGCGGAGCCGTCCGCATCTGAAGTCGTTGATGTGATTTTTCCGGTGTTGCACGGTACCTACGGTGAAGACGGCACGATTCAGGGTTTGCTCGAACTGGCGAATGTTCCATATGTCGGCGCGGGCGTTTTGGGTTCTGCGGTAGGCATGGACAAGGACGTTATGAAACGCCTGTTCCGTGAAGCGGGACTTCCAATCGTCGATTACTGGACCGTTCGCAAATCGGAAATCGATTCTTTCGTAGAAAAACATTTCGGAACGTTGCCATACCCGCTGTTTGTCAAGCCTGCGAACCTTGGATCGTCGGTGGGCATCACAAAGGTTCACGGACCGGAGGAATTACGCAAGGCGCTCGACACGGCGGCGGAGTACGACCGGAAGCTGGTGGTTGAGCAGGGAATCGACGCGCGCGAAATCGAATTGAGTGTGCTCGGTAACGATGAGCCGATCGCATCGGTGCCGGGAGAGATCATCCCATCGCGCGAGTTCTACGATTACGAAGCGAAATATGTCAGCGATGATTCGAGACTTCTGATCCCTGCACCTCTCGATGCGGCACAGATGAAGAGTGCGCAGGAAATGGCGCTGGCCGCTTTCAAGGTGTTGGAGTGTTCGGGGCTCGCCCGCGTGGACCTGTTCCTGGAAAAGAAGAGCGGCACGTTCTACGTAAACGAAATCAACACGCTTCCCGGCTTCACCACGATCAGCATGTATCCAAAATTGTGGGAAGCCTCCGGCATTCCTTATCCGGAGCTGATCGATCGGCTGATTGCGCTCGCCCTCGAACGTCACGCCGAGAAGAACAAACTGAAAACCAAATACTAGCCGCTAAGCAAACTTTCAACGCGGGCGTTGCCCAAAGGACGAAATCCTGAAAACCGCTGCTATTCCCCTCCTCCAGAGGAGGGGTGGACGCGACCTCAAAAAATATCGCCGAAGGCATCCTTGAATGGGAGCGGACGGGGTGGTCAGAAATGTTTTTGACCACCCCGTCTGCGCGTCTAATGTAGCTTCGCAGCTTCTCTTGATTGCGCAGCCACCCCTCCTCTGGAGGAGGGGAATAGCAGCGGTTTTCAGGATTTCGTCCTTTGGCACGAGGTTGCCTTACCGCGCGTTCATCGCTTAATCGGCGCAATCCGCGGCTTTTTCCCTTCCTCGAAGAGCAGGAGCTGGCTCGCGCATTCCTGGGCGAATTGTGTGTGGTGGGTGACGACGATCTGAGTCATGCCTTCGTTGTCGAGCTCGCGCATGACGTTAAATACCTCATCGACGAGACGCGGATCCAGCTGCGACGTGGGTTCGTCGTACAGCATGACCTCGGGTTGCATCGCGAGACTGCGCGCGATCGCAACACGCTGCTGCTGACCGCCAGAGAGTTTTGAAGGATACGCCTCGGTTTTCGATGCGAGGCCTACACGCTCGAGAATTCTTTTCCCCAGCGACACAGCTTCGGCGTGGGGCATCTTCTTTACCTGCATCGGAGCGAGCGTCACATTTTCGAGCACCGTCAGGTGAGGGAAGAGGTTGAAGCTCTGAAAGACCATACCTGTCTTCAGGCGCATTGCCTGTAGAGCCCGTTTCTTCTCCTCGGAGAGATTCACGGTCTCGCCGGCACTCCACGCCACGCTTAGATCTCCGATCGCGATCCGTCCGCTATCGAATAGCTCGAGAAAATTGATACACCGAAGAAGTGTGGATTTCCCGCAGCCGGAAGCTCCCATCACGGCCGTAAGTTCGCCTGCCGGAAATTCGAGAGTGAGATCCTGGAAAAGGGTGTGCGTGCCGAACGATTTCGTTAGCGCTTCGATCTTAACCACCGCTGATGTGCGCTGGCGCTCCTTAATAGAACTTTCTGCTGGCTCTCTTTCGCGTTGAAGCCAATCGCGTACGGGCAAAAGATATTCGCGCGCTTCACGCGGGAATACTCGTCGAGATAATAACCACCGATGCGGAAGTGATAATCATCGACTGTTCCAGACAGCGTGCCGTCCCCATTGTACTGCCAGGCGCTCGCGCGCCGCTTGTCGTTCACCACCAAGATGATGTTGAGGTGTTCGGGCGACATGTCGATGATGTCCTGCGTGCTCGGAATCCCGACACCTCTCAGGTCGCCCCATCCCGTGTGCGAATGAAAATCACCTATCAACGAAAGCTGCGGAAGGTTTGCAAGAAACTTATCCATTCTTGCGGAGGCGCGGCGGTTTTTTTCCACGCTGGTGTGGCTTCGATGCGCCGTCTGGTAGGAGATCGCATGTTCGACGATGTAGATGTTGCTATTGTCCCGATAGCCGAGGAGAAGTCCGAAACATTCCTTCTTGTAAACTTCGATGGCGGAAATAAGGAGTGCCCAGAACGCATTCGCCGAAATGTAAACTTCCATGAACCCCCCGATTGCCCACGGATCATAGCTGTTTTGGGAGGCTCTTGGGAATTGGCTTTTTAGACCAAAAAATCAGGGCCGCATCGCTGCGGCCCTGGTTTAAATCTCGGTCTTCGCGCCTAATTTTTTATGTACTTACTTCTTCTTTGTTGCTTTTTTCTTCTTTGCTGGAGCTTTCTTCATCTCTTTTTCCCTCCTAAGGGTTTTTTGTTCCAGTTGCCTCACTACATATAGAGGCAACTTACTTTCATTGCCGCTAGTATTGTGGCGAAAGATTTCCCTGTCAAGAGTAAATTTCGATTTTTCTGCAGGTTAGTCTTGCGGGTATTGGTAGTAACCCGTGCGATGCAGGGTCGCGTAATCCGCCCGCGCCAGTTTCACTTCAATGTTCCGGAATATCGGTTCCTTTCCTATAGGCTTATTCTCGGAAACATAACCGAGCACGTACTGGTTCCGTGCCTGTTCGGCTGCGCGCGCGTAGGCAGTTTCGATGCTCTGTATCGAAGACCCAACGTAATAGGAATCTCCGCCGGTGCTCTTGGCGTAGTCGTTAAGGGAAGTGAATTTCTTTGTCAAAACAGTCTGATCAACGGTAATGGCATGCACTTCGATACCAAAATCCAGAAGGCTGTTTACGGTTTCCTGAAACGAATGCGTGCTGCCGTTTGTTACGCCGTCGGACACCACCAACACGATCTTCCGTCGGTTGCGTTCTCGTTTTTCGAGATCCGCCGCGGCGGCATAAATCGCATCATTGAGAACTTTAATTTTCGGCTGGTTTTGCGTGACAGGCGAGCCAACCTGGCCCGGCGGTACCACAGCAGCGCCGTTGATCATCGGGCCGATGGTTGAGAACGGGCCGCCGGGAAGCAACGCTTGACGCGTGTCCGGTTTGATCTCGCGCACCGGCTTCAACGCCGCCTCCAGCGCTTCCGGATTTTTTGTGAAATCGACAAGCTTTACGACGTCCTTGTCGAAACGATAGGCTGCAACTTCATCGAACTGACTGAAAGCTCCGGCCAGTGCCGGAAACGTCTGTTGGACTTTTGCAAGAGAGTCTGCTGAAAGACCTGTGTCGATAACAACAGCGGCCGAGAGCGGAACCGGATCGCTGGTAAAGTTCGTTATGGTTTGTCGCTGGCCGTCTTCGAAAACAACGAAGTCGTCCTTTTGAAGACCATTGATCAGTTTGTCACCCGACGCTTTAACGGTGACGGGAACAACAACGAGATCCACTCTGGTGCGGATCTGAAAGTCCTGCGCGCTTGCGGTCAGGACCATGACGAGCAAACTAACGATCGCGATCCTTAGGCGCATAGTACCCCTTCCTCGCTCGGATCATGTAGTTCGAGTCTCGCGGCACGATTTTTATTTGCCGGAACTTTCCATCCTTAGTTGAGTTCGTCGAGATGTATCCGAGGCTGTACTGGCTTCGCAATTCCTGTGCGATCTCATCGAAGATCCTTTGAAAACTGCCCGGACGATCCACAAAAAATGTGGCGCCACCTGTCTCTTCAGAAAACTTCCGCAGCGTTCCCGGGTCGCCCCCACCGCCGGCCGCTGCGCCTCTTGCGAAGAAACCGTGCGGGCTGTTCGATATTGCGTAAATGACAGTATCACTTTGGTGCGCGGCAACGAGGGCTTCGAAGAATTTTGTTTTGCTGGTGGTGTCTTCACCGTCGCTGATGAGGATGATGGTTTTCCTGCCTGCTTCGTGTGCGAGCTTTTCCTTGCATGCCAGGTACACCGCGTCATACACCGATGTTCCACCACCGATCTGCAAATCATCGATCGCCGCTTTGAGCAATCGTGGGCGGTCGGTCAAATCCTGAACAAGTGTGACGGATCGATCAAAGCCGATCACGAATGCCAGGTCGTTTGGTTTGAGAATCGATTCCAGAAAACTCTCCGCCGTGTCTTTCTCTTCTTCGAAAACAGGACGCACACTCGGGCTGGTGTCAACCAGCATGCCGATCGTGAGAGGCAGTTCGTTCTCTCGGGCAAAATGTAAAATGTCCTGCCGCTTGCCGTCTTCCTGCAGGACAAAATCGTCCTTCTTGAGGCCCGGTATAAAACGGCCGTGCCGATCTGTCACTGAGAACTGAACGTTTACCAGATCGACATTGACCTTGAGGGTGTCCTGCGATTCCATTCTGGCCGGAAACGCAGACAACACCATGCCTGCCAGTAGACTCAGCACCGAAACCTTCATTACGCCCCATGTTATCATGCGGTTGTGCGACAGTTAATTACACGCTCCAAATGCTGAAACTTACCAATACACTTAGCGGACGCCTGGAAGATTTCACTCCCATGGATGGTTCCACCGTTCGAATGTACGCGTGTGGACCCACCGTGTACAACCATATACATATAGGCAATTTCAGAGCCTATGTCTTCGAAGATATTCTGCGCCGCCATCTTCTCAGCAAAGGCTGGAAACTAAAACACGTCATGAACGTGACGGACATCGACGATAAGATCATCAAGCGCTCGATCGAGACCGGCCAGGACATCAAGAGTTACACAGAACCGTACACCCGCGCGTTTTTCGAAGATTCGGAGAAACTGCGGATCCAGACACCCGATGTCGTCACAGCGGCGACGGATTACATTCCGGAGATGATCGACATCGTAAACCGGCTTCTGCAGTCCGGCTATGCGTATCGCGAGGGCGATTCCATTTACTATCGCATCTCTAAATTTCCGACGTACGGCCGGCTGTCTCGCTTAGACAAGAGAGAATTGAAAGCGGGAGCACGAGTTGATGTCGACGAGTACGAGAAAGAAACGCCGAGCGACTTTGTTTTGTGGAAAGCGCCGAAGGATGAAAGGGAACCTCGATGGGAAGCTCCCTTCGGCACCGGTCGGCCTGGCTGGCATCTCGAATGTTCGGCGATGGCGATGAAGCAACTCGGTGAGACGCTGGACATCCACTGCGGCGGCGTCGACAACATTTTTCCTCATCACGAAAACGAGATCGCCCAGAGTGAAGCGGTCACGGGCAAACCGTTCGTGCGTTTCTGGGTGCATAACGAACATCTCCTCGTTGATGGGGAGAAGATGGCGAAGTCGAAAGGCAATTTTTTTACACTCCGCGATCTTCTGGAGCGCGGCTACGATCCGCTTGCAGTTCGGTATCTTCTCGTTTCCGTTCCATACCGTAAGCAGATGAACTTTACATTCGACGGTCTCGTGCAGGCACAGCGCAGTCTGGAACGCATCAAGGAATTCCTGTTCCATTTGAAGTCTGCGAAACTAGCCGAGGGAAACAATCCCGATTTGGCTGCAGCAAGCGCTCAGGCAATCACGGAGTTCGACAATGGACTTGATGACGACCTGAATACGGCTCAGGCTTTGGCGGCCGTGTTCGACTTCATTCGCCACTGCAATATAGCCCTGAGCCAGGGAAGCGTTCAGGAAGGTAACCGGAAACAAATCTTCGACTTCTTCAAAAAAGTCGACGAGAGGCTTGCGATTATTCCGACAATGGAAGACCTCGTGCAGCTTGATGCGGAGATCGAGTCGCTGATCGCACAGCGAAACGAAGCCCGAAAGAACAGAGACTTTGCCATGTCAGATCGTATTCGTGACCAGTTGCTCGATCGAGGGGTCTTGATAGAAGACACTCGGGAGGGCACCCGTTGGCGACGGAAGTGATGAGCGACAAGCTGCCTAAAATTGTCACGACTTTGCCCGGTCCGAAGGCGAAGGCTGTGATCGACAGTGATCACCGCTACATCTCTCCGTCGTACACGCGTTCTTATCCGCTCGTCGCGAAAGAAGCCAGCGGGGCCATCATTCACGACGTCGATGGAAACCGATTCCTGGACTTCTGTGCGGGCATCGCGGTCTGCTCGACCGGCCACTGTCACCCCGACGTGGTGCGCGCTATTCAAAAGCAGGCGGAATCGCTGATTCACATGTCGGGCACGGATTTTTATTACGAGCAGATGCCCGATCTCGCGAAGAAGATCGATTCGTTCATGCCGGGCGGTGGATCATGGCGCTGCTTTTTTGGAAACTCCGGAACCGAGGCGGTCGAAGCGGCGATGAAGCTCGCCCGATACAAGACCGGCCGCTGGCAATTCATCGCTTTCCAGCGTTCCTTTCACGGACGAACGATGGGGTCGTTGTCGTTGACGGCATCGAAGCCTGTCCAGCGCAAAGGATTCGGACCTCTGATTCCAGGCGTCACGCACATTCCGTATGGCAATGCGAACTATCTCGAGGATGTTGTGTTCAAGACGACCGTCAATCCCGACGAAGTGGCGGCGATCGTGGTCGAAGCGATTCAGGGCGAGGGAGGGTACGTCGTCCCGCCTCCGGAATTTTTGCCGGGCCTGGAAAAGATTGCGCGCAAGCACGGCATTCTTCTGGTCGCTGATGAAGTTCAGGCAGGGATGGGACGCACGGGCAAGATGTTTGCCTTCGAGCATTTCAATTTTCATCCCGACATTGTCGCCATCGCGAAGGGAATTGCTTCGGGCATGCCGCTGGGCGTCATGGTGGCGCGTGCCGACATCATGACGTGGCCGCCCGGTGCGCACGCGTCAACGTTCGGTGGAAATCCTGTTTGCCTCGCCGCTGCAATCGAAACAGTCAGGCTCCTTCAGGAAAAATACATTGCGAATGCGGCGAAGGTCGGCGAGTTCATGATGACGAGCTTGAAATCGAAGGTCGCCGGCCTGCCTGGTGTGACGGAGGTGCGTGGACGCGGTCTAATGATTGGGATTGAAGTCACCAAGAATCGCGACGCGGTCATCGAAGAATGTTTCCGTCGCGGCCTGCTGGTTCTTGGTGCCGGTCCGAATGCGATCCGGATTTCACCGCCACTGATCGTGGATGAAGAGCAGGCCGCTTTCGCTGTAGATGTTTTGTCCGAAGCGATCTCCGCAGTGTGAACGTGAGGATCGAAATGCCATTACCTATGTTTCTTTATGACTGGCTGCCTTTCGGCCGCGAATCCGAACTCGTCGGCGCCGAATTTCTCCGCTCCGCCGGATACCGCATCGCTGCGACCTCATATCGCACACAGAACGGTGAAGTCGATATCATCGCCTGGGACGGCGATGTGCTTACTTTCGTCGAAGTGAAATCGCTGAGTGCTGCCGGCTCGCCCGAAGATGCCGTAAGCGTACGCAAGCGCCAGCGAATCATCCGCGCCGCCAAAACATACATCGCCAAACGCCGCCTGCACGAGACACCCTGCCGCTTCGACATCCTTGCCGTCACTCGCCGCCGCGGTTCCGGGCCGGAATTCCGCCTTCTCCGCGATGCGTTCACTATGTATAATTGAGCCCTCTACGCGGGACTAACTCAGTGGTAGAGTGCGACCTTGCCAAGGTCGAAGTCGCGGGTTCGAATCCCGTGTCCCGCTCTTTACCTTCAACAACTTGGAATTTCTGATTCACAGTCTTACCCCAAAATTACCCCGTTAAGCTAATTCACAAAAGCAGATGCAAGGTTTTCTACTGCTTCGCGCCGAGTTTCGAGTGAAGTCTGCGTGTAGACGTTCAGATTCACGTCTACCGTGTGACCCTGCTGATCCGCGATGACCTTTGGATCAACCCCCTGAGCGTTCATCAATGACGAATGCGTGCGCCGCATCACACGATAATCTACCCAGCCAAGCCCGACGTTTTCCGCCTTCAGCTTCGGCCGGATATATCTCGCCATCATGTTGTCGGCGCCAATCGGCATCTTCGAGTTCTCGGAAGGGAATACCAGTCGTTAGGGCCACCTGGTGTCGATTCGAGCCACAGCTTTAGATCCTGATTAACACCGCTGGAAAGTGCGACCCGCCGAACAGATTTCTCTGTTTTAGGTGTGTCGACGTCACGGCGAGACACACGTTCGACAACCTCAACGTAACCGTCTTGCACACGACCACGGCGAAGACCGAAGATTTCGCTGCACCGCATACCCGCTAGGACGCCCAGCTTGAAAACCAATCGTTCCCGCAGATCAAGAACCTCCAATGCCTTTTTCACCTGATCAATTGTCATAACTGGACGCTTCGGCTTTGGACATTCTCGTGGAACGAACAGCAACATGGTTCCTGGTTGGACGTAAACTGGATTGGCTCGAAGGACACCTTCAGCCACCGCAAGATCCAGAATTTGTTTTAAGTCCCAGCGCAGATGGTCGACCATCGAAAATGCCATGTGCTTTCGATCATCTAGGAACTTCTGCAATTCGTCGCGCGTCAATGAATCCACACGTCGCGACCCGAATTCGCCAACGATGACGGGTAATGCTATCTGTTCGCGATTCGATCGTTACGCGCTTCCATTTACGTCGATAGAACGGCAGAAATACCTTCTCGATGAAATCCTTGACGGTTGTATCCTTTGACGCTGCCGACGCCGAACGCTCGTTGATCGGCGTCACGATGTCGACCAGATCCTCGCGCGCTTTCGATTTTGTCATCTTCGAAACCTTGCCGAGAACCTTGCTTCGGTCGTGGCCATCTTCACGCCACTTACCAATCCAGTAACGACCGTCCGTTGATTTCACGACCCGGCCGTTTTGAAACCGTTTACGCATTGTTTTATTTCTCCTTATGCAATGCGTCTACGGCGTCTATTTCTGATTCGCCGCCAACCATACCACGGTTTGTTTCGTTCGCAAGCTTCCAAGCCTCCAAGCTCGACCGCCGAACGACCTTCCTGCGGCTAAGGCACAAAGCAGGCAATGGAGGAACGCCTTCGACGGACCCATTTACAAGGCGATACACCTGAGCTTTGGAACACCCTTTCCCCACGCTTTACATGCCGGCCCAACTCTTTCCAGCGATTGAAAGATGCAATCGGGCCTAGCAGAATGCCGCGCATCTCTGCCTGGATCAGCGCCAGGAGTTGATTACCAAGTGAGTAATTCCAGAACAGGGAATAGGCCTTCATGAGCGTTCCAGGTTTGGAAACGGCTTCTTGTAAGAGTTGTTGAAAATAAATCGGTGACGAATCTTTGGTAGGCTTTTGGATCAGCCATAACGAACCTCCATTCAGGTTTGTGTGGTTAGGCTCCGTTCAGAGTTGGCGCTCTGGGCGGGGCCGCTTAATTGTTGTTTACTTCTGTCTCTTCGGTTTGCTTTCCTTCACATAGCTTTCAATTAATTGGGCAATGACGCTTCCCATATCGACACCCTCCGAAACGCACTTCAGCTTGAAAGCCTTGTGAAGTTCTTCGGGGATTCGGACGGTTAGCATTTTCATCGATGCCAGAATAGGTGCATGCTGTACTGATGTCAAGAGGTATTTATGTAAATATGCATACGACGACGCCAGCCTAACCGAAAACCAATGTACAGCGTGGGACCTTCCGCAGTATTCTCCGCACACGGAGCGGACGCTTTCATGTTTAGGCTGGGATTTCAAGAGCTCTTAATCCTGTGCGGTGCTGTTTTATTCCTCCTTAGGCCGAGGAGCCTGTCGTGGCCGAGCCGATCGAGTCGCGAATCATCGCTCGCAGAGGTTACCGCGAATAAGACGTTCTTCGCTCTGCTCGCCTTATTGCTAGTGCTTTTTGTCCTGGCGGAACTCTCGATCACAAATCCGTAGCAGGAGTAGTTAGCGATTGCCGCCAAGCGCGCGTAAGACTCTCACTGGCTCAAAATCAGGTGATTAAAAGCCAGTTCAGTCGTGCCAGGCCGACGCAAGCTTCTCAACACGAACAGAGGCCCTGTTAGAGAAGGGTTTTGTGCCGCTAGAACGGACTGTCAATTAATTGGTCGCCGACATCGGGGTGTTTATTTGCAGGTGAGGAACCGATTTGGTTGAGGCCACGATTCGACGAGGGGAGAGGGGCCACATCTCCTAATTTGGTACCATCAACATCCCTGAACGGGTCCTTAGGATGCCGGCGGCTATATTCCAAATTACTTACCATCTACGTACCAGGTTCTTCTATGACTCGACTAAGCGTGAATCTGAACAAGATCGCATTACTGCGGAACTCGCGGAATTTAGAAATACCCAGCGTGATTCGTGCTGCGGAACAGTGCATAGCGGCAGGAGCGCACGGTATCACCGTCCACCCCCGGCCCGATCAGCGCCACACCAGGACATCTGACGTGTATGAACTGTCGGATCGGTTGAGCGATTTTCCCACGGTTGAATTCAACATCGAAGGGAATCCGTTCCCGCAGTTTTTAGAACTGGTGCGGAGAGTCAGACCAGCCCAATGCACTCTTGTACCGGACAGTCCCGATGCTGTCACTTCAGATCACGGTTGGAATCTTCAGGACGAAAGAAGTCGGCTCAGAGAGATCATAGCGAAGCTGCAGAGTTTGGATTGTCGAGTGTCCCTCTTCATGGATTTCGATAGCAACGAATGGGAGCTTGCGGCAGAACTCGGGGCCGAACGGGTAGAACTGTACACCCTGCCGTACGCCGAGGGGTTCGCTCGTGGGGATGGCGATTCGATCTTGATCAAGTATGCTGCAGCTTCGAGAGCGGCACAGTCCGTCGGTCTCGGCGTAAACGCTGGCCACGACCTTAATTTGCAGAACCTCGGGAAATTTATTCAGGTGCCTGGGATTCTCGAAGTATCAATTGGTCATGCACTCGTGGCGGATGCGCTTGAAATTGGGTTGTCAAACGCAGTGCGCGCCTACCTCAAGGTGCTGGAAACAGGTTCGACCGATGATATGGCCTAACACGGTGGACTCGACAAGAGAATGAGTACTTCAACGCTGGTGGAGCAGTTTTACGCGCGAATTTGGAAACAGATCTGAGATTACAGGAGTTCAACATGCAATTAGCGCCTTTCCTGCTTGACCACTGGCTCAATCACTACCACTTCGGCGGCGCCGTCATTGAACATGACATTGCGTCGAGCACTGGCCCGAACTGGACGCTCAGGCAGTTGCTTGCGCTGGAAGATGAAAACGACCGTCAGGCGCTACTTGATGCAAAACTCGTCTACGTTGACGGCGCCGGCACACGCGCCCTGCGTGAAGCAATCGCGGAGATGCAAAAGGTCAGTCCCGACGAGGTGATCATCACGACTGGGGCGGCAGAAGCTTTATTGATCCTCTTTTTTCTCGCGGCTCAGCCGGGGGCAAATGCGATTCTGCCCATGCCGTGCTTTCCCCCGACAGCCGAGCTGCCGCGCGCGTTCGGAATCGAAAGCCGCTTTTATCATTTGCGCCGCGACAACGAATTCAAACTAGACCTAGACGAAATAAAGAATCTTGCGGACTCCAGGACAGAACTGCTCATTGTGAACTCGCCGCATAACCCTACGGGGGCGACCCTCGGAGACGACGAGTTACAATCGCTCGGCAAGTTCGCCGCCGAGCAGGGAATTCAATTCGTGGTAGACGAAGTCTATCACCCGATCTATCACGAAACAGAAACCCAATCTGCCGCACGGCTCCCGCATGCAATTGTTTTAGGCGACTTCTCGAAGGCGCTTTGCTTGAGCGGGTTGCGCGTTGGCTGGATGATAGAGCACGACCGGAAGCGTGTGGAAAAGTATATTAACGCGCGGACGTACTTCACCGTTTCGAGCGCGACGCTGAGCGAGGAGCTGGCGGTAATTGCCGTGCGCCGGCGCGAGAAGATATTTGAGCGTGCCCGCCGCGTAGCGACCGGGAATCTATCTTTGCTTGAAAAGTTTTTTTCGGAGCAATCAGAAGTCCTGGGCTGGGTGCGCCCGCGGGGCGGGATGACAGTTTTCCCGTGGCTGAAGTCGGGCGCAAGCGCGCGGCCTTTTTGCGAAGCGCTGGCCGAGCTGGGCGTTCTAGTATCACCCGGCGATTGCTTCGGGGCCGCGGAGCATTTCCGGCTCGGCTTCGGGGCTAGCGAAATGGGCTTCGCACAGGCGCTTGAGACAGTCGCGGACTCAGTCAAGCAATACGCGAACCGGGCGGCGAAACGCTGACGCGCGCTCAAGAGCTTCGATCACATCGGGAATAGAATTCATTGCAGTCCTTACGGTGGCGGCATTCATTGCGTGCTACGGAATTTTCGGACGGGAGACCCGTCAGGCGTAAGGCGAATATTAGTTCAGTTATCTAAGGGGGTATACCTCCTTGTAAATGAGCCTCTCCATCTTCTTTTCGCGTTCCAGTGCGGGGGCTATATCCGAAATTAGGTACCATATAAGTACCTAACGGGTCCTCCGTTGGTCCTGCGACAATATTACTCATGGAACGTTTGTCTCTTCGTCAAATTGATACGGGTCGTCTATACCTCCGTTATCCTCGGACAGATGATGCCCTTTCGCTGGCCGTGATGATGACCCCAGCGATCAGTCGTTGGCTGGCGTCATGGCCGGCGTCTCTTTCTCGGGAAGCGATGATGGATCGAATCACCAACGCGAAGGATGCGCTGGCGGACAAACGGGCGATAAACCTGGTCATCGAAACCAAAGCTGACTCGGCAGTCATAGGCTGGACCAAAGTCGCACGTTGCGAAGTGAACACCCGGCGTGGAGATTTAAGCTATTGGTTGGGCGAAGCGTATCATGGCTCAGGTTTCGGCGTCGAAGCCGCAGCAGCAATCATGTCTGTCGCATTCGAGTACCTTGATGTCGATGCGATCGAAGCCGGCGCACAGGTAGAAAACCTCGCATCCTTCGGCGTCATGCGCCGACTTGGGATGAAGCCAATCGGGGAGAGGAACGTGTGGGCACCAGCACGTAATCGTAACGAACTTTGCCTCTTCTATGAGGCAGTACGGGCCGACCATCGGTAGGTAAGTTCCGCTTTGCTCGTCGCACGTTCCGCTTGAAGAAAAGTGATGTGCCCGTGAGTTGTCTTTCAACTCGTTGTAGTCATGCACAGTGGCGCGGAATTGTTAGGTCACGGACGGCACACCGGGCCATGCACCTTCGCGGGTCCCATCTAAGTACCTGATGGGTCCTCTCAATCCCACTCCGTGATTTGTACGAACCCTTCTTGAAAGAGCTGTGACATTCTTGCCATGGCATCCGTATTGACCTTGATTCCAGGAAGCAGATCCTTATTGCCCTCACCGGTTCGAGCGAACAGATGGTTTTCGTGCATCACCGACCCGAGGGGATCACGGAACTGCCACCTGTTATCTGTGGGGAAGTAATAGTGGGGGAGATGAAGACCTCGAACCCGGTCAGCTTCGCCGTCTGAAATATGCGTTCCATGTGTTCCACGGTCTTGTTCTCCATGACGGAGTCGCGGACGAGCTTCCACGCGCCGCCTTGCTCACTCAAGACCTCGTTCTGTGGATCGGTGAACAGAATAG
>Ga0075425_100004011_pt1 | contig 15113 bp, 12 predicted proteins | sample SoiMethybrSBSTD4_FD_75300 | JGI IMG/M metagenome (GOLD analysis project Ga0075425, IMG submission 75300) | Bulk soil microbial communities from a Populus tree surrounding site in Tennessee, USA - Soil MetaG P. TD hybrid SBSTD4 | ecosystem: Environmental > Terrestrial > Soil > Tree plantation...
CTCATCGAGACCACCAGGAGCACGTAGAGGAGGATCGGAAACAGCTCCGCGAACGGGATTTCGTCGGAGCGTTCCGCCCGGGCGTCAGCCGGCATCGGTCTCAGGTGGGCTGTCGATCAGCACTCGCGGTCGGGCTCCACCGTCCCTAGACCGGCCGTCTCTTGACCGCCCGGCTCTTCCGGGTCGCCCCTCTTGCTGCTACTCGCGGCGCCGGGCCGCGGGTGGCCAGGATCGCCTCCGCCCGCGTCAGCGCGGCGTGGGCCGCGGGCACCCCGCAATAGATCGCCTGCTGCAGCACGATCTCCTTGACGTCGTCCGCGGAGAACCCGCCCTCCGCGAGCGCCGCCCGCACGTGCATCTCGAACTCTTCCCAGCGGCCGAGGGCGAGCAGCGTTCCGATCACCAGGACACGCCGCGTGCGGATGTCCAGGCCCGGCCGCGTCCAGATCTCGCCCCAGGCGTAGCGCTTGATGAGGTCGTGAAACTCCGCGGTGAACGGGTTCTCGCGCGCCTGCGCGCGGTCGACATGGCCATCGCCGAGGACCTGCCGGCGGACGCGCGTGCCCGCCCGGCGTCGTTCGTCGTCGTTCACGAGGTCACCTCGCGTGCGGAAAGAAAGTCGGAGACGGCGGCGGTGAAGGCGTCCGCCTGCTCGAGGTTCGAAAGGTGGGCGGCGCGCAGCGTGGCCAGCCGTGCACCGGGAATCCCATCGCGCAGCGCCTCGCCGTCCGCCACCGTCGTCACGGGGTCGTCGGTCCCGGCCAGGACGAGCGCCGGGGACCGGATGGCGGAGAGCTGTCCGCGCAGGTCGGCGTCGCGCAGGGCGCCGCAGCATCCGATGTAGCCCTCGGGCGCGCAGGCCGCGACCATCGACCGCATCACCTCCACGACCCCGGGCTCGCGCTTGCGGAAGTCGGCGGTGAACCAGCGCGGCAGCGCCGCTTCGGAGACCGCCGCCAGTCCCAGCGAGCGGACGTCGCGAATCCGCTGATCCCAGCCATCCACGCTCCCGATCCTCGGCGCCGTATTGGCGAGCACGAGCCGGCCGATGCGTTCGGCGGCATGGAGGGCGAGCCACATGGCGGTGAGGCCACCGAGGGAAAGGCCGCAGACGTGCGCCCGGCGCGCGCCCACGGCGTCGAGCACGGCCAGGGCGTCGCGCCCGAGCAGGTCGAGCGAGTAGGGCGCCGGCGAGACCACCGACCGCCCGTGCCCCCGCGTGTCGTAGCGGACGACCCGGAACGAGCGCGCCAGCGGCGCGATCTGTCTGGACCAGGAGTCCAGCGTCGTGCCCAGGGAGTTCGACAGCAGCAGGACGGGAGCCTCGGCCGGGCCGTCGACGAGGTACGCGATGCGGCCGCCCTTGACCGCGACTTCAGGCATGTTTCGACCCCCGGCCGCGATGACGCGCGAGCACCTGCCGCACGAGCTCGCCGGCCGCGCCCAGGTAGCTCTCCGGCGTGAGCCGCGCCGCGAGGTCGGACGGGCTGAGGTGTCGCGTGATGGTGGGATCCTCGGCCAGCACGTCGGCCAGCGGCCGGTGCGTGGCCAGCGCGCGCTGGGAGGCGGCTTCCACCGCGCGGTGGGCCCCCTCCTTGCCCATGCGCACGGCCAGGGCCATGGAGATCGCCTCCGCCATCACGAGCCCTTGCGTCAGATCGAGGTTCGCGCGCATGCGGGCCGGATCCACCACGAGGCCCTCGAGAACGTCCGCCATGGCGCGGGCCGCGCCGGCGGTGAGTAGGACGAGCTCCGGCAGCGTCTCCCACTCCGCCGGCCAGCCTCCGAGGCCCCGCTCGTGCTCCTGGGGCATGGCGGACAGGAATGTGCCCACGAGGCCTGGTGCCCGGATCGCCGCCGCCAGGGCCACGGCCGCGCCGACCGGATTGCGCTTGTGCGGCATGGTCGACGATCCGCCGCGTCCTTCGGCGGGCGCTTCGTGCGCCTCGCCGACCTCGGTCTGGGCCAGGAGGGAGACATCACGCGCGATCTTGCCCAGCGTTCCGACGGCGACGCCGAGCGCGCCCGCGAGGTGAGCGAGCCGATCGCGGTGGGCGTGCCACGGCAGGTCGGGCACGGCAAGGTCCAGCCGGGAGCCCAGGGTCCGCGCGATCTCCGGCCCATGTGTACCCAGCGCGGCCAGTGTCCCCGAGGCGCCGCCGAGTTGGAGGACGAGCGCCTCCGCGAGCGCGGCCTCCACCCGATCCTGCGCGCGCGCGACCGCATCGAGCCAGCCCGCGGCCTTCAAACCGAAGGTGACGGGTGTCGCCTGCTGGAGCCAGGTCCGGCCCGCCATCGGCGTGTCCGCGTGCCGCTCCGCGTGCCCGGCCGCCGCCTCCGCCGCGCGCGCGAGATGGCGCAGGATCTCGGGCACGGCGCCTCGAAGCTGCAGCACGAGCGCGGTGTCGAGCACGTCCTGGCTGGTCGCGCCCCAGTGCACGTAGCGCGCCGCTTCCGGATCCGTGGCGGCCACGCGCGCGGTGAGATGACGGACGAGCGGGATGGCGACGTTGCCCGCATGCGCCGCCTCCGTGGCGATCGCGTCCAGGTCGTAATGCTCGGCCCTAGCGGCCGCGCGAACCGCCGCGACGCAGGAGTAGGGGACGACGCCGGCCTCCGCCTCCGCCTCGGCCAGCGCGGCCTCGAAGTCCAGCATGGCCTGCAGGCGCGCGCGGTCCGAGAAGCGCGCCGCCACCTCGGCCTCGCCGAACAGCCCGCGGTGGAGGTCGCTCACACGTCGAAGAACACGGTCTCGTCCTGCCCCTGGAGCACGATGTCGAAATGGTAGCGGCCTTCGGCCACCCGGCGCGCGACCAGCGTGCGGCGCCGCTCCGCGGGCACCATCTCGAGGATCGGGTCCTGTCCGTTCGCGGCCTCGTCGTCGAAGTAGAGGCGCGTGATCAGGCGGGTGAGGATGCCGCGGCCCAGGATGCCGAGCACGAGGTGCGGTGCCTGCGCGCGCCCGCGCGGCCCCGGCACTCCTCCCGGCTTCACCGTCTCGATCACGAAGCGGCCGTCATCGGACGTGGGCACGCGGCCGAAGCCGTCGAACCCTTCGTCCATGGGCTGGCGCTGGCGATCCTCGGGGTGATGGTAGCGTCCGCCGGCGTCCGCCTGCCAGCTTTCGATGAGCACGTCGGCCGCGGGCGCGCCCGCCCCGTCTCTCACCGTGCCCTCGATGACGATGCGCTGCCCCCGCGTGCCCGGCCGGACGAGGATCCCGCCCCCCTCGAAGGGCAAGGCGTGATGGAAGAAGGGCCCGACCGTCTGCGAGGGCGTGGGATCGGGCAACCTAGGCCTCCACGACCGGAGTGGCCTCGCGGCCGCGCAGCACGATGTCGAAGCGGTACCCGAGCGCCCATTCCGCCTTGGTGAGGCCGAAGTCGAAGGAGGCCACGAGCCGCCCCCGCGCGCCTTCGGGAACGGAATTGAAGATGGGGTCGAAGGCCAGCAGCGGGTCGCCGGGGAAGAACATCTGCGTGATGAGGCGGGTCAGGAAGCTGGACCCGAAGACGGACAGGTGGATGTGGGCGGGCCGCCAGGCATTGGGGTGGTTGCGCCAGGGATAGGCGCCGGGCTTGATCGTGATGAACCGGTATCGTCCCTCGGCGTCGGTCAGGGTCCGGCCCGCGCCCGTGAAGTTCGGGTCGAGCGGCGCGTCGTGTTCGTCGCCGCGATGGGCGTAGCGGCCGGCGGCGTTGCACTGCCAGAGCTCGACCAGCGTCTCCCTGACGGGGCCGCCGTCTTCGTCGAGCACGCGGCCTTCCAGGATGATGCGCTCGCCGAGCGGCGCGCCCGCGTGCTGGCGGGTGAGGTCGTGGTCCAGCGGTCCGATGCGGCCGTGGACGGCGACGGGGCCCGTGATCTCGGAAAGCGTCTGGGGGATGGCCACCAGGGGCTGCCGGGGGCAGCGCAGCCGCGTCGAGTGATATTCCGGCGAGTCGTTGGGCGGGTGGAGGCCCGGCCGCACTCGACGATAGGGGGCGGTTTCCACGTGTGTTGCGCCGATAGTACCCCTGAGCGTACGAGGGGAAGGGCGCGGGAGGGTCGCATGGGGCCGCCGGCGTGTCAATGCGAATAACGAACGACGTGGGCGATAATCGAACGGTCAGCGCGCGGAGGGGCCGAGGGCGAATCCGATCTCGTCCGCCGCCGCCTGCAGCACGGGCAGGTAGTCGCGCACCATGGTCTCGCGGTCCACCCGCGTCGCCTGCACGCCCACGTTCATGGCCGCGGCCACCGACTGGTCCGGCCGCCGCACGGGCACGGCCAGCGAGCGCAGGCCGATCTCGAGCTCCTGGTCCACGATCGCGTAGCCGGCTTCGCGCACGCGCGCGATCTCGGCCTTGAGCCCCTCGCGGCCGACGATGGTGTGCGGCGTGTGGCGCAGGGGCCGGACCCGCGCGAGATAGACCGATCGCTCCGCCTCGCTGGCGAAGGCCAGCAGGACGCGGCCCATCGACGTGCAGTACACGGGCAGGCGGCTGCCCACGGAGAGCCCGACGGAAAGGATGCGGCGGGTGGCCGCGCGGGCGACGTACACGATCTCGTCCCCGTCGAGGACGGTCAGCGAGCAGGACTCATGCAGGCGGTCCGCGACCCGCTCGAGCACGGGCTGGGCCGCGCGGGCCACGGGCGCGGAGCCGAGGTAGGCGTAGCCGAGGGCCAGCACCTTGGGGGCGAGACGATAGTGGCCGGCGCCGCCGCTGACGTAGCCGAGCACGGAGAGGGTATGGAGGCAGCGCCGCGCCGCCGCCCGCGACATGCCGCCGAGGCGCGCCGCCTCCGCGATCGAGACCACCTCCGCCCCGTGGCCGAAGGCGCGGATCACGGACAGGCCCCGGGCCAGCGAAAGCATGAAATCGGGGTCGCTCTTGGACCGGACGGCGCGCGCCCGTTTCCCGGCCGGGGCCTTCATGGGACGGGTCCGATTATCGCACAAGACGTGCGCTATTCGCCTTGACAGCGCCGCGTCGTCCTGTTTAGCATCCGACGGCCCGATCTTGACCACGCGTTCAAAACGTAGGCCCCGGCGCGCCGCGCGCGCCGGGGATGAGGAGGATGTCATGGAGACCAGGTGGACTCGCCCGAACGCGGCGGCGTGGGCCGTCGTCGTCCTCTCCGTGCTCTCCGCCGGCGTGGCCTACGCGCAGACCGCGGCCACGCTCACCGGCGTGGTCACGGACGAGTCGGGGGCGGCCGTGCCCGGCGCCTCCGTCTCGGCGCGGAACACGGGCACGGGCGCCACCAGCCGGACCACGACCGACGCCGCCGGACGCTATTCGCTCCCGAGCCTCGATCCCGGCGACTACGAGCTGCGCGTCGAGCTGCTCGGATTCAAGACCGTCGTGCGGGGCGGCATCGCCCTGCGCGTCGGCGGCAGCAGCGCGGTGGACGTGGCCCTGAGCCTCGGGCAGGTCACGGAGCAGGTGGTCGTGCAGGAGAGGGAGCCCCTGATCGACACCACCCGGGCCGACATCAGCCGCGTGGTGGGGACGCACGAGATCGAGACCCTGCCGAACATCGGCCGGAACTTCGTGGACTTCGTGAAGCTCTCCAGCGCGGTGGCGCCCGGCCGCGAGAACGTGGGCGGCGGACCCTTCAAGGAGCCGGACGTGGCCGTGGGCGCGGCCGCCGCGCCCCGCCTCTCCTTCGGCGGCCAGCAGGAGCTCAACACGCTCGTGCAGGTCGACGGCGTCGACAACGTGCAGACGTACACCGGCCTGCCCCGCGCCACCCCGTCGCAGGAGGCGGTGCGGGAGTTCCGCATCCTGCAGAGCACCTACGCCGCCGAATACGGGCGCGCGCTGGGCGGTTTCGTGAACATCGTCACCAAGTCCGGGACCAACGAGCCCCACGGCTCCGTCTACTACTACGGGATGGACGACGGCCTGGCCTCGCCCTCGATCCTCAACGCTCCCGGCGCCGACCAGCTCTCCCAGCACCAATACGGCGCCTTCTTCGGCGGCCCCCTGCAGAAGGACCGCACCTTCGTGTTCGCGAGCTACGAGGGCCAGCACCGCTCGGAGTCGAACCAGTTCTCCAGCGTGATCCGCGACAACTTCGCCGCCATCAACGCCGCCCGCGCGCGCTACGGCCTGAGCCTGGAGACCCTCGACCAGGTCCGCACCAACGACTACAACACGTTCATGGCCAAGCTCGACCACAACGCGAGCGACCGCTTCCGCCTGTCCCTGCGTTACAACTTCCTCGACTCGGAGGCGCTGAACTTCCCGGGCGGGGCCGGCCGCGCCTCCGCCGCCTCCAGCGCCGCCCGCGACAACCACACGCGCGATCACTCGGCCGTGCTGGGCGCGACCGCGACCTTCAATCCGCGCCTCCTCGCCGAGGCGCGACTGCAGTGGGCGCGGCGCTCGTATTCCTTCGAGCCCATCGTGGGTGAGCCCACCATGGAGATCACGAACCTCGTGCTCATGGGCAAGACCACCTCCGATCCGGACTTCTACAAGGAAGACCGGCTGCAGGGCTCGGCCAACCTCCTCTACGCCCGCGGCGGCCATCGCGCGAAGCTCGGCCTCGACGTGAGCCACGTGAAGGACGAGGCGACGTGGAACCTCTTCTTCCCGGCCCGCATCATCTTCCCGAGCCTGGCCGCGTTCACGACGCTGACTCCGGCCGTGTTCTGGTTCCCGGTGCTGACCGACTCTCCCATCTATCCCGGAGTGAGCACGGACTGGTCGGACCCGGTGCCGGCCTCGTACCACGACGACACGCAGTTCGACCGTGACCATTCGTCCTTCGGCTTGTTCGCCCAGGACGAATGGACGATCGGACGCAAGCTGACCTTGACCTACGGGCTGCGCTACGACCTCGAGAAGTACCCGGACTTCTTCGTGACCAAGCGCGACTCCAACAACGTGCAGCCCCGCCTCGGCTTCGCGTACGCGTTCTCTTCTCGAAGCGTGCTGCGCGGCGGGGCCGGCATCTTCACCGACCGCCTGGCCAGCAGCGTGGGCCAGGTCTTCACCGCCGCCGAGTGGTCGAGCCGCGGCGACGCCGACAACGCGGTCATCCTCTACCCGTCCGTGGCCCGCATCCGCGGCCGTTTCCGCCAGACGACGGTGGGCGGCCCCGCCGCCCCGGCGGCCGCGGCGACGTTCCTCGCCACCGGCCAGACGCCGCTGACGGGAACGACGAGCCTCACCGACAACGTCAGCGGCGAGCTGGACAACCCCTACAGCATCCAGGCCAGCCTTCAGTACTCGCAGGAGCTGGGGGCGGGTCTCGCCCTCTCCGCCGGCTACCTCTTCGTGCAGGCCCGCGGCCTGCTCGGCCATGGCGGCAACCTCAACGCCGTGCCGACGGGCACCCAGGTCACGGGGGAGCCGATCGTGGCCGGCCGCCGCTTCCCCGAGCTCGGCAACTTCCACGTCACCGGCAACATCGGCCGCTCGACGCACCACGGCGGAACGGTCGAGCTGCGCCGGCCGATGTCCCACGGCGTCGGGTTCACCGCGTCCTACACGCTCTCCCGCTCCCGGGCCAACGTCGAGTCGATCACGAACCTGGGCGACTTCCCGGAGTTCAACGACCTCGCGGCCGAAGATTCCCTGTCGCGCCAGCACGTCGCGCACCGTGGGACGTTCTCCTTCATGAGCGAGGTGCCCCGGTCCGTCTCCGTTCTGGGCGGGCTGCGTTTCGCTTCCCTCGTCACCGCGAGCTCGGGCCGCTACTTCACCGTGTTCGTGGGCGCGGACGCGAACGGCGACGGCAACCCCAACGCCGACCGCGTGGGCACGCTCGGCAAGAACACACTGGAAGGGCCCGGCTACTTCAGCGTCGACGTCCGGCTCGCGCGCGAGATCTCCCTCGGGGCCCGGGCCCGGGCCGAGGTGAGCGTGGACGTCTTCAACCTCTTCAACCGCGTCAACGTCAAGGACCTCAACACGGTCTGGGGCAATGCCGACCCCAACGTCGCCCCCATCGCGAGCTTCAACACGCCGCGCGAAGTGTTCAACCCGCGCCAGGCCCAGATCGGCTTGCGCCTGCGCTTCTGACCTCGGGGGCGTCGGTCACCACCGTCCGCGGCGCCACGCTCGACGTCCTGCGTGCGTGCGGCCTCACGACCGTCTTCTCCAACCCCGGTTCCACGGAAGTCCCGCTCCTGGCCGGCTGGCCGCGTGACCTGCGCTTCGTCCTCGCCCTGCACGAGGCCTCGGCGGTGGGGATGGCGACGGGATGGGCGATCGCGTCGGGCCAGCCCGCCTTCGTGCTCCTCCACACCACGGCCGGACTGGGCAACGCGGTCGCCGCCCTCGCCACCGCGCGCGTCAACCGCGCGCCCCTGGTCGTCCTGGTGGGACAGCAGGACCGGCGCCACCTGGCCGCGGAGCCCTTCCTGGCCGGCAAGCTGGAGGGACTGGCGGGCGAATACCCGGTGTGGGTCCACACGCCGCCGCACGCGCAGGAGGTGCCGGGCGCGGTGACGCGCGCGTGGCACGAGGCGAAGACCGCGCGCGGGCCGGCGATCGTGATCGTTCCCATGGACGACTGGACGGCTCCGGCGGGCGACCTCCGCGAGCGATTGGCGCCGGGGCGGGTGGTCCGCCCTCCCGCCGCCGATCCGGCGGCGATGGCGGAGCTGGAGGCGCTGCTCGCGCAATCGCGGTCGCCCGCGCTGGTCGTGGGTGCGGGCGCGGACGATCCGGACACCTGGGCCGCGCTCGTCGCCCTGGCCGAGCGACTCGCCTGCCCGGTGTGGCAGGAGTCCTTCGGCGCGCGCGCCGGCTTTCCCCAGGACCATCCGCTCTTCGCCGGCCATCTCCCCGCCGGCCGTGCGCGCCTGCGCGACACGCTCGGCGCGCACGATTTCGTCCTGGCCGTGGGTGCGCCCGTCTTCCGCCAGTACCCGTACGAGCCGGGTCCTTTCGTTCCCGAGGGCACGCGGGTGGCGATCGTCACGGACGATCCGGCGGAGGCGCACCGCAGCCCGGCCCTGCTCGCCGTGCTCGGATCGCCCGCCTCCGCCTGCCGCGCCCTGGCCGCGCAGCTTCCCGCGCGGACGGGGGCGTCCCGTGCGCGCCGCCATCCGGCGCCTCCGCCACCCTCTGCCGATGGCCGGCTGCGCGCCGGTGAGGTGCTGGCCGCGCTCGCGGAGAGGCTGCCCAGGGACGTCGTGCTCGTGGAGGAGTGCCCGTCCAACCGGCCCGAGCTCCATCGGCGCATCCCCGCGCGCGCGCCTCTCGGCTTCCTCAGCGCGGCCATGGGCGGCCTCGGCTTCGCCCTGCCCGCGGCCATCGGCGTGCGCATGGCCCTGCCGGCACGGCCGGTGGTCGCGGTCGTGGGGGACGGCTCTTCGATGTACTCCATCCAGGCTCTCTGGAGCGCGGCTTACTATCGCGTGGGCGTGCTCTTCGTCATCCTCGCCAACGGGGGATACGCGGTGATGGACCGTCTGGCCGAGAAGCACGGCGGCGGCGCGCCCTGGCCGTCGTTCGACGTCCGCATCTCCGACATGGCGCGCGCGATGGGCTGTCAGGCCGTGCGCATCGACGACCTGGCGGCGCTGCTGCGCGTGATCGACGACGTCCTGCCGCGGCTCGCCGGCCGCGAGGAGCCCCTGCTGATCGAGGTCGCGGTCACGCCCGACACGACGTTCGAGCCATGAGGCGACACTGATCCCGGCTTCCGACACGCGCCGATCGGTGCTGGGCCTGGCGGGCGCCGTCGTACTGCCGGGAATCCTGCTCCTGCTGCCGGCCCCCGCCGGCCTGACCGTTCCCGGGCAGCGCATGGCCGCCGTCTTCCTGATGGCGCTCGTGCTGTGGGCCACGGAAGCGCTGCCCGTCGCGGTCACTTCGCTCCTCACCGTCCTCGTCCAGCCTCTCCTCGGCATCGAGGACGCGCGCGGCGCGTTCGCCGCCTTCATGAGCCCGGTCTTCTTCTTCGTGCTCGCGATGTTCTTCCTGGCCGCGGCCCTCACGCGCTCCGGACTCGACCGGCGCTTCGCCCTCAGCCTCCTCGTGCGCGCGGGCACCGACCCGCGGCGCGTGCTCCTGGCCCTGATGGCCGGGACGGCCGCCCTTTCTTCGATCCTGTCCGACGTGGCCGTCTGCGGGATGTTCATGGCGGTGGCCCTCGGCATCTTCGCCAAGGCGGACGTCAAGCCCGGCTCGTCGTTCGGGCGCGCGGTCATGATGGGCATCCCCATCGCCTCTCTCATCGGGGGCGTAGCCACGCCCGCGGGAAGCGCCATCAACGTCCTCGGCCTCTACTTCATCGAGGAGTTCGGGAAGGTGCGCGTGCCCTTCCTCTCCTGGACGGCCATCGGAGTGCCCATGGTGCTGGTGCTGACCCCGGTGGCCTGGCTCGTCCTCTGCTGGTGGTGCCCGCCGGAGATGAAGTCGATCGGCGACGTGGGCGAGATGCGCACCGAGCTGCAGCGCCTCGGTCCCTGGAGCGTGGCCGAGAAGAAGGTGCTCGGCCTCTTCGCCGTTCTCGTCGTTCTCTGGGTCCTCAGCACCTGGGTCAAGGCTTTCGACGTGACCCTGGTCGCGCTGGCCGGCGCCCTGGCCCTCTTCCTGCCGGGCTTCCGCGTCCTGACCTGGGAGGAGGGCCAGCGGACCGTCGGCTGGGACGCGCTGCTGATGATCGGCGGGGTGACGTCGGTGGGAGCGGCCTCGCTGAAGACGGGACTCGCCAAGTGGCTCGTGACCGCGGTGCTGGGCGGGATGGCGGGATGGAGCCCGGTGTGGGTGGTGGCCGCGATCAGCGCCTTCGCCGTCGTGGCCCACCTGCCGATCCCGATCGCGCCCGTGATCAACAGCGTGCTGATCCCGCCCATCGTCCTGCTGGCCATCGCCGCCGGCCAGAGCCCGGCCCTCTACGCGCTGCCCGTGGCCTTCACTGCGTCCTGTGCCTTCCTGCTTCCGCTGGACGCCGTTCCCCTGCTGACCTTCGCCCGCGGGTACTACCGGACGTTCGACATGTTCGTGCCCGGCGCCGTCATCAGCGCGGGGTGGGTCGTCTGGATGACCGTGCTGATGATGGTCCTGGGGCCGCCGCTCGGGCTCTTCTGAGCGGGGAAGCGCAACACCTCACTCGTTGAGGTGTCCGGTGAGTCCGAACACCAGGAGCGCGAACCCGACGCCGATCGCGAACCCGCCGCCGGACAACCCCACGGCGACGACGGTCCTCACGTCTTGAGCGAAGCGAGACAGGGTGGCGGCACCAACCACGAACAGCGGCAAAGCCACGACCACGGGGCGTCTTCGTTTCATGAGGGCTCCACTCCGTTCTCGAGGTGCAATCGGTGAGCAGGCTACGGCGCCGTCTCGCGGATGGCAAGCACGCACGGGCGGCAGAGGACTCCGCGGCCGGTAATCGCGATCGCATCATCGGTCGGCACGACCATCTCACAGAGCGGACAGCGGACGTGCCAGCTGGGCACGTCCAGGTCGACGCGGGGTTGTCCGGCATGGTCGCGGTTCATGCGCTCCGCGGCCGCACGTGCCCGAGCCTCCGCGTCTTCTCGTCCTTGTTCGTTGCTCGCGCCCGCAGGCGCGTCATTCCTGATGATGTCCACGCAGATCTGGACGCACTCGTCACAGATGAAGACGGTCGGCCCGGCGATCAGCTTGCGGACAAGGTCCTGGTTCTTCTGGCAGAACGAGCATTGCAACCGTTCCTTGGGCTCTTCCGCGTGAGCACGCGTCTTGCCTAAGCCAAACATGATGCCTGATGCCTCGTTCTCCCGTGCCCCGGGGACATGATCGCACCGGACCCGGAAACCGGGGTCGGGACTTCCGCCGAGGGTTGACGCCTGCGCGGACAGGCGCTAGGGTCTGGCCGCGGCGTTGCGGAGAGGCAAGCGGAGAGCCGTCCCGGTCTTGGCGTGCGCGCTCCTCTCGGCCATTGGTGTCGCCGCCGCGGATGATGGACTCTCGGCGCCCTCGCACACGGCGCGCCTGGCCATCGAACCCGCACCGCCCGGCCGCCTCCCCTGGGTCGTGTTCGACGAGAGGTCGGGCCTCCCGCAGCACACGATCGTTGACATGCTGACCGACCAGCGCGGGTTCGTGTGGGCGGCGACCCAGGACGGGGCCGCCCGCTACGACGGACGCTCGTGGGTGGCGGTGTCGCTTCCGCGCCGGATGGGCTCGAACTACCCGCGGACCATGCGCACGGCGAGGGACGGCGGCCTGTGGATCGGCTCGTTCGACGGCGGGCTCGCCCATCTGCGCGACGGGCAGTGGACGCTCACCGGCACCGCGGAGGGCCTTCCCAGCAACCGCATCCGCGGCCTGCTCGAGACGACGGATGCCTCCGGCGAGACCGTCCTGTGGATCGCCACCGACCGCGGCGTCGCGCGGCGCGCACGAGGCCGCATGGATGTCTTCGGCGAGGGGTCGGGCCTGCCCAGCCTCGACACGGAGGGGCTGTGCGAAACGACCCTGGTGAGTGGCGAGCGCGCGCTGGTCGTGGGGACCGTGAACGGGATGGCACGTTTCACCGGCGATCGGTTCGTGCCGGTGCCCGTCCCGCGCCAGATCCTCGGCCACCGGATCGGCGACATCGTCGAGAGCACGGGCCTAGGGGGCCGGCCCGCGCTGTGGATCACGTCGTACGGCGCGGGAATGGCCATCCTGGAGGGTGGCGCGTGGACCGTCGTCGACACGAGCTCCGGCCTCCCCAGCAACGTCGAGGTGCTCACGAAGAGCACGGCGGAGGACGGCTCGCCCGCGCTCTGGATCGGCACGGAAGGCGGCCTCCTGCGCTTCGAGCACGGCCGCTTCACGCTCTACGACGAGCGCAGCGGGCTGCCCATCCGCATCATCTGGAAGGTGCTCGAGACGACTTCGCCGAGCGGTCTCAAGACGGTGTGGCTCGGGACCTGGGGCGGAGGAGTGGTGCGCCTGTCGCCGAACGCGTGGAGAGGGTTCGACGCGACCACGGGCATGCCCTCCGGGTCGGTGACGTCCGTGCTGGTGACGGCGGACGACGTGGGGAAGGAGACGGTCTGGGCGGGGACGTCGGACGGCGAGCTGGCGCGCTTCGAGGGCGACCGGTTCCAGGCGGTCCCGCTCCCCGAGCCGCTGCGCCACGCGATCATCTTCGCCCTGCACGAGACGAAGGACCCCGACGGCCGGCGCTCGCTCTGGGTCGGCTCGTTCGGCGGCGGCGTGGGACGGCTGAAGAACGGCCGCTGGTCGCTGCTCGACGCGCGGCGGTTGCCCAACAAGCGCGTGTACGACATCTCCGAGACGAGGGCGGAGGACGGCTCCAGCGTCCTGTGGTTCGGCACGGAAAACGGGCTGGCGCGCGTGGAGCACGGCCAGCCCACCTTCTTCCGGCCGGGCGCGGAACTGCCGAGCGAGATCGTCAGCGAGATCCTCGAGACGACGCGCGCCGACGGTACGCGCACGGTCTGGGCCGCGACGAGCCGCGGCGTCGCTCGCCTCGAGGGCGGCCGCTGGAGCGTCCTGGGCAAGGCGTCGGGGCTCGCCAGCGACAACATCTCCTCGCTCGCGGTGGCCACGGACGCCGGCGGTACGCGGTGGCTCTGGGCGGGAACCCTGGCCGGCGCGTCCCGGTTGCGCCTCGACGAGCCGGCGGCCCGGTGGGAGTCGCTCACGACCTCGACCTCGCCCGCTCTCCCGACCGACATGGTCCAGGGGGTGACCCAGGACCACGATCGGCGCATCTACCTCTTTACGAGCCGCGGGGTCGTTCGCCTCACGCCGCGCGCGGCCACGGCCGACGACGCGGCCGCCTTCGCCGCCGAGCTCTTCACCGTCGAGGACGGCCTTCCGAGCAGCGATTGCCAGCAGCTGGCCCGCTTCGTGGACCATCAAGGTCGGGTCTGGGCGGGAACGGCGCGCGGCCTGGGCATGTTCGACCCCCGCGCGGAACGCCCGGACCACTCGCCCAAGCCGCTGGTGATCGATTCCGCCGCGCTCACCGACGGGAGCCGGACGCTGAAGGGAGGCGAGTCGCTCGCACACTGGGAGCGGAACCTCTCGTTCACCGCGGTGCTCCTCGCCTACGGCGGCGAGTCCCGGATCCGTTATCGCCACCAGCTCGTCGGATTCGACCCCCTGCCGTCGGACTGGGCCGCGAGTGGCAGCAAGGAATACACGAACCTGGGCGCCGGCGACTACGTCTTCCGCGTGTGGGGCAAGGACGCGCGCGGGAACCTGTCCGGCCCGATGGAGCTGCCGTTCCAGGTGCGACCCGCGCCCTGGATGACGGGCTGGGCGTTCGCCGCCTACGCCCTCTCCGTCGCGCTCGCGGTGCACAAAGGGGTCCAATGGCGGGTGAGGGCGCTGGCCCGGCGCACGCAGGAGCTCGAGGGCATGGTGGCGGAACGCACGCGGGACCTGGTGGCGGCGCGCGACGAGCTGGAGCAGCTCGCGTCCGTCGACGCGCTCACGGGAGTGGCCAACCGCCGGATCTTCGACGCGACGCTCGTCCGCGAGTGGAAGCGCGCGCAGCGCGGCGGGCACTGGCTGTCCGTGGTGCTGCTCGACGTCGACTACTTCAAGCGCTTCAACGATCGTTACGGCCACGGCGCGGGTGACGCCTGCCTGCGCGCGGTGGCGCAGGCGGTCGCGGCGCAGTGCCGCCGCCCGACCGATCTGGCCGCGCGCTACGGCGGCGAGGAGTTCGCCCTCGTGCTGCCGGAGACCGATCCCGAGGGCGTCCGTCGGATGCTCGCCGCCGTGCTGGGCGCCGTGGACGGCCTGGCCGTCGCGCACGCGGACTCCGCCTGCGCGCCCCACGTCACGGTCAGCCTGGGCGCGGTGAGCCTGAAGCCGGCGGCGGACGGCGACGCCTCCTCGGTGCTGGCGCGTGCGGACCGCCTGCTGTACCTGGCGAAGGAGGGCGGCCGCCACCAGGCGCGGCACGATGACGGGGATTCGGAGGGCCGGCAGGTCCTCGCCGGATCGGTCACCGATGAGGGCCCACATGGAACCTCATGCCGGTAGCCGCTTCATCGACGTACATGACCGGACGAAAGAGGTAGTAAAGCGCACGATAGTCTGGCGGGATGACCCCATTCCGCACGCCCACCCCCTCTGTACGGTTGGCTCACATCCCGATCCGCCGCTTGCCCGCGGCATCCGGTTGGTCGACGGCCCAGTCAGCAGTCA
>Ga0075425_100004012_pt1 | contig 15113 bp, 8 predicted proteins | sample SoiMethybrSBSTD4_FD_75300 | JGI IMG/M metagenome (GOLD analysis project Ga0075425, IMG submission 75300) | Bulk soil microbial communities from a Populus tree surrounding site in Tennessee, USA - Soil MetaG P. TD hybrid SBSTD4 | ecosystem: Environmental > Terrestrial > Soil > Tree plantation...
ACCGACGCCGGCCGCCGCAGCACGACGATCGAGGTGGCGTCGAACGCGGCGCCGGCCGCCGCCGCCGACGGCGCGCCCGCGGATCTTCGCGAGCGCGCCACGCTCGCCTACGACGACGACCAGGGCCACCACGAGTTCAGCATGTGCAAGGATCAGCTGTCGATTGGCCGCGGCGGCAGCGCCGTGTGGGTCGACGTGCAGCTGTTCGCGTCGCCGCGGATTTCGCGCGAGCACTTCCGGCTGCGACGCGATCGCTCCGGCCGCTTCTTCGTCCAGGACGCCAGCCGCTGGGGCACCTCCGTCGACGGCGTTCCGGCGCCGCCCGCCGTCGCCGGCGCCGACGGCGTGCTGCGCCCGGGCGCCGAGCTCGAGATCGCGCCGGCGTGCCGCATCGAGCTCGCCGGCGCGCTCGCGATGCACTTCGCCGCGAAGCCGCTCCGATGACGACGCTCTACGTGCTCCACTTCGTCCTGCTCGCGGCGCTCGTCAGCGCGGTCGCGTGGCTGTTCTGGCTCGCGCGGATCCACGACCGTGGCTGACGTGCGCACGATCGCCGGCGTCCCGCTGAACGCGGCGGCGCGCACCGATCCTGGGCGCACGCGCGCGAACAACGAGGACCTGCCGCTCATCGACGCGGCGCGCGGCGTCTTCGGCGTGATCGACGGCATCGGCGGCCTCGCCGGCGGCGAAGTGGCGGCGGCCACGGCGCGCGACGTGATCATGCAGCGGCTCGCGCGGCCCGTCGGCACCCACGCCGATCGTGTCCGCGAGGCGATCGCGATCGCCAACAACGAGATCTACAAGCGCGCCGCCGGATCCGCCGACCTCGACGGCATGGGCTGCGTCATCACGCTCGCGATCGTCGCCGACGGCCGCCTCACGATCGGCCACGTCGGCGACACGCGTCTCTACAAGCTGCGTCCCGAAGGCATCCGCAAGCTCACGCGCGATCACTCGCCCGTCGGCGAGCGCGAGGACGCCGGCGAGCTCGCCGAACCCGAGGCGATGCGCCACCCGCGGCGCCACGAAGTGTTCCGCGACGTCGGCACCGTCTTCCGCGACAAGGACGAGCAGGGATTCGTCGACGTCATCGAGGAGCCGCTCGAGCCCGACGCGGCGATTCTCCTCTGCTCGGACGGCCTCAGCGACATGCTGCCGACGACAGCCATCGCGCAGATCGCGCGGCAGCACGCGGGCGCGCCGCAGCGCGTCGTCGAAGCGCTCGTCGCGGCGGCGAACGACGCCGGCGGACGCGACAACATTACGGTGGTCTACGCCGAGATGCCGCTCTTTGCCGAGCGCATGGGCGGCACGCTCCTCGATGCGGCGCTCGCGCCGACCGAAGCGCTCGATGCGTCCGCCGGTGGCGAGAATCCGGCGATCGAGGATGCGGCGCCGGCGATCGCGGCAGGCGGCGTGCGCCGCGCCGCGCACGCCGTCGTCTCCAGCCGGACGACGTGGTTCGCGCTCGGCACGCTCGGCGGCGTCGTCGGCGCGCTCGCGCTCACCGCGTACGTCGCGACGACGCAGGTTCGCGGCGCGAGGACGCTCGTCGTCTCCGCGGACGGCGCGTCGCCGTTCGCGACGATCGCGGCTGCGCTCGCGGCAAGCCGGCCGGGGGACGTCGTGCGCGTCGAGCCGGGCGTCTACCGCGAGGAGATCGCGTGGACGAGCGGCGCCGACCTCGTCGCCCGCGTGCCGGGCACGGTCACGATCGTTCATACCGGGGAGTCCGCCGCGCCGGTGCTGGCCGTGGGAGGCGCATCGAACGTGCGGATTGCCGGGCTGGCCATCGAGGTCGATGCGCCGCTCGAGGCGGCCGTCCGGATCGCCGCGCCCGCCGCCACGTTGGAGCTCGTCGAGATTGCCGGCCAGGTCCGCCGGGCGATCGAGCTGGCCGCCGGGTCGTCGGTCACCGTCCACGGCAGCCGCGTCGCCGTCTCAGGGAGTGTGCTCGCCCTGCCGAACGACGGACGCGCGGCCTTCGTCAACTCCGTATTGGTGCACACCGGATCGGCGGCTCGCGCGGCGATCGTCGGCGACGCGGCCGCGCACCTCGTCCTGCAGGGCAATGTCTTCGCCGGCTTCGGCGCCGACATCGTCGAGGGCGCCTCGCCGGCGCGTCGAGCCGAGCTTACGGCCGGAAACATCGTCGTGCGCAATCCGGAAGGCGGGCGCTGATGGCGCGCGAGGACTTCGAGATCCTCGACCAGAAACCGATCGGGCGAGGGCAGTTCGGCACGGTGTTCCGCGCCCGGCGCCGCATCGACGGCCGCGCGGCGGCGCTGAAGCTGATCCTGCACGACGGCGAGAACGGCGCGGGAACGATCGCGGCCGAGCGGCACGGTGCGATCCTGCAGCAGGAGTTCGCGGCGCGGCACGGCATGGTGCCCGCCGTGTTCGACTTCGGCGCCGACGGCGACGACTTCTACATCGCGATGGAGCTCGTCGAGGGGCCGTCGCTCGAGGAGCGGCTGCGCGCCGGCGCGCTTCCGTACGACGAGGCGGTCGGCCACGCGCTCTGGCTCTGCGAGTTCCTCGATCGCGCGCACGCGTTCTCGGTGACGGTGGAGCAGCGCCCGTACCGGCTGCTGCACAACGATCTCAAGCCGGCGCACGTGAAGATCCCGCGGGACGGCCAGCGCAAGGTGCTCGACTTCGGCATGGCGAAGGTGCTGGAGGAAGCGCGCGAGCTCGCGACCGACGTCGGCCGCACGATCGCCTACGCGGCGCCGGAGCGACTGCGCTCGGAGCGCGTGAACGTGCACGCGGACTTCTGGTCGCTCGGCGTGATGCTGTACGAGATGGTCTCGGGCCACCGGCCGTATCCGGCGCTCGAGGATCCGCGGCTGCGACGGCAGCTCTATAGCGCGATCACGAACAACGCGCCGCGCCAGACGCTGCCGCCGGACTGTCCGCTGCCGCTGCAGGCGATCATCCATCGGCTGCTCGCGTTCCAGCCGTCGCTCCGGTATCAGACCGCGGCCGAGATCCGCGCCGATCTCGAGCGGTACGTTCGCCGCGACACGCCGATCGCGCTGCAGTACTACGACACGCCGGCGACGCTTCCGGTGGCACGATCGTCCGCCGTCGCGCTCGCAGGCGCCTCCGCAGTCTCGCTGACCGAGCTGCCGCCGATTGTCACCGTCCCGCCGACCGAGCCGGTGCCGCTCTGGCCGCCGTACCGCGCGACGGCTTCACCCGCGACGACCATCCCTCCGGTGCTTGGCCCGAGCGCAGTCGACGGGCAGGGTAGACCGCGTCGCCGGCGCTCGTTCGCGCGCCGCCTCGCTGGCGCGATCGCGACGCTGTGGTTCGTCAGCCTCGTCATGACGGAAGGCGTCGCGTGGCTGTTCGCGGAGCGCTTTCGCGACGCGATTCCCGCGATCGACGAGCGCAGCGTGACATCGAGCCGCGCCGCGTACGACGCGGTGGCGCGCTGGTCGCCGCTCGATCTCGGCCTCAAGCTCCGCGTCAACCGGCCGCTCGTGCGCGCGCTGCGCGCGATCGGCGACCGCGTGATCGCCGACTACCGCCGCGAGGCGCCGACGATGGGGCCGGAGGAATGGCGGCAGGCGGAGGCGGCGTTCGCGTGGGCGCGCGCGCTCTCGCCGCGCGACGAGAGCCTCTCCGCGAAGCAGCTCCTCGCCGACGGCCACGTTCGCCGGCTCGCGGCGCAGCGCGCGCGGCCGCCGAGCAGCGCGCTCGCGCAGAGCGCGCTCGTGCGCTTCCGCGATGCGGCGGCGGCGAACCCCGACGCCTTCGATCCGTACGTCGGCATGGCGATGACGCAGCTGTACGTGCTCGGCGACGTCGACGGCGCGCTGGCCTCGCTCGATGCGGCGGTGAAGCGCGGATACACCGAAACGCGGCGCGACACGGCGCTCGCCGGCGACGCCTATATGCGGCGCGCGCTCGTGAGCCGCAGGCGCGCGGGCCTTCTCACGGGCGATCGCCGCCTGAGCGCGCTCATCAAAGCGAAGGCCGATTTCGAGCGCTGCGTCGCGGCGTTCGAGCCGATCGTCGAGTTCGGCAACGCGGCGAAGCACCTCGAGACCTGTCAGGCGCAGGTGCGGCAGATCAACCAGCTGACGAGCGAGGAAGAGTTCTGACGTGCGCGTCATCGAAGCCGAGGCCGTCGCGCAGCCGGCACGCGAGCGGCGGTCGCGCGCGCTCAACGTCGAAAGCCTCGGCCTCGCCGCCGCATCGATCGTCGTCGTGCTCGGGATCGCGTTGACGACAGCGGCGAAAGCCGGCCGGCTCGACGAGATGGCGCCGGCCGGCGGCGTGATTCCGCTGTACGCGCTCCGGTCGCCGGCGGATCTCGAGCCGCTGCTGACGATGTACGAGGCGGACGACGAGCGCGCCGTTGTCGCGCGCGCGCTGTTCGATCGCGCCGCCGATCCCGAGCGCCCGCTCGACCACGTCGGCGCGCTGGCCGACGTCAGGATCCCGGCGCAGACGATCCGGAGCGATCGCCGGCTCGTGCAGCTCGCCGCGCGGCTCGCGATCCACCCCGACGCGCGCGAGGTGGCGGTGCTCTCGCGCGCGGACATCGCGGCGCTGAAGCCGCGGCTCGTCGTGCGCACGGCCGGCGAGTCCGCGCGCGGGCTCGCGGCGTCGGTCGCGCTGCTTGTCGCCGCATTCTGGATCGCCCACGTCGTCCGACGGCTGCGCCGCCGCGCCGACGACCCGCTGCTCGTGCCGGCCGTCATGCTGCTCTGCGGCGTCGGCCTGATCGCGATGTGCGCGCTGCGCGATCCGGTCCGCGACGCGATGATCGCGCGCGCGTTCGCCGGCGGCGCCGCGATGGGCGTTCTCCTTCTCGTCGGCGTCTCCGAGATCGACTTCGAGGCGTCGCCGCTGCGGCGCGCCGTGGTGCCGCCGCTCGCGCTCGCCGTCGCGCTCGCCTCGCTGCTGCTCGTCTTCGGCAGCGGCCCCGGCACGAGCGGCGTCAAGGTGAACCTGTTCGGCGCGCAGCCGGTCGAAGCGATCCGCCTGCCCGTCGTGTTCGCGCTCGCCGCGTACTTCGGGACGCGCGGCGAATTCCTGCGAGAGCTCTCGGAGCCCGCCAGCCGGCTGCCTCGGCGGCAGGACGTGCAGCCGGTCGTCGCGAGCATGGCGCTCGTGCTCGCCTTCTTTTTTCTGCAGCGCGATCTCGGCCCGGCGCTCGTGCTGTCGTGCGTGTTCCTCGGGATGTACGCCGTCGCGCGCCGGCGGACCGGAATGGTCGCCGCCGGCATCGTGCTGCTCCTCGCCGGCTTCGCGGCGGCGTACTGGACGGGCGTGCCGGCAACGGTCCGCCACCGCGTGATGATCTGGGCGAACCCGTGGAACAACGGCGTCACCGGCGGCAATCACGTCGCGCAGGGGCTGTGGGCGCTCTCGACCGGCGGCGCGTGGGGCAGCGGGCCCGGCCTCGGCAGCCCGACGGCGATCCCCGAAGGCCACACCGACTTCGTGCTCGCCGCGCTCGGCGAAGAGCTCGGGTGGATCGGCTTCGCGGCCGTGGCGGCGCTGTACGCGCTCGTCTGCTGGCGCTGCCTGCGGATCGCCGTGCGCGCGCCGGGCGACTTCACGGCGTTTCTCGTCGCCGGCATCGTGCTCGGGATCAGCGTGCAGGCGATTGTGATCGCGGGCGGCCTGCTCGGGATGATTCCGCTGTCGGGCGTCGTGACGCCGTTTCTCAGCTACGGCCGCTCGTCGATGCTCGCCAACTGCGCGGCGATCGGCGTCGTGCTCTCCGTCGCGCGGCGTCAATCGCGCGAGCGCGCCCACATGCGCCGGCCGCTCGCGCTCCTCGGCGCGTCGGTCTCGATCCTCGGCGCCGCGATCGTCGCGCGCGCGGGTTGGGTGCAGATCGTGCGCGCGGACGAAATCGCGGCGGCGCCGAGCCTCGCCGAGCAGGCCGACGGCGGCTATCGCTTCGAGTACAACCCGCGGCTGCTCTCGGCCGCGCGCACGCTGACGCGCGGCACCATCTACGATCGCGCCGGCCTGCCGCTCGCGACGAGCCGGCCCGCGGAGATCGCGGGCGTCGGGGCGGCATACGAGCGCGCCGGCGCTGTCGTGGCGTCCGACTGCGGCGATCCCTCCGCGCGCTGCTATCCGCTCGGCGGCTTCGGGTTTCACCTCGTCGGCGACTGGACGCGCCAGACGAACTGGGCCGCGCGCAACTCGTCCTACTTCGAGCGCGACGCCGACGCGCGCCTGAAAGGCTTCGACGATCACGCGCGCATTGTCGAGGCGATCGATCCGCGCAGCGGCCGGCGGATCCAGGTGGTCCGCCGGGATCTGGGCGCGCTGCTGCCGCTCGTCCGACAGCGATACCGCCCGTGGAGCGACTCGGTCGCCGCGCTTCGCTCGCGCGTGCGCGACGTGACGACGACGATCGACGCGAGGCTGCAGATGCGCGCGGCCGCGGCGTTGCGCGACGGGATCGCGGGCGGGGGATTCGCCCGCGGCGCGGCGGTCGTGCTCGACGCGTCCACCGGAGAGCTCCTCGCCGCCGCCAGCTATCCATGGCCGGACGATCGCGCGCTGAAGGGCCTCGATCCGCCCCGCGGCGACGACGAGGACGCACAGTGGCTCGATCGCGCGCGCTACGGCCTCTATCCGCCGGGCTCGACCTTCAAGCTCGTCGTCGCCGGCGCGGCGCTGCGCAGCCGCGAGGACGGCAACCGCTTCATGTGCATCCGGCTGCCCGACGGGCGCGTCGGCGCGTACGTGCGCGGAGCCTCGCGCCCGGTCCGCGACGACCCGATGGACGCGCAGCCGCACGGCGAGGTCGATCTCGATCGCGGCCTGATCGTGTCGTGCAACGCGTACTTCGCGCAGCTTGCGCTCGCCGTCGGGCCGCAGGCGATCCTCGACGCCGCGTCGCTCTTCCAGATCAGCGTCGCGCGGTCGCCGACCGTCGACGGCCTGCGGCCGACGCTCGCGCAGGCGGGGTACGGGCAGGGCGAGGCGCTCGTGACGCCGCTGAAGCTCGCGCGCGTGGCGGCGTCGATCGCGTCGCGCGGGCAGATCGCGGCGGTGCGATGGGAGCCGGCGGCCGAGGAGGAGATGCGCGCCGACGCGCGGTTCGTGTCGCCGCGCGACGCGGATCGGCTCGCGCGCGCGATGCGCGCGGTCGTGACGTCCGGGACGGGCCGCAGCCTCAGGGGGCATCCGGTCGCGATCGCCGGCAAGACGGGGACGGCGGAAGTCGCCGGCGCGCCGGCGCACGCGTGGTTCACCGGGTTCGCGCCGTACGGCGGCGCCGGCCGGCGGATCGCGTTCGCGGTGATCGTCGAGAACGCCGGCTACGGCGGGCGCGCGGCGGCGCCGATTGCCGGCGCGATCGTGTCGGCGGCGCGCGATCTCGGGATCATCAAATGAGGAGGCCGTGGTGAATGGAACGCTGTGGGACGCGGCCCGCACCGCGCGCGCGCGCCTGCGCAGCTTCTTCGACGCGCCGCTCGCCCCGGATGCAGCGCCGCTCGAGCTGCTGCACGCGGCGCTCGACGAGCTGGAGAGGAAAGCGCAGGCGGCGGGCCGCGGATCGCGCGTCTTCCCGTACACGCGCGTCGTCGTGCACGTCGCGCAGCGCGGCGGCGATCGCGCCGCGATCGAAGCGGTGTTCGCCGCGCTCGACGAGCGGCTGCGCGACCGACTCGCGGAAATCCGGTGCTCGATGCCCCCTTCGATCGCCGCGTCGGTAGTGGTGGCCGAGGGCGCGGACGGCGCGCCGCTCGTGCGCGTCGAGTGCAGCGGCGATCCCGGCGTGCCGGCGGCCGCGCCCGCATCGCTCCGGCTCCCGGAGCTGCGACTGCGCGTCGTGAAAGGGCAGTGCGAGCGCGCGGATTACACGTTCGCCGGCGGCATCGTCGCCATCGGCCGCGGCGCTGATCCGACCGACGCGTCCGGCCGCGTGCGGCGCAACGACGTCGCATTCCTCGACGCGCACGACGGCGCGAGCGAAACCGTCGCGCGCGCCCACGCGCGCATCGAGCTCGATCCGGCGCTCGGCGCCTACGTCGTGTTCGACGAGTCGAGCAGCAACCCCACCTACGTCGTGCGCGGCGGCCGCAGCCTCCGCGTCAGCCCGCGCGATCCGCGCGGCGTGCGCCTGCAGTCGGGCGACGAGCTGCAGATCGGCCGCGCGGTCCTCCGCGTGTCGATCTCGGATTCCGCGGTCGCGACGACGTAGGCCGCTTTCTGTGGCGGCCGGCCTTCAGGCCGGCCGAGCGACGGGCTGAAGCCCGTCGCCTACCTCGTGTCTACTGGCCGTTGAGCGTTGCCGCCGGGTTGATCGACGCCGCGCGCGCCGCGGGGACGATCACGGCAAGCGCCGCGACGGCGACGACGAGGATCGTGGCCGTGCCGAGCACGATCGGATCGCGCGCGCGCACGTCGAAGAGCCGGCTCGTGACGAATTGGCCGCCGGCGGCGGCAAGCGCCAGCCCGATCGCGACGCCCGCGGCCGCGAGCGTCCGCCCCTGGCCGGCGACGAGCCAGAAAATATGCCGAGGCGATGCGCCGAGCGCCATGCGCGTCGCCATCTCGCCCGTCCGCAGCGAGACCGCGAACGCCATCACGCCGTAGATCCCGACGGCGGCGAGCGTCAGCGCCGTCACGCCGAAGACCGTCATCAGCAGCATGCCGACCCGCTGGCGGCCGAGCGACCGGCCGACGACGTCCGGCATCAGCTCGAACTCGACGGGAATCAGCGGATCGAGCGAGCGCACCACGCGGCGAAGCTCCGGGATGACGCTCGCCGCACCCGCGCCCCTCGTCGCGACGACGACGGTCTCGCGGCGAAACGGATTCTGCGTCAGGTAGAACGCCGGCTCCGGCGGTTCGGCCAGCGACGCGTACCTCACGTCCTCCACGACGCCGACGATCGCGATCGCGCGCGGGTGCGCGTTCTGCGACGCTGGAACCGGCAGGAGCCGCTCGCGCAGCGGGTCGCGCCCGCGCAGGTACCGCTGCACGAACGTCTCGTTGACGATCGCGGCCGGCGGCGAGTCCGGACGATCGTCGTCGCGCGTGAACGATCGGCCGGCCTCGACGCGCACGCTCATCGCCTCGAACCAGCCGGGCGTCACCAGCCGCGCGCGCGCCGCCGGCGGAAACTGCTGCGCGGGGTCGCCGGCAATCGTGATGTTCGCCGAGCTGTCGCGCTCGACGTGCAGCGGCAGCGACGAGGCGGATCCGGCGGCGGCGACGGAGGGCATCGCGCGAATCGCGTCGAGCAGCCGCTCGTTCCACGCGCCGACGGCCGCCCCGTCGCGATAGCGCGCCGGCGGCAGCAGCACGTCGAAGACGACGCGGCGCTCCGCCGAGAAGCCGGGCCGCTCGGTCTGCAGGTTGTGGAAGTTGCGAATCAGCCAGCCGGCGCCGGCGACGAGCGTCAGCGCGAGCGCGATTTCGGCGACCGTCATCGCGCGAAGCGCGCGCGGCGCGCCCGGACCGCTCGTCGCCGTTCGTCCGCCGTCATTGATCACCGTTGTGATGTCGGCGGCGGCAAGGCGAAGCGCCGGCGCGAGCGCGACGGCGACGGCGGTCGCCAGCGTCGCGGCGGACGCGAAGAACAGCACGCGCCCGTCGAACGGCACGGTGTCGAGGCGCGGCAGGCGCGACGCCGCCGCCGCCAGCAGCACCCCGACGGCGCCGCGCGCGACCGCGACGCCGACGAGCGCGCCAATCGCCGCGGGCAGCAGCGACTCGGCAGCGAGCTGACGCACGATCTGCCAGCGCCCGGCGCCGAGCGCCGCCCTGACGGCCACGTCTCTGGCGCGAACGGTGCTGCGCGCGAGCAGCAGGTTGGCGACGTTGACGCACGCGAGCAGCAGCAGCAGCACGGTGGCGGACAGCGCGATGACGAGCGTCGGCTTCAGATCGCCGACGATCGCGTCGACCAGCGGCTGCGCCACGAAGACGCGGTTCGCATTGAACACCGGGAACTCGCGGCCGAGCCGCTCCGCCACGCGCGCGAGCTCGTCGTCGACCGCCTTCGGCGACGCGCCCGCGCGCACGCGCATGAACCCGTTGAAGATGTGCGAGATGTTTCGCTCGCCGCTGACGTAGTTCCACCAGACGTCGGCGTTGTCCACCTCGCGCATCTCCGGCGGCGCGATGCCGACGACGGTCAGCGGCCCGCGCGAGAGGCGGATCTGGCGTCCCACCAGGTGCGGATCGGCGTGGAAGAGCGAGCGCCACAGCTGCGCCGACACCACGATGCGCGTCGGCGCGGTCCCCACGTACTCGTCGGCCGTGAAGCTGCGGCCCGCGAGCATCGGCAGGCCGAAGGTCTCGAAGTACGACGGCGTCGCGCCCGCGATCGCGATCTGCACCGGCCGCGTCGGATCGTCGATGATCGTGTCGGATGCGGGAATCGATCCGGCGGCGCGAACGATCGCGCCGCTCGGCGAATTGAACGGCTCCAGCTCCACCGACGCGACGAGCCCGCTCGTGAAGCGGCCGGTCGTGATCCGCGTGCTCAGTGTGAAGAGATCCTGCGAGCGTGGAAACGGCAGCGGCCGCAGCAGCGCGGCGTTGACGGTGCTGAAGAGCGCCGTGCTCATGCCGATCCCGAGCGCGATGGTCAGGATCGCCGCCGAGGCGAACAGAGGCTGGCGCCTGATCGTCCTGGCGGCGAACACGAGGTCGCGGTACATCGGTCCGGACGCCTGTGCCGGCGGCGTTACCGCGCGGACGATTTCCTCGCCGGCTCCGACAGCGCGGCGTACACGAGTCTCGCGGAGTCGGCGCGGAAGTTGAGCCCGCCCGGCCGGTTGCCGCCCTGGTTCTGAATCATCCCGATGAACGCGAGATCGTTGACCGGATCGATCCAGAACCACGTGCCGGCGGCGCCGCCCCAGTAGTACGTGCCGTTGCCGTACGGCAGGCCGACCGATTTCGGATCGACGTAGACGGCGAAGTCGAGGCCGAAGCGGACCGCTTCGGCGCCCGGCTGCGTCTGCGTGCCGTCGACCGAGACGTGCAGCGGGCCGATGTGGTTCTGCGCCATCAGGTTCACCGTCTCGGGCTTCAGGATCCGCTTCCCGCCGATCTCGCCCTTGTCGAGCATCATCTGGCAGAAGCGCGCGTAGTCGTGCGTCGTGGCGACCAGCCCGCCGCCGCCCGACTCGAGGCGCGCCGGATCCTCGAAGCCGCCGCGGCCGGCCGGCGGCGTGTTGACGACGAGCGCGTTCTGCTGGCGATCCCAGTGATACACGTCGGCGAAGCGCGGCTTGCGATCGGGCGTGACGTAGAACGCCGTGTCCGTCATGCCGATCGGTCCGGTGACGTGCGCCTTGAGGTAGTCGCCGAACTTCTGGCCCGAGAGCTTCTGCACGAGATAGCCCTGGATGTCGACGGCGACCGAGTACGACCACCGCGTGCCCGGCTCGTAGAGGAGCGGAATCGCGCTGATCTTCTTCATCATCTCGTCGAGATCGCTCGAGCCGAGGACGCGCTGCTCGCGGAACGCCGAGTTTACGGGATCGTCGCCCCCGAGGCCGTAGCCGAAGCCCGCCGTATGGCTCATCAGCTGCCGCATCGTCGCCGGCTTCTTCGGCGCCGCGAGCACCGGCTTGCCGTCGGCGTCGAACGCGACCTTGCCGTCCTTGTCCCACGTCAGCTCCTTGAGCCCGGCAAGCTCCGGCGCGTACTTCGTGATCGGATCGTCGAGCTGCCACTTGCCCTGCTCGTACAGCTGCATCATCGCGACGCCGGTGATCGGCTTCGACATCGAGTAGATGCGGAAGATCGTGTCGAGCGCCATCGGCTTGTCGGCCGTCTGCCGGCCGAAAGTCTTGAAGTCGGCGACCTGGCCGTGGCGCAGCAGGATGATCGTCATGCCGGCGGTGTCGCCGTCGGCAATCGACTGCTTCATGCGCGCGTCGAGCGCGTCGAGCCCGGCCTTGCTGAACCCGAGCGTCGTCGGATCCGAGATGGCCGACGTCGGCCACGCCGGGTTGTCGGCCGCGGCGCGGTTCGCCGTCTGCGCGTGCGCCGTGAGCGCGAGGACGGCCAGCGCGGCGATCAGGTGACAGCTGAAATGTCCGATTCTGTTCACGGCAGTTCCTTCCGCGAGTGACCGACAGATTCCTTTTTGTACACGAAAAAAGTTTCTGCGAGCTCCGCGTGTTCTGCGTTTGCCGTCGTCCTGACGATCGCGGCTGGACGCGACGCCGTTTTCAGACGGCGTGCGACGTCGTCGCCGCGCCGATCTTGAACCGGCAGATCTGCGCCGGCTCGCTGCCCGGCCCTGGCGCGGTGAGACCGGCGTCGCAGTAGTACATGTAGCCGTCGTGAATGCACATGCCGTGCGGATCGGGATCGGAGGTGCGCGAGATCGTCACGATCTCGCGCACCTGGCCCGAGTCGGGATCGATCTTCTGCACGACGTGATCGCCGGCAATCAGCACCCACAGCGCGCCGTTGTCCCAGTCGAGGCCGTGCGGGCGATCGCCGCGCGCCGGGCGGATGCGCAGCGGGTGGAAGTCCTTCGGATCCATCTCGGCGACGGCCTGGATGCTGAGCGCCGTCACCCACAGCGTCTGCGTCTGCGGCACGTAGGTGATCCCGTGCACGCCGCCGCCCCAGATCAGCTGATGAATCTTCACGGTCCTGCCGGTCTTGATGTCCGCCTGGATCACTTCGCCGTACGGCTTGTCGGTCGGGCGCGGTGGACGACGTCCGCTCACGCCGCCGTTGGCGCCGATCCACATGTAGCCGCCGCCGATCGCGAGGCCGCTCGTGTTGTGCGATTCGGTCTGCACCTCGTGGAGCACTTTGCCCGTCTGCCAGTCCACCCTGAAGACTTTCTCGGAGACCTGATCACCGATCCACAAGCCGTCCGGGGCCGCTTCGAGCGCGTTCGGATGGAGGTCCGGCGCCTTGAACAGCCGCTCGACCTTCGCCGCCCGCGTCGGAATCGGCTTGGCGGCGGGCTCCTGTGCCGCCTCCGCCGAGGCTTCGGCGCCCAGGGCGCGCGCATCGCCGAGCGCGATCATCCCGGCGACGCCCGTCGATCCGGTGCCGATGAACTGCCGCCGTCCGATTTTCATAGGACCTCCCATTGGAGCGGCCGGGCCTGAAGGCCCGGCCCTACGTACGCTCAATCGCGGCGCTCCGTACGTAGGGGACGGCCTTCAGGCCGTCCCGCACGTCAGAACACGACCTTCAACCCGAACTGCAGGATGCGCGGATCGCCGGCGTTCGGATCGGTCTTCGTGATGCGGCCGAGCGTCGCCTGGTTGTTCACCGCCGTGTTCGGGACGTCGAAGTTCACCTGGTTGAAGACGTTGAAGAACTCCACGCGCACCTGCACGTACGACGTGTTGGTGAAGTGGAAGTTCTTCGACACGCCCATGTCCCACACGTGCAGCGGCGGACCGTAGTATGCGCCCTTTCCGACGTTGCCGAACGTGCCGAGGTCGTTGGCGGCGAAGGCGGCCGGGTTGAAGTACCACACGCAGTTGTTGCACGGCGTGTTCGGAATCGCGTTGTAGTCGGCGCCCGTCAACTTCGCGCGGTCGTTGCCGATGCCGTCGAGCGAGTTGTCGGTGCCGCTCGTCACCGTGAACGGACGGCCGGTCTGATACTGCATCACGCCCGACCACTGCCAGCCGCCGAGCGCCCACCGCAGCGGTCCAGAAAAACTCTGGCCGGGAAGATCCCACACCCACGACGTGGTGAAGCGGTGCCGGTGATCCTGATCGAGCGGTCCCCACATCAGCGCCGGATCCTGATACATGAAGTAGGGAATGAGCTCGCCTCCCGTCAACTGACGCTCGCCCCCGAAATCGCCGACGACCTTCGACAGCGTGTAGGTGCTGGCGATCTGGAAGCCGTGCGAATAGCGCTTCGACAGCGTGAGCTGCATGCCGTTGTAGTTCGAGCGTCGATCCTGGACCTGCAGGTTCACCTGGCCGATGCCGTCGGCGGCGAACGGCCGCCGCGCGTCGGTGTTGCCGGTCGTCGCGCCGGGGATCGTCGCGATGGCCGGATTGAGCTGCACGTTGAAGCGGCCGTTGCGCGACCGCGATCCGACGTACGCCGCGCGCGCGAGCAGGCCTTCGGCCACCTCGCGCTCCAGCGCGACGTTGAAGTTGTAGGTGACCGGCGTGTTGTAGTGCTGATCGAGCGTCTCGATCAGGACCGGCGTCGGAAAGAGCGCCTGCGGGGTGCCGATCGTCTGATCGGTGATCAGGTTGAAGTCGTTGCGCCCGCGGTACGGATCGGAGAACGGCCCGTTCGGACGCACGACCGACAGGCGCAGGTTCCACGGCGCGGCGTTCACCGCGCCGTTGCCCGACTCACCGTCGCGATGCTGATCGTAGAACGCGCCGCCGCCGCCGCGCAGGCTCGTCTTGCCGTCGCCGGTGATGTCCCACGCGAAGCCGACGCGCGGCGCCAGATTGTGCGACGAGGGATCGGTGCCGTCCTCGGGCACGCCGGGATCGCCGCGGAACGTCTCGCCGCGCGGCGCCAGCGGGAACACGGTCGAGTGCACGTTGTTCTGGTAATCGGCCAGCGAGAACATCTCGATGCGGCCGACCTCCTCGTGCCACGGCGGCGACGACTCGAAGCGCAGGCCGAGGTTCAACGACAGCCGCGAGTTGACCTTGAAATCGTCCTGGAAGAACAGCGACGAGTAGTTGACGACGTAGTCCTTGTACTCGCCGGTGCCCTGATCGAACTGACTGAGCTGGCCGAGCAGGAAATCGGCGAGCGTGTTGCCGGTGCCGGTCGTGCTGCTGCCGGCGAACATGAAATGCCCGGCGCGGCGGAACTGGTTGCGGATCTCCACCGAGTAGCGCTGCAGCTCGCCGCCGAACTGCAGGTTGTGGCGCCCCTTGTTCCACGTCACGCGATCGTTGAGCTCGATGCCCGGTCGGTAGAACGACGCCTCGAGGTTGTCGCCGATGTTGAAGAAGTTGTTCGCGTTGATCTCCGAGATCGACGCGAGCGCCGGATAGATCGGCAGCCGCACGCCGAGATCCTGCATCGACGGCACGCCGGGCGGCGGGAAGCGCCGCGAGAACGTGTGGTTGTAGCCGATGCGCGCCTCGTTCAGCAGCGTGTTCGAGATCGTCCGCGTCCACCCGCCGACGATGTTC
>Ga0075425_100004013_pt1 | contig 15112 bp, 13 predicted proteins | sample SoiMethybrSBSTD4_FD_75300 | JGI IMG/M metagenome (GOLD analysis project Ga0075425, IMG submission 75300) | Bulk soil microbial communities from a Populus tree surrounding site in Tennessee, USA - Soil MetaG P. TD hybrid SBSTD4 | ecosystem: Environmental > Terrestrial > Soil > Tree plantation...
GTCAGCCAACCCCGCAGACCGCAACTGCATGAACCTCGCCTGAACAAACTAAAGAAGCCAATAACCACGAGACCAGTAGGGCAAAAAAGCGCGTCGTGAATCGACATTTGTCAACAGATACGCCTGGTTACAACAATCACCGGCATGGAACAGGAACTCGGAGATTTCTGAGAATCTCCCGTGCAGCGCCAATTCTATTTGCGAACGACCTGCTCCCAAGTGATCCCGGTTTCGCATGGAAACCGAGCAGGCTTTTTTAAACATCGTGAATGCAGTTAATAAAAAATTTGAATTTGACTTTCGTGGTTCCAGACCACAAAATCCACCAACAAGTGGTAAGTTGTGCGCTCTTTTCCTCGTCCGCAAAGGGCTGAATTACAAGCACTCCGCTGTGCTTGCGTAATCCTGAAATAGCTTCGTGAAAGTTGACTGCTGATTCGTCCGGCAGGCGCAGGTAGTGCCGCGCCGGGCAGAGGCAGCCGTGTATCCAGGAGACGGCTTAGGCTCACAGGTTTTGGAGACAACACTTTATGGATAGATTTGCCGTAATTGAGCTTCTGCTCGCGGGATTCTTCGCAATAGCGTGTTTTCGCGCGCGTGCCCCGTTGGCTTCAAATCAAAAACTCACATTGGGGAGCCTCTTCCGCTTTTCCAGCAGGTTGGAGCGGCTGCGCCGCTCGCGCTGGCAGTGGTTTTCGATGGTAGCAATCATGCTGCTCTTGCGGCTGCAGAACCAACTGCCGCCGTCGGTCGAAATCATGGTCGGGATTATTTTCTTGATCTTTCTTGTCTTTCCCGTCCGCGCGCTCGTGAAAGCGGAAAGATGAAGTGGATTTGGCAAGCCTCAGATTTTGTGAGGAAGTTTCGCCTGCTGATGCGGTTTGGCGAGTTGTCGCGGGCGCCTCTGCAATTGCTTCGCTTCGAGATACGGCAGGACGCCGCCGAATGTGAGTGGCTTGCGCGGGCGAATGATGTGTGGGACGCAGATTTGCCGGGTCGGCAGCGTGAAAGGAATGAGGCGGAGCAGGCTTTACGCGATGCGATTGGCGCTCGAAATCTCTTATTCGCGTCACTGCCTGGCGTTCGTACTGCAAGTTTCAAGGTGTATCGGCGCGGCGAGCCACTGCGGTTGATCATCGTCGGCGAAGGATGCCGGGACGATGCGCCGCCTTTTCGGATCAGCTCGCTCGTGATGCAAGCAAAGCTTTATGGTTTTCGATTTGTTTTGGCAGATGGCGTGTTCGAGACGTTGAACGAAAGTAAATTTGCGCTCGTCAATCAGTAAGTGCTCCTGCGGGAGCAGAAAGGAAGTGTACATGGCAGCAAGTACAGGACAGGGACGAGGTTTTACTACGTTTCTGGTCGGATTCACGGTGGCTTGTGCTGGGATCGCAGAAATCTCGGCCGGCTTCGGCAAACTCTTGTTAGCCGTCGGATTGGTCATTGTAGCGGCCAGTCTTTTCGGATTCTTGAAACTGAAGCCGCTCGAGGGCAAAACCGCGGAGGCTCCCTCGTCAGCTGCGATGAAGTTGCTGGGAGCATTCCTGGCGGCGATCGGTTGGGTCATCACCCTCTTCGGCATGCACGTAGTTGATGGGACGAGTGGAAGACTTGTGCTCGCCCTCATCGGCATTGCCGTGAGCCTCTTCGGGATGATTTATGTCCTTCCCTCTGCTTTTAACAAGAACGCGATTTGGAAAGCATAGTTTGGCCGAGACCAAAAATTTCATGGAGCAAACAAGATGAACCTGATCCGACGCTACTGTTCGTTTTTATGTACGCTCACGCTCGGTCTTGCTCTGAGCGTGGCAGTGCATGCCCAGGCTGCGGCCCCCGCTGCGGCTCCGGCGGCTGCGCCTTCTCCCACCGTGGATGCCGAACTGCAAGGCGCTGCGGCGAAGGTGCCGAGCAACGATGATCAAGCCAAAGGCGACCCCGGCGGGTCTGTCACCGGTGGTGTCAAAGATGTTCCAGTCGCGGACAGTAAGACTGGGCTGACGGTGACGGATGTTGCTGCACAAACAGGGCAAGACAAAGTCGCCATTAACTTCACTTGGACATTGATTTGCGGCTTTCTCGTGATGTTTATGCAGGCAGGATTCGCTTTGGTCGAGTCGGGCCTGTGTCGGGTGAAGAATGCCAACCACACCTACATGATGAACTTCTTCGTGTACGGCTGCGGTCTGCTGGCGTACTGGCTGATCGGCTTTGCCATACAAATGGGCGGCGCGGCGGGCAACGCCAACCTTGGCGGCTTGTACCCGCTGAATGGCGAGCACACCACGACCATCTTCGGCAAGACTTGGGGGCTGTGGGGCACGCAAGGCATGTTCCTTGCCGGCCACACCTATGACGTCGGCGTGATGGTGATTTTCCTGTTCGAAATGGTTTTCATGGATACGGCCCTCACGATTGTCACCGGGGCATGCGCAGAACGTTGGAAGTTCCTCACCTTCTCGGTTACATCGGTTTTGATGGGTGCGTTCACTTACCCCTTGTTCGGAAATTGGGCTTGGGGTGGCGGATTCCTCGCTCAGCTCGGCACCAACCTTGGACTTGGCAAAGGCTATGCCGATTTCGCCGGATCGGGTGTAGTGCATTCGGTCGGCGGACTGACGGCTTTGGCGGTTTGCTTGATCATCGGGCCACGAATCGGGAAATACAACCGCGATGGATCGAGCAACGCCATCATCGGCCACGATGTGTCCGCGGTCCTAATTGGTTGCTTCATTCTCGCCTTCGGCTGGTTTGGATTCAACCCAGGCAGCACACTTGGCGCTTCAGCCAACGGCAACCTGCGCATCGGTTCGATCGCTGTAAATACAATGCTCGCAGGTTGCACCGGAACCTTCGGCGCCATCCTTTATATGTGGTCGCTCAAGGGCAAGCCTGACATGTCAATGAGTGCGAACGGCTTGCTGGCTGGGCTGGTTGCAATTACTGCTCCCAGCGGCTTCGTGAATCCAATCGGGTCGGCAATTATTGGCCTGATTGCTGGCGTGCTGGTCTGCGTCAGCTGCGCCTTCATCGAGAACGTACTCAAGATCGACGATCCAGTCGGCGCAATCTCGGTCCACGGTACGAACGGACTCTGGGGTGTGCTCTCGGTGGGTCTCTTCGCCGATGGCACAAGCAACTATGGCGGAAGCTGGAACGGCGTCACTGGCTCGGTCACAGGACTCTTTTACGGTGACGCGAGTCAGCTCGTCGCTCAGCTCGTCGGTATTTCCACTTTGCTGGGCTTCGTCTTCACTTTCAGTTTCGTGCTGAATTGGGCGCTTGAGATTTTTATTGGGCACCGGGTCTCGGCGGAAACCGAAGTTGCAGGCCTCGACATTCCGGAAATGGGCCAGCTCGGATATCCCGAGTTTGTGTTCCGTCAGGAAACCGAGAGCTTTACTGAAGTCCCGGCTGCGGCTGTCGCGTAGCGTCGGCCAAACGTAAGCGACGACCAGCGGCGGGGTGTGCCATCCACATCCCGCCGCATATGTACACGGATGGCAATGTTTCACCAGGCGCGCATGCAAACCAAATGGCAGGAGCCACGGATGAACCAGGAACCGTCAAGTGTCGTTCTTAGTAACGCTCAGACTACCTCAGCGCTCAGCGCCCGCGTCTCGACTCTGGCGCTTTCGTCACTTACACGGCAAACTCAAACCCTATTGCTCCGGATGTTTGCCGACCCCTACGTTCTTGAAAAGGAAGACAAGGCTGAACTCGTGACGCAATTGCGGGAGTGCGTTCAAAAATATCCCAAAGTTTCTGAGTTGCGAGTACTGCTCGGCATGGCTCTCTGTGTGAACCTCGATATACATCCGGCGATCGAGGAGTTGAAGGAATCCGTGAAACTCGCGCCCAATAGTTTCATCGCGCAATTGAAACTAGGCGAGCTTTGGATGCGACTGCGTGTCATTGACAAGGCGGGAGAGCATACGCGCCTAGCATCATTGTTGGCGCAGAGTCTCGCGCAGGCGGATCTCGCGCGCAAACAGGCGGCGACGATCCGCACAATGAAACGCGAGGGCATCGAGCGCGGTGGCTATGAGCTACCCTTCACGACGCCATTAGCTTACTTGCGTCGTCTAGCGATGCGCCAGAGATCTCAAGCTATAGCGCCTGCGGAAATTCAATAACTGATGTCGCCCGCCCTTCAGCTCGCGTTGTTGCTAGCAATCCTTTTGCCGGCAACCAAGCTGGCTGCTTCGCTGTGCAGCCGTTTCGCAATCCCGGCGATTCTCGGGGAGCTGTTGGTGGGAGTATTGCTTGGTCCCGGCGCCTTGAATCTCCTTCATCTGTCCGTTTTCAGCAGCGGCGAAGCTGCCAATGCTCTTATGTTGCTGGCCACATTCGGCGGCTATGTGCTGATGTTCATCGCGGGAATTGAAACTGATATTGATCGCATGCGAGAGGCCAGCGGCGCGGCCTTCCTGGTCGCTCTCTCTGGCGTCATCTGGCCGTTTTTTCTGGGCGCCGGCGTTGGACACCTGTTTGGACTTTCCTGGAAAACGGCCTGCTTCCTGGGCGGCGCTCTTACGGCAACCAGCGTTTCGATCTCCGCACGCACCCTGATGGATGCGGGCAAGATGCAATCTCCTGAAGCGACTGTCATTCTCGGCGCGGCGGTGATTGATGACGTAATGGGATTATTCGTGCTGGCATTCCTTGCCGCTTCGGGCAGTACAGCGCATTCCGCATTCGGGCTCGCGCCGCTTGCAAGCGGGTGGTTACAAGGGAAGCTGACACCTGCTGCCAGCCATCCTCTCATAGTTCAAATGTTGGCGATCAGCATTTGCGTGGCTTTGTTCTTTGTTGTTGGCTACGGCCTGGCGCAAAAGGGACTCAGCCCGCTCATGCATCAGCTTCGAAAGCTTTCGGCGAACGAAGCCGTGCCAAGTTGCATACTCGCTCTGATTCTCGCTTACGCGATCTCAGCGGAATGGCTGGGCAGCGTGGCGGGTATCACCGGTGCCTACCTTCTTGGCTACGTTTTTGCCGGATCGGATTTCCGCGCCGATGTTGAACGCAGCTTTTACGCTATTGGCCACGGCCTCCTGATCCCGTTGTTCTTCGTTTCCATCGGGCTTTGCAGCGATTATCGAGCGCTCTCGGGGCATTGGGGTCTGCTAGGTGCAGTCTTCATTGTCGCGGTCATCGGCAAGCTGGCTGGTTGCGGATTAGCGGCTCTCGCTTCCGGAATGAGCTGGGTGCGAAGCGTGCGGATCGGTTGCGGAATGATTTCGCGAGGTGAAGTCGGCCTGATCGTCACGGCAATGGGAGCAAGTACAGGTTTGTTCAACAAAGCCGAAGTCGCAGTTATGGTCGCGATTGTCCTGTTGACGACTGTACTCACTCCCATGGCGTTGCGGCTTGCTTTCCAGATGAAAGGCGATGACGACGAGGAGGAAATCACTGACGAAGTACCCAATCTCGCTGCAGCAACTCCCGAAATTCAAGCGCCCGAATCGCAGATCGAAGAGGACGTAGCGGAAGAGCCACAAGGCCAATTCGGCCTTGACTGCGTTGGGCTGCAGATGGCGGTCGCGCCAGACCAGTAACCACGAGGCCCTTAGGCCATCGACGCCGCGAAAGGTCAATTGTCGCAAAATCTCCATATCACGCAATATCAAAAGACGCCCACTTTTGCGGTAAGTTGTGAGTCGTTGAAAAACCATACTTACCGAAAAGGAGCGCCTCAGCACGTGGTGTTTCTCGCAGATTGGTTTCTGCTTTGCTGGATTGGCGAAGAGAAAGCGCACAGTTGCGCCATCGCCTATTACAACAATTGACTTATTGCAGCGTTCTGCGTCGGCCAACGGGACTGTCAAAGTATTTCTCTGCAGGATCGCCTGATTTGCCATCTTCTAGGCTTATCTTCGCCCTGGCGCCGGCGCTCATTCCGAATCTTTCTTCGTAGGCGCGTTTCTGGGTTATGCGCGAGGCTGTCATTCGCCCCGGATCCTCCTCGAACTCGGCCTCAAGACAACACCAAGTCGCCAGTCCAGGCCCATCGACTGCTTTCAGCGTTCCCATCTTGGTTAGCTTGGGTATGAACTCATCCCAAAGTCTGGAAGCCAAGCCTTTCAGATATTTGGGTTTCAACGCTTCTCCTTCCGCGATTGGCTCTAATGGGCGCTTGCGGTTCGGGTTCTTATCAAATGCCCCGGTTGCTTCTAGAATTGCAGTCGGTTTTCTCGGTCCCGGCATAAAAATCAGAATTTCATCCTGTGGAAATGCGTGTTTTGGCGGCCAACGGTCTTCCGATGAAAGCTCTAGAGATTTTGGTATCCCCACCGATTTTTCAAATTCCTGCATCTTTCGAGGGATTTACACGAGCGCCCATTTTCTTCCATTATTCGTTCAAGCCTTTTGGACTCCTTCGCGTTTTGCGGTCCATATTTCGGGCTTTTGTTCGGCTCCTGCTAATTGGAGGCTCCGCCTGCACCTTGCTTGTGCTGTTGTTACTCGTGCAAAGCGAGAGTGAGCGCCTCACTAAATTGTCCTCCTTCATCACTCGCAAGAAACACTCGTGAAGCTATCCGAGTTTCGCTGTTTTCATTGTTTCGATATTGCCTTGGGTCGATAGTTCTTGTTATTTCGCCAGTCAGCATCTTCGAAATAGAAATGCGGCGGTTTAGTTCTGAATGTACTCTGGTCCGTGTTTTCTGCGATGATTTCCGCGGCTTCCAATTCTGTGCAGTGAGATACGAGGCATTCACTCTCAATTCCAGCTTCAATGGCTTTGAGAGTCGTGGGCATTTTCGGCAGACCAAACTTATTCGCGAGTGCTTTTGAAACGGCGGCCGCCGTTGTTTCGTGCGCGCCGTTGCCGTTGGTTTTAGGTTTTCCGTTTGAAGGTTTCGAATTACTCACAGGGGGATGGGAACGCGGCTGCGTTCCCCCACAATCGGAATCAGAGAATCAGGAATCAGAGAATCAGGGGGATTTTCACCGTGCGGTAACGGAGATTCTCCGTGGTCTAACGGTGAATTCACCGGAGCAGGTAATTCACTTTTCTTTTCAGTGTGATGTGGGCTTTGGTGCTTTTTGAAGTTGACGACTTGAATAAGCGAAGCGTCTTTCACTTTGTAACGGTGGATGAAGCGGAACCTCTCGGCCGCGCGCCGCAATGAGCTTCGCCAATATTTGATCGCGCTGAGTCTTGCGAGTTGTGGACATCGCGCTACCTCGCACCCCGCGCTGGCATGGTGTTGTCACGAATCAGATGATCGAGTTCGCTTTGGGGAACGCGAACAGCTCGCCCTAACTTCACGTGTGCGATTTTTCGCTTCGCGATCCAGAGACGGACGGCAAACTCCTGAGGACATGATGATCGAGGTAGCGAGGGTGTTCTCCGGCAGTCGGGCTGGTTCCAAGAATGAAATCGAAGCAAAAGTATTTGCTGATGCTGGCCGTAAGGTCGGACTAACTAGAAAGGAAAGACTTGAGTGGGCGCTGAAGTTCGCTCAGCAGTCGATAGAGAGCATGACTCCCGGAGACCTATATAACGCGCAGATTGAATCAGGGGCTTTCGTGCGCCCCGAAGTGGCTGCCGCTCACAAGCAAAATAGATCCCTTCCTTTTTCCCCTGTTCTATTCCTATCGATTGACGAAATTAAGGAAGTCAAAACCAAGTTTTTCACGCTGATCGAGCAGGCAGCCAATGCAGCCGAATACACATTTCCAGTTACGCAACTCCGCGTATCGATGACTCCGCAGGGACTTTCCTACGACGTGGGGTTTGAATTGTTGGTGCCTGATAAAAGGCGTCGTGCACAAATCGAGTTTGCAATGCTCAAACTCGCGCAACTTCTCTCCGAGCATTGGGGTTATGTCGGGCTCTGCGATCGCAAACGCCATGGTTGCGGCCGATATTTTCTAAAGAACAGAACAGACCAGCAATTTTGCTCGAAAACTTGCCTCAATCGGTCCACGACATACCGGCAAAGAGGAAAGGAACCAGTGGCATGAGCCTCTACAAACGCGGTGGCGTCTGGTGGTTCAAATTCAAATTCCAGGGTCAGATAATCCGCGAAACGACGCATAGCGGCCGCAATGACATCGCGCGCGATGCTGAGCGGGCTCGCCGGCGCGAATTGGAACTTGCGGTTAACCGAATCACGCGACGCGAGCCGATGCCCTTGTTTCGGGTTGCAGCAAAGAGATGGCAACAGGAAAAGGCGGGACTCGCTGCAAAGACAATTCTCGGATATAAGCAGCGCACAGTTCCGCTCGTCAAAGTTTACGGTCATATGCTCGTTTGCGATGTGACGCGGGAAGATGTTCTCGCATACCGCTCTAAACGGCTTAGTGATAAGAAATCACCCCGGACTGTGAATTACGAAATCTGTTGCTTGAGGGGAATCCTTGAGGGTTACGGGTTATGGCACGCGATCGCGCGCAAGCTTCCCCACCTTCGAGAAAACAGAAACGCTGGAAAGGCAATCCCCTTTGATCATGAGAATCAGTTAATGCTCGCGTGTGGCGCCAGCCTTGCTCCGAGTCTGCTTCCACTCTTCACGGTCGGAATCGACACAGGGCTGAGATCGTCAGAGATTAAGGCACTTCGCCGCAAAGACGTAACCATCACTTGGAACGGTTCGCTCGCATGCGGCGAGCTGGTGATGCCGAAATCGAAAACTGAAGCCGGGAAGGGAAGAGCGATCCCGCTGACGCTGCGCACATGCGCAACTCTCACCGCTTGGCTGGCACGTTTCGGCGAAAGATCTCCCGACGATTACATCTTCCCGCGGCATTCCGTCCGCATGTTGAAAGGCGGGAAAGAATCCGCGATTTTCGCCGTCCGACCGCAGCAGCAAGTGCAATCGTGGCAGCGGGCATGGAGCAAGGTCCTGAGGGATACCGGGCTGAAATATCGCTGGCACGATCTCCGGCACACGTTCGTTACGCGACTGGCAGAGAATCCGAATGTCTCAGAAGAGACGATCCGTTCTCTGGCTGGTCATGTCTCGAAAGAAATGCTTCAGAGGCACTCGCACATCCGCGTGCGCGCAAAGCAAGAGGCGATCGCTGCTCTTGAGTTAGCGCGCTTAAATCAACCCGCAGGGGGCACAAAAGTGGGCACAGTCGAGGAGCGAAATCCAGAGGCGCAGCCGCAAGTTGCTGAAAAGATTTGGCTGCCCCCCCAGGGATTCGAACCCCGATATGCTGATCCAGAGTTATCGGGGTGATTTCGTTCCCCTGCTGCAAAAGCAGCTGTAAACAAATAACTTACTTAAGCCAGTGCCCGCACGGATGGAAGCGAAATTGCGTTGGAAAAGTTTGATAAATCTGACCGAATTTGAGGAGTGACGTCACGTTTACGTCACGTTTTAGTGGGCGGATAGAGAGGGGACTGGTTCGCCCTGCGCAATGCCCTTCGGGTTTCGCCCCCTGGTTCAAAGCTCTGCAGTGCGCGCCGATCTTTGATGTCCTTCGGATGTTGCCTTAACTTGTCCACAACTTCTTGCCACTGCGAATTACTGAGTTCCCCCCGAAGTTCTTCCAGAGCGCAGTGCACAATGTCGTGGACATGGATCTCCTCTGGCGCTACATCGGACGCGCAGCACACCCTGCTGCCCCAATGGGCGATTTCTCTCCGGACATGGTTGTACGATGTGGAAATGAGTGGAATGTATGGGAACGGCCCGGACTTGGGCTTAGCTGATCGGTTGGTAAATGCCGACTCCCTCCTTCGACAAGAGCCCGACGAGGAAGACGATGAAGAGGACGACGACCGAAAAAAAGAAGATGCCGATGATGATGACGAAGGCGACGACGGCTACTCGGAGTGACCGTGCCGCACTGTGACTGTTCTTTGAGAGCCTGATGATGGCTCGGCTGAACAGCATATGTTTTTTTCGATTTCCACAGTAGCCCATCCGGGCCATTCCTTATGGCGCACTCACGACCTAGGCTGGTTGTGAGCAGACTTCGGGGGATGGCTGTTCCAACGAGCGTCCTTGACTCATTTGAGTCGCGGGCGCTTTCGTTTTACGCCATTTTTAGTCCTGAAGTTTCCTGCGTGGTGTCAAGTTGGAGGCCCGGCTAGATAGACGTCTTCGGGCGCTTAGGCTGGCTTGAAACGCTACGATGCCCGTTTCTGCTTGACAAGATGCAGACGAGAGCGGTGCTTTTCCCTCATTTCTTCCGTCGAGATAACTTTGCGGCCAAGATCAGCAAGTTGAACAAGTTCCAGCTGGATCGCTTGCAACCGTTCGTTCCGCTGTCCGTGAGCGACTTGAACATCTGCTCCACGCCAGCTGTCGCGCCGAGACTGTTCATTTAACATTTGAATGTCAGCGATCTCTTACCGGAGACGTCCAATCTTGCCCCGAAGAACTGGTAGATGATCCATATCACCAGAATAACTTATCTGGACTTCGGGCGTGGGTTGTACGAAGCAGCTCTGGCGGGCTCCGCAAAAAACATTGTCGATCTGAAGGTCTGGTCAATTTTGACCAGTCTTTCTTCCCCAACAGCCTGATACTTAAAGATGGAACATTGCTGTCCGCGAGAAGGAATTTCTACACAGTGGACAAAATGAACGGACCTTGCCCACCACGAGTCAAACGCTATCGAACTCTACTCTTCCTCGAAACAGCTTCGCAACGCAGCTCCGAGCAATCCAGGACAATTGATGTCAGGAATAGACACAGTACCTTCGACCGGAATGCAGATTTATGGTGCAGCCGCCGGGCTTGACGTAGCTAATGTCATAGGCTTTCCCAGTGATGCAGGTGCATAGACAAGTAAGCCGCCTTCGCAAGATTCCCTTTGACAAATAAGACGCAGAAGCCTACCGTGATGAGTGAGCGAGTACGTTCTTCCACTCTTTCAGATCCTCTGAACTAAGTCAGCCCATCTGAAGTTTTCCCCACCTTAGTCGCACAACGACGTGAAAGGATCACATCGCATGAAAAGAACTATGCTTACGCTTCTTGCTTCAATCGTACTATCTGCGGTTCTGAGCCCACTTGCCGTAGCAAAGAAACAACCCACAAATGATCAGGCGGTTGCAGCCATCACCCAGCTTGAGAACGACGCTGTAAAAGCTAATCTCGCTGGAGATTCCTCTTTCGTCGAGAAGAATTATGCTGACGATTGGACTGGAGGCTTCAGCGGCGGAGTCTGGACCACGAAGGAATCCGTATTGGCGGATGCAAAAGACTCGGCCAACAACAAAATGAACAGCGAACAGATCAGCGATCTCAAAGTCCGCATCTACGACAACAACACGGCGATCGCGACCTATACCGATACTTATGATGGAATGGTCCGCGGCGAACACCGCGTCAAGACTGTCCTCAGCACCGATACTTTTGTACGACAGAACGGCGTGTGGAAAGAAGTCGCGGGTCACAGTTCCGTAGCCAAGTAAGACCGGAGCAACCCGAATTTGATATGTGCTGCAGAAAGCCCCACTTTTCGAAAACGGAAATTGGGGCACTCTGCAGAAGATCCGACCCAGGCTGGTGGATCGTCATGCGCTTCGCGCTGGAACGTTCCCAAGCAGCTGCGCCAAAATCCCAAAAAGATTTGTGGGATGGTCCTCCTTGGAGTAAAAACCGTCCGCGATCACTTCCGGAGGTAACTCGTCGCTGTTTCGGTACGCGCCACTCATAGCTACCGTCACGATCCCCGGAAAGCAACGGCGGACCACCGAGAGGAGGTCAAAACCAGACATACGTGGCATGTTGAGGTCGGAAAGGATTACGTCGGGCATGACTTTGTTCAACCGCAAAAGAGCTTCGAGGCAATCCTCCGCGGCGGCGATATCGTATCCCGCTGACGTGAGTAACCTTGCAACGCTGTCACGCACACTTGGGTCGTCATCTACCACAAGGACTTGACGTTTTGAAAAGGTATTTCCGGTCACGACCGGGCCGTTCTCATTGTTGCCTCCCCTGGGAATGTTTGTGGTGGGCTTAGGCGGGTTTGGCCGCAGCATTGAACCGAGCGGTTTAAGTTTAGTTCTTGATTTCTAGTTTTGCTTCTATTGAGCTGGCGCCAGAACGAAAGTGAGTACCGTTCCCGTTGGCAACTTAATGTGCGCACCGACGGCTGCTGCTGTATTTGCCGCTGCGGCCGCCCTACTTGCGTGATGCCCGAATAATCCTCCGAGTGAATTTACGGCCTGCGAAGCGGCAGCTGCCACCTGACCGTTGTTTCCATTCGTCACGGTTGCGGAACTGCTGCTTGTGGGAACCACTTGTCCGTTGATGGTGATGGACGTCAGCTGCGCGGTGGTATTTGCGCCGTTGTTCGTCACGATCACCGTGGCAATTGCCCCTTGCGGAATCGTTACGATTCCGGCCGCCACTGTTTTTGTCACGGCCGCGCGATACGTCTTGCCCGCTGTGTTGTTATTCGCATCAATCGGATCAATCATTCGCACTTCCACGGATGTGCCGGCCGGCAATGTCGCCCCGCCCGCAGCCATCGAAGCCGAAGTTGGATTTGCCGCTGTTCCGGCCGCTGCAGGAGACGCCGCCGACGCATTTGTTGCCAGCGCCGCACCGCTCGCCGCCGGTGCCTGACCCCCGGTGGGAGCCGGAGCCGCAGCTACTGCCGCGCCGCCTCCGCCACCGCCGACCATGTTTTTCGCTTCGGTCATATCCACCGTCGCCGGACCCGCGACTGCTGCGGTCTGGTGTTTGCGGTTTGCGCCGGTCAGGAAGTAACGCACGCGGTACATTTCGTCATCCGCCGCGCGATATGTCGCTGCGTCATATTTACCGCCGAGAATCTGCAGCGTGCGATTATCGTCAAGCCAGTGCGCGAAATAGCCTGGCAGCCACATGAACGTGAAAAAGTTCTTCTGGTCCATGTACGCGCGTCCTGGTCCTCCGAAGATGTGGCTCGTGGTGAAGTGGAACAGATGCTGGCTATCAGGACTGAACTGAATGTCCGCCACTTCCGGATAGTCTCCCTTTTGCACTCCATCCACCATCAGAACGTAGCCGCCTTCTTTCCCATTTCCGCTCGGAATGTTGCCGATCCCCACATACGCAAAATGTGTGCTGTCCGGGCTGAAAACCATACGCGTGATTTGGTGAAACATAGGTCCGGCCTGTCCGTCGAGCGTCAGCTGCGCTGTTGCGGTTGACGATCCCTGATTGTTCGCCTTCACCACCGCGATGCGGCGGCCGTCCGGGCTCATCAACCCGTCGGTTCCGAGCTCTTCGTCGTCTTTCATGTAGCCGCTGTTGGTGCTCGCGTGATAAAGCAGGTGGCCGTCGGCGGTGAATTTGAACATCTGCGCATGCGCCACAGTTGCCTCGAACGGGTACGGCACGTCAGCCGGAGTCGCGTTCTGCACTGCGCCGATGAAGGATTGCAGTTTTCGCCTGTCGAACACCGCAAAGGCACGGCCGTCGCCCGTTGCCGCAAACGCCTGGTGTTTGTTGTCCGCGCTGTAACTCAGCGAAGTCAAATCCACCGAATCGTACGGGCCCAATTCCTTGTCTCCGTCCACCACGAAAAATTTCTGATTTGCCGCGCGTGCGGAATAAACCACGTGTCCATCGGGCGCGAATCGTACGTCCATAATTGCGGTGTACTCGGTGCCCGTCTTGCCGTTAATCACCAGCGCGCCGCGCGTTTGATTCGAACTTCCGGTGTTCGGCAATGATTCGTACGCGATCGTTTTTCCATCGGGGCTCATCCACAGGCGGTTTGCGTTGGGATATACTTTACCGTCGATCACGACCACGGTATTATTTTGCGTTGCCGTGGTTACCTTGGTGTGCGCGGGATATGCGAGGTGCGCGCCGTCAGGGCTCATCAGCACGCCGTTTCCGTACGCGTTTGCGCCCACCAACTCCATCACCGGCCCTTCCTTGCCATCAAATACTTCGACGATTTGCGAACCGCCGCCCGCCGGCAGAAGGCGTTGTGCGGTGTATGCCAGATGCCGACCGTCATCGCTGAACTGCGGCTGGTAAATTCCGTTGTACGCCGCTCCCTCGATTCCATCCACCACGACCACGGTCGTGGCGTTGGGCCTGCCAAGCAGCACCCACAGCAAATGGTCGCCGTGCTTGCTGAACTGTAGCGAGGACGTGGTATCCGCCTGTCCCTGCTGCGGCATCTCCTTCCCGTCTTCCACTACAACGGTCAGGGGATTCGGATTCGACGCCTGCTTTTTGCCCGCGACGAACGCAAAATGCTTGCTGTCCGGGCTGAACACGATGGGCCGTTGCGGTGTTTCCTGCCAGGGAATTGGCTGCGCGCCACCGAACGGAGAGCCGCCGTACGATGGCAGCGAAGTGTAAGGGCCGTACTCTTTTCCGTCGACCACTACGTACAAGTCGCCGCTCTTGCGCGCCGCATAGGCCATGTGTTTTCCATCTGCGCTTATCACGGGCGGAATCGTCTGCACCTGGTCGTATTTTTCGCCGGAGGCGCCGTTCAGAAACGCCGCCATGCGGCTGCCGCTGTTGCCGGTGATGGCGATGTTGCGGTAGTCGCGCGTCATGCGAATGGACGCGAACCCGCCGGTTTGCGGTGCAGGGCCGAGATCCAATACTTCCACGGGGGAATTGGCCGTGGCTGGCGCCTGTGCATGCGTCGCCACAGGGCCGCGGAACTGCGCGATGGCTGCAAAAAGTGTTACAGCAAGAAACAGCGGTGCGAAAACGCGTGATGAGCGGTTCATAGCTGGGCTCCTGTCAGAACAATTAAGGCTGGTCGCTGCCGGTATAAATTGAAGGGGTTGCCATTGGAACTTCTCACTCCGGTTTTACAAAAACGACATCCTTCAACAATCTCGTAACCGCAATCCATTCCGGGAGCCGTAAACCATCGTGACCATTATTCGCGGTAACGAGCTGGTATCCGTTCTCCTGCAGCAGACTTAGCTGAGCCGGGTCGCGGTGTGTGCACAGTAGGGTGCCGTTCGGAGCCATGCCCATGTAGCTTGTACCAGCACTGACTCCAGAATTCTGCTTAAAATTGCTCACATTTCGAATGCAGAACGAGCACGGAGGGACTGAGCAATTCTGACCAGATGTACGGGACGCAGAGAGCTACGATGATGTTAGGCTTCGTACGTTTAGAGCACGCCTATGAGAAAACATTATCTTCACGTCCGCGCGTATCGGTGTAACAAATG
>Ga0075425_100004017_pt1 | contig 15104 bp, 18 predicted proteins | sample SoiMethybrSBSTD4_FD_75300 | JGI IMG/M metagenome (GOLD analysis project Ga0075425, IMG submission 75300) | Bulk soil microbial communities from a Populus tree surrounding site in Tennessee, USA - Soil MetaG P. TD hybrid SBSTD4 | ecosystem: Environmental > Terrestrial > Soil > Tree plantation...
AATTTTTTACAAATCCGTAGTTGCCGGATCGCCCAAATGCCCCTATAATCGCGGCCTTTCGCGGTTTCAGTGGTTGCCGCTTGAAACCTCGGCGCGGGTAAGGACCACAGTACTCGCCGTAAATACCAAAGACCAAGAAAACTCGAAGAGGACAATCAAATGAGGCAATTTGGAAACATCGTTGTGATCACGTCGGGAATTTGCCTGGTGGTGATTGGGCTGACGTTGTTGCCTACCCGGCGGGTGGTAGCGGGCAATCTCCAATCAGTGACCGTAACCAACCCATCGTTGCCAGTAACCCAGAGCGGCACTTGGAACGTGGGTGTCAGCGGGACTCCCACAGTAAACCTAAGCTCCGCCGCGACCATCGGAATCAGCGGCACGCCGAACGTCGCCATTGTTAGTGACGAAGAAAATGCCAGGAGCGGTTTTCAGGCGAGTCTGTGCATCGACCCGGGCAACGGCGACTGCGGGTCGATTTTTAACTCGAATCCGGGCACCAATTTACACGTCCCCTTGGGAAACATCCTGGTGATTGACTACATATCAGGTGAGTGCAATACCAGCTTTCAGCCAGGCTCTGCTGTGACTAATTTGGCTGTGGCCACCAACGTGGGCGGCCACTTCGTGAATCATCATTTCGGAAATTTCAATATCGGCCCAGGCACACACTTTGCGGCCGGTAGCATGACGCGGTTGTATTCCGGCCCAGACTCGAATGTGATACTTGGCGCCGACTTCATAGTCAACAGTATCAGCGATCCCGGGAACCACTGCGACATAACGGTTTCGGGTCACCTCGTGCCGGAGTAAGGTCAAGATTCATGTCCCACTGTGCGCAAAGCGGCGAGAACTTGATTGGATAGGAGGCGGACAGCCCTGCTGACCGGGGCTGGCCGATTCTTTTACACAACCCAATACTGAGCATGGCTCACTCTTGCGGTTTCCAAAGTAAGATGGGAAACATCAACTCGAGGCCCGAAGAGGAATCGAACGAGTGCGATCGACTAAATCCGGCGCCTTCTGTGGTCGTGTCCGCGGAAGGAATCGTTACTGCTATTCTCTTCGGAAGTTGTCGCGAGCTTCGTTGACTCTCAACGTACGCTCATTCAACGCTGATCCGTCGAGCGATCGGACCGCATCTTCCGCCTGTTCCGCGGTCGCCATTTCGACAAATGCGAAACCGCGCGCGACTGCCCGTTGTCGAGATCAAAAACTAGTTTGACGGATTCGACTACGCCGTAGGGAGCGAAGACCGCTTTGAGTTGGTCCTCGGTAACGGCGAAATCCAGGTTTCCCACGAAGATATTAGTCACGCGGAGAAATTGAAAAGGCGACCACCCATTGGTGGTCGCCTATCGCAGATCCAGAGATCTAGAGCGCGCTCACGTTCTCTGCTTGCCAGCCCTTGGGGCCCTTGGTGACTTCGAACTGCACGGCCTGGCCCTCTTGCAGGCTCTTGAAGCCGCCCGCCTGAATGGCAGAGAAATGCACGAAAACGTCTTCGCCGGTCTGACGGCTGATAAAGCCATAGCCCTTGGCGTCATTGAACCACTTTACTGTTCCTTGTTCCATATTGTTGTACTGTTTGTTCCTTTGTTGTAGTTACGCTTGAAAGATTCGGAGGAAAACTAGGCAGGTGACAAGCTGTTGAAGCAAGAGCTGCTCACGACCGACTCGGTCTAACGTACGCATTCATACTACGCTGTACGTTCCAGCTTAGCAAAGGAAATCGCGCGTCCGCCTGTAACTGCTTTGTTATGATCATGCGGCCCATTCGAAAATTCAGGTTTCTGTGGGTTGAAAGCAGGCCGCATTAGGGCTTTCGGCGATTCCGGCGTACAATCAAAAACAGCCGCAGGAATGGAGCCGTATGGCCCGCAATTCAGAGCACTACAGAGATTTACCGGACACGCTGGTCGAGAACCGCGATTCCCAACGCATTACTGATCTCATCGAACAACTCGAGCGCGATCTCAAGGAAACTCGCAAGCACGCTGCCGAGGAGCGTTAGCCCACCGGGACAGCCGGACCAGCAAGCTCTCTGGCTTCCCCGACAAGTACAACTCTTGACCTCGAAGACACGCTCCGCAAATTGCGCCTTCGCGATTGAGAATACAGTGATTCTCGCTGGAAGGAGCAATTCATGTCCGCAATCAACGGTGATAAATCCAGGTTCCATCGCGAGCGCAAGTCAAAGATCGCGCGGCGTGCCCGCAATCGGAAACTTTTTGGCAGCCCGAAAGTGCAAGCTAAACCAGCGTCTTCCGTTCAATCATCAAAGGCGTCATTATGAGCGCGCCTCTGTTGACCTTGCCTCCGGCAAACGGTTTGGCTCAGCCCAGGAAGAAACGGGTATTGCTGGTAGATACGTCGCGGCCCAAGCGCGACCTGCGCTCAGAAACTATGAGGAAACTTGGCATAGACGTTGATTGTGCGGCTGACATCGCCGAAGCGCGTTGCTGGTGGCGCGCTGATCTGTACGACTTGGTGCTCATTAACGTGCAAGAAGGGGTGGGGCCACGAGACAAATTCTGCGACGATCTGCGCAGGGCAATCCCCGCTCAGCAGATTATGTTTCTGGTGGGAAAGCCCGAATACCTCGCGGCCGCTCCCCAGAGTGACGCTGCCGAAGAGCAGGCAGATGTGGAAACGGCATTTGCCGCCGAAGTGAGTGCCTCGCTGGCCGCCGCCCCTTCGGAACACCTTGGGCACTGGGGAATTCTGGAGGCTTGCCGGCGAATCTCAGCTGTCCGCCACGTGTCCGATGCAAGAGCCAAGGCCATTCGCAATCGGCCTCTGCCGCCGCGAGATTCTGAAATATCGCAATCGCGGCGCGCCAAAGATCCCGTTGTTCTGGATGAATTCATCACGGAGAATGCGCAATGAAGAACCTGTATGTTGGTAATTTGCCCCACAGCACCACCGAAGACGAATTACGGAACCTGTTCCAGGCCCACGGGGCCGTGGAACGAGTCAGTATGGTCACCGATCGCGAGACCGGCCGGTCACGTGGCTTTGCATTCGTTGAAATGACAGATGCCGGCGAAGCCGAAAAGGCGATAGCCGCGCTTAACGGAACCGAACTCGGCGGCCGCGCATTGAAGATCAACGAGGCTAAGCCCAAGACTGAGCGTCCTCGCGGCGGCGGACAGGGTTTTGGCCGCAGTGGTGGCGGTGGACGGCAAGGAGGCGGAGGCGGAGGTCGCGATGACTATCGTGGTCACGCGCGTCAGCCGCGAGAGCCGCGCTGGTAGCCATTCGGCAAACACTGAGATTGCCTACGATGAAGAATATTTAAACAGGGAGACCGCCCATGCCAAGAGGCCGATCAACATTCAATAAGCGTCAGAAAGAACAAGCGCGCCAACAGAAGCAGCGCGACAAACTTGAACGCAAGAGCCAGCGAAAACAGGAAGGCCCCACGGACAGCGTTGATGAACTGGCTGAACTTCGGCGCCATGCCGAGGAACAAGCCGCGCTATTTAATCTGGGCGGCAACAACGCCGACCACTCCGAGTAGGCTGTTAGTGCGGTCTGCGGCCGCCTCTAGGACCTCTAACTGTCGATCTCTGATCGAGGTTGATTCTGGAACTGCGTTTTGTCGAGAACCCACTGCAGCTTGTGACGTCAGAAAAACGTCAGTTGAGGATTGCAAGAACATGACCTCTCGAACTGCAGCCTGGAACCTGCTCACCGAGTTCACCCAATCAGAAAGTCTGCGCAAGCATGCTTTGGCAGTTGAAGCGTGCATGCGAGCCTATGCGCGAAAGTTTGCTGGGGACGAAGAACGGTGGGGCGTGGTCGGATTGATTCACGACTTTGATTATGAAAAATATCCGAGCGCGCAGGAGCATCCTTACAAGGGCAATGAAATCCTGAAAGAGCGCGGATACTCCGACGAAATTCGCCGCGCCATCATGTCGCACGCGGAATATTCCGGAGTCCCGCGCGAAAGTCCTATGGAAAAAGCTCTCTTCGCCTGTGATGAACTCGCAGGATTCATCACCGCCTGTGCGCTGGTCAAGCCTTCGAAATCGCTCGCCGAAGTAGAAGCAAAATCCGTTCGCAAGAAAATGAAAGACAAAGCCTTTGCCCGCAGCGTAAACCGCGACGACATTGTGAATGGGGCTTGCGATCTTGGGATCGATTTGGATGAGCACATTGCGTTTTGCATCGAGGCCATGAAGGGGATTGCGGGGGAACTAGGGCTGGCAGGAGCTTAGCCCAGCGGCAGCACGATGTCGCGCCTGGAATCTTTACATCACATCTGGGTTCCAAAACGGGAAGAACAACTTACATTTGTTTGCCCGGCCCAAACGCAAGCCTATCCAGCTCTCTAGAATCATTCAGCAGGTGTGTTTCGGAGGACACTCTCAGTGTGGGTACTGAGCGCGCCTGCGAAGCGCTGGACGGCTGCATTGCAGCCTGAGGAGTTCGATTCTCCTGTCCTCCGCACTGGCCGTCCAGCCATGCCTAGGAACTCGTAACCAGAGTCTTTTGTACCTTGACTTTCCGTCGCGACACTCTTAGCCTGAAGTTGCTTCGCAGGCGCGCCAGATCAAGGCACTGAGAGTGTTTAAAGCCCCGAATTTTTCGGGGCTTCAGTTCTTAAGATTCGCAAAGTTAGAAGCGCGACTGCGGAAATCGATCCAATCGGTCAACGCGTATGTAAGACTCAACAGCACTTCACATTCTTTATCTGCTCGCGTTCCCGCAGGAACTGCGAATAAGAATCCCGTTCTGCCTCCACGCCCGTCCGATTTCGGAAGCGTTCGTACGCCGCTTCATCGAAAATCTCCCGCAAAACCGCTCGTATTAGACGAAACAACCTCATCCTCGTTCCTCCGCAAATTGCGTAAGCACGAACGGAGTCTCTTTCGTCGCGGACATCCTGCTGCCTCGTAAGATTCCAATCCACTGCCGCGCCGATTCCAGCAGAATCAACGCCACCATCACGACCAACAATCCAGCCACGACCGCGTCCAATCGGTTATTAAAGATCAACCGCGCGTTCCCGCCGGTTGCCGCAAGCTGCCGGGCCTGAGCGAGAAATCCAAGACGCGGATCAGGATCAAGAATCTTGTGCCACGATGCAATGAAAGTCACCGTCACCAGCCAGGACAGCGGCCCCAGCGTGACCAGCGCATACTTCGCTCGATGCATTTTGATAATGATGGTCGTTGCCACGCAGAGTGCGACCGCCGCCAGCAATTGATTGGCAATCCCAAATAGCGGCCAAAGCGAGTTGATCCCGCCGAGAGGATCGCGGACTCCTTGCCACAGAAAATATCCCCAGAGCGCGACAATGAGGCCGCTGGTCGCGAACACCGAGGGGTACCAGCTCGTTCGCCCCAGCGGTTTCCACGCATGGCCGAGCGCATCCTGCAGCATGAAGCGGCCGACGCGGGTGCCGGCATCGAGCACCGTCAGTATGAATAGCGCCTCAAACATCAGCGCGAAGTGATACCACAGCGCCATCACCGCTTCTCCGCCAAGACTGTTGGAAAAGATATGCGCCATGCCAACGGCAAACGCCGGCGCGCCTCCGGTACGGTTGAACAATGTCAGTTCGCCGACGTTCTGCGCGAGCGCGTGCATGGAGCCTGCAGTGACAGGAAATCCCCAGCCGGTAATGGTCGCGGCCGCTTTCTCCGGCAATTGCCCGGCGATTCCCGCGGGACTATTGATTGCAAAATAAGTTCCTGGATCGAGCACGCATGCCGCAATCGTGGCCATGATGGCGACCAGTGACTCGCACAGCATAGCTCCGTAGCCAACCAGTCGAATCTCAGTTTCACGGCGAATTAGCTTGGGCGTGGTACCGCTCGAAATTAAGGAATGAAATCCACTGATCGCGCCGCATGCGATGGTGATGAATGCAAATGGAAATAACTTTCCCGCAAATACCGGTCCTGTGCCATCGGTGAATCGGGTTAGCGCAGGCATGTGCAGCGTGGGGTGCATGAACAGGATTCCAATCGCGAGCAATCCAATCGTGCCCAGCTTTACAAAGGTGCTCAGATAATCGCGCGGTGCCAGTAGCAGCCAAACCGGGAGTGCCGACGCCGCGAAACCGTAAATAATGATTGCGATCGCCAGCGCGGGAGCTGTCATAGTGAAATAACTTGCGACGGCAGGTGTTTGTGACACCCACTGCCCGCCCCAAATTGCCAGGAGCACGAGTCCAAAGCCGATAATTGATGTCTCAAGCACCCGGCCGGGGCGAATGCGTCGCAGGTAAATGCCCATCAGGAACGCGATGGGGATGGTCATGGCAATGGTAAACGTCCCCCACGGGCTTTGCTTGAGCGCATTCACCACAATCAGCGCACAAACTGCGAGCAGGATGACGAGAATCGAAATGACTGAGGCGTAGGCGACGAATCCGCCCACCCGCCCGATTTCCTCTTTCGCCATTTCGGTCAGTGATTTGCCATCGCGCCGCACCGAAAACAGCAAGATCACGAAATCCTGCACGCAGCCGCCGAAGACTGCTCCAACCAGAATCCACAGTGTTCCTGGCAGATATCCAAATTGCGCAGCCAGCACTGGCCCGACCAGCGGCCCGGGGCCGGCTATGGCTGCGAAATGGTGTCCGAAGACCACCCATTTGTTGGTGGGAACGAAGTCGCGGCCATTTTCCAAACGCTCCGCAGGAGTGGCGCGCTGAGGATCAAGAGCAAGAACCCTGGTGGCGATGAACTTGCTGTAAAAGCGATAGCCAACCGCGTAACTGCAAACTGCGGCGGTAACCAGCCAAAGCGCATCGACCTGTTCACCGCGATGCAAAGCAACCGTGGCCAGAGCAAACGCACCGAAGACCGCGACAGCAATCCAAAGAACACTGCTGAACTTCATGTGAGAGGAAGTATTGTGGCTGGTTTTAAGGCTGCAAGCAAACTAAACGTGAGCAGTGGACAACAATAGTTAGCGGCGCGCGGGGTCGTCTATTTCTGAACGCGCAATGATCTTTGCTTACTGCTCGCGCCCCTCAGGCAAATTCCACTCTGGGCTCAACCGAAATTATCCCTGCCTGATACCCCATTTCCAGCAGGCGGTGAATGGCTTGTTTCCCGTCCTCACCATAATCCAGCGTGCGCTGATTCACGTACATCCCGACGAACTGGTCGGCAAGCGAGGTATCGAGATCGCGGGCGAACTGCATGGCGTAAGCCAGCGCCTGGTCACGATGATCGAGAGCGTATTGGATGCTGTCGCGCAGCGCGGTTGAAATGCTCGCAATCAGTCCGCCGCCCAAACTGCGCCGAATCGCGTTCCCGCCCAGCGGCAAAGGCAAGCCGGTCGTCTGCAGCCACCATTTGCCGAGGTCGAGTATTCGATACAGCCCGGAGCGGTCATACGTGAGCTGGCCTTCGTGAATGATCAATCCAGCTTCATACTCGCCACTCAACACCGCAGGGATAATCTGATCAAAAGGAACAACATGGGTTTCGATGTCAGGCGCAAAGAGTTTCAGCGCGAGATACGCGGTCGTGAGTTTTCCCGGCACCGCGATTTTCATCTTTGCAATCTCAGCCAGGGTGTAGGCCCTGGTCGAGACGATCATCGGGCCGTAGCCTTCACCGACGCTGCCGCCGCAGGTCATCAGCGCATAATTCTTCTGAATGTACGGATACGCATGAAACGAGATCGCGGTGACATCGTACTCGCCCTCATCCTGCATGGCTCTCTGGTTCAACGTCTGGATGTCGCACAGAGTGTGCGAAAAGCGCAGTCCGGCGACTTGGACTTTGTTCGTGGCCAGCCCGTAAAACATGAAGGCGTCGTCGGAATCCGGGCTGTGAGCGATTCTGATCTCGCGAACGTCAATAGCGGTGCTGGACAACATTATTTCTCCTAATATCTACAAAAGCGCCGAGTTGTTCTTCGACAAAAGGCCTTGCCAGCCTCTGGCCGCGCCGGCGGCGAACATGACTTTCATCACTTCCGCAAAAACGAACCAATACAGTCCGAAGCTGATGGCCGTGCGCAAAGAATGCGTCAGGATATAAAGCTGCACGATGCCGCCAGTGAACAGCAGAATCTCGCCGGCAATCGCGGCCCAGGCTGCGCGCGCGAAGGTTGGCTTTCCGTGCTCGAAGATGTATCCAGTCAGCGCGGCAACAAAAGGATAGGCAATGAGGTATCCGCCAGTCGGGCCGAGCAACTGAACGAAGCCGCCTGCCAACGCAGGACTAAATACCGGCAGTCCGGCAGCGCCCTCGGCCAGATAAAGAGCCAGCGCCAGAAATCCCCTGCGACTGCCGAGCGCCAAACCGACCATGAGCACGCCAAGATTCTGAACGGTCAGCGGCACCGGTGTCCCGGGAAGCGGCAGATAAATCCGCGCGCAGAAAGCCACAAACAGGCTGCCGCCGATAACCAGTGCAGCTTGCGAAGCCAGATCCAGCGCACGGCCACGTCGAGCAATCTGGACCGCAGAGTCCGACATAGTTTCTCCTTATAACCTCAGCCAGATTTTCCCTGACTTTGCTGAGGCTTGTTCTCGGCATTTCTTAAACGCTGCCGCACCTGCAGGTACGCAGATAATCCCGCCCACAGCACCGCACCAGCTGCCGCAGCTACGATCAGAAACCACCAGATCATCCGCACGACGGATAAGGATACCAAACTGCGGGGCAGAGCACGGCGGTTATCGCGAGTAAAAAAGGAATTTACGCCTAAGTTGGCTGCATCTTTAATCAGCCGTCGAGAGCGACGCTCCGGCATCTCCTGGCTCGGGCTTAGCACCCCTGATCACTAACCAAAGCATGAGGACCAGTTCCCCTAAGAGGGCCGGCTGTGACCCGATGAATACCTTGTTCTCATACTGCGGTAAGAGTAAGCCCGTAAGGCTCAATATCACGTAAGCGCAACCGTTTATCACCAGCCAGACGCCCAGGAAGCGTGGCAGGAACCGCGACCTGTACACAAGGATTGCCAGCGGAAGAAGCCACAGACCCCAGAGGATTTCCGCAGCAGTGTTTTGTTGATCGTGCAGGCTAAGGAACAGCATGACCAATGCGTCCCGCTGCGGTTTGTCGAATGCGGACAAGAAATCGCCGCCCCTCACTAGCATCAGCGCACCCGCGTCGCTCACCACGTTGACGAAGTAAAGAAGCGCCGGCATCACGCCCCCTAGGATTACCACCTGCAGAGCAAGGTACTGGTCGACTGCCTTGAACAACCGATAAAACGCCAGCACGACGAAGATCAAGGTGACCGCGCCAATCAAGTCGGCGACCATACCGAAACGAAAGAGCCACTCGTGTGCGGCGATGTTGTTGGCGGTCGCGGACGCGTTGCCGGACACGAACAGTTTGCTGGGAATGTAAATGAGGCGCAGAGGACCAACCAGGGTCAGTAACAAGTACCAAAGTCCGGCGACTCTCCCCGGATTGCGGGTGGAGCTCATGTTCCCTCCCCTTTAAGAACTCATCCCGAGAAACGGTTGTCCTGTGAAAAAGTTTCGTGCAATCCTGGCCGCCTAGCAGATGAGGTTAGGATTGCATTCAATGCCCAGTCTTTGACATCAACTTTTCGATTTCGTCCACGGTCTGCGGCAACGATTCGGTCAACCGGACCAGCTTCCCATTGTTGTCCACGTAATACATGTCTTCAATGCGGACGCCAATCTTCTCTTCAGGAATGTAAATTCCCGGCTCGATGGTGAAGATCATGCCTGGCCCGAGTGGCACATCGTAGTCGCCTTCATCGTGCACAGCCAGTCCCACATAGTGGCCCAGGCCGTGAATGAAGTATTTGCCCAGTGGCTCGCCGTGCAGGTCCTTCCCGTGGGTATTGATGTACTCAGAGGCGACATCGTTGAGGGAATCAGGTTTATTTCGTCTCAGGCTTGACTTGCCTGACTGAAATGCGGCCATGGCTGCCTTCTGTGCGCCCAGCACAATTTCATAGATTTCGCGCTGACGCCGCGTGAACTTTCCACTCACAGGGATGGTTCGCGTGATGTCGGTTGCATAGAGGGAATATTCACCGGCCGCATCCATGACCACCACATCACCGGATTGCATTGTGCCCGAATCGTCCGAATAGTGGAGCACGGTGGAGTTGAATCCAGACCCTACGATCGGAGCATACGACGGACGCTCACATCCGCGCTTGCCCCATTCGTACTGCAGCACCGCCGCAATTTCGCGCTCTGTAATTCCCGGCTTTATCGCGCGGATGGCGGCGAACTGCGCGGCAATCGAAGCATTCGTGGCTTTGCGGATCAGCTCAACTTCACCAGGGTCCTTGACCATGCGCAAGGAAGCCAGCAGCGGCCGGATGTCATGGAACGAAGCGCCGACGAAGAACGCATTTGCATTCCGAAGCCAACTCAAAGGTGCGGTGGAATTCGAAGCCTCCTCACCGGCTGGGACATCCGTATAGATCTTCATCTCGCGTCCGTGCGGTAACTTCACCAGCTCGTCGCGAAGATTATCCAGTGGCTCGACTCGATCCACACCCGCCAGTTCGGCTGCCTTGGGATCATCCGGCCCGAGTTTGGGACCGGTCCAGCGCTCCTGCGAATAATTCCGCTTGGGCAAAAACAAAATTTCGGTGTACTTTCGCGCCGCAGCATCGCCTTTCGCCTCCGCAGCTCCAGCAACCAGCAACGCTGCCCCGGGCTCAGGCCAGCCCGTCAAATAATAAAAATTGTTGTCCGGACGATAGCCGTACACATCATTCGGTCCTTCAGCTTCAGCCGGCGCGAACACCAGCGCCACACCACCGTCGAGCTTGGCGCCTAATTTTTCGCGCCGCGCATGGTAGTCGGAAGCGGCTTGCCGCTCCAAAGCTTGCGAAACAGAGCCCAGCGCAAGAATCACTAAGATTCCCAGAACACACGTTCTCTTTGCCATTTTGCCCCTATTGTCCTGTGTGAGATTTGGTGGCTGCGATGAACTCATCAACGTTGGTTTTATCCACCAGCGCGGACCCAGTATCCACGAATGCCGGCACTGGGGAGAAGCTGTCGCGTGCCCAATCAGCATTCAGCTTTCCCAGTTGGGCGTGATGCAGATCGTCCAGCATTTTCAATCCCACGTATGCCATGGTGAATGGCTTCTGGGATATAGTCGCGGCAATCACTCCCTTTTGAATCCAGTTCAGAGTGTCAGGATCGGTATCCATGGCGATAACTGTCCGCCCCTTGATCCCGTTGCTGTCCAGAACAGTGGCGACTTCTTTCCCCGACTGTGCCTCAAGGCAGACGAATGCATCTATGTGTTCCTTCTTGTCGTTGCCTAAGATCTGTGTGGTGGTGTCGAATGTGATGCGCGGATCGCCTTTGATATCGACAATCTGAGCGAGCTTGATTTGCGTGCCTTCCAGCGCGTCCTTGTATCCATGCAGGCGCTCCTTCAGATTTGTCTGCGAAGGCATGGTGAAAACGGCGACGTTGCCTTTTCCCTTCAGTTCCTGTGCCAGGCGCTTGCCGCCCGTCATTCCGGCCTGGTAGTTGTTGGTCCCGATAAAGAAGAGGCGTTTGCTGGCGGGAGCGTCTGAATCAATCGTGATCACGGGAATGCCGGACGCAATCGCCTGATCGATATCATCTTTCATCAGATTCGGGTCTGCGACTGAGATCAAGATGCCATCCGGCTTTTTTGCCACGACATCCCGAAACGCGTCCCGCTCGGCGGCCGGATCGTAAGTGGACGGACCATTAAACACATATGCGACTTTCATCTGCTCCGCCGCTTGTGCAAAGCCAGAGCTGGCACTTTGCCAGTACGGCACTTTGACGTTCGTCGAAACCAGAACGTAGCTTTCGCCGCTGTGCCCGCCTCCGCAACTCAGCAGAGGAGTGAGAATAATCATCGACACAGTTGAAAATGCAATTTTGCGGTGAATCATTGAGGGCCTCCTGAATGATTTGCGGAAGCGAGACGCATTCTAACTCTGAGTTGCCACAAAAGAAAGGAAGGTGGTGGCTATACGCCGACCGCAAACGGTTTGGAGTGGCTCTCGGCGGGACTGAGAGACCAGCCGGCAAATCGTCCTTGCAGCAGGGACATCAAGCCGGTGTACCAATATCCGCAAACGAACAACATCAGGAAGGGCACGGTCAGATAGTTCTCGTTTGTGAGGGCGTAGTAGACAGTCATTGCAAAATAGGTGCCGATCAGCATTTCAATCCACGGAACCAGGCCCAGGCGCTTGCGGTACTTGGCGCCGCGCACTACGTCCTTCCTGGATTCGACACGGTATTTCGGCGTCCTTGCGAATGCGGTTTGTTTTCCAATCAGCGCTTCCAGCACCGCGCGGGTGTTGGTCACGGTGAGCCCGATGCCAATTGCCATGAGAAATGGAATGTAAAGAATCGCTCGCGGCCAAGTGCGCGGAAATAGTTCTTTTTGCGAGACCAAATAAAAGCTGGAAATTGAAAACGTCGAAGCCAGGAACAATGGGATATCGATGTACAGCATTTGAAACCAGCCCTGGTAAAAACGGATTACCATGGCCGGCAAGAGCAGCACTGAGAGAATGATCATCAATGGATAACTTAAATTAGCGGTCAGGTGATACCAGGCTTCAAGCTTCACCCGAAACGGCTGGTCACTCTTGAGCACCTTCGGCAGGATTTTCTTTCCGGTCTGAATCAGTCCTTTGGCCCACCGCGCCTGCTGGGTTTTAAATGCAGTCATCTCAACCGGAAGCTCAGCCGGGCATTCGACATCCTGACGGTAAACGAATTTCCATCCTTTCAACTGGGCGCGGTAGGAAAGGTCGGTGTCTTCGGTCAGGGTATCGTGCTCCCAGCCACCCGCGTCGTCGATCGCTACACGCCGCCAGATTCCTGCAGTTCCATTGAAATTAAAGAACACGTTGTGGCGAGCACGTCCTGAGTGCTCAAGCACGAAATGACCGTCGAGCAGGATGGCCTCGACTTCAGTAAGGAAAGAATAATTGCGATTGATGTGACTCCAGCGCGTCTGCACCATTCCAACTTTGGGATCGGTGAAGTGATGAATGATGCGCTGCAGGAAATTTGCCGGAGGCACAAAGTCTGCGTCGAAAATTGCTACGAACTCTCCGATTGCTGATTTCAAGCCTTCATGCAATGCGCCCGCCTTATACCCAGTCCGGTCGCTGCGATGGTGATAGCTGATGTTGAAACCCTGGCTTGCGTAATGCTCCACCAGGTTTTCGGCAACGTCGACCGTTTCGTCGGTCGAATCGTCCAAAACCTGGATCTGAAGCTTTTCTCGTGGATACTCCAGGCGGCAGACAGCTTGCAGCAAGCGATCGACGACATACTGCTCGTTGAAAATCGGGAGTTGGACGGTGACCTGAGGCAGTTCCGAAAATTTCTGCTCAGGTTCGGTGCTGCTATTTTTCTTCTTTTTGTAGTACAAGTACACCAGTGTGTAGCGGTGAATGCCGTAGGTCGCCAACAACGTCAAGACCACGAAATACGGGATCAGCAACGCCAGATCAAAACGGTCAACCTGGTAAAGCCCCTTAAAAGTGGTGTCGAAAAAGTGCTGGCGGACATACTGCGTGAAGCCGCGCTGGGCCAGAAGTGTGGCAAGGACTAACAAAGCACTCATAATGGGGAAATCAGCGGTAGCACGCCCTGACCGTGAGCCTTTTATTGTAAACCAATCGAAGCTCATCCCGTGCACCAGTTTCTGCAGCTTGTTGGCAGGTGCAAAGGCCGTGCAATCGTCAATGTGAGAGAATCCTGAGTTTGCAGCAGCCCAATCCGCATGGAAAACGCTTTCATCTGCGACTGTATACGAACACCTTTCGGCCGGTACGGCGGCGCTCTCTCATCAATACGCGCTGATGATTTAGCGGCCATTCCGATCCGCGCACTTATGGAGCGCAATCCAAAGGTCGATTGGGCGGCGCTGGACGACGTGGTTTACGGATGCGCCAATCAGGCGGGTGAAGATAACCGAAATGTCGCCCGCATGGCTCTTTTGCTGGCGGGACTCCCTAAAGAAGTGCCCGGGGCCACGGTCAACCGCTTGTGCGGATCAAGTCTGGAGGCGGTATCGGTCGCCGCGCGTGCGATCAAATCGGGTGAGGCATCTGTCATCATCGCCGGCGGAGTTGAAAGCATGTCGCGTGCGCCCTTCGTGATGGCGAAATCCGAAGCCGCGTTTTCGCGTGCCGCCAGGATCGAAGACACAACTATCGGCTGGCGCTTCGTAAATCCATTAATGAAGGAAAAATACGGCACCGATTCCATGCCGGAAACTGCCGAGAACGTTGCCGAAGAGTGGCGCGTTTCTCGCGAAGATCAGGACGCATTTGCATTTCGCAGTCAGCACCGTACGGCTGAAGCCATGAAAAGTGGCCGCCTCACAGAAGAAATTGTACCGGTGACCATCGCCGACAAGACAGGTGCCAGCATAAAGGTCTGCTGCGATGAGCATCCTCGTCCACAAACTACCCTTGAGGCTCTAGCCAAACTGAAGCCAATTGTGAAACCGAATGGCACCGTGACCGCGGGGAATTCATCGGGAGTAAACGACGGCGCGGGAGCTTTGCTCTTGGCCTCAGAAGCCGCGGTGAAACAACACGGCTTAACCCCAGTGGCTCGCGTGGTGGCTTCTGCCTCAGCCGGGGTTCCGCCACGCATTATGGGAGTCGGCCCTGTGCCTGCGGTTCGCAAGGTGCTCGCGAAGACCGGACTCAAACTTTCGGATATCGACATCATCGAACTTAACGAAGCCTTCGCGGCGCAGGCGCTCGCCGTTTTGCGGGATTTAAAAATCCCCGATGATGCCGAGCACGTAAATCCAAACGGCGGAGCGATCGCTATCGGCCATCCTTTAGGCGCCAGCGGTGCTCGCCTGGTGACTACCGCGGTGAATCAATTGAAGCGCACCTCGGGCAAGTACGCACTCTGTACAATGTGCATCGGCGTCGGTCAGGGGATTGCGATGATTTTGGAGCGGGTGTAACTTTTGGCGACTAACACGCTGGGGTCAAACTCGCACGCAAGTCACGCCTTTTCCGCGTTACGCACGGCCGCAAAAGTCAGCCTCTTCCCTTTCATCTTCGTCATGTATTCCTACACTACCGCTGGGCCTTTCGGCCTGGAGGAACAGGTCAGCACATCCGGCCCGGGAATGTCG
>Ga0075425_100004018_pt1 | contig 15104 bp, 10 predicted proteins | sample SoiMethybrSBSTD4_FD_75300 | JGI IMG/M metagenome (GOLD analysis project Ga0075425, IMG submission 75300) | Bulk soil microbial communities from a Populus tree surrounding site in Tennessee, USA - Soil MetaG P. TD hybrid SBSTD4 | ecosystem: Environmental > Terrestrial > Soil > Tree plantation...
GAAACCACGGTGCCGTTCAAACCGACGCAGGGGCGCCCCGTGTTCTGCAAGGAATGCTTCCAGTCCCGGAAATTCGCGGGCGCTGGCGGCGTCTAAGCTCCACCCGGCCGATCTCGCTCTCTCGTCGATTCATCACAAGACCCGCGCGTCGCCCGATCCCGCAAGGGATCGGGCCGACGGCGGGTGTGCGTGTGCGTAACGCCATCGCGACGCGGTTCGCGTTGCGTCGTGGCGAAGCGGGTGCTAAGCTCACGAACGCATTTTCTGGAGCGCTTTTGCATGCAGATCGAGGAACGAACCTCCGGCGACGTCGTGCTGCTCGACCTGAAGGGAAAGATCACCTTGGGCGAAGGCGACGAACTGCTCAAGGACAAGGTCAACAGTCTCGTCAATCAGGGTCACAAGAAGATCGTCCTGAACCTGGCGGGCGTTCCCTACATCGACAGCGCGGGTCTCGGCGAGGTCGTTCGCACCTACACGACCGTGAGCCGTCAGGGTGGCGCGCTGAAGCTCCTCAATCTGACCAAGCGGATCACCGACCTGTTGTCGATCACCAAGCTGCTCACGGTATTCGAAACCTTCGACTCGGAGGGCGAAGCGGTCCGGAGTTTTTCGAAATAGCCCGGACGCTCATCCACCACCCGCGCTAGATGGCGCGCAGCACTTCATCTCCTGTAGCCGCCTCCGGTACCGCGACCGGCGCGGTGCCGGGGCGACGACTCGCCCTCCACCTGCTGTTCTCGCTTCGTCCCGGCCAGTGGACGAAGAACCTGGTCATTTTCGCCGGGCTGCTTTTCGGCCGTCGTCTCTTCGACGCCGACGCGGTGCTCGCCGCCGTGGCGGCCTTCGTCGTGTTCTGCATTCTCTCCGGCGTGGTCTACCTGGTGAACGACGTCGCCGATCGCGAAACCGATCGGCTCCATCCGCTGAAGGCGCATCGGCCGATCGCGTCGGGCGCGCTGCCGGTCCGCGTCGCGATCGTGTCGGCGGTGGCGCTCGGGGCGATTGCCTTGCTCGCCGCCTATCGTGTCGGCTGGCCGTTCCTGCTGGTGGCCGCCAGCTACCTGGCGCTGCAGATCGCCTATTCCGGTCCGCTCAAACACATCGTGATCATCGACGTGCTGACGATCGCGATCGGGTTCGTCCTGCGGGCCGTCGGCGGTGCAGTGGCGGTGAACGTGGAAATCAGCCACTGGTTGCTGGTCTGCACGATTCTGCTCGCGCTGTTCATTGCGCTCGCCAAGCGCCGCCACGAGATCGTCCTGCTCGCCGCCGGCGCGAGCGGCCACCGGCCGATCCTCGGCGAGTACAGCGCCTACCTGCTCGATCAGATGATCAGCGTCGTTACGGCATCGACGTTGATCGCGTATGTCTTCTACACGATCAGTCCAGAAACGGTGCAGAAGTTCGGCACGCAGTGGCTGGGACTGACCATCCCGTTTCCGCTCTACGGAATTTTCCGATACCTGTACCTGGTGCATCAGCGCGAAGGTGGCGGCAGCCCCGCGGATCTGCTGCTCACCGATCGCCCGCTGCTCGCCTGCGTGGCGCTGTGGGCGCTCGCCGTCGCGTTGATCATCTACAGGGCGGCGTGATTTATGGCCGACTTTAGCGTTCGCTCCGACTCGGTAAACGTCGAGCAGATCATGGAGCAGATCCGGACGCGGATCAGGGAGAAGCGCGGCGTCGATTACACCGAGCAGCAGATCCGCGAGCTCGCAGCGGTCAAGCTCGAGAAGTTTCTCGATCCGCGGGGGGTACGCTCCGACCTGCTCACGCAGTTCAAGGCACAGCGAGCGCAGGAGCCGGTCGAGGTGCCGAACTTCGCCTTCGAAGATGCGACGCTCTTCGAATCGCATCGCGGGCCGGTCCAGTGGCTGCGCAAGCTGCTGTTGCCGATCCTCAAGCTGTTCTTCAATCCGAACCCGCTGATTCAGGCGCTCCACATCCAGTCAAAGCTCAACACGATCAACGGCGAGCGCGAAACGGCGCGCCGGCAGCTCGATGCGCTGTACTACGAGTTGATTCACAATCTCGTGCTCGAGACAACGCGTCTGGGCATCGACGTGCAGAACCTGAAGATGAGGCTCGAATCGGTGTCGAGCCGGCTCGAGTTCAACGAGCGGCGGGCCCGCGCACTCGAAAGCGTTGTCGTCTACAAGCCGTCGCCGGGGGACGAAGAGAGGCCGGCGCGGCAGGATCGAGGAGATCGAACGGATCGCGGCGAGCGGAGTGAGCGAGGCGAGCGGGACCGCGGCGATCGCTCGGCGCGGCACCAATCGCATCCGCAATCCCAGCAGCGACAGTACGCGCCACCGCCGCCGCAGGCCGCGGCGGCGAGCACGCCGTCGGCGGTTGCCGCGTCGCCCGAGACCGCCGGCGCCGCCCCGGCGACGCCGAATCCGCAAACGGCGAGCGGCGGCGCGACGCCGGCCGAAGGTCCGGGACAACGAAGCCGGCGCCGCCGCCGACGCCGTGGACGCCGCGGCGGTGGATCGGCGGCAGCGCTGATGGGCGCCCCCGGTGCGGCAACCGCGCCGACCCCGGAATCATCGGGCGGGGAATCCGCGCCGCTGCCAGGCGAAGAAGGCGAACCGTTCGATGACGCCGACGACGAAGCTGGCGGTGACGGCCAGTCTGGTGAAGCGCCGCCGGCGGTGGGCGCGATGGCGACGCATCACGACGCGTCGGCCGAACCGGCTCACTCAACGGCGCCCGCCACCCCTTCCCCTGCGCCTGCCGGCGACACGCTCCCCGAACAGCGATCCGCGCCGCCGCCGGGTCCGGGAAACGGCGACACCGATCCGCAGTGAAGATCGCCGTCGTCGTTCAACGCTACGGCTCGGCGATCAATGGCGGCGCCGAGTTGCACGCGCGCTACATCGCCGAACATCTTGCGCGGCACGCGGACGTCGAGGTCCTGACCACCTGCGCGACCGATTACGTCACCTGGCGTAACGAGTTGCCGGCCGGTGTCGAGCCAATCAACGGCGTGCCGGTGCGTCGTTTTCGAGTGAAACACGAACGCGACCCGCGCGTCTTCGCGAAGCGGTCCGAGAAAGTCTTCAAACAACGGCATTCGTTCGGCGACGAGCTGGACTGGTTGAACGCGGAAGGGCCGACCAGTCCAGCGCTGGTTGACTACGTGGCCAGGCACGCTGGCGATTTCGACTTCTGCCTGTTCTTCAGCTACCGCTACTACCACGCGTTCTACGGCGCCCGCGCCGCGGCCGGCCGCGCGATCCTCGTGCCGACCGCTGAGCGTGACGCAACGATTGGGTTGTCAATCTTCCAGCCGCTGTTCCGAAGCGTTCGGGCGGTGATGTACAACTCGTCCGAAGAACGCGCGATGATCAACGCCGTCTCACACAACGAGGCAGTGCCCGGGGTGGTGGTCGGCATCGGCTCGCCAGTGCCGACCAGCACGCAGCCGAACCGCTTCCGGCAGAAGCATCACATTCGCGGACCGTTTGCGGTCTACGTTGGCCGGATCGATCAGAACAAGGGCTGCGCGGAGCTCTTCGACTACTTCCAGGCCTACCTGAAGGATCCGGCTGGCAAGCTGTCGCTCGTGTTGATCGGCAACTCATTGCTCGACGTGCCGAAGCATCCGCGCATTCGCCACCTCGGGTTTCTCGACGATGCCGACAAGTTCGACGCGATGGCTGCGGCGGAACTGCTGATCATGCCCTCGTATTACGAGAGCCTGTCGATGGTGGCGCTCGAGGCATGGGCCGTCGGCCGGCCGGTGCTCGCCAATGGCCGGTGCGACGTGTTGAAGGGCCAGTGCATTCGCAGCAACGGCGGCCTCTACTACGACAATGTCTCCGAGTTCCTCGGCACGCTCGAGGCGCTCGAGCAGAATCGCTGGCTCGCCGGATCGCTGGGCCGGAACGGACGCCAGTTCTTTCGCGACCATTACGACTGGCCGGTGATCGAACGGAAATATCTCGACATGTTCGCGCGCCTCAGCAACGAGGCGCCGCGGCCGGCAGCCGACCCGCTGCCCGGCTGGTTCGATCGGCGACGTCAAGATCTCCCGCCGGCCGAAGCGGTGCTGGCGCAGCTGCCGACCGGTCCCGCCGTGGCATCGTACGAGGCGGCCGGCCGGAGGCGCGCGTGATCCGCATCCACCAGGTACTCGCGACCCTCGGCTACGGCGACGCGATCGGCCACGAAGTCCTCGGCATTCAACGGGTGCTGCGCGCCGCCGGTTACGAGTCCGAGATCTTCGTCGAGACCGCAGACTACCGTCTCGAGCGGCAGACGCGCGACTATCGCGAGCTGATCGACGCCAGTCATCCGGACAACCTGCTGCTGCACCATTTCTCGCTCGGCTCGAAGGCCTCGCGGACCGCGTACGCGCTGCCCGATCGGATGGCGCTCATCTACCACAACATCACGCCCCCCGAATATTTCATTGGCGTACACCGGACGCTGGCGCGGCAGACCTTTCGCGGCCGCCGCGAGCTCAAGGCTTACGCCGACCGATGCGATCTCGCAATGGGCGACTCGGAATTCAATCGCGCCGACCTCGCGGCGCTCGGCTTTCCGCGCACCGCGGTGCTGCCGGTGGTGCCCGACTTCTCCCACCTCGATCTCGAGCCGAGCTGGCTCGGCGCCGGCGAATTCGACGACGCCTGGACGAACATCCTCTTCGTCGGGCGGATGATTGCAAACAAGAAGATCGAGGATCTGATCCGCTGGTTCCACGCGTATCACACGGTCTTCAACCCGCGCTCGCGGCTGCTCCTGGTCGGCGCGCAGACGCAGTTCGAGCGCTACGTCGCGTCGCTGCACCAGCTTGTCGCCAGGCTCGGCACTCCGCACGTGCACTTCGCCGGCCACGTCAGCGATGAGGAACTAATCGGCTTCTACGACGTCGCCGACCTGTTTCTCTGCGCGAGCGAGCACGAAGGGTTCTGCGTGCCGCTGGTAGAGGCCTTTTACAAACAAGTGCCGGTGCTCGCCTACGCCGCCACCGCGGTGCCGTCGACGATGGACGGCGCCGGGGTGCTGTTCGAGGATCGCGACCCGGTGCACGTGGCGCAATTGATCGACGCGATCGTCTCGGATGCGGCGCTTCAGGATCGGATCGTCGAAGGCCAGCTCGCGGCCGTCGGCCGGCTGCGCGCCAAAGACTTCGCCGGCACGCTGCTCGGGTTCGTCGACCAGATCCTGTCCGGGCCGCGGGCGGCCGGACCGAACGTGACGTTCGACTTCTGGGGCCAGTTCGATGCGGCCGAACAGCTCGAAGAGCTGCGTCTGTACCGCCCCGCCATCTACAAGGCGCTACCACCGCCGCCATGCGCGTGAATCAATGGGTGCCGGCGGCGCACAAAGGCGATGCGATCGGCGACAGCGCCCGCCGCGTGCGCGATCTGCTGCGCACGATGGGGCATGACGCCGAGCTCTACGCGTTGACGATCGACAACGCGCTGCGCCACGACGTGCGCCGCTTCGACGACCTCGGCGCGCGCCGCGGCGACGTGACGATCTTCCACTACGCGCTGCCGTCGCCGATGACCGAGGCGTTCGCGACGCTGCCGGAGGGTAGCCGCGTCCTGCAGTACCACAACGTGACGCCGGCCGAGTACTTCGCGCAGTACGATCCAGCGCTGTTCCGTCTCGCCTCGCTCGGCCGCCACGAGCTCGCCTCGCTGGCCGGACGCGTCGATCTCGCGCTCGGCGATTCCGACTACAACCGCCAGGAACTCGAGCAGCTCGGCTTCGGGCGCACGGGTGTGTTCCCGATCGCCGTCGACACCAGCCGCGTCACCCAACCGGCGACGCGGCCCGCGCTCGAGAAAATTCTCGACGACGAGTTGGTGAACTTCCTGTTTGTCGGCCGCATCGCGCCGAACAAGAAAATCGAGGATCACATCCGGCTGGCGGAGGTCTACAAGCGGAACGTCGACGCCTACTACCGGTTCATCTTCGTCGGCCGCTTCGACGTAGTGCCGCGGTATTATGCGACGATTCGCGCCCTGATGGCGGAATACCGCTTCCTGAACGACCGTTTCGTGTTCACCGGCCCGATTCCCGACGAAGAGCTCGCCGTTTATTACCGCAACGCTGCAGTGTATGTGTCGCTCAGCGAACACGAGGGGTTCTGCGTGCCGCTCGTCGAGGCGATGGCCGCCGACGTCCCGGTGCTCGCGTATGCGGCGGCGGCCGTCCCCGACACGCTCGGCGGCGCCGGTGTGCAGTTCGCTCCCAAGGACCTCGAGTACGCCGCCGAACTCCTTCACACCCTCACCTTTGACGACGGGGTGCGCGCGCAGGTGATTGCCGGCCAGCGGCGCCGCCTCGCCGATTTCGGCGATGCGCGCATCACCCGCGAACTGGCCGGCGTACTCCAGACACTGTCGTGAAGATCGCCTTCGTCATCCAGCGCTACGGCGCCGAAGTCCTCGGCGGTTCGGAGCATCTCTGCCGGCTCGTGGCGGAGCGTTTGTCGGCGACGCACGATGTCGACGTGATTACCACCTGCGCGCGCGACTACATCACCTGGAAGAACGAATATCCGGAGGGCGCCGACCGCGTCAAAGGCGTCACGGTCCGTCGCTTCCCCACGGCGGAGACGAGGGATATTGACGCCTTCAACAAGTACTCCGACTGGATCTTCGCCAACCCGCACTCGCGCGGCGACGAAATGAACTGGTTGAAGCAGCAGGGACCATGGGCGCCGGCGCTGATCGAATACCTGAAGCGCAACCATCAGCAGTACGATGTGCTGATCTTCTTCACCTACCTCTACGCGACGACGGTGCTCGGGCTCGAGGTCGCGCCGCAGCGCAGCATTCTCGTCTCGACTGCGCACGACGAGCCAGCGATTCGGCTCGCGATCTTCAACGACGTCTTCAAGAAGCCGGCGGCGCTCTGTTATCTCACCGAGAGCGAACGCGAGTTCGTCCAGGCGCACTTCGTCGAGCGGCCGCTGCTCGAAGAAGTGGTCGGGGTTGGCGTCGACCTGCCGCAGCAGCAGCCGTACCCGCGGATGCCTGAGCGGCCGCCGGAGGACGACGGTCCGCCGCTGGCGACGAGCGACGGCGGCAGCGACGAAGAACCGCAGGTGCGCGAGTACCCGTCGCACCTGCTGGCGCGGGGCGCGGTCTTTCGGCGCCGTCACCGCCTATACGGGCCGATCCTGCTCTACGGCGGCCGGATCGATCCCGGCAAGGGCTGCGAAGAGCTGATTCAGTATTTCAGCGAGTACGTGAAGGAAGGCGGCGACGCGACGCTCGCGCTGATGGGCGTCAAGCTGATGTCGCTGCCCGAGGATCGGTCGATCCGTTTCGCCGGGCTGCTCTCGGAACGCGAGCGCCTGCAGGCGCTCGAAGCGGCGACCGTCGTCGTCTGCCCGTCGCCGTACGAGAGCCTGTCGCTGCTCGCGCTCGAATCGCTCTCGGTCGGCACGCCGATCCTCGTCAACGCGCGATCCGCCGTGCTCGTCGAGCACGCGATCCGCAGCAACGGCGGCCTGTGGTACGCCGATCGCGACGAGTTCGTCGAGGCGCTCAAGCTGCTGATCGGCGACGAAGCGCTGCGCCGCGTGCTTGGCCGCAATGGCCGCGAGTACGTGCGGCGGCAGTACCGCTGGGATGTCGTGCTCGGGAAATACGAGCGGCTGTTCGCGAAAATCAGAAACGCGCGCTGACGCCTACTTGTCGTCGAGCGTCGGCACGACAGGCCCGGCGTGGGGCGGCGGTTCGTTGGGCAGCGCCGCCGCCGGCGCATCGGATGATGCGCTCGCCGCGGCCGGCTCGGAGCCGTTGCCGTTCGCGACGCGCTTGCGCCGCGGGCGGATCTCGTAGCGCTTGATCATCTCGTTCAGCGTCGTCGGCTTGATGTGGAGCAGTTCCGCGGCCCGTTTCTGCACGCCGCCGGCCGCTTCGAGCGTCGACTCGATCAGCCTTTTCTCGAAGTCGGTAATCACGTCCTTGAAAGAGATCCCCTCCGGCGGAACGACAAACTGCGGCATCTGGAAGTTCGGCGCCTTGCGCACGTGATCGGGGATCAGCTCGACGCCGATGCGTGGGCCCGAGGTCAGCACCACGGCACGCTCGATCACGTTCTCGAGCTCGCGGACGTTGCCGGGCCAGTCGTATTCGGTGAGCAGATCGAGCGCGTCGGGCGTCAGCTCGAGCCCGGTTTTGCGGTTCTCCTCGCCATATTTCTCGAGGAAGTGATGGACGAGCAGCGGCACGTCGTCCTTGCGGTCGCGCAGCGGCGGAAGCTGAATCGAGATGACGTGGAGCCGGTAGAACAGGTCTTCGCGGAACTTCCCCTCCTCCATCATCTGCCGCAGGTCGACATTGGTCGCAGCGATAATCCGGACGTCGACTTTGATTGTCTCCATCCCGCCGAGCCGCATGAAGTCGCGCTCCTGGATCACGCGCAGCAGCTTGGCCTGGGTTTCGAGCGGCACGTTGCCGATCTCGTCGAAGAAGATGCTGCCCTTGTCGGCGAGGTCGAACATCCCCTTCTTCGGATAGACGGCGCCGGTGAACGCGCCCTTGACGTGGCCGAAGAGCGTCGACTCGAGCAGATCCGGCGGCAGATTGCCCGAGTTGACGGTGACAAACGATCGCTCCGATCGCGACGAGTTGGCGTGAATCGCCCGCGCGACCAGCTCTTTGCCGGTGCCGCTCTCGCCCTGGATCAGGATCGTCGAGCGGCTCGGCGCCGCCTGGATGATCAGGTCGAAGACCTGCCGCATCCGCGGGCTGCGGCCGATGATGTTCGCGAACTTGTGGTAGCGCTCCTGGATATTCTGGCGGAGGTTGCGGTTCTCGCTGACCAGCCGCCGCCGTTCCATGGCGTTGCGGACGACGACCAGCACCTCGTCGTTCTTGAACGGCTTGGTGATGTAGTCGAAGGCGCCGGCTTTCATCGCCGAGATCGCGCTCTCGACCGAGGCATAGGCGGTGATGATGATCACCGCGAGGTCTTCGTCGATGCGCTTCAGCTCGTCGAGCGTCGCGATGCCGTCGAGGCCGGGCATCATGATGTCGACGATGGCGGCGTCGAACGGCAGCGCCCGCGCCATCTCGAGCCCCTCGGCGCCGGACGAGGCGACGCGCACGTCGTAGCCCTCACGCGTGAGCAGGGTCTCGAGAATCTCGCGCATGATCTCTTCGTCGTCGACGACGAGAATCGTGCCCTGTCGTGAAGTAGCCATACCTTTACTGCGCCCGTGCGGTGCGCTCGGCGGGCGGCGCCACCGGCAGCGTCAGCGTAAAGCGCGTCCCCTGTCCAACGGCGCTGTCGCAGCGGATCACCCCGTCGTGCTCGTGGACGATCCCGTAGGTGATCGACAGGCCGAGGCCGGTGCCGCGGCCGATCGCCTTGGTGGTGAAGAACGGATCGTAGATGCGGGCGAGCTGCTCCGGCGGAATGCCCGATCCGGTGTCGGCGATCTCGGCGATCGCCTGGCCGTTGACGACGCGCGTCGCCACTGACAGCCAGCCGCCGCGCGGCATCGCGTCGCGCGCGTTGAGGAACAGGTTGAGGAATACCTGCTGCAACTGGTGCTCGATGCCGCGGACAACGACCGGCGCCCTCGACAGGTCGCGGCGAACCTTGATGTTGCCGACCTCGAACTGATGCTCGAGGAGCGCGAAGACGTCGCTGATCACGGCGTTCAGATCGATCTCGATCCGATCATTGGACGCCGATCCGGGGCGTGAGAGATTCAACAGGCCGTTGACGATCTTCGCCGCGCGGAAGGTCTGCCGCTCGATCTTTTCGAGCAGCACGGTTCGCGGATCGCCGGGATCGGCGCCGTCGAGCAGCATCTGCGTGAAGCTCGAGATGCCGGTCAGCGGCGTGTTGACCTCGTGGGCCACGCCGGCGGCGAGCAGGCCGATCGACGCCATCTTCTCGGAAATCTGCAGCTGCTCTTCGAGGCGCACGCGATCGGTGATGTCCTCGAGTAGCAGCAGCGTGCCGACCACCTCGTCGTCGCCGGCGGCATTCTGTAGCGGCACTTCCGTCGCATTGACCAGCAACCGTTGCGGCGTGGCTTCGCGCGAGGACAACGGGACGCGGTAGAGCGTCGCGCCGTACGGGTGCTCCACGCGGGCGGCCCGTAGTGCTTCGACGAAATGAGCGTCGAAGATTTCGCCAATCGGTCGGCCGATCGCCGCGTCGCGCTCGATGCCGTAGAAGCCTTCGAGCGCCCGGTTCCAGCGGACGATCCGTTCGTCGGCGTCGAACACGACCAGGCCGTCGTCGAGCGACTCGAGAATGTTCTCGTTGAACTCGCGCATCCGGCCGACTTCTTCGGCCTTCAGACGCAGTTGGCGGTACAGGCGTCCGTTCTCGATCGCGGTCGCAACCTGACCGGCCACCGCGGTGAGCAGACCGAGATCCTCACTGTTGAACGGCTCGTCGGTTTCCTTTCGGCCGAGCGCCAGCACGGCGATCGTGCGCCCCTCGAACACGCAGGGCACGAAGTAGTAGGTTCCGGCGTCGCGCCAGAACTCGACCTCTTCGGCGACAAAGCGCGCGGCGGCGATCGGGTCGTCGAGCGCCACGGTGTTGCCGCCATCGAGCCGCGCCATCATCGACGAGCTGCGCGGCAGCCGCGGCACCGGCTGCGCGAATCCATAGTCGCCGATCGATGCAAAGTCGCCGGACAGCTCATTGGCGAGCATCAAGGCCATGCGGTCGACGACGAGCGTCTCGACGATCCGCGCCACCAGCCGCTGGCTGAGTCGAACGACGTCGAGGTCGCTGTTCAGATCGCGCGCGAAGGCGACCAGCGCGCGGCGATAGTCGTAGCGATCGCGGTAGAACACGCGGTCGAGCGCGTTCTGCATCGCGTCCTTGACGGGCCGCGCCAGCAGCACGATCACCAGCGTTGCGAGCGCGGCAATGATCCAGTTGTGATCGTCGGCGTCGCTCGCGAACACGAAGCCGGTGACCTTGCGCATCGCCGCGTAGAGCGCGATGCTCGCGGCGCCAAAGGCGGTGTAACCAAGCCCGCGCTTGATGATCACTTCGACGTCGCGCAACCGGTAGCGAACGATCGCCGATGCGAAGGTGAGCGGGACCAGGCCGAGCGGCACGGCCGTGAGCTGCAGCGCCACCGGCGGATCGACGCCGAGCGCCCATGGCAGCGCGTAGCCGAACGTGAACGGGCCGACGCCGAGCGCCGTGCCCCATGCGATCCACCGCAGCTGGCGCTGCGCGGTGACCGACCTGATGTCCTGGAACGCGCGCACGAGGACGCCGAGTGCCGAGGCCGCGCACACGAACAGGTATACCGGCTCGGCGCGATCGAGCCACTCGAGCGTGCGCGAGAACATCGGGCCCGACAGACTGCCGTCCGACGCGCGCGCAATCGCGATCACGCGCGCCGCCGCCAGCAGCAAGGCGGGCGCATACATTAAGGGGAACAGCCAGGACGCGGGTTCGGCGTTCGGCGTTCGGCGTTCTGGGTTCTCGTTCTGGTTCTGGTTCTGGTTCTGATGGTTCTGGTTCTGATGGTTCTGGTTCTGATGGTTCTGGTTTTGATGGTTCTGGCTCTGTCGGTTCGCAGTTCCGGCGTTCGGCCGCTGCGGGAACACCATCGTGAAGTGCAGCAGCAGCGGCGGCAGCAGCGCGAAGGCGATCGCGTCACCCCAGTAGAAAATCCAGTCGAGGCGATCGAACGGACCGTTGAACGAGAAGGTGAAGACGCCAAAGAAGGCGACGCAGAGCCAGAAGAAATGCAGCGTCGCCTGATCGCGAGGGCGGCGCAGGCGGACCGACGCGCCGACGAGTAGCGTGAAGAGGCCCACCGTGGCGAGCACGAAATAGAGCGAGCCGCCGCGCGGCGCCGGCGCGAGCGAGACTTCCAACGCCTGGCGCGTTCCGAGGCGCACCAGCGTGTACGCGAGTCGGGTTCCCGCGTGGCTGCGATGCTGATATTCGACGACCTCGGCCGGCGACATCACCGGCGCGCCGTTGACCGCCAGCAACACGTCGCCGTGCTGGATGCCGGCGACAGCCGCAGCTGAGCCGGGCACCACCTCCGTCGCCGTCACGCCTTCCGCGCGCGCGCTCCACAGCACGCCGTCCTCCACCTCGTGCCACCGCGAGTACATCGCGACGTTCACGACGCCGAGGATCACCAGGATGATGACGACGGCAACGGCGAAGAGCGAACGGCCCCACGAGAGCCAGCGGGCTTCGTCGGGCTCGGCGTGCGGAAGAGGAGAATCGATCATGGACGATTGATCAAAGAGTCCAGGGACACTTCGCCGGCCGCCGAGGTAGCAAACGTCATACCCTGTACGCCCGATGCGTTCCATGATCTAAGTCGCTGAACTATTGAGACTTACGTATCGGACTCGCGAAAAGGTCGCCGGCAAACTCCGACTTTCAGGAATATTTGTTCAATATTATGGATCGATCGTGCGCGGGCTGGCGAGCGGCGCTAGAACTTCAGCGTCAACCCGCCGACGATACGCTTGGGCGGACGGACGACGAGCAGCTCGTCGTAGACGGATTGGTCGGTGGCGGTTTCGCGGAAGAAATTACGGACGGCGACGAGCATCTCCCATTTCGCGCTGCTGAAGTCCATGAACGGCAGCGACTGGCGAACCTGCACGTCGAACCGCGTGTCGAGCGACGGGGCTTGCGCACCGGTCGGCAGCGCCGCATGCGCGAACGCGTTGCTCATCTTATACAGGACAATCACCCGCGTGGACGTTTCCGGGACGTCGGTTTCGATCGTCGTCGCGATGTCATGGATCCGCTCCGCGCCCGGCCGAACGGCCGAGGGCGCGAAGACGAGCAGGTATGCGAGGTTGTCGCTGTCGGGCGCGGCCAATCGAGCCTGCGTCAGCGTGTACTCGATCGATCCGTGGACGCGGTTCGCGAGCGCGGCACGCACGCCGGCGCTCATCCCCGACGCGTCGACCGCGCCGACGTTGGTCAGGTAGTAGTGACCGATGGCGGGAGGCATCCCGTGCATGTTGATGCCGAAGAGCGTCGCCAGCTGATCGTCGACGTGCTGGCGGAAGGCGCGCAGCGTCAACGTCGCCGACGCGACATCGCGCTCCATCTCCACTTCGGCATGCGTCGTCCGCTCGGCGTCGAAGGGCTGGCCCTCGACGAGCGAGGAGAAGGTGCGCTGCGGCGGCAGCCAAATGCCGCTTTCGATGCGCGGCATGAACTCCTCGGCGCCCGGTGCGGTCGCGCGGCTCGACAACATCGTGCTGACGCGGAAATGATTCGTCGGCGCCAGCGTCAACGCCACGCGCGGGCTGATGAGGCTCGCACCGTCGAGATAGTCGTAGCGCGCGTACCGTCCGCCGTAGGTGAGCGTCAGCGCCGGCGACACCGAGAACGTGTCGAAGGCGTAGATGGCGCCGGCGTTGCGGCTGCCGTCGGTGACGTCGTGCAAGGTCGCAAAATTGCCGCCTTCGTAGCGCTGCGTGCTGTAGGACAGGCCGATGTCGTAGCGATGGCGTGCGGGGGCGCGCGTCGTGTACTCGCCAGCGACCATCCAGGACGACAGGTCGCCCTGCGACAGCGCGGCGCGCGCCGTCCAGTCGGCGTGGTCGCCGACCGGCGCGCCGAGCGCGAGATACGTCGTGCTGCGCGAGAAGTTGTCGCCCGAGAACAGCTGCTGCGGTGAATCGAACGTTCCGGTCGTGAGCAGGTTGACCTGACCGGAGAACGGCGTGCCGCCAAAGAAGTCGGCGGCGAGACGCGCCGACGATTCCGACGCGCGGCCGAAGATCGACGCGGCGCCGGATCCCGCAGGCGGCTCCGCCGGATCCTCGTCGAGCGCATCGGGCGGAAGTGTGGCGTCCTTCAGCACTCCGCGGCGCGCGTGGCGCAGACGCCAGGCGATGTCGCCGTGATTGTCGCCGCCAACGCTCGTGGCCGGCGAGGGTGACGCGGCCGCGTCGGTCGGCGGCGGTTCCGGCGCTTCGCCGATGCCGGCCGCGAGGACGGGATATGGAGTCGCGGAGCCATTGCTCGCGTGACGCAGCGCAATCGCCGACGAGGCGCGCGCGCTGGGCCGGACGTCGACGACCTGGCCGCGCGACGCCACGAAGCCGCTCAGGTGTGCACGCACGAGATACGGTCCGGGCGACAACGTTCGCAGGTCGAACTGGCCGGTGCGATCACTGACCGCGAAGGCCGGCGTCGCGCCGAGCGCCGAAACGGTCGCGCCGGCGATCGGCGCGCCGTGCTCGTCCTGCACGATTCCGTGAATCGAGCCGGGCGCAATCGAGGCGATATGCGTCACCGGCCGCAATTCGACGCCCGACTGCGCCGCCACCGGCAGCACGCAGACGCAGAGGAGCCCCAGACCGCCGACGACCGCCGACGCCGTCATCCTGGTTGCCTTCCGCATCTGCTCTCCGCGCGAACGCGCTCGCTGCTTACGACGGGGTGACCGTAAAGCTTATTTCGCGTGTCAGCGTCTTGTTCGCGATCTTGTCGGTAATCTTGATCTCGAGCCGGTAGTCCCCTTCGGGGAACGATGCGAGCGGGACGGCTTGCCCGCTCTGCAGCTGGTGGCCGGCCGCCAGATCGAACTGCGGCGGCAGCGTCTGGGCGTTCAGATTCTGCGGGTTCGTCTTGTTGAAGAACTTCTCCGGCTGACCCGCCGGCTTCTGGTAGAAGTTGTACTCCACGCTGACGTCCGGCTTGTTCTGCGCGTCGACCTTCGGGTTGTAGATCAGCATGAAGGTCGAGAGCTCCGACTTCTTGGTAAATTTTGTGTCGAAGGTGGGCACGATTTCCATCTGCCCAAGGGCATAGGGTCGGTCGGCCTGCTGCTGCGGCGTGAGCGGTGTCGCCAGCGGATCGATGCGCTGCGCGATGATGACGGAGCTCGTCGCCAGGTCGCCGTTCCAGAAGTCGGGCACCGTGACCGACTGCTTGAGCATCGACATCTTCGGCGGCGGCGCGTTCTTCGGCGCCTTGTCCGGGGTCGGTTCCTTGGCGACGATAAAGATGTCATAGGCGCCGGCCGGCACGGTGAACGACCGGGAGATGCGCATCGGGTTCTGGCCGGCGACGACCGGGACAAAGCTGATGTCCTCGTAGGCGTAGTCGGTCTTCTTGCCCTTGTCTTTGTCCTTGTCCTTGTC
>Ga0075425_100004019_pt1 | contig 15102 bp, 13 predicted proteins | sample SoiMethybrSBSTD4_FD_75300 | JGI IMG/M metagenome (GOLD analysis project Ga0075425, IMG submission 75300) | Bulk soil microbial communities from a Populus tree surrounding site in Tennessee, USA - Soil MetaG P. TD hybrid SBSTD4 | ecosystem: Environmental > Terrestrial > Soil > Tree plantation...
TTGCCCTGCGGTGTCGGAGGCTTTTTCTCCTGCGTCTGCGCGACGCCTGCCGACATCGAGACAAGAAACAGCGTTGATACTACTGCTGCTATTACTTTGATTCTTGCTGACTTCATTTCTTTACATCTTCCGTAGCCGCGTAGTAACCGCGGCGGTGAATTATTCGCGCTTCTGGGCGCGCGTTGATTCGCACTTCGACCCGTCTGAAGCGGCCGTCGTGCACCCCGTTTGACGGCGAGTACGCAACCAGATACTGGCTGCGCATCTCCGCCTCAATCTGACGAAAATCCAGTTGCAAATCGTCGGCGCCTCTTGGGAAATAAGCGCGGCCACCGGTTTCTTCTCCAAGGCGTCGAAGGATGTCCTCGCGAACGCCTTCGAACCTGAATCGATCTCCGATACCGATCGAGTAGATGATCACTCCCGCGCGCCAGGCTCGGTCGATCGCTTCATCCAGCTTACGGCTGCTGGCGTTGTCTACGCCGTCGGTCAGCAGAATGATTGCCCGTCGCGTAACCTGCTCGTCACCGGAACTCCTTCGCACCTCGTCTCGAGAGAGCACCTCGTCGGCGGTAATGTAAATTGCATCGTAGAGTGCGGTGGCCTGATGACGGGTACTGACCGCGCCAAGGCGACGCGAGTACTGAATCTCATCAAACGCTCGGTTGAGACTGTCGGTGCGCGAACTGAGACCCTGAATGAGGTCGACGTCGTCCTGAAAGGTCAGTATCGCAGCGGAGTCTTTGCCGGGTCTGATGATCGAACGGAGGAATTCCCCTGCTGCGATCTTCTCCTGAGGAAACGTGTATTCCTGACTGCCCGAGAGATCCATCAGGATTGCGATGTTGATCGGCAGGGTCGTCTCTCGCTTAAAGGTAAAAACCTGTTGCGGTCTGCCGTCTTCGAAAATCGTTACTTCATCCTGTCTGATGTCGTTTATGACTCGGTTGTTGCGATCGACGGCGGTGAACAGAACGTTGACGAGATCAGTGCCGAGCTTTACGGCTTCGTCGCCGGTGACCACTTCTTCATCGTCAGGTTTTGATTGCGGCTTTTGTTCGGGCTTGTTGGTCTGTTTGGTTTGAGCGCCGCGTGGCGGCGTCTCTTGCTGCTTCGGTCGCTGAGCAAAACTGGTACAAACGAGCACCGCGAGTGCGAGAAACGACGTGACTACTCTCATTGGTAACTTCTCCGGTTCGACTCTGGTCGAAAATCACAGTTCAGTAGACGTACCCTTGTTTGTGATAGAGCCGGCCATCGGCGCCGACGAGTTTCACCTTTATTTCACGCTTTTTGCCGCCCTTGGCCTGGTTGCTCGGCGTGTAGTAGAGAACATATTCCGCTCTCAAATCCATCGCGACTTCGGTGAACGAACGATGCAAATCCAACAGCTGTGATGGAAGGAATACCTGACCGCCGGTCTCTTCGCATAATCTGCGCAGCTCTTTGTCATCGGCATTTTCCACCAGGCCCGACTCGATGCCCTTGAAATTCTTCGTGCTGATCCCGAATACAGTGACGTCATATCGTTGGGCAATTTCGACGGCATCCCTGAGGTTACGTTCGCTGGCGGTGTCTTCACCGTCCGAGAGGACAACGACAATCTTGCGAGCATCTGACCCCGGAACATTCGCGAGCTTCTCTTCGATTATTCTGTACACGCCGTCGTACATTTTTGTGTAGCCGCCAGCTTTGAGCGCCCTCAGCGCGTGGATGAGTACTTCCTGGTTGTCGGTGAAGTCCTGATGAAGGGCAACTTCAGAGTCGAACGAACCGAGCAGAATTCTGTCTTTTTTGCGGTATGTGGTGACGGTCGCGATAAAAGCTTCGCCGGCTTCTTTTTCGAATGGCAGCTTGAGCTTCACGCTGTTGCTGGTGTCGATAAGCAGGGCGATGTTGAGAGGCAGCTGGCTCGGAGCGATAAACTTCTCGATTTTTTGGCGTTTGCCATCTTCGTAGACTTCGAAGTTGTTGAGCGTCAGCCCGGGGAGAAATTTCTTATTCTGCTTAGCGGAGATTGGGAGTCGGACTTCGAGGACTCCGATTTTTTGCGGAGGATCTTCGCGCCCCTGATTCTGTTGTGCGGGCGGGTTAGGCTTTGTTGTGGGTTTTTGGGCGAAACCGGCTCCGACTAGTAACAAAGCAAGGGCAATCGAGAACAGAAGAGATGAGGATCGAGTCATCTGCTACGGGGAACCTCCGACGGGTCTGATGCACGGGATATGGATCAGCGATGCTAATCGAAGCAAAATTATAGAGTAGAAGCGGTAAGAGCCACAACTAGGGGAACGGAAGTGCTGAGTGCAAGAGGAAGTGATGAGTGCTGAGTGCGACAGGAAGTCCTGAGAGCTGAGTCTGATGCGGCAGTGATTAGTGATGAAGTCGACGGGCCCGAGAGCAATTACTCTGTACACAGGACTCAGCACTCAGCACTTCCTCAGCACTTAGTGCCGACTTCCCCACTAAAAACGAAAAGCGAGTGGGCTGAGCGCCGCACTCGCTTTCGTGCTTTCCTATTTAATTGTGCCTTAACTGCCTGGTTGAAACACTAAGGCCTTTTTCTTCCACGAGATCCGTTCAAGGACCTTTGCGTTATCGGGCGACGTTTTTGTCTCGACGGCGCCATCGTACAAGCTCGATTCAACGACAAGCTTCGCAGTTGTTGTCGCCATCGTCTTCGAACCCTTCATGAAGGTGACTTGCACATCAGAGCCGCTTGCTTCGTTCCAAACCACTTTGTAGGTGTCCGGTTGAAGCGTGGTCCCGGCTACTGTCACCGGTTCTCTAAAGGTTATGTGTTCTGAATCCTTGTCGCGTGCTTCCGTTCGCTGGACAAAAATTGCCGATGTGATGATCAGGGAAAGGCACAACAACATTCCTAGTGCCTTAAGACTCGTTTTCATTTCGACCTCCTTGAAATCTCATCGGTCCGTTTTTCCACTTGCCAATCGCGCGGCTAATGCCTAAACGCTGGGCACCGGCTAAAACAGATCGACGTACTCTATGACTCGCAACTTCAGTTCCGGGTTACTAAATTTATTTTAATGGAACGCTTGTTCCAGAAATATTAAAGGAATCTAAGCTTTCTGCGTCTTCAAATCGAACAGATTTGTGGATGTTAGGACAGAGTAAAAAAAGGGAAAAATGAAATGTGCTGCAGTGGGCAATTTCGGTCAGGAAATCGACGTTTGTAGCTGGCCCGGACGAGAGGCGATCGACCTCCTCGACGGAGGTCGTTAGGTTTTGGGCTGAGAGGCTACAAACATGCATCCAGCTGGCGGAGGTCGGTTGGCTCTAATGTCGGCCCCCGCTACAAACATGGACCTCCTTGCGGAGGTCGGCTGCGCGAATTGTCGGCCCGGCTGCAAACATGAACTTCCAGGCTGAGGTCGATCCGCTAGCGCAGTAACGCAAGGATCGAGCCCAACTCCGGCGGTAGCGGGGACTCAAACTTGAGGCGCTCGCCTGAGCGCGGATGTTCAAACGAGAGCTCGGACGAATGCAGGAAGTTGCGGCTTAATGACTGAATCGCCCGCCGTACCGTGACATCGCGAATCGTATTCTCGCGGCCTTCTCCATACGTCGCGTCGCCAACAACAGGATGCCCGATGTGTTTCAGGTGAACTCTGATTTGATGAGTGCGGCCGGTTTTTATTTGAACTCGTAATAACGTGAAGTCCTGAAACCTGTCGGCAACTTCGTAGATCGTATGGGCGGTGCGACCGGCGCCCCCGCGCAGCACGGTCATCCGAGTTCGGTTGTGGGGACTCCTGCCGATGCGCGCATCGATTTCGCCGTGTTCCGTAGAGACTCGGCCAAAAACAAGAGCAACGTACAGTTTGAACACTTGCCGGTCGCGAAATTGATCCGACAACCGTTCGTGAGTGAAGTCATTCTTCGCCACCACTAGCAGCCCTGACGTTTCTTTATCCAATCGATGCACGATGCCAGGACGAATCCGGCCGCCGCTATTTGAAAGCGAGTTGAAGTGGTAAGCGAGTGCGTGCGCGAGCGTGCCCGAGTCGATGCCGGCGCCCGGATGAACAACCATTCCGGAAGGCTTGTTTACCACGATCAAGTCTTCGTCTTCGTAGACCAGATCGATTGGGATCGGTTCCGCTATCAGTTCGAGTGGTGGTGGTTCGGGGAGTTCTATCTCGACGCGATCGCCGTCCCGAAGCCGATAGCTCGACTTCACCGCGTGATCGTTGACCAATACGTCTCCATCGGAGATCGCTCGTTGAATGCGGGTGCGGCTGATCTCGGAAAGGTAACTAGCCAGGTATGAATCGAGGCGCTGGCCCGCGCTCTCGAGCGGCACCTCTAACAGTTGATGGTCTGGGTTCACTGAATTCGCCGGAGTGGAGTGTGGGAGTGGTTCAGTCACATCGTCGAAGTTTCGCTCGAGATCATTAGGGGTCTTGATGATGCATCGACCGGCGGCAGTCAACTAACTACGAAACTTCGGCAGCGACATCATGTCCGTGAGGCGTTTCCAAACGGCGCCGCGAATAATAATAGAGCGTCATTCCAAGACCCAACGCGAACATCAGCACCGAGATGAATTGAGAAGTGGATAGTCCAAGTACCTGGCCTCGGGGATCGTCTCGCCAAAACTCGATCGTGAATCTCGCGACGCCGTAGATCATCAAATAGGAATAGATGATCTGGCCTTCAAACGCACGTCGCTTCCGCAGCCACATCAGGAAACCGAAAATCGCGAGGTTCGCCGCCGCCTCTATCAATTGAGTCGGCACTAGCGCTGAATCGATCGGCACTCCTGTGAGCTCGCTCGCTTTTGCGCTGAAGTGGACTCCCAACCACGAAGTCGTCGGCTTTCCCCAGCAGCATCCGGCTGAGAAGCAGCCGAGCCGCCCGATCGAATGACCAAGCGCGACTCCTGGCGCAAATGCGTCCGACGTTTTCCTCCACGGCAGGTGCCATCTGCGCATCAGAATCACGCTGACCAGCAACGCTATCAAAAAACCGCCGTAATAAACGCCACCCGATCGCCATAGATCGAATGAAAAAATCCGTCGCCATTCTCCGTTGTAGTCATTCCACTCTGTTATGACCATCAGTACTTTGGCGCCGATCAAAGAAGAGGCGAGGATATAGAGTCCAAGGTCATAAATCCGATCTTTGGGTAAACCATCTTTGGCAGCGAGATTGGCCGTCAACCAGAGCGCTACGATAAAGCCGATGGCCAACAGTACGCCGTAGGTTGCAATAGGAATGTCGAGACCTGGAATTCTAAAGAGTTCTGGAAACATCTAAAACTACTCCGCCCGTTCTAAATAGCTTTCGGTTGGCCGCTACCGTCTCTTGAATTCCCAGTCGTTGAGTCGAGCCGTCGTACTCTTTGGATTCACTGACTGTCGAGATTCGGCGCTTCGGCGGTCTCCACCATCGGAGGGCGATCCGCCTGCGGGGCGAGGAACAGCTCTATTGCCATCAACGCCGCCCCGATCGTAATAGCGGTGTCGGCGATATTAAAAACAGGCCATTGATAGTCCTTGTAATAAAGAAGAATAAAATCGATAACCCGGCCGAGCCGCACTCGATCGATCAGGTTTCCGCAAATGCCGGCGGCCAACAGCGCAAGCGACCACAACAGCAGCGAGTTCGAGACCGGCGTGCGCTTCATGTAGTAGACGACTACGAGTATAGCGGCTACCGAAACCGCGACAAGCAACCACTTGACGTTGCCGTTGTTCAGCATTCCGAACGCGATGCCCGGGTTCTCGGTGTAGCTGAACTTGAAAAACCCTCGGATGATTTCGATCTCGTCGCCTTCACTAAGCTTCACGGAAACCCAGTACTTGCTGATCTGATCGATCAACATCACCATCGTGCCGATTAACAAATACCAGATTTTCATTGTGCTTGACTTCGTGTCTAGTACGTCTGAACTCATTTAGATGCTCCTGCCGATTTTGCCGCCGTCTCTTTAGGATGAGTGTTTAAGTCGGCAACTGCAAGTCCCCTTTGTAAGCATACACCTCTTCGGTATGAAAACGCAGGCATAGGGCAGGGGGCAGGAGCCAGGCTTCAGGGTTTCGGGTTCCGAGAATTCGGAACTGACCCCTGCCCCTCCGTTTTACAAACCCCAACCTTCTTCAAGCTGGCGAATGCAACGCTCATCCACCTCCGGAACCCGTTGGTCAACGCCAACCGTCTCCGACCAGTTCCAGCACCTCTCGCACTTCTTTCCGCTCGCATGCTCGACTCGAATCTCCAGACCCTCGCCACCCTGCGTCAGATCGACCTGGGACACGATAAAGATCGAAGGCAGCTGGTCCTCGCGTTCCTTTAATAAATCGTACAAAGCGCCGGACGCCGATAACGTCACTTTGGCTTCCAGCGACGCTCCGATCGTCTTGTCGCTTCGCTTCTGTTCCAAAGCTTTCTGAACTTCGGATCGAACGTACAGGATCCCCATTTGGCGTTCATCCCATCGACGGATCAATTCCTCATCCGAGGGCTGCTGAGAGCCGTCTGGAAACTCCGCGAGGTGCACGGAAGCAGCACGCGTCCCCGGGAGTGCTTCCCAAATCTCGTCAGCAGTGAAACAAAGAACCGGGGCCAGGAGCCTGGTGAACGAATCGACTATCCGGTAGAGCGTGGTTTGGGCGCTTCGTCGACCGTGCGACTTTGGCGCAAACGTGTACAGCCGATCCTTGAGAACGTCCATGTACACATTCGAAAGCGTCACCGTCGCATAATTGTAGAGCGCGTGATAAACGGTCGTGTAATCGAAGCGCTTGTATGAATCAATCACTTTGCGCGTGACTTCGCGGGTGACGGCCAGTGCCCATCGATCGACTTCCCACAAATCGGTTTCGGCGATCTGGTCGGCATCAGGGTTGAAGTCGGATAGATTTCCCAGCGCATATCGAGCGGTGTTTCGAAGCTTGCGATAAGCGTCGACCATTCGATTCAGGATCTCAGGTGACAGCCGCACGTCTTCCTGGTAATCGGACGAAGCTACCCACAATCTCATAATCTCAGCACCCTGTTTGTTTACGACTTCTTCAGCGGGTAACGCGTTGCCGGTTGACTTGTGCATGGCCTTTCCTTCGCCGTCCACCGTCCAACCGTGAGTGATCACCGTATCGTAGGGAGCCCTGTCGCGAGCGGCCAGCCCAACCATCAACGACGAATTAAACCAACCGCGGTGCTGATCGGGGCCTTCAAGGTATACGTCGGCAGGCCACTTCAGATTTCGCTCGGCAACCAACACGGCGATCGAAGATGAACCTGAGTCAAACCACACATCGAGAATGTCGGTTTCCTTTGTGAATCTCGAGCCGCTGCATTTCGGACACACGAAACCATCCGGAAGTAGATATTCGGCCTCGCGCGCATACCAGGCGTCCGCCGTCTCGCGCGAAAAGATCGTTGCGACGTGATCGATCACCTTTTCGTCGGCGATCGTTTCGCCGCATCCTTCGCAGTAGAACGCCGGGATCGGAACGCCCCACACACGTTGTCGCGATACACACCAATCGGGACGTCCCTTGATCATGTTTCGAATTCGATCGCGGCCCCAGGCAGGGACCCAGTTGACTCGTTCGATTTCGCTCAGCGCGCCTTCGCGCAGACCTCGACCATCCGAAGCACGATCCATCGAGATAAACCACTGAGGTGTTGCTCGAAAGATTACAGGGTTATGGCAGCGCCAGCAGTGCGGATAGCGATGTGGATACTGCTCGGAGAAGACCAGGACACCTTGCGATCGAAGGAACTCGACGATTTTAGGATTCGCCTCGAAGACCGACAGACCGGTGAAGTGCTCGACCTCCTGAGTGAACCGGCCGGCGTTGTCAACCGGACAATAGACTTCGTTTCCCTGCATCTGTCCAGCAAGAAAACCGCCTTCTCGCAGCTGGTTGTAGATCGGCGCGAGCTCTTCGCGATACTGTTGCCCGATCACAAAGTCATCGTGACCGTGCCCTGGAGCGGTGTGCACACAACCAGTCCCGGCTTTACCCGAGCCCTTTTTCTGTGCGAACGCCACGTCGAGTTCAGTCTCCGCGTCGGCTTCACCTCCAAGCGTCACGTGTTCGCCAAGCATCAACAACGAGGGTCGATCGATCCACGCGTGGCGCGCTTGCAGTCGATCGAGCGCGGCGCCGGTAAAGCTCGCGATGACATTCGCCGACGGTAGCCCGCATTTTTCCGCGACCGCCTCTACGAGATCCTTTGCGACGATATAAATCTCATTTCCAACGTCAACCAGCGAGTATTCGAAATTCGGATTCACTGCTATGCCGAGGTTAGCTGGCAGAGTCCACGGAGTTGTAGTCCAAATCAGAACGAACACCGGTTTGTTCCGATGTTCTTCGGGCATCGTTAATCCAGTTCTGCTCTCCAACTCGAGCAGTTGATCTTCCGGAAACCTGAACTTGACGTAGATCGAAGGGCTTGTGTGCTCCTTGTATTCGACCTCTGCTTCTGCCAAAGCGGTCTGATCGTGGATGCACCAGTAGACCGGACGAGCGCCTTTGTAGACATACCCTCGCCCCACAAACCTGCCAAACAGCCGCGCGGTCTCAGCCTCATAAGCGTTTGACATCGTGAGATAAGGATCCTCCCAATCCCCAAGCACGCCGAGGCGTTGGAAGTCGCGGGTCTGACGTTTTAGCGACTGCGCTGCGTGCTCACGACACGCTTTCCGAATCGAGACCGGACTCATTTGTGACTTCTTGGCGCCGAGCTTCTTATCGACGTAGAGCTCGATCGGCAACCCGTGGCAGTCATAGCCGGGAATGTAAGGTGAGTCATATCCCATCATCGAATGGGACTTCACCACAAAATCCTTGAGGATCTTGTTCATCGCGGTGCCGATGTGAATATCGGCGTTGGCATAAGGCGGCCCGTCGTGAAGCAGAAAAACGGGACGACCTGCTCGGGCGCGACAGATCTGGTGATAAAGATCCATCTGTTTCCATCGCGCCAATCGTTCGGGTTCGCGCTGGGTGAGATTCGCTTTTTGCGCGAAGCTCGTTTTTGGCAGATTGACGGTGGCCTTCAGATCGAAAGGCGTCTCGGTTGACATACGCTCCTCTTGCTTTTTGCCTTCGAAAATATAGGTCCTATAAGTCCAATAGGCCCTATTAGGTTCTTAGTTGCACTAAAAACACCTGGTTCCTAATCAAAGGAAACCAGGTGCTTGTTGACGCTGAAATTTGTGTGCTCCCGTGAAACTGGCCCCTGGAGCCCTTTCCGGGAGCCCTCAAATAAACAGCTCCTCGTCCTGATATGCCTGATCGATTGGTTTGCGGTTACGCCCAAACAGCGTCTCAAGTATCCGCCGCAAACCAACCAGCATCGCCGACAGCTCCCGCATAGGTTGCAACACAGTCGACTGCACTTCTCGAGTGGTATTCTCGAAGCGATCCTGCGTTCTCACAAGCAGCCCGTCCAGCTCCGTGACCTGACGTTGAATAGTGTTCGTCGTGTAATCAAGAGTCTGTGAAATCTGTTCCGCCTGGTGTTGTGCGAGCCTGCTGATTTCCTGTGACGATGCCGAAACAGCGGCGGATACGGCGCGAGTCTCGATGGTCAGCTTTTCGAACGCGTCTTTAGCCTGGACGCTGATCTTTTCTACCGATTCTTTGACCGTGCCGATCGTTGACTGGACTTGCTCGATGACTGGTGCAGTCTTTGCGAGCAGAGGCTCCGCTTTTGCTTGAATCGATGCCGCGATCGCGGTGAGCTTCTTTATAGCTCCATAAATGAACATGAACATCGCCGCCTGCACGATGAAGCTCAACACGATGACCGCCGCTGCCACCGTCATGACGATGTAAAACTTCTGCTGATCCACGCTCTCTCCTTGCTTGACGAAACGGGCTTGATCAGCCCATCGGGATTTGATTAGGCAAGAGGGTGACCGGCGATTAACCAGAGATGGTCTTGAAACGCCGGCCTCTCCCGCTGGAAGGTCGCGAACCAACTATCGACAAACAACAGTCTCAAAGCGTCTTCTGAGAACCGCAGTTCTAATGTAATCGGCGATCGATCGAACTACGCTTCCTCACCTTCGCCTGCCGCACCGGCCTTCCGCTTTTCTTCGCGATAAGCCTGCTTGCCCGCTTCGATGGCTGCTGCAATCTGCTCTTTTTGACGACCGGCAGCTTCCGAAATCGTTTCCGCGCCGGAGACCACTCGATCTCGTGCCGTGCCGTACGCCTCAGAGACTCTGCCAGAAGCTGCGCCGTAAGCGTCAGAGACTTTGCTTGCAGCGTTGCCGTACGCTTCGGACGCTTTACCGGCAGCGGTTCCGTAGAGCTCACCAGCTCGATCGCCCAAAATGCGGGCTTGTTCGCCGGCGGCGTCAACGCCGCGCTTGGTGTAATCCGCGATGTCTCCGCGCAATTCGCGTCCGCTCTTCGGAGCAAATAGCAATGCCAGGGTCGCACCGATTCCCGCACCAATTAGCAGGAAAGTAAGCTTCTCAGCCGCTCCCGAACCATCATTCTCTGCCATCTCTATCCTCCAAACAAAGTAATTTTTATCTTTTTATCCCACTTCGACTTAACCGAGTCAATATATCACTTCGATTTGAAGCTTAACAATGAGGGTTTAGGGTTTAAGGTTCAGGGTTTCGGCTTCTTAAGTCAGACAATGGGACTTAAACCTTGAAGGGAAACAAGCTGCTGAGGTTGCAACGGTCCGGCGCTTAATGCGTTAGGTTCGAGCGCACAGTAAAGACGGTTTGGAGTCGCCGCGGTTACCCAGGCGCGATGGATCCCGCGCGGGAGGTCGGCTTTCACCAGCGTTACGTGGTTGCCTCGAGTATGGCCTTGTACAAAACCCTCTTCAGACGCCGGACCATTGACCAGAACCTCGACTTCTCGGCCAATCCATTTCTGATTCTGCGCCAGGGAAATCTCTTTCGAAACTTCGATCAGCCGTGAGAGTCGTTCGACTTTGATGGCGCGCGGCATGTCCTCGAAATGATTCGCTGCCGGAGTCCCCTCACGTTCGGAGTAGATAAACATGTAAGACATGTCATATTGGACTTCGCGGTAGAGCGAGAGCGTTTCTTCAAAGTCGGCTTCGGTCTCACCGGGAAATCCGACAATGAAGTCGGTCGAAAGCGTCGCATCCGGCAAGAGTTCGCGGACTTTTTGCACTCGATCGAGGTAGAACTCACGGGTGTACTCGCGAGCCATTCTTTTGAGCGCTCGATTCGATCCCGATTGCACTGGCAGGTGAATGAATCGGCACACATTGGGTGTATCGGCGATCGATTCGATTATTTCGTCGTCAAAGTTGATCGGATGAGATGTGATGAATCTCACCCGAGGTATTCCAATTCGACCGACCATTCGCAACAGTTCGCCAAATGAGGGATAACCGGAAAGCCTCGCGCGGCGAGAGCCGGTACCGTCGACGAGTCCATACGAATTAACGTTTTGACCCAACAGGCTGACTTCGATTACACCCGCTTCTTTGAGCGCGCGCGCCTCATCGATTATGTCCTGAGCAGGTCGAGAAACCTCTGGGCCGCGGGTTGTAGGGACGATGCAATACGTACATCGATGATTGCATCCTCGCATAATCGTGAGGTGGGCGCTGAGCTCGCCGGTCGGCGGCGGCGGGGAATAGAACTGCAGCTCGCGTTTGAACTCAAAAGATTGAAACTTGCCGCGTTCAATCGCCGGCACGATCTCGGTTATTGCGCCGGGACCCAGCATAATGTCGACGCCGAACCTGCGTCCCATACGCTGACCTTCAGGGAGCTGCGCCAGACAGCCCATCAATCCAACAGTGAGATCTTTGCGTTTCGATTTTTCTTTGCGCAGTTCGCCGAGCAGCGTCTGAACTTTTTCGACCGGTTTGCCTCGCACCGCGCAGGTGTTGACGAGCACCAGATCGGCCTGCCGAAATGAATCGACGAATGAGTACCCGATCCCGGCAAGCTCCGACTGAATTGCGTGGGTGTCGTACTCGTTCATCTGACACCCGAAGGTAACTATGTGCGCTCTCACGGAAATTGGCCTTGTTGGATGTTGAATATTTGAGGTTGAATCTTAGCAGTTTGGACGGTGTCGTGTCAGGTGGGTGATTCTTAAGCACAAATCCAACCGACGCAGCTGGAACCCCGTCAGGGTTCCATATTGTAGTATGGCGGGCGGCGAAAAGCGCATAATCTTATTCCGGTTTCCGTGAGAGGAAGCCAACGCAACCGAAGATCAGCGGCTGTTTGCCGTAAGCTCCAAGCGTTCGCACACGAAAACCTGCGCTCCGCAGTTCCCTCGCTAAATCGGATCGGCGGTACAACTGGAGACGATGTACCTCTTCATCACGTTGGAACGCGTCCCCTACCTTTCGAAATGTCACAATTTTCCGAGTAAGTTTGTTCGATTTCGAATCCTCTGCGACTTCCACCAGGCAAGTCCAGTCTGGGCCTTCAACGTGTTTTTGACGCGGTCCGCGCCCTCGCCCGGGCTCAGCGACGTCAAAGATCAACAATCCGCCGGGCTCGAGAGCGATGTAGATACGACGAAACAACCGTCGAAGCGCGCTTAAACTGTTTGTCTTGTCGAACAGATAGTTGAAGCATTCGCCGAGCGAGGTAACCGCATTGCAGGGAGGAATTTTGAACTTGAGGAGAGATGAGTTTTCGAATCTAGCTTCCGGCACACGCGCGGTTGCGATCTCGATCATCGAGGGCGAGATATCCACGCCGAGCACATCGTACCCCGCGTTAACGAGCTCGCGAGCCCACAGCCCGCTTCCACAACCCAGATCGACAACCAGCCCGTCGTTTATGCCGGCGTCTTTTAGCATCGTGAGCAGGCCGGGAGCAGAGTCTCGGGCGTAGTCGCCGAAGCCGACATCGTGAATATAGGCGAGATCGTCCTTATAAGCTTGCATGCGTGAATTGATCGCATATTGATTGGATTACCGCAACGGTGAGTTCTGACGCTTGAGATGTGCGGAACCGCCCTACGTTCACGCTACTACAAATATTGAACCCACTGACGGGGTTCGACCTGCCACTCGTCGCGACACTACAAACATTGAAGCCCTGACGGGGTCGATCCGCCACACGACGGTTGCGCCGTAAAATGGTTTCAACTTGCGCGCGACCTTACGACCACGCCGCTTCGAGAGTCTTGCTGTTTGTCAAACTCGATTGCGAGTCGCCCCTCTACAACAACATGCTCAAGCCCCACAGGAAATTGTTTTGAGTCTTCGAAAGTTGCTCGGTCACTCACCCGTTCCGGATCGAACGCAACAATATTAGCCTGAGCGCCTTCGCGAATCTGCCCGTAGCCTTCAAGCCTGAACGTCTCCGCCGCAAGGCCGCTCATCTTCCGAACAGCTTGCTCGAGTGGCAGCACGTTCAATTCTCTAACGTAACGACCGAGGATGCGCGGATAAGTTCCGTATGCACGAGGGTGAGGTTTGCCGCCCAGCAGCCCGTCAGTACAAACGTTCACGTACGGCTCGCGCATTATCTTTTGAACGACCTCTTCAGATTGACTGAACGAGATCATGCCGATTCCCATTCGTTCTTTGGCCAGCAGACCGAGAGCGAAGTCGGCCGCCGTCTCTTCGCTGACGCCGTCTGATTTCTTTGCGATCGCCGCGGCTTGCGAAAGATTCTTGCCAACAAATTCGGGATGATTGCCCGACGGTATATCCGAAACAATGATCCCTTCCGGACCTGACCACTTCCAAAAGTTGTCCCATTCGGAGCGAGATCGATCCAACATCGCCTGCCGCATCCGAGCTCGCTCGTCTGCGCTGCCGAGTCTTTTCATCGTCGACTCAATACCGCCGGCATGCGCCCACGGCGGCAGAATGGCTCCGAGCATCGTTGAGCCGGCGATGTAAGGATACTGATCGGCGGTCAACCGCATCCCTTCGGCTCGAGCGATGCGTACCATCTCTAGAACCCCGTCAATCACCGGCCAGTTCTCGCGACCAGCCGCCTTGAAATGCGATATGTGCACTCGCACGCCGGTGTGCTTTCCGATCTCGATCATTTCCGCGACGGCGTCTTCAAGGTAGTCGCTCTCGCTGCGCATGTGAGCTACAAAAACTCCATCGAATTCGGCGACCGCTTTGCACAACTCGATCAATTCAGATGTGTCGGCAAAACAGCAGGGCGGATAAATCAAACCGGTGGACATACCCAACGCGCCTTCGCGCATCGATTGCCGGATCAGCTCCTGCATAGCCGCGATCTCAGTCGCGGTCGCATATCTATCCTCCATGCCCATCGCGTTGAGACGTACGGCACCGTGCGGAGTCAGATAAGAGCAATCGAGCGACGGCTTCGAACGTTCAATCGATGCGAGGTACTCGGCCACCGACTCCCAGTCCCACTGGCGATCGAGCCTTCCGAGCAGGCCTGCCAGAGTCCGTTCCATCTGCGCGCGATCGGAGACTCGTATCGGAGCTACTGAGATGCCGTCCTGCCCGAAGACTTCGAGCGTGATGCCTTGTCGTAGCTTCATCGGCAATTCGGGTTCGTAGAGAACGCGCAAATCCGAATGACTATGGGTGTCAATGAAACCCGGCGCAATAGCCAGACCTGTGCAGTCAACTTCCACGGCACCATTGGAAAGCGAGCCTGGAGCGTCAACCGAGAGAATCTTGTCCCCAAGTATGGCTACCTCTCCGTATACCGGTTGCCGCCCGGTGCCGTCGACGATCAACCCGTTTTTTAGAATCAGTTCAGGACGTGACATAGGCGGAAAGGATAACAGAAGTCGTCTCGCGGTTGCTTTGACCAGATTCCCGGTCGAGGTTTGTTGTACCTTCGAGCGAGCAGAAGTCTGATAACGACGCCCGCGGCCAGGACATAAACCGTGCCGACGACAATAAGGAAGAAGAGAACGCGATAGGTCCGAGAGTTTCCAAGCGAGGATCTGATCAAATAATTACGTCTAAGTTTGGCTTGCGACGAATTACTGCACAAAGTTCCAGATCATTGCCGTCGGGATCGGCGAAGTAAATCGATGTAGCTGGCATCCAATCGTGAACTACTGGACCTTCGACTTTGACACCGCGTTCTCGAAGCATCGCAGCGGAACGTTGAATATCTGCCTCGTCGATTGTGAAGGCAAAATGTTG
>Ga0075425_100004020_pt1 | contig 15101 bp, 12 predicted proteins | sample SoiMethybrSBSTD4_FD_75300 | JGI IMG/M metagenome (GOLD analysis project Ga0075425, IMG submission 75300) | Bulk soil microbial communities from a Populus tree surrounding site in Tennessee, USA - Soil MetaG P. TD hybrid SBSTD4 | ecosystem: Environmental > Terrestrial > Soil > Tree plantation...
CCGAGGCCACCTAAGTATGTGGGCCGCGAAACCATCGGCCAGGCGGTTGATTCCTCGGCGTACGTTTGAATGTCTGGATGCTCGCCGTATGTTTCGTGATTTAGTTGTCGCAGGAATTCAATCGCATCCAGATTTTCGCGGCCACCATACTTATTCGGAATCCACTCGCCTTGGCGTCGCGAGTAGTCGAGATACAACATGGAGGCGACAGCATCCACCCGCAGTCCATCCGCGTGATATTTGTCCAGCCAGAACATCGCGCTCGAAAGCAGGAAGCTGCGCACTTCGCTGCGGCCATAGTTGTAAATGTAGGTGTTCCAATCCGGATGAAATCCGCTGCGCCAGTCAGCGTGTTCGAACAAGTGCGTGCCGTCGAAATAGGCGAGCCCATGCGCGTCAGAAGGGAAGTGCGATGGCACCCAGTCGAGAATCACGCCAATTCCGCGCTGATGCAGGTAATCAATGAAGAACATGAAGTCTTGCGGCGTGCCATACCGCGCGGTGGGAGCGAAGTAACCCGTCGTCTGATATCCCCACGAGGCATAGAAAGGATGCTCCATAATGGGCAGCAATTCGACATGGGTGAACTGCATCCGCTCGACATAGTCCGCCAGCTTCGGGGCAATTTCGCGATAAGTTAGTGACCGATTGCCATCTTCCGGCACTCGCATCCACGAGCCGAGATGCATTTCATAAATGGAAACTGGAGAGCGCAGCGACTGATGAGCGCCACGCAATTTCATCCACTCCGAGTCGGACCACTGATAGTCCAAATCCCAAACGACGGATGCAGTGCGTGGCGGCTGCTCGTGAAACACGCCGAACGGGTCAGCTTTGTCAGCTACGTAATCGTGGTTGTGCGACACAATGTGGAACTTGTAGAGCGAGCCCTTTGCGACGTCGGGAATAAAGCCTTCCCATATGCCTGAACTTGCTCGTGGCTCCAACGCATGAGCGTTTTGATTCCAATCGTTGAAACTGCCAACCACACACACCTTGCGCGCATTCGGCGCCCATACGCTGAAGACCGTTCCCGGCTCCCCATCGAAAGCGGCCGCATGCGCACCGAGGTGGTTGTAGGCGCGGTAGTTGCGTCCCTCGTTGAATAGGTAAAGATCGTCAGCCGAGAATAGGCTGACGTCGTGACGGATAGGAGTTGGGGCTTTCGTCGTCATCGTTTCAGTGCGTAGAGACGTAGCTTGCTACGTCTGCATTCAGCACTCAGCAGTCAGCATTCAGCCACTCCAGTCTTGATGCGCTCCAGATCAATCCTGGCTGAGTGCTGAATGCTGAGTGCTTTGTTATCCTGCATTACAGTTCATTCTACTCAGGAAACCTGCCATCCATGCCGGTTCTGCGCGTCGTAATTCTTTGGCATCAGCACCAGCCCTTCTATAAAGACCTTGTCACCGGCGAATACCGGCTGCCGTGGGTACGCCTGCACGCCTTAAAAGACTACTACGGGATGGTGAAACTGCTGGATGAGTTTCCCGATATTCATCAAACTTTCAATTTGGTTCCGTCGCTCATCACGCAGATTCAGGATTACGCCGCAGGCACCGCTCAGGACCCTTTTTTTCGCGTGGCATCTCGCCCCGCAACCGACCTCACTCAGGATGAACGGCGTTTTGCGTTGCAGTACTTGTTTCAAGCTAACCTGGATCATCTCATCCGCCGCTATCCACGGTATTCCGAGCTCTGGGACCGATTGCAGAGTTCAGGCGGATCGTCAGAGCAAGCCGAAAAGCACTGTCCGCCGCAGGATTTCACTGATCTCCAGGTTCTGTCACAGCTAGCATGGTTTGATGAGTTCTTCCTGATGGAACCGGAGATCGCGGAATTAGTGCGTAAGGGCCGGGCATATTCCCTCGCAGACCAGGCATTCGTTGTCGAACGACAACGCGATCTGATCAACAAAGTGTTGCCTGCGCATGCCGACGCAGCTAAACGGGGCATCATCGAGATTTCCACCTCGCCTTTTTACCATCCCATTCTTCCCCTCGTGTGCGACACCAACCAGGGCGCGGTTTCTAGGTCAGGCCTGCCACTGCCACAGAATCGCTTCCGGCATCCTGAAGATGCTCGTGAGCAACTCAAGCGTGGTCTCGATCTGCACGAACAGGTATTTGGGATTCGCCCGCGCGGCGTGTGGCCCTCGGAAGGCAGCGTGTCGGAAGAAGTGCTCGCGATCGCCGCTAATCTAGGTGTGAACTGGATGGCAACCGACGAAGGCGTGCTCTCCCGAACACTCGGCATGTCATTCATGCGCGACGGTAGCGGCCGGCTGCCGGATGTCTCCGCTGAAAAACTGTACGCAATTCATCGCTACGCGAATGCGCAGACCCGCATGCATCTCATCTTTCGCGACCACGCCATCTCCGACCTCATCGGTTTCGTTTACTCGGGGATGCCTGCGCAAGAGGCCGCTTGTCATTTGATCCGCACCATTAAGGATTCCACGCAGGCGCTTACATCACGCGGCAAAGATGCCGTCGTGCCGGTCATTCTCGACGGCGAAAATGCCTGGGAATACTATCCTCAATCCGGTCGTGAATTTCTGCGGAGGTTCTACGAGGCTCTGCAGAAAGATCCCCAAATCGAGGCGCTGACGGTTTCCGAGGCGATTGAGCGCCATCGCGATGTGAGCGTTTTGTCGTCGCTTACTCCGGGCTCGTGGATTAACGCGAACTTTGACGTCTGGATCGGGGCTCCTGAAGACAATAAGGCTTGGGACTATCTCTACCACGCGCGCAACTTCTACGAGCAAGCGGCGCCAAATTGTTCGGAGGAGCAACGCAAGCTGGCGCTCGAGGAATTGTTCATCTCTGAAGGCAGTGATTGGAACTGGTGGTACGGCCCCGAACACCATTCCGCTAATGATCGCGAGTTCGACGAGCTTTATCGCAAGCATCTTTCGAACGTGTATCAGGCGCTAGGTGCAACTCCGCCGGACTATCTAGCGCAGCCCATCATTGGGGGAGTAGTGCGGCCAAGCTTTACTCCTCAGACTAACTACATTCATCCGCGGATCGATGGCGAATTAATTCGCTATTTCGAGTGGATGGGCGCAGCTCATTACACAGCTGACCGCCGTTCGGGCTCTATGCACGGCAAAGTGTTTTTTTTGGAGTCGGTTTACGCGGGAATCGATGACCAGAACGTTTACGGGCGTATGGATTTTGCCGATCAAGTACCCGAAGGCGAGTTTGGCCTGGTCATAAACCTTGAGTCCTGGGCTGAGGGATCGGCGCGGCCGCGGCGAGGTTTGCGGCTGAGCGCGGAGATTGCAAATAGAGCAGTGTTGAATTGGAGTGTTGCCGAGGACGGCGAATCCCTTGGGCCAGATGGAGCGGTCGTAGCACTCGCCCGCAACTTCGAATTCAAGCTTCCCCTGGCATGGCTCTACGCTTTGCCGCGCGAGTCGGCGGCGAATTCTTCGGGCGCAGCCGCCACAAAGCTGCGCCTGCGCTTCAGCATATGGCAAAACAAACTGCCAGTGGATGCACTTCCGGTTGAAGGCTGGATCGAGCTGCAACTACTCCCCGAAGAAGAATTGCTGGCCATGGCGCAATAGATAGTGTGTGGCGCGGAGCCTGCCCTGAGCAACCGACCGCAGGGAGGGCGTCGAATGGGCACCCTCGCCCGCCGACTGTTGGTGGTCATTTATAATCTTTTGCTTCACCCGACAGCATGGCGAAAACTTATACAGGTGTTGGATACCTGACAGGCCGTCGTCTAACTTTTAATTCTGCATTCCCGCGCCGCGTTGTCGTGGACGACGAATCGCAATCTATTCCAGAAGAAGAAAGGCACTCATATATGAGCAAGATTTCCGAAATTCGCGGCCGCCAGGTGCTCGACTCGCGCGGCAATCCTACCGTCGAAGCGGAAGTCTGGCTGCAGGATGGCACCGTCGGTCGAGCCATCGTTCCCAGCGGAGCCTCAACTGGCGAGCACGAAGCCGTCGAGCTTCGCGATGACGACAAAAGCACTTACGTCGGCAAAGGCGTGCTTAAGGCGGTCGAAAACGTAAACGGAGAAATCGCCGACGCTCTCGCGAACTTCGATGCCGCCGATCAGCGCGCGCTCGATCAAAAGATGATTGAGCTCGACGGAACTGACAACAAAGGCCGCCTAGGGGCGAATGCGATTCTTGCGGTTTCGATGGCGGCGGCGCGGGCTGCGGCTATCTGCTACGAGTTGCCACTCTATCGCTATCTCGGCGGCACCGGCGCAAATACACTTCCCACGCCCATGATGAACATCCTGAACGGTGGCGCTCACGCCGACAACAACGTTGACTTCCAGGAATTCATGGTCATGCCGGTCGGCGCGCCATCGTTTTCGGAGGCACTGCGCTGGGGCGTCGAAGTGTTTCACACCCTTAAGGGCGTTCTGAAGAAGCGCGGATACAACACCGCGGTTGGCGACGAAGGTGGCTTCGCGCCGTCGGTCAAATCGAATGTCGAGGCCATCGAAGTTGTGCTCGAAGCCATTCAGCAGGCCGGCTACAAGCCGGGCGAAGAGATCGCCATTGCGCTCGATCCCGCCGCCAGCGAGTTTTATCAGGACGGCAAATACGTCTTCAAGAAATCCGACAAGTCATCGAAGAGTTCTGAGGACATGGTCCGTTTCTGGGCGAAGTGGGCGAATGATTATCCGATCGTCTCGCTCGAAGACGGCCTCGCCGAGAACGACTGGGAAGGCTGGGCCAATCTGACACAAGAAATTGGCGGCAAAATCCAGCTGGTCGGCGACGACCTATTCGTCACCAACGTCCAGTTCTTGCAAGAGGGAATCGACAAGAACGTGGCGAATTCGATTCTGATCAAGGTCAACCAGATCGGCACGGTCAGCGAGACGCTCGACGCCATCGATCTCGCCCGCCGCAACGGTTACACCAGCATCATCTCCCACCGCTCCGGCGAAACCGAAGACATCTTCATCGCGGACCTGGCGGTCGCGACAGGCGCAGGGCAGATCAAAACAGGGTCAGCTTCACGCACCGACCGCATTGCAAAATACAACCAGTTGCTGCGGATCGAAGAGGAGTTGGGGAGCGGGGCGAGGTTCCTGGGGTTGAAGGCATTGAATTACAACCAATAGAGAAACTCGAATTGAATATTTTGTTGTCCTAAGCCGTCACGGTTAGGTTGACTCTTCCTTGAGTGCCTGCCGTTTGCACGCATGTTCTTGTGACGGGGCGAATCACTTCCCAACATCAGCCAGTCGGCAGATGAAACCCCAGCCGCCGCCGAGCTCACTTACGGCCAACATCAGATCGTTGTTGCCCTGTTGCAGGGGAAGGTAAACCGCGTCGTTCTCGGGATTCACGATCCCCAGGAACCTTGGATCGCGGAAGGCTTGGGCGCTGCGGCCGCGGTAAAGAGTCTTGCCATTGAGAAAAACGCTGACGTCGTCGCTGTAGCCGATCTCGAGCCTCTTCACTTGTTCACGGTCGGACTCGATGGTGGTTTTCGCGTACACAAGCTTCATGCCGGGCTGAGGGTCCAGACGCTTGGAGAAATCTTGTTGAAACGTGACGTTCAAATGCGGCGCTTGAAAATAGCGATAGAGAACCACAAAGCCCGGTGGCTCGGCCTCGACTGGTTTCCAATTTATGGCGCGGCTCTCCTCCGCCGTAAGTGGCTGCTCCAAATTTCGCGCCAACGCATCGTATGCGGGCGACAAACTCCAGTGAACAATCGTGTTCGGTGGCATCGGCGGGAGGTGCCGTTCCCAAGGCGCGTCCGGAGTGGTGCGCACTTCGAAGCTTGAATAGTAGGTTTCGCCGGTCAGGTCGTACAAGGCGACCTGGCCTTTTTGAACTCCGCTCTTCAAGTCGATCATGACCAGCGCGGGCGTATTCATGTCCTTGACGTACAGCTTGGCCTGCGCGCCGGAAACCTCGAGTCGAAGATGGAACCACTCGCCGCGTGGAATGTCGACGGCTCCCGTAAAGCCGGGCCCGTTGTAAATTTGCCAGTTGCGGCCAGTGCTAAGCACGGGCGTGTACTGCATGGCGTCGGGAAGTCCAGACTCGTGTTGGCGAAGATACACCTCCTCGTAGTTGGCGCCGTCGCTGGCAATGCGAAAGTCGAAGCCGAAGAAGCCGCGCTTGGCAGGCGTGGCAACGTCAACGTCAATCACGCCGTCCCGCATTTCGAAATCCTTCAAAACCGCCGCCCCGCCGTTGAGCAGGATGCACTTGCGGCCCAGATATTCCGCAACCCTGGCTTGTCCTTCAAGATCCCATCGAGGAGAATCCGCCGGCACAGAAAGCGGTTGCAAACTCTGAGCGTATGCAAGACGCAGGGCAAGAGCACACACACCAATGTGTTTAAGCGTAGGCGCCTCCGGAAGCGAGAGATTTGTGCCCATAGACGATCGGGACGCCAAACGGGTAGCAGATTGGGGGCGAGTACCCTCACGACTCAGGTGGATGATCCAGAATAGCCTCGTTCTTTGCGTCCCAATATTGTTTCTTCCCGGACCAATATGCCTCAGCTGACATCATGCACGCGACCGAATGCGCGAAGCCGTCTTCTACGGTGCAGTGCGGCTGTTGGCGAGATCGCATGCAGTCGAACCAGTTTGCCATGTGTTCAAGCGAGCGGTCGTCGATGCCCATGGGCGGCAGTTCGTTTTCTCCGGGGAGCAGCACGTTTTTCGACTGTCGTCGCTTATCGATGTCCGCATCCTGCTCATGCGTTCCTTTTTCTTCGACCAGTTGATATCGCGGGCTCCCCTCGCCCCCAATGTTGATCAGTGTCGCCTTCTTTCCCATGTAACGGGTGAACCCCGGAGCGTCGTTTCCAAAGCTGGTTGAGTAACTCACGAGAAATCCTTTCGGATATTCGAGTAACGCTTGAAAGGTATCGGCGTTCTCTCTCCCGTCATGCCAGGCGTAAACGCCGCCGTGCGCAACCGCGGAACGTGGAAAGCTGTCATTCATAAACCAGTGCACAAGGTCAATGCCGTGGCTCATCCATTGATCAGGGATGCCGCTGGAAAATTCTTTATAGAGCCGGAATTCGCAATACACCTTGGGATCGAACGGCCGGTATGGCTTATTGAGTAAAAAGCTGCGCCAATCAGTGTCCTGCTCGCGAATGAGCTTGGTGACTTCGCGGCCGCGCCAGCGCGGGCCATGAAAGTTCCAGACAATCTCCACCTTACTTACATCGCCGAGAACGCCAGTCTGTACCAGTTCTCGCGCGGCATGCGGATGCGGCTCGCTGCGATGCTGGGTGCCGACTTGAACGCTGCGATTGTTTCGCCGGACGGTATCGCGAGCGGCCTTGACCTCCGCGAGCACATTGCCCATGGGTTTTTCGACGTAGGCATCCTTGCCGGCCTCGGCCGCCATTTTCAGCAGCAGGGAATGAGCGTGGTCCGGAGTGGAAAGGATCACAGCATCAATGTCCTTCGCTTCCAGGACCTCTTCGATATGGGAAAAGGCCCGCGGCTGGCGTCCGTGATACTTCTGATTTGAAGCGACGGCCTTTTCGCGATTTAGGCGCCAGAGGTCGCACACACCAGTCATGTCAACGTTGTGCTTGCTGGCAAGCTGGGCGACGATCCAATCGAGATCTTCGCCCCGGCTGCCGTTTCCAACGTGACACAGAGAAATGCGATCGTTGGCACCCAGAATTTTGCCGTAGGAGAGAGCCGTCTTTCCCAGGGCAGCGCCACCTGCAACTGCCGCTGCGGACTTTGACAGGAATGTTCTGCGGTCTACACCGACGTGTGAGTTGGTCACGATGACTCCTAGTTTGGAAGAATCTCAGTTAGGAATGGTATCTCTTCCACAAGATGGTTTCAGCAAGTCGCTGCGCCGCACTGCTGTTCATCGTGCGCTGACGAGCCTGTTCCTGTTCACAAAATCAGACACTCCGAATCCGAGCCCAAAGAAGCAGATGGGGAACGTGTGGTACGGGGTATGCGGCTGGGCGATCCTTGCATGCATTGCGTTAATAGGCTTGCACGGCCTGCTGCAAAACTTTGATAAAGCGCTCTATGACAGGATTGGCGGTTGCAAACCAGTTTTCTGGCTGGAAGCTGGAGCAGTAATTTCCTTCGGAGTGGCCTGGCTGGTGAAGGGTGAGAGCTTCGAGTTTCTGAGGGATTAGGAATTCAACCTCGTCGTGAGCTGTAGCAGAGGTTTGTCAACACCCACTTTTCGAAACCGCGAAGGATTGGGCAGCCTCCTTGACAAGATTTTGAGGTTTGCACAGGAAGTGGCGCAAGCAGGATAGATAGTTCAGGGACGGAATTCTCGTTTGTGGGCACGTCTTCGACATGAGCATTCGATGGTCGCAGGTCTTCTGCGGCATGGGTCGCGAAAATCGAGTCCACTAGACGTGTGCAACTGTTCGCTACCCAGGCCAGCGTCCTAATCTGCTCTTTGCAAGCGACAGAATTACTCGCATGCGGATAGTTTATTTTGTGATCGACTTCGCCCCACAGCTCCTGAGCTAGGGTCCGGACTTGAATCTCGCCGGTCAGACGAAATCGGGAATTGGAAGTTACGACGTAGTGCACACGAGTGCATGCGGCCTTGTGGTTCAGTTTGAATTCCAATTTGCTCGAAATATTTTCTAGACTCGTCGTCCCAGACCTTCGCTGTCGGGTAGCCGGGCAACAGTGGAAGCTGCACTTCGCCGAGAAGGTCACGTATGGCACGATCAATGTCTTGAGTCTGGCGAGTGTGTAGATGCAGCACTCGGCAAGCGACGAGGTCGTTTATTTCGAGGAAGAAGTTCTCTGTGTTGATGTGGAACGCGATACCTTGAACGCTCAGGTCAGCGTCGAGAATGTTTTGGTCAGAAAGTTGCCGCCGTTCTGCGCCAAGCTCGAATTGGTGAAGTCGCCAGCGCCTGGCGTCGTGCGCTCGATAAAGTTTGGGAATTCCTGCGGAAGACTCCGGGTTTGCGCACTGATGGCCACAACATTTTTCTTTATCAGCATCCCGAGAACCGGCAATTGCCCATGAACGTTGCCTTCGGCGTTGAAGTCACGCGCGAGTTCGCGCCTTCAGGAGAAATCGTCCTGGTTGAAACGCCGGCCGGACCAGTGGCCAGCGCACTTCATGTCGGGCCCTACGATCAAATGTAAAGAACTCACGATGCGATCCATGTGTGGGCGGCAGCGAACAATGAGACCTTCGCGGGCTGGTCGTGGGAGATTTATGGCGACTGGAACGAAGACGTCAGCAAGCTCGAAACTCGAATTGAATATCTGTTGTCCTAAACCGTCGGCGCGTGGCCCAGGTCTAGGAAGGTAAGAAGAATGGGTCCCTTCGGCTTCGCTCGGGGCTTCGGCGAAAACAGGGCAGGCTTGTGAGGGCACCCGTTCCCACGTACTTAGTTCTTCAACTCCGCTTCGCGAATTTTGATTCACTCAAATCCAGCTCGCGCTCGAGTTCGCGGAGGAATTCGTCGCTGATCCGGCGTTGGTTGCGGAGCTGGACGGCGGTTTGGCGCTCGACCTTCAGGAGCTTGCGAGAGACTTCGACGTACTGTTTGTAGAACATGGGCGCAAGGCCGTCGGCGGACGGATCGCCATCTTCATTGAGGTCGGCGAGGCGGGCGCGGTAGTGTTGCGCGAGGTCGTCATACACTTCCGCGAGCTCGGACGTGGCGCGATCACTTCCTCGCGCATCTTTTTCCCGCAGTCGATCTTTTTCCCTCAGGCCCTCCAGGTGTTCCAGGGCCACCGTGAGGATGGTGCGCCTTGCCGCCTCTTCTTCATCGGAATGCGATGAAGCAGAGCCGGCCAAGCCAAGCGCGCGCACGAGGGGTGGCAAGGTGAGTCCCTGCAGCACCAGCGTGACCAGAATGGCGCTGAAGGCGAGGAAGATAATCATGCTGCGCTGCATGAATGGTGTGCCGTCTTCAAATGTTTGCGGCAGAGCGATGGCGGCCGCAAGAGAAATGACGCCGCGCATACCGGTCCAGCCGAGGATGAAGAGCCGGCGCGCACCCGGCAGGGGTTCGTGCTGATGAAGGATGCGCCGGCGAATGAGATTGGCGAAATAAGCGCCGGGAAACATCCAGATCAGGCGCAACAAGATCAGAAAGGCGCTGAATACGGCAGCGTACTTTATCAGCGTCCCCAGGTTGTGATCGCGAATACTCGAGAGCACGTAATGGAGTTGCAGCCCGATCAGAACAAAGACAAGGCCGTTGAGGACGAAGGTCAAAGATTCCCACACGGCCCACGCCTGGAGGCGCACGGCGGGGGAGAGGTAATGCGAACTCTGGCGGCTGAGATAGAGTCCGCAAGCCACAACAGCAAGAACACCGGAGGCGTGGAGCGCGTCCGCGGTGAGATAGGCAACGTAGGGCGTGAGGATGCTGAGCGCGATTTCGATGGGGCCATCGTCGATTCGATGCTCGACGGCGTGAACGATTGCGCCGATGGCGAGGCCGATCAGGATGCCGATGGCAGTTAAGTAAATCAGCCGGAAGGCGCCGAAGGCGAATGTTGGGCGCATGCCGCCGACGAGCAACACCAATCCGAACTCGAGCGCGAGCAGAGCGCTGGCGTCGTTGAGCAGGCTCTCGCCCTCGAGGATGTCGACGAGGCGCTTCGGCAGGCCGACGCGTTTTGCAATGGCGGTTGCGGCGATGGCGTCGGTGGGTGCGACTACTGCGCCCAGCACGAGGCCGACGCGCCAATCGAAGCCGGGGAGGAAGAAATGTCCTAAAGCAGTGACGCCGAGCACCGTGAACGTGACCAGGCCGAAAGCCAGGAACAAGATGCTGACCAAGTTGTAGGAAAACTCGCGCCAGGAAGTGAGCCAGGCCGCACTGTAGAGCAGCGGTGGAAGGATTACGAAAAAGACCAGATCAGGATTCAGTTCGACGTTGGGAACGTGTGGCAAGAAACTCAATAGAAGGCCGCCGATGACCATCACTATCGGATAAGGCGTTTTGAGTTTTTTCGCGAGGAGACCGAACATCACGACGAACAGCAGCAACAGCAGAAATACCAGTTCGGCGGCGTGGACGTTCGAGGGCATGGGGAGCTCTTCTCGTCAAAAATACACCAGTCGGGCGCCGACATCTCAATTCACGCAAAATCAAACGCCAGGGTTGGCTTTGTCGAGGAGTTCCTTTAAGTATTACTGCCAGACGGCGGCGTCGGTGTGAGTGCCGCGGCATAGCAGTTGTGGCAGGTATAAAAAAAGCCCCGCTTGTCACGCGGGGCTGGGGAACGTTGCTGCTCGGAATCTACGCGGCTTCCAGCACCGACAAAATATTCCCTGCCGGATCTTTGAACCAGGCGATGGTTGGGCCGTTTCCGCGGGAAATTCCTCGATCGTCGGTTTTCAAGTTTGGCTCGTTGTAGACTTCAAATCGAACGCCGCGTTTATTGAGTTCATCCACGGTCTTTTCTACATTGTCTACTGGAAAATTCAGAACAGTGAACGTGGCGGGCTGGTGGTTGGGTTTCGGATAGATCAGAGTCTTGGCCTTGCTGAGAACCAGCGTACCTTCCGGCCCGGAGGAAACTTCCAGCCCCAGCGTCTTGCCGTAAAAATCTTTAGCTTGCTGAATGTCGTTGACGGAGAAACTGCCGAGAGCCTTGTTTGCGTCTATCATGCTGAACTCCTGATGATTGTAATTTTGGCCTTGGATGCTGAATCCTTGTGTATGAATCCGGCAGCGTAGGTGTTATTTTTGTCTCAATCTTGTCATCTCCTTTGACACTTCTTTACTCAAGCCTGGCGTAACTTTTCGTCCCCCACCCGTGTTTCCACTAATGACAACAAAAGAGGTGTCCCAGAAAGGGTAAGGATATGAAATTCAATAACTTAGTTGGCGTTGGAGTGATGGCGTTGGCGTTGTCGCTCGGGGCAGGGGCGACAACTTCAAACCAAGCTGCTGGACCGCTTTCTCAGCAGGGAATTGCGACTATCCAGAAGCAGGTCAGGCATGAGCTGAACATGCTGCCGTACGTGAACGTGTTCGACGACATGAGTTTCTCAGTGGACGAGAATGGCGTAGTCACGCTGAACGGAGAGGTGACACGCCCCGTGCTGAAGAGCGATGCGGCGAATGCGGTGAAACGAATCGAAGGCGTGGCGCGCGTGGAGAACAACATCCAGGTGCTGCCGGTATCGTTCTTCGATGATGGATTGCGCGTGAGGCTGTATCGGGCGATCTATCGCGGGCCGCTAGCGAGGTATTCGCTGGGCGTCCAGAAGCCGATCCGCATCATCGTTGAGAATGGCCATGTGAAACTTGTCGGCGTGGTTGATAGCGAGTTCGACAAGAACATTGCTGGAATGCGGGCGAACGGCGTACCGGGAACGTTCTCGGTGGAGAACGACCTGAAGGTGGTCAAGGGCTAAGACTCGCATTCGGGGCTAGGTGGCGCGGGGCCGAAAGGCCTCGCGCTTTTTTGTCTTCGGGCTATGACCACTTTGTAAAAAAGTTGACAACCATTTTGTTCTTTCACTAGGGTTGACGCCCATGACGCGCAATCAGCAGCCGGCGTTGACGGCATTCGCAATTGGAATGATCGGCCTCGGGATACTCGCTCTCATCTACGGCGATTTTGCGATGGTGTGGCAGCCGGTTCCGCAGTTTCCGGGTCGAACGGCGGTTGCATACACTTCGGGCGTGATCATGCTGCTCGGTGGCATCGGGCTGATGTTCGAAGCAACCGCAGTGTGGGCGGCACGCGTGGTGTTTCCGTATCTGATTGCCTGGAACCTCTTAAAGGTGCCGGCCTTGGTGGTTGCGCCTGGGATGGAAGCGGTCTGGCTGGGGTTTGGCGAGCTGGCGGTGCTGACGGCGGGCGGATGGTTTCTGTTCGCGACCCTGGGCGAAGTGCAGGAGTCACCGTTAGTGGTCGTGACCGGCGAAAGAGCTATGCAATTCGCGAAGATGTTCTTCGCCGTGTGGCTTATACCGATTGGCCTGTCGCACATACTTTATGTGAAGGCGACTGCGGACCTGGTTCCGGCGTGGCTGCCGTATCGCGAAGGCTGGGCTTATCTGACCGGCGCGGGGCACATCGCCGCTGGCCTGGGTGTGCTGTTTGGGATTTTGCCGCGCGTCGCCGCCTTCGCAGAAGCGGCGATGATTGGTGTGTTCACGCTTCTGGTTTGGGCGCCAAGAATTGTGGCCGAGCCGAAGGCGCGGCTGAACTGGACAGCGTTCTTCATCTCATGGGCAATCGCGGCGGGAGCGTGGGTTGTGGGGCAGAATGTTGGAGCAAAGCAGAGTGAGAAACTCGCCGCGGGAAAAAGTGCTGCCGTGTAATCCTGCACTTCAACTCATGATCGTGGAATCCCAGCCTTTGAAAACCGCAAAGGCTGGGCCAGCCTCCCGGTTTGGCCCCATGCAAATCGCTTTTCTGACGTTGTAAATGCCCAGATCGACCGCAAATAATATTTGCTGATTCTCGGCGATGCTGCCGATAATCTTGGCGCTGCCTTCATGAACTCCAGCAAGGGAGTCTGTGCCTGGTGTATCAAAATGGGTAACTGATAAGCTGTTAACTGACGGCTGATGAACATGCTTCTTCACGGCATCTTTCCGCCAATTACGACGCCTTTCTATCCCGACGGACGCGTATATCTGAAAAAGCTCGAGCACAATGTCGAGCGATATTCTAAAACGCCAGTTGCGGGCATAGTCGTGCTGGGTTCGACCGGCGAAGCGATGATGCTGTCAGACGAGGAAAGAAGGGAAGTGCTGAGTACGGCCCGGTCGGCTTGTGCTCCGAACAAGCTGCTGGTTGCTGGCACGGGATGCGAGTCGGCGCTCGAGACTTTGCGCCTGACTGACTACGCCGCCGAACTCGGATACGATGCCGCCCTGGTGCGCACGCCGCATTTCTATCGTCCGCAAATGAAGCCAACGAATCTGCTGGCGTTCTATCGCATGATTGCGGATCGTTCGCCGATCGCAGTGCTCATCTACAGCGTTCCGGCTTTCACGAACTACGATATGCCGCCGGAGTTGGTGGTCGAGCTGGCCGAGCACCCGAACATCATCGGGATTAAAGAGTCCGGCGGCGACGCGACGAAGATACGACAGGTTGTAGAAGGCACACGCCATATCAAGCGTAGTGCGACGGTGACGGAAACGTTTGCGGCCGTGACTCCGCGGATGCTGCAAGCAGCGGAAGCAAGCGCGTCGAAAGAGGCTGCTGAACTGGTTTCGATAGGAGCCATAAGGGATCACGTAGGGGCGGGTGCCCTCGCCCGGCCGGTCGAGCGGAGCTCGACAGGTGCGTCCTCTTCGTCAGTCACGAGGGTTGGCAATATGAAAACCCGCCAAAAAGAAGTCGGCTTCCAGGTCCTCGCCGGCGCAGCACAACGGCTGCTACCATCCTTGGAATCAGGGGCTGTCGGTGCGGTGCTTGCCTTTGCCAGCCCTGCGCCTACTGTTTGCTACGAGGTTTACGCGGCGTGGAAGGAAGGGGATCAGGAATTGGCGCGCATCAAGCAGGAGCGCATTGTGCATGCGGCTAATCGTGTCGGCGCGGAACTTGGCATTCCCGGACTCAAGCACGCAGCCGACCTTAACGGCTACTATGGTGGCCCGCCTCGGTTGCCGTTTCTTCCACTAACCTCAGATCTCAAAGCTGAGGTCGAACAACTGATGGCCGACATTCGGAACTGATGCGCAATCCCCGGTTACGCGAGCAGATTGCCAAGAGCTTTTTTTCAACCATCTTTCTCTTTGAAAAGCAAGGCTCGTCGCATCCCAGCAAATGCGGACGCCTTACGCAGTTGTCATAATATCTGTTATCGGACATTACATAATGGTAGGGGAGTTGCGCCTGCAAGGTCCGCGCGCCTAGCTCTGCTTCAGTAGTTCCCTTTGCAAATAGATGATTTGGCCGACGTGGTGGTAGGCGTGGGCGGCGCAGCGGAAGAACATCGTGAAACGGTCGTGAGATTCAGGTTCGTTTTCGGCCTCGTACGGCTGGGTCCAATCGTCGCCTGATTGCCTGGCAATCGTCGTGACAGCAATCTCCGTCGCGGCGTTAAAATCCCGAATCAGATCCTCTTTGGGCTGGCCAGTGTCGGTGAACTCTCGAGGGCGATGACGCACGTATTCAGTCCCGGCGAGCTG
>Ga0075425_100004021_pt1 | contig 15098 bp, 16 predicted proteins | sample SoiMethybrSBSTD4_FD_75300 | JGI IMG/M metagenome (GOLD analysis project Ga0075425, IMG submission 75300) | Bulk soil microbial communities from a Populus tree surrounding site in Tennessee, USA - Soil MetaG P. TD hybrid SBSTD4 | ecosystem: Environmental > Terrestrial > Soil > Tree plantation...
GTGGGCATTGTATCCGAGCGCGACTTGCATCATCGCGTCAAACGCGACGCGCCGCCCGCGGAGAAAAAAACTATTTTGGCCCGCCACATCATGGTCGCCAATCCCTACATCGTTTCGTTTCGGGCGCCGCTCAGCGAGGTCGTTTTGGAGATGGCCCGCCGGCGCATCGGATCCGTGATCGTCCAGCGCCAAGGAAAACTCGCCGGCATCCTATCAGCCATCGATGTGTGCCGAATTCTCGGTGAATACCTGGAGTCGATGTTTCCGAGCGGGCGCAGAGGCGGCGGCGCCGCGGCATAAATATGGATGGAGCAGCCGAGCTTGTCGACAATCCTAATTGCTGATGTTCGGGGTTGATTGCAAAGCCAGAGAGAACCAAAGTCAAAAAAAATTCCGATTCAAAGATCGTAAACCGGCGTGTGAATCGCGACGTGCTCGCCGCGCGCAATGGCGCTGACAATATCAGCCCGGCTCACAATACCGATGAGCTGATCGCCGCGCATGACCGGAACGCGCTTGACGTGGTGGGTCATCATCAAGTGCGCGATTTGCTCCACGGGAGTTTCTTCCTCGATGCTGACGATTTTTTTGCTCATGATCGATCGTACATCTTTGCCTTTTTTTGCGACGATATCCGCCTCGGAAACAATGCCGACAATCTTGCTTTTCTTATCAGTGACCGGCGCGCCGCTAACCTGATTTTTAATCAACGCGTTCGCCAATTGCTTGATCGTCATGCTTGGCGTAACCGTAATCACATCTCTGGTCATGATATCCCTGGCAAGCATGGGTTTCCTCCTGCAACGCTGATTAACTCATTGTGGCGACAGCGCCACTCCGACTGCGGCGCAGAAAACTGTCGCAAAGGATCGTCGGACGGGCTGTGAATACATGAAAAACCGATGAAAGCCAAGAGCCCTTGAAGTTCTGTCAACTTTCATGATCTAAAATTCCATACGAGCCGCGGAACCGCTGCCGCTAGATGCAACCTTTGAGATCGGCGGTCAGGTATTGATATCGGTCACGAAACTGATCGATGCTGCATGGCCGGCTCGTCGATGATGCCGCTTCGGCAAGCAGTCTCAATTTATTCTCGTCGGAAAAATCTTCCTTCTCGAGCCGAATCATATACTCACGAGCGACTTTGTAGGACGGCGAGTCAATCTCCACCGCACGCACTCGGGTCTTGCCGGTCGCCGGATTTTGCAGCGTGGCGAAATCCAGATATTCGAGCTTGCCCTCGATGAGCGCAACCAATGCGCCGAAAAGTCTGCTCGCCTTAGGGCCCGGGTTCAGTAGAAATTCAACCGCGCCATACCCCAGAGTACGAACATATTCGCAGTCGAAAGCGACGGGTGCGGCCGATCGGAGCTCGTATCCGATATTTTTGTGCACGATCGCGATGGACAACGTTCGGCCGGCGAAACGGTGTTCGACGAGATTCTTTAAAATGTACGCCAGGTCCACCTCGGCAAGACGGAGATGGCCGTAATTGTCGTGCGTAATACGTACACCCTCGATTCCCTCGAGCTCTTCCACGGGCATGTGCTCGAGCAAGCCCTCGGCGATAATCGCGACGCCATCCGGACGGTTCCACAGTGCTCGCCGTTTCAGAATTGCTCCTTCGAGGATGTCGCACACCGTGGCCATGCGGATCGGGCCGGGAAATTCCTCCGGCACCAGGGTGAGTGTCGCGCCGGTCGCTTTGCCGATCCCCAAGGCGAGATGGCCGGCCGTGCGGCCCATAACGACCACGAAATACCACCGCTGCGTAGTTCGAGAATCTTCCATGATGTTTTGCACCAGCTCGCTCCCCAGCTGTCGCGCCGTTTCAAAACCAAATGTCGGTATTTCGCCGGGCAGCGGCAAATCATTATCGATTGTTTTGGGGACATGACAGACGCGAATGCGGCCGTTCGCCTGCTTCGCAACTTGACTCGCCGCGAACATCGTATCGTCGCCCCCGATACTGGCTAAATAACCGATTCCGAGCTGCTCGAGAGTTGCGACGACGCGCTCGAGGTCTTCGGTTTTTTTTGTCGGATTGGCCCTCGAGGTATTCAGGATTGATCCGCCCTGGAAGTGGACTCTAGAAACGTCATCATGATCGAGTTCTTTGGTATGCGTCGAATCGCCTCGCATCAGCCACTGAAAACCATCAAAAATGCCTATGACTTTGCGAGCGCGGGTGCGGGCCTCGAGCGTGATAGCGCTGATAACCCCGTTGATGCCCGGCGCCGGTCCGCCGCCAACCAAGATCCCGACGTGACTAGAGTCGCTGTGAGCTACCATTGTTATGCTACTCCATGTTTGTGAGGACGTTGCGAGCAGCGTTGTGAGTTCTGTGCCGAAACAATATGCATCAAGTGTAATCCGCTGCGAGTGGCTTCTCAAATGCTCGAGAATCAGGGCGGAGTAACCGCTGGCCGCGAATCAACAACTTTTCGCACCAGTCGTGTTACAGCCGCATCTGGGCAGTGATGAGGGCCGGATTTTGTCGACTAGCCGGCAAGCCGGGCAGCTAAGCGGCTTTGCTCGGTTACGATGATCCAGCGGTTAGCGGACTTGTCATTCTCATCGCCAGACTGTGCGAAACTTGTCATTTCGAGGCCCTTCGACGACGCTCAGGATGAACTCCGCCGAGCAACCTTTCCGGAAGGATCTCTCACGGAGTTTACCCTGAGGTATCGAACGGGTTCGAGATGCCAAATTGTCGGCAAGATCAGTTTTCACAGAGTCTGTCGCTTGCGCAGGGTCTCTTCGCCTCATTTCGGCGATCGCAGCATTTTCTGCAGCTGCGCTTTCACCGTCGCCGACATACTCATCATCTCACTGATGAGTCCTTGTGCCTGCTGCGCGCTGACCGGATCGATCTCGAGCCGGCCCTTTTCGGCTTCGGCGAGAAATTCTTTGTCGGCGAACGTCTTCGTAAAGGCCGCTTCCAGTGCCGAAACTCGGTCCTGCGGGGCTCCCGGAGGAAGGACATAGATCTTGCCGAACTGGTTCGGCGCGGCGATGCCGAAGCGCAGCAATTGCCGCTGCTCCTCGCTTTTGGCGACAAGCGGAATTGTCGGAATGTTTTTGCTGTTGGGCAGATCTGCAATGGGCTCTTCACCCATTTGCGCGAGCACGAGCCATTCGCCGCTTTTGATTTTATCGTACGAGGTGATCTTGAGCGACGTCCAGCTATTGAACAGGCCGTCCACTTCACCGCTATCGATCGCGAGACGAATATCGGAAGTTCCCTTGTAGCCGCTCACCACTTTGATATTGGCGCCCAATGCGTCCCGCATGATGATCGGCGCCTGCTCGACCGTCGAGCCGGGAATGCCGCCCATTACGATCTGTTTGCCTTTGAGGCCAAGCACTTCCTCGTACTTTGTGACTCCCGGTTTGCGCGTGACCACCAATAAATAGGTTTCGCCGATCGGCACTCCGAGAGTTCGAAACTTGGTCAAGTCGTACTGAACCGCGGGGTTGGCGAAAAGTTGTTCCAGAATGATCTGACCGCTGATATTGCCGATGATGGTGCCATCTTTGGGCGCTACATTATTGATATGATTTGCCGCGAGGATGCTGCCCGCGCCAGCCATGTTGTCGACCAGGACATTGGGATTTCCAGGAATGTGCTTATGCAGATGACGGCCGATGAGGCGGGAATAAGCGTCGTAGCCGCCGCCGGCGGAAAATCCGACAATGATGCGCACCGTTTTGCCCTTATAAAAATCCGCAATCACTTTCTCGTCGAAGCCGGATTTGGCAGCCGCCGCCCAAGACTGGACTGTCGGAGCTCCAAGCAGCAAAACAAAAAGAAACAAGACTCGCCTGGACCGCATTATCTCGCGCATGTCACCTCCTGATGACTTTATCCTGGAATCGCCCGAGTAGAATCCTTGTTCGTGCCGAAGTCAATTGCAAAATTGCTCATCGGTTTCGGTAAATCGCTCTCATGCTCGTCCTACTTCGAACATTTTAGATAGGCTTTATCCTGCAAATCATCTTTGCCTCAAGGACAGAACCGAGCCGCAGTAATTCGGTAACGCAAGGCATAAGGTTTTTTTCATACAGTGTCGGAAATCGGCACCGTGGGAATTTGCCACAGAGTCATAGCACAAATCCGCGGAATCGCTCTTAGTCATCTTTTGATTGAAGCAATCTGGAAATGAGGCGTCTAACGGTTGTGTTGTATTAAAACAAAGGAAGGAGGTGATACCGTGAAAAACACAATCAAGGTTTTAGTGCTTGCGTTGACGGCGTTGAGTTTCAGCGGCCTCAGTTTCGCTCAGTCGAAATCGACGACACCCGCTACTCCATCGGCAGACAAGAAAACCGAGACGACCTCCACGAAGGCGAAGAACACTCGGGTTACTGGTGAAATTACTTCGCTCGATTCGAAGAGCGGGATGTTTTCGGTCAAGGCCAAGGACAAAGAGGTCAACCTGATGGCTGAATCCAAACGGGCGAAGGGAGCATTGGAAAAGCTTAAGGTCGGCGACATGGTGACAGCGTCGTACAGCGAAAAGGATGGAAAGATGGTCGCCAGTTCAGTCAAGGCGGAAAAAAGCACCGCATCGAAGTCTGACAAATCGATGGACAAAAAAAGCGACAGCATGGACAAGAAGCCCGCCACAAAGTAAATCGCCTGAGCATGCGTGTTGGAGAGGGACAATCGGAGACCGGCTGTCCCTCTTCTGTTTTTCTGGATCGATAGCAGCCGCTGTACTCTCCGAAAGGCTAGTCATTGACGGTCGCCCCGAACCAATCGCCTGAATCGACTTCTTGAATAGTGAGGATCCGAAACTTGGCTGATCGGGAGGCGCCTGAGTCGGCCTGCCTGCCCATGGTTGATACCGATTCTCTACGCTTGCTTCTGTTACTAGCCGAATCGGTTTGACCCCTGCAATTGTCTGAGTAAAATGAGTTGCGAGTCTCATGTTACACACAACCCTGTACGCGCGCAGGAGCGAGTAAATTGCCGATCTACGAATATCTTTGTCTGGATTGTAAAAAGCCCTTTTCGTGTCTCGTGGGAGTGGTCGCCGACGCCGAAGAACCTCGTTGCCAGCGCTGCGGGGGAAGGAAGCTTCGTAAGCTCATTTCTCGAATAGCGCGGGTGCGCTCTAAGGAATCGTCACTGGAAGATCTCGCCGATCCGAGCAAACTGGGCGACATGGACGATCCCAAAGCAATGGCCCGGTGGGCCAAGGAGATGGGCAGGAGCATGGCCGACGAAACCGGCGAGGAACTGCCCGAGGATTTCGATGAGATGATGGAAAACGGTCCGGGCGGAGACGACGAAGATTAGCAGTTCGCGCCCCCCAGTTTCCAATGACGCGTAGCCCGTTTCGCGAGATGAATTAAAGAAAACTAAAGCTTGTTTTTCGCCGCGCTGATCTCACGAATAATCGCACCGTGTGGCTCCATGCACTCAGCGGCAGGAAAAACCTCAGCGCTGCTGTCCTGGTGTTCAAGTTCATTCGTCGAGAACATGAAAGACGAAAAGGAAACACCCAGCGAAAGGAGAACAGATCATGCCAGGCAACACTATCCGGCTTCACCGCGTGCTACGGACAACACCCGAGAAACTATATCGGGCGTTTCTCGATGGCGAAGCGATGAGCAAATGGCTTCCGCCGAATGGTTTTACCGCAAAGGTTCACCACATGGACGCCAAGGTCGGTGGCACCTACAAGATGTCGTTTACCAACTTCAGCACCGGGAAGAGCCACGCTTTCGGCGGAGAATACCTCGAATTGGTGCCGCACGAACGCATTCGTTACACCGACAGATTCGACGATCCCAACCTGCCCGGCGAAATGCACACCACAGTCACCGTGAAGAAAGTCTCGTGCGGAACCGAGTTGAACATCGTGCAGGAGGAAGTGCCCGCGATCATTCCTGCCGAGGCTTGCTACGTTGGCTGGCAGGAATCGCTCAACCTGCTCGCGAAACTTGTCGAGCCCGAAATTCCGGACTAATCGAAAGACTTAGCTCGCCAAACTTTACTTGCCCAGTTCCTCGCCGCGCCAATTTATACGGTTGACTGTCGGCAAGGCACTTGGGTACTGTCCAGGATCAGCCAGTCAAGTCCTGTAACGCTAGCCCACAGGAGGAGAGCGACATGATTTCGCAGATTCGTATTTACACGATCAACAAGGGCGAGATGGATAATTTTCTCAAGCACTTCAAAGACGACATCATTCCGTTGCACGAAAAAATCGGCGTGCCGATCGTCGGTACCTGGGTGAACCGCCCGCAAAACGAATTCATTTGGGTCAGGAACTACAAAGATAAGGCCGATGTCGAAGCCAAGACCAAAGAGTTCCAAGCCGCCGTCGCGGCCGCCGGGGTCAAACTTGGAACCAACGTGGCGAAGATGGAAGTGCGCGAGGCGGAATCCGCATTTGCGTAGAGTCGAACGGAGCGCACTCGGCACTCACGGTGAGCTCTGTCAAAACTGGAAAACAATTTAATTCAAATCGCCGGGGTCATCGATGCCGCCGAAGCCGAAATGCTGCGGCGATGCGGCGTTCGCTATCTCGGATTTCCGCTGAGGCTTTCGGTTCACCGCGAGGATCTCAGCGAGAACGAGGCCGCGGCGATCATCAAGAGCCTGGCGCCGCCCGTTTTCGGAGTGCTGATCACCTATCTCGATCGAGCCAGTGAGATCGCCGCCTTTTGTGATGCGCTCGGCGCGCGGATCGTGCAGCTCCATGGCGACATCGAATGCGATGAGCTGAAACGTCTAAGGATTCTCGATCCGGACCTGACCGTGATCAAGAGCCTGGTCATCGGAATGCGTGATGAGAAAGCTCTCGAAGCAATGTTGCGGCAGCTATCGCCGTTTGTCGATGCGTTCATAACCGACACATTCGATCAAAACAGCGGTGCCTCAGGTGCCACCGGTAAAACTCACGACTGGGGCGTGAGCCGACGCATGGTGGAACTTGCCGATCGACCGGTTATTCTCGCCGGCGGGCTCACGCCCGAGAACGTCAAGAGAGCGATCCTGGAGGTCCGGCCGGCCGGAGTGGACTCCCACACCGGCGTCGAAGATACCAGCGGCCGGAAGAGCCGTGAAAAAGTCGAAAAGTTCCTGTCGGAAGCGAATGAAGCTTTTGAAATCATCAAAGCAAAGTACTGAATCATCACCATTCGCTCTTGTCCGTGCTCGCGTTGTTTAAGCTCATACATCCAGCGCCGGTTTATAAGGATCAACAACCCGTATCTGACCGGAACTTCCTGCCCCAGAAATCAAGTAGCGCCGTGGATTAAAAGATTCTCTTATATTCACCGGACCCAAACAAAGGGCGGCCGGCCGCGTTTGAGGCAAGGATCGGTCTGGGCAGATGCTCGTCAGCTTCACTCGGGCGAAGCCCTGAACCGGAACTGCCTGAGTTAACCACCCGACGCCCACTCAAGCAATGTTGTCCAAGCCGTCAAATTTAATTCTTGAAGAATCGGTTGAAGTTATGAGACAATCCCACCCAGAAAAGCTCAAGAGAGTACAATTACGGCCAGCAAGATCTTCTTAAACCCACGCACTCCGCTACTTTGCAGGGATAGAACTTCCCTTATCCGCCAAGTTTACCCAAACCGTTCCGGTGGCGTCAGTATTGCGCGGCGGCGTTCCGCGTGCGGAACACCAGAAACCTCACAAAACTCTTGTTAGAAGTTGCCGAATCGACCTATTCCGGTCGCCTAAAAACAGTCCATCGAAGCATCCGCCCAATGCTGCGAAGATTCATATTCCCCATTTTCGCCGTCTTCCATCTGTTTGCGTGTAGCGCTGCCACAACCATTTCCATAGAAAACCTGGCTGACATTCCTCCGGGAGTCACCAGGCATTTTACCTTTCCAACTTCCGGCTCAAATGCGGAAGCCTACATTACCAGACCCATAGGACCCGGCCCTTTCCCGCTTATGATTTTCCTCCACGGCCACACGCTCGGAGGAGCCATCGGCGCCGTAAGCATGTTGCCGGAGGCGGAAGCCTTTGCCAGCGACCTTTGCTATGCCGGTCTGGCAGTTTCGCTGCCCGGGTATGGTGCGACAGAAGTGCCGGCGGGAGCAGATTCCAAGACCACATTAGACGTCATCTTAGATGCGGCTTCCCTGGTAAAGAAGCTTCCATGGATAGATTCGAAGCGATCCTATCTTTACGGCTTTTCTCGCGGGGCGTTTGTCACATCGCTGCTGGCCAGCAGGATTGAAGGAATTGCAGGCGTTATCTTGCAATCGGGACCGTATGACCTGAATCGCTTTTATGAAGAATCACCATGGTTTTTGCGTTCCTTATTGAATCCAACCGGCGAAGCGAACCCGAAGCTCATTAACATCTTGCCGGAGGTCCCGAGGTGGTACGCTCCAACCCTGGTCCTGCACGGTGAAAAGGATTCCTTGGTCTCTGTCCGACAGGCATATCTTCTGAGTGAATCCCTCGAGGCAGCAAAAAAACCCTATCGCTTGGTTCTCTATCCCGATAGCGGGCATCGCCTACCGGTCGACGATGTTAGAAAGAAAGCCACTGAATTTCTCGAAGAAAACTCTGGATCGGCCTGCCGGAATTCGAGCAATGTCGAGGCTCAGGTCAGGCGGTAGTGCTCTCACTTTATCACCGAGCTAAGGCGGAACCGAACGGCACACAGGCTATTCACAAACCGTGGATATCATATGTGTCGTTGACCACATAACCTCACCTCCGGAATCATTCTTACCAAACGACTGTCTCCTTGACGGCTGGCCGGTTCGGCGATATGCCTCCCGTCGAGAAATTCCCGATTCGCTTTAACGGAGGGACTTTGAAAACCACACTTCCGAAGTCGTTCCTTCAAAGTGTATTTGCAACTGCGTTAATGCTGGCTGGCGCAACTGCCACGTCGTCTTGGGCGCAAAACGTCAAAATCACGCCACTGGGTACGCATCCCGGCGAGCTGTGCGATCGCGATCGTGCGACGATTTTCGAGGACCCGACCGGCCTCCGGCTCCTCTACGATCCCGGCCAGTCCACATCCGGAGTCGAAGACCCTCGACTCGGCGAGATCCACGCCGTGCTGCTCTCGCACGCTCACAGCGATCACATCGGCGACCAGAAGATGAAAGCGCCCGGAGCCGGAGCGTGCGAGAAACCCGATCTGGTCTCGGCCGGTCCGCATTCGATCACTGCGGAAATCGCTGCAGCCAAGAAGGCAGCTCTGGTGATGGTGGTAGATTTGGCCGTATTCGTCGGAAAAAAAGTCGAAGGACTGACCGGCGGGCCGACACTGGTATGCCCGCTCGCCGAAGGCGCGACCACGGTGCCCGTCGCAGCGCCGTGCCGATCGAACACACACTTGGGCGGCACCCAAGTGCTCAAGGCAACCGGCGCGCCGCGTGGCGTAGAGATCACCGTCGTGTACGCTGCCCACGCCAACAGCCTGCCGCTTAGCCTGCTTGACGAAGCCGAACGGAAGAGTCTCGCTGCCAACGGCCTCGGCTTCGAGCCGGGTCCGCCGACCGGCTTCGTCGTCAAATTTACCAATGGACTGACGGCTTATCTGTCCGGCGACACTGGCATGCACACCGGATGAAAACGGTTGTGAATGAATTTCACAAAGCCAACCTCGCTGTGCTCAATCTCGGCCCGAACGCGATGACGCCCGCTTCAGCCGCGTATTCAGTCAACGAGCTCATCAACCCGCAGCCGTTATCGCAACACACGTAAACGAAGGCGCAACCTCCGGCGGCAAGCTCAAACCGAACTCACGCACCGCCGCGTTCACGAAATTGAGCAAATCCCCGGTGCACTTGGCCCTAAGCGGCAGGACGATGGAATTTGATGGCAGCGGCAAATGCGCGGCGGGGTGTAATTAGTCACACGAGCCACGAGCGGGAATTTAGCTAACCCAAAGACCGGCTGATTTGCTGTAGGGGCGACCGGCCGGTCGCCCTACGCACGCCGCGCTGCTGCTTGAAAGTGCCGTCAATGAGTCACGGATTGAGGGCGAGCAGCCGACGCTGTACGTCATCCATGCTCGCCGGCCAAACGCGGATTTCTTTGTAAAACTGCAGCGCTGCCGGGTGATAGGGAACCGTCACGTCGGCATCGACCGCCCGCTGTCGCGTCCAGTCCTTGAAGCCGGGATGGAGCGGCGCGAGCTTATCGACGTTATCCCAGATATTTTTGAGGATCGAATTAACGACGTTGTCCGGCGACGCCTTGTGCGTCGTCAAGTAAATATCATATGCGTTCACGCAGGTGTCTTCAGCAATGGCGGTAGCTTGTCCGCGCTTGAGCCAGTAGGGATAGTAACCGGGGACGGCAGCACGAAGCCGCTTCTCCCCTTGCGGCGAGCAATCTAAAGAAAGATGGCGCACGCCCACCGCAGCGTCGGCCTCCTTAACTTTGGCCGAATCGATGGCGTGCAACGCCACATCAGCGCGTCCCTGCACGAGTGCATCGACGCCCTCGTTAGCTCCAGGCACTGGAACGATCTGCACGTCTTCCCACTTCATGCCGGCGCCGGTGAGAAATCCGTAGAGGTTGTACCAATTGGCAAGCTGCGCTGGATATTCTCCGGTCAACCTTTTGCCGCGAATGTCGTGGATGGTTTTCATTGGCGTATCTTTGCGGACCAACAGAGCCGTCATCAGAATTGAACCGCGCATCACCAACCTGACATTGGGCGTGTGCTGAAATGGGTTGCGTCCGCCGATCTTCAACCGATTCGGTCCCTGATAGGACAACGCCATGTCCACGGCGTTGTTGATTCCGAAATCGACCTCACCGGTATCGAGCAGAGGCAGAAACGTGCTTGTGCCGGAATAGGGTTGAACGACGAGTTGCGGTCCGCCTTCACTTGCGATCTTCGCGAGCCCGCTAGCAAGCGCGTAGAAAACTGTGCCGGGCGGATTGGAGCCGATCGTGACCGAACGAGGCGCCGGCTGGGCGAAGCTCGTGACCGGAGCGACAAGAGCGAATGGCAGGAGCTTCACGATCAATCGCCAGCGCGAGTATTTTCTGGGGCACATGACGCCTCCGCCTTCCGGAGCAAAATGTAAGTCTGACTCATGGCGAGACGAGATGTACAAACAATGGCCGGAAACTGTCAACCCATACTGGACTGACTTCAATTTCGGTGAGTTGAAATCCCCCGTTATTGAAAATTAAATCCGTGATCCTGCTTGATTGTTAGCGATCGGCTTTGAGATAATTGTTTGACAAAGCGCCAACGCCGGCGTTCCGATTTAACCACCACTGTCCGCTTAGCCTCTATACTTACGAAAGATGTCTGTAATGATTTTTTCTGCTACAGGTTTTTGAGATGCGAAAAACAAGTAATACACGACTGCATTGGTCCTGTTTTTCATAGGTAATGGCTTCGGCACAAATTGAAACCCGGCAATCTTTTTTAATCTTTGAGCAAAAGCAGCGACAATTTCCTCATTCCCCTGCTTCACTACTTCGGGACCAAAGAAATTACCCTGCGGGCTTGCTACATATGCAACCTGCTTCCAAGACTCGTCTCCCCAAAATTTGTTCATTCGTTCGATGCCGTCTCGAGTAACTCTTTCCGGGTTCTTCCATATTGCGTTGCGATTCACATCCATAACCGGAAAGTTAAGAAACATATCAATGGCTTTGGATTGCCCGGCCTGATATATGGCCTCCCAGTCCAAATGCAATCCATACGGATCGAGTAGGCACAGCGCGCGTTTATACTTTTTATATTGAATTTGAGGCAAGATTTCCTTGGTCAGATATTGTGTCGCATCCCCGGTATATATACGCACGTCACTTCTGTTGCCGCAGATTATTTGGAGATAGGAGGTTTTCTCTTCATCGAGGTCAATGAAATAAAATCCATCAAAGGGTGGAGAAACTTTCAGCGCTCGTACCGGACTGCCTTCGATCTGAGTTGCTGTTTTTTTCGATAAGTGAACGCCGGCACCACTAAACCCATCAATATAATATTTTTGTAAGCGTCCGTTCTTTTTAAATGCTTTAGTATAGGCGGTACCGTATTTTTCTACTATTTGAAGCTTTAACTCAGACCAGTAGCCGATCTCGTCAAAGTCGAACGGAACGCCAGTCATGCACCGGCCCGCATTACATACTGGGATGCTGCCGAGCTAGGAATTTTCATTGGGAATTGGTTCCATTCCTTGCCTTCAAGCAGTCTGCCACCAGATTTTGGACTTCGGCCCCCCCATTGCTTGAAAAAAAAGGCTACATTGGCGGTGACGCACTGGTTGCGAATATCAATAACCCATTGGGGATCCATTGATCGGGCGCCTGGCCCGCTCTCGCCGCCAGTGATTACCCAATCAATACCCTTCAGATTGAGTTTGCCTACGGGACCAATGAGCGGTTCAATTGAAAGAAATCGAATGCGTGCATTTGTATTTTGAAGATGAATCAGGCGCGACACTACTTTAGAATTCTCAATTGATACGCCAAACCACATATGTGCCGGTGCTTTATCGTTTCGATATCTTTCATTGATAAATTTCTGCATTAAGGAACTGCGTTTCGTCAAAATTTGATATATATGCCAGTTTGCCCTTTCCATCGTCGTGAAAACATTCGCGATGTGTTCTTTCGGTACTTCTTTATGAAAGAGGTCGCTCATAGAGTTAACGAAAATCATGCGTGATCTTTTCCATTCGAGTGGCTGAAGCAGCCTTTCAGAACGCAAAGTTATGTCAAAGCCATTTTCGAACGGATGTCCCGGCACGCCACGAAACCGCTCGGAAAATCTGGACGCGTAACAGTTATCACAACCTGAACTGATTTTTGTGCAGCCGGTAACGGGATTCCAAGTTGCATCCGTCCATTCGATAGCGCTTTTGTCAGCCATATTAAGCTATCCTATTCTTTGTAGTTGAAAGATAAGAGCGGATTGAAATCACTACTGCGATTGCATAATTTCGGTATTGTAAAAATATTTGATCTGTTATTGGAGACTGCGTGTTCAGTTTAGCTTTCGAATTACGTTTGTCACAACGCCAACAATGTGAAAGTCATTGTCCGGCCTGATCTTGATTGGCATGTACTTTGTGTTGCGGGGTTCCAGAGTAACACGATTACGATCCGGTCTAAAAGTTTTCACGGTCGAATGACCATCAATCAAAGCGACGATGATTTGACCGTTCCGAGGTTCCAGTTTTCGGTCAACGGTTAACATGTCATTTTCGTAAATACCGGCATCTGTCATTGAGTCTCCTATAACACGCAACAGAAAAGTATCATTAGGATTTTTCACTAGAAGCGAGTTCAGATCCGCTGTCTTATCGAGATAATCGTCTGCATTTTGCGGTGTCCCCGCCGGAATACGCGAACTATACATAGGCAACCTGTAACCGCGCATTTCCATAAATTTCGAAACGGCATTAACAAGTGACAGGGGAACGCGCAATGGTTTCGTTGCCTCATTCCATGGCCCCTTACCGGCGGGACGGCCGGCGCCTTTTCTCTTTCCACCTCGTGGCATGCGCTTTACAAAGAAACCTCGATATTTGATTAGTGTACACTAATCAAACGCAACCGTATTGTCAATTGTTTGTAAGTGACTTTTAGGATTCCGATTAATGGTAGGAAGTGAGGTTCCGGCAAGTCACGTGGTCACTTGGTACAACTACACGTCCCGCATCATTGATTGAATCCTCGGAGGCAGAGGAATCATTGGAAGCAAAGTTTTTCGAAAAATTTTTCTCAGCGTCATCAATCGGAACGGATTGCACCTGGTCCCGAACCGCTCGGATTTGCAACTTTTGGAGAACGGATCGGACCGGAGCTGACTTTGTACCTGCGAGCCCGTTGGGCGGTAAATCTCCGTATGAATTTAGTCATGCGCACTTTGCGGCGCGTTTAAAAAAAGGGCCGCCTCCATGTTGGAAACAGCCCCTGCTATGAAAACTTCGCGTCAGGTTAACTCGGTTGACTAATCACGACACCGAGCAGATCGCCCGTCACGGGATCGATGATGCCGGTTGCCACTAACGCATGATCCTTGAAACTTTTTCACTGCCGCCCTCGTTTGATCGTCAATCACGCACTCGACAGGTTCTCGTATTCTTCTTCTTTCTGGCGATGATTATTTTCCGACCCGCTCGCCGATTTTTGCTCTCGTGCGCGGTGGCCATACAGTATAATTTTATCTACAGCAAACTCGTGAACCGCATGGTCGCACGCCAGCGAGGAGGCAAGATGCTCGGAAACGTGATACGGCAGGCCAGAAAAACGTTTGTGGCCATGCCTTCTGGCGCGAAGACCGGGGTGGTGGCCGCCACGACACTCCTTGCCTTGGCGACGGCATCTCTGGTCTATGCCACTGGCGGCGTGCAATTCGCCTACTTACATCTCATGTATATCCCCGTCGTGCTGAGCGGTCTTGCTTTTGGTGTACGCGGAGGCGTGCTCGCCGGCATCGCCGGCGGGCTCCTTCTGGGCCCGTTCATGCCGCTCAATACATCCACGGGCGCGATGCAGCAGCCAGTTAACTGGATTTATCGTCTCACCTCCTTCGCTCTCATCGGCACGCTGGTCGGCGCGGGGGCGCAACTTCTGCGCCGGCAACTGCGCGAGCTGGAATGGCTTCATGAACATCATCCGGATACGGGCCTGCTCAACTTGGCCGGACTGCTCAAGGAACTGGATGAGATGATTTGCAAACGTGACCGACAGGCGAGAGTTAGTTCTCTCCATCACGCAGCTGAATAACTTTCTCGAAATCCAGAACACTTTCGGTGCCGCATTCGGCATGCGCGTGCTCGCCCAGGTCATCGATCGTGCGCAGCGCCTCATGCCGTCCGGTTCGCTGCTCGCTTTGGTCCAACCGGATCGGCTCGTCAGTGTGATTCCGGGCGAGGAAGCATCGCAGACCATGCGCGAGCGCATGGAGACAGCGGTCAAGGAGTCCTACCTCGTCGACGGCGTGCCGATCCATGTCGCGGCAGGCATCGGCGTAGCGCATTTTCCTGCCCATGCCGCAACGGCAGAGGAACTCTTGCAGAAGGCGAGCATCGCCATGCACTGGGCGAATTCGAGCAAGTCCGCCATATCGCTCTACGACACTGCCAACGACCGCACCAGCCGCGAAAACCTGATCCTTCTCGGC
>Ga0075425_100004023_pt1 | contig 15095 bp, 14 predicted proteins | sample SoiMethybrSBSTD4_FD_75300 | JGI IMG/M metagenome (GOLD analysis project Ga0075425, IMG submission 75300) | Bulk soil microbial communities from a Populus tree surrounding site in Tennessee, USA - Soil MetaG P. TD hybrid SBSTD4 | ecosystem: Environmental > Terrestrial > Soil > Tree plantation...
CGACCATCCCGCCGAACGACTGCCCGTACACGTGCGCCCGGTCCCACCCGATCTCGTCGAGCACGCCGATCGCGTCCTCGACGAACGTCGCCATCGTGCACGGACCCGGCGGCTCGTCGCTGTCCCCGTTGCCCCGCTGGTCGAAGATCGCGACCGAGAGCTCGCTCGCGAGCGCCGGCAGGCTCCGCCGCCATCCCTCGATCCGGTCGGCGACGCCTTCGAGGATGAGCAGCGGCGGCGCGCCGGGAGCGCCGGCGAGCTCGTAACGGATCCGGCAACCGTCGGGGCGGCGCAGGAACGGCACGGGTTAGCTGATGAGGGCCTTCGTCGCGCGCCGGAGACGGGCCGCCATCGCCTCGAGCGTCCGCAGGGCGATCGACGGATGCTCCGTGAGCAGCCCCCGATACACCCACTCGGTCAGCGCGTACAGCTCCATGTCGGTCGTCGCGGTCACCGTGGCCGTCCGAGGACCGCCGTCCAGGAGCGCCATCTCCCCGAAGAAGTCGCCGGGCCCGAGGTGGTTCAGCTTCTTCCCGCCGATCGTGACGTCCGCCTCGCCCTCGTCGATCACGAACAGGCCGGCACCCGGCTCACCCTCGGTGGCCACCACGTCCCCGGCGGCATGCCGGATCGGGCGGACCGCCTTCGCGATCGTCTGGAGGTCCTTCTTCGAACACCCGGCGAAGATCGGCACGCGCGACAGCCGCTCGATGACGTCCTTGCTGGCCACGGCCCCTCCTCTCGCCTTCGGGGGATGCTACCCCGACGGGCCCGCCCGGCGCCCCCGGCGCTCAACCGATCCGCCAGCGATCCCAATACGCGGCCATGTCCAGGCCGGGGAGGTCCGTCGCGGCGGCCTCGTCGACCGCCGCCGTGAAGTCGCCGGTCCGCGAGACCCCGAAACGATGGCTCGCCTCGTACGAGGCGAGGATCGACTCGAACCGATCGAGCCCGAAGCGGCGCGCGAGGTCGGCCAGCAGGCATCCCCCACCCTCGTAGATCGTGCCGTACTCGTCCTGGTGGTCGGACCAGTACGCCATGTCGTTCGTGATCCGAGCGGTCGGGCTCGGCCAGTCGTACGCGTCGCACCCGATCCACGGCTTCAGCGGCAGGAACATCGACCATGTCGCGAACGACTCGTCGAGCCACGGCTCCGAGTACTCGTCGTCGCCGACGATCCCGAACCACCATTGGTGAGCGAGCTCGTGCGTCACGACGCGGTCCTGCGGGTTCGCGAACACGATCTGCGGATACTCCATCCCGCCGTAGTGGGGGAACGACGTGAGGACGACGTCCATCTCGGGGTACGGGTAATCACCGAACGCGGCCGAGTACGTGGCCATCGACGTTCGCGCGAGCTCCAGGAGGTGCCGGGCCTTCGCCGGCGTCACGTACCCGCTTCGGTACCACACGCGCACGACCGCGTTGCCCTCGGTCGCCTGGACGTTCCGCAGGGCGCCGGCCGCCCACTCGAAGTCCCGGACCTCGTCGGCGACGTACGTGCGGATCGTCCGATCGCCCGCGGCGGTCACCGCGACCTGTCGGCCGGTGGTCGGCGTCGCCAGCCCGTCCGGGACGTCGAGCGTGACGCGGTACCGCCCCACGACCGAGTAGAAGCTCTCGCCGAAGTCGACGAACGGATCGAGGTGCCACCCCTGGTCGTCGTGGACGGCGAGCGTCGGCAGCGCCGTCCCGAGGAGCGACATGCCGCCCGCGTAACCGAACCGGTCGTTCCGCGCCGCGACGTGGATCCGCAGGTCGAACCGCACGTTCGTTCGATCGCCCGGAGCCAGCGGGGCGTCGAGATCCACCGAAATCGCCGTGCAGTCGGTCGTCGGAGCCCCCCACGCCCCGGACGACGGGTGGGTGATCGTGATCGCCAACGGGTCGCAACCGTCCAGGCCGTTCGACCAGAGCCGGAACCACACCCGGCCGAGCGGTGCAGCATCGACGTTGGCGAACGAGACGGACTCCCATCCCGACCACGTGCGACCCGACGCGTCGCTCCTCAGATGGACGGTGTACGCCGGATCGGCCGGGTTCCGGACGACATCAGCGTGGATCACCGCGTGCTCTTCGGATGTTGCCGTTGGCGCCGACGCGGAAGCGCCGAACGTGCACGCGGTGAGCAGCGTCGCGATCGCCGTCAGACGGGGGAAGGCGGCCATGTCCGAAGTCTAGGCCGGACGCACGAAGGTCCCGCTTCCGCGGGACCTTCTGAGCCGCTTCGTCGCGGGGGTAGGATTTGAACCTACGACCTCTGGGTTATGAGCCCAGCGAGCTACCAGACTGCTCCACCCCGCAATCGGAGGCTAGCAGACTCGCGCGCGCATGCGATCGACTCGCTTGTGGCGCCGACGTCACTGGCTCGGAGTCGGCGAGGCCGTTCCGTACCGCGGGCGGCCCGTGGGCCAATAGACCTGGATCGTCACTCCTTTCGGAGTGGATCGGGTGTCGATCAGGTCGAGCGCCATGTCGGGCCCGGTGTCGGGGAACAGCCGCGTGCCCTGCCCGAGCACCACGGGGCAGACGATGAGGTTCATCTCATCCACCAGCTGCTGAGCCAAAAGCCAGCGGACCAAGGCCCCGCTGCCGTGCACCTGCAGCTCACCCTCCCGCCCCGCCTTCAGCTCGCCGATCGCAGACGCTACGTCACCGGAGAGGACGGTCGTGCTCGCCCATCCCGGTTCGGCGAGCGTGCTCGAAACGACGTATTTGGGCTTCGTGTTCAGCGCCGTCCAGATCGGGCTGTCGCCCGGATCCTGCCACACGCCCCAGGAGGCGGCGAAGATCTCGTAGGTTCGCCGGCCGAACAGGAACGCGCCGGCGCGCCCATAGACCTGGTTCAGGAACGCGGCGCCCTCCTCGTCCCAGAACGGCGCGACCCATCCGCCGCGCTCGAACCCGCCGCTGCGATCCTCGTCCGGCCCACCGAGCCCCTGCATCACACCGTCGACCGTGACGATCGTCGTGGTCGTGAGCTTCATGAACGTGTCCCCTCCCTGGTTCGGCCCTTACTCCTGACCGAAGGTCCCCACCACAAGGGCGCCGGCCGGTTCGTACGTCGCGATCACGACGCCGGTCGTGGAGACGGTCGTGTCGATGAGACGCAGTCCCGCGGGCACCGTGCCCTCCGCGAACAGTCGCCTGCCGGAACCGACCAGCACCGGGAACGTCCAGACCCGGAACTCGTCGATCAGCCCCGCCGGCACGAGCGTCTGGATCAGGTTCCCGCTGCCGTGGACCTGCAGCTCGGGACCGTCGCCGCGCTTGAGCTCGGCGACGGTCTCGGCAGCGTCGCCCTCGAGAAGCACGGCGGGCCCCCATCCGAGCGTCGGCCGGCTCCGTGACGCGACGAACTTCGTGGCGTCGTTCAACGGCTTCCCACCCGCTTCCTCCGGTGCGGTCGGCCAGTACGCCGCGAAGATGTCGTACGTCCGGCGGCCGAGGAGCAGGTCGAAGGGACGGCTCATCACGTCGCCCATATAGGCGCCCATCGTGTCGTCCCAATAGTTGACGGACCATCCACCCCACGCGAACCCGTCGCTCTCGTCCTCCTCCGGCCCGCCCGGAGCCTGCATGACCCCGTCGAGGCTCACGAACGTCGTCACCATCAGCTTCCGCATGTCGACCGCCTTCCGTTCCGTCGGCACTCCACGGCTCCTTCGAACATAGGACGTCCGGGCACGTCGGGACTCATCGCTGGTCGTCGCGGCGTACCATCCCGCCATGCGCGACGTGCGTTCGCTCTTGAACGGCAGGCCGGCCGACGACGCACCCGGCGGCACCCGGCGGATCCCCAACCCGAGCCGGCTCGAGGAGACCGTTAGCGAAGCGCACGTGGGGAACGCCGACACGCTCGTCGAGGCGGCGCGCTTGGCGAAGGCGGGCCAGCCGGCCTGGGCGTCCGTCCCGGCCCCGGTCCGCGGCCGGGCGATCCAGCAACTCGGGCGTCTCGTCGAAGACAACGCGGAGGCGCTCGCCCGGCTCATCACCCTCGAGATCGGCAAGCCGATCAGGGAGTCCCGGGGCGAGGTGCAGGAGGTGGTCGATACCTGCACCTTCTTCCTTGGCGAAGGCCGGCGCCTCTACGGCATGACGGTGCCCTCCGAGATGCCCGACAAGCAGCTCTTCACCTTCCGCGTCCCGGTCGGCACCGCGGCGATCGTCACCGCCGGGAACTTCCCCGTCGCCGTCCCGTCCTGGTACCTCGTGCCCGCGCTGCTCTGTGGGAACACCGTCGTCTGGAAGCCGGCCGAATACACCCCCGCGATCGCGGAGGCCTTCGCGCAGCTGTTCCTCCATGCGGGGTTCCCAGACGGAGCGGTGCAGATGGTCCTCACCGACGGGCCGGAGACCTTCGCCGGTCTCGAACGCGCGCTCGACGAGGGGCTGGTCGACAAGGTCGGCTTCACCGGATCCTCCGCGGTCGGCGCGCGGCTGGGCGAGCTCTGCGGCCGGCATCTCCAGACCCCATGCCTCGAGCTCGGCGGGAAGAACCCGCTCGTGGTGATGCCGGATGCCGATCTCGACCTCGCCGTCGAAGGCGCCCTCTTCAGCGGGTTCGGGACCGCGGGACAACGGTGCACCTCGCTCGGGACCGCGATCGTGCATCGGGACGTCCACGACGACTTCCTTGAGCGATTCGACAAGGCCACCGCGGAAGCCGCCGTCGGCGATCCCACCGCCGACGTGCTGTACGGGCCGATGATCGACGGCCGCTTCGCAGAACGTTTCGAGGGATGGCTCGGGCTGATCCGCGACCATCACACGGTTCGCGGATCGACGGCGATCGGGCGGATCACGGCGGACGCGCCGCGCGAAGGGTTCGTCGGGGACCCGGGTGCCGGCCTCTACTACCACCCATCGATCGTCGACGGCGTCACGATCGACGACGAGCTCTACCGGACGGAGACGTTCGGGCCGATCGTCGGCGTCGCGTCGTTCGATACGTTCGACGAGGCGATCGAGCTGGCGAACGGCCACGGGTACGGGCTCTCCTCGGCGATCTACACGACCGACCCGCTGCACGCCTTCCGGTTCCGCGAGCGCGTCTCCGCGGGGATGGTGAGCGTGAACAACTCGACCTCGGGCGCCGAAGCACACCTGCCGTTCGGCGGCAACGCGAAGAGCGGCAACGGATCGCGCCAGTCGGGCGTATGGGTGCTCGACCAGTTCACGCGCTGGCAGGCGATGAACTGGGACTACTCGGGTCGCCTGCAGAAGGCACAGATGGACGTGGCCGACGTGTCCGCCGACCTGAGTTTCCGCCTGGAGGGCTAGGGCGTCGGGGAGGCCGTCACGCTCGCGGAGGGCGTCGGAGACGCGGACGGCGAGCCTCCCTGCGAGGCCGACTGCCCCGCGAGCTTCGCCGCCTGGTCGACAGCCGCCTGGGCCGCGTCGATCTCCGACTGATAGAGGGCGAGGTTCCCCTTGGTCAGCGCGGCCTGGGCGTTCTCGAAGTGCGTCTGCGCCTGCGCGAGGAGCCTTTGGATCTGCTGCTGCGTCGTCCCACCGCCGCCGCCGCTCGGCCCGGACGGCACCGTTCCGCTCACCGCGTCGCGGATCGCGTCCTGGAGGTTGTCGGCGATCGTCACACCGCCTCCGCTCCCGTTCACGATGATCACGTCGTGGAGCTGCGGGATCGGCGTCTGCTGCGCCTGCACGTACACGGGCTGGACGTAGAGGAAGGAGTTGTCGATCGGGATCACCAGGAAGTCGCCGAACAGGACGTTCGAGCCGGCTTGGCTGAGCAGCGTCCGCTCGCTCGAGAACCGCGCGTCCTGGTTGATCCGCGCGAAGACCTGGGTCGGACCCTCGACCGTCTGACCCTCCGGGAACCGGAACACGGTGAGCCTGCCGTAGTCGGGCGCGTCCGAGGACGCCGCCATCCAACCGACCATGTTCTGCCGGTCCGCGGGGACGAAGGGGATCACGAGCTCGAACTCTTCCTGGTCCTGGTCCGGCAATCGGATCAGCTGGTAGTAGGGCCTGAGCGACACGCCGGTCTGGGATCCGGACACCGTCGGGTCGGGCGGGATCGCCCAGAAGTCACGCTTCTGATAGAAGAGCGTCGGGTCGGTCACGTGGTAGTTGGCGTATTGGAAGGCCTGGACCTGGAACAGGTTCTCCGGGTACCGGAAATGCGCCTGGAGCGCGGCCGGGGCGGTGCTGATGTCGGTGAACAGCCCCGGGAACGCCTTCGCCCAGACCTGCACGATCGGATCCGCGTTCGGACCCGAGAGGGTCGCGTAGTACGTGATCGATCCGTCGTACGCGTCGACGACCGCCTTCACCGAGTTCCGCAGGTAGTTGACCGTCCCTTGGAACGGAACCGCCGACGAATCCTGGCCGGGCGCCGCGTCCTGGAGGTCCACCGCCTGCGAGTACGGATACTCGTTCGTGTACGTGTACGCGTCCCAGATCCAGACCGGGCGACCGCCGACGATCGCGAGGTACGGATCGTTGTCGAACTTCAAGAAGGGAACGGCCTTCGGCACGCGCGTCTGGATGTCGCGGTAGATCAGGATCTTGCTGGCGGAGTCGATGCTGCCCGAGACGAGCAGGTTGTAGTCCCGGTACTTCCACGCGAACATCGCACGAGAGATGAAGTTCGACAGGGGGATCCCTCCGCTCCCCGTGTAGGGCGCGGCCGTCGCGTTGTCCTGGAAATCCAGCTCGTTCACGTTCGTGTTCGTGACGACGAACGGCTCCTGGTTGCTCTCCCCGTAGTAGATCCGCGGCTGCGTTATCGTCAGCGCCTCGGGGTCCGACGTCGCCGGAGGGAGGTCCTGCAGCACGTAGTCGGGCTGTCCCTGGGTCGTCGCAGCGTTCACCTGCGCGGCGACCGCCGCGTACCCATGCGTGTACGCGAGGTGCACGTTCTGCCAGGTCTGCGAGGCGGACGGAAGCCCCCGCTGGGCGATCTCACGCGCGGAGATCATCAGCACCCGTTCCTCGTTGTTCACCTGGTAACGATCGACGTCGACGTCGTTGAAGTCGTAGTACTGCTTGAACCGCTGCACGGACTGCAGGTTCTCCTTCAGCACGATGGGCCGCCAGACGCGGATGTTGGACACCGTGCCCGCGTTGTCCTGGATCTGTTTCGCATCCAATGGGGTCGGACTGACCTGGCGTTGCTGCGCCTGGATCGAGCCCAACCCGAAGGCCGTCGTCGTCGCCGCGATGTTGGAGCCGATGTACGGTGCTTCGTCCTGCTGTTCGTTCGGCTTCACACGGAACTGTTGGACGAACGCCGGATAGATCGCGCCGAGGAGCACCGAGGCCAGCGCGAGCAAGGCGACGGCGATGATGGGGAGGCTCCAGTTCCGGAGACGGATGTTCGCGAAGAACAGGATCGCGCAGATCACCGCGACGATCGTCAGGAAGTTCAGCGCCGGGAGCTGCGCCTTCACGTCGGTGTACGAGGCTCCCTCCACGACGCCGCGCGGCGACGTGAGGAGGTCGAACCTGCCCAGCCAGTATCCCCACGCCTTCACGAGCATGATGAGCCCGAGCAGCACCGACAGATGCGCACGAGCGGCCGGTGTGACCTTGTCGGCGAACATCGGCGCCTGCGGGCGGATCCCACCCCAGAGCACGTGCGCGATCGCGACGAGGATCGTGACCCCGACGAGCGTGGAGAACAGCCACCCCTGGAGGAACCGCAACCACGGCAGGGAGAAGATGTAGAAGGCGGGATCGCGACCGAAGATCGGCTCCGTCGTCCCGAACGACGCCGCCGAGGAGTTCCTCCACAGCAGGAACGCGCTCCACTGCCCGGTCACCCCGAGGGCGACGAGGAACGCCAGGATCGCCGACCCGAGCGGGACCGCCCAACGCAGCAGCGGATCGGTGACGTCGCGGATCCGGTCGAGGACCTCCTGGTCGGGCGAGAGCACGCGCGTGGCCGGACGGATCCGCCGAGCGATCAGCAGGTTCACGTAGAGGATCGCGAAGAACAGCAGACCGAAGACGAGCGCGAGCACGAACTTGGTCCGAAGGACCGTCCAGAACACGCCCGACTGGTGGATCTCGCGGTACCACAGCAGGTCGATCACGAACCCGGACAGGGCCGTGAACAGCACGATCGTCAGCACGACGATGCCGATCACGATCAGCGGCCAACGGCGCGTTCGGGCGGGCAGTCGGATCGTCGACATCGGCTGCAGCCTACTTCACGTGCTCGTTCGGGCCGGTTCGAGCGCCCGGAGGGCATCCGCGAACCGGGCCACGTAGAGGACCCGCATGTCCCCGGTGTCGACGCCCGCGAGATCCGGCCTGTTCTTCTCCGGCGCGAGGAAGATCTGTGCCCCCGCCTTCTCCGCCGCGACCACCTTGTCGCTGATGCCGCCGATCGGTCCCACCCTGCCCCGGAGGTCGATCGTGCCGGTCCCGGCGACGGTCCGCCCGGCGAGCAGGTCTCCCGGCGTCATGAGCTCGTAGAGACCGAGCGCCCACATCAGTCCCGCCGAAGGGCCCCCGATGTCCCCGCTCGAGATCGTGATCGGGAAAGGGAACGCGTCGACCGACGTGAAGCCGACGAGGAGCTCGTGCTCCTTCGGGCCGCACGCCTGCCGCGTGAACGTCGCGTGCTCAACCTTCCCGTCCACGTCGAGGGTGAACGACAGTGGCTTCCCGGCCGGGGCGTCGCCGAGGATCCGCTGGACGTCATTGGTGTCGCTCACCGTCTCGCCGTCGATCGCGGTGATGACGTCGCCCGGGAACAGGCGGCCGTCTGCCGAGCAGTTCGGGATCGTCGCCTCGACGAGCGCGCCCTGGCCGTGGTCCTTCGGGTAATCGGTGAGGCGTTTCAGCACGACCGATGACGCATCGATCTTGCTCTCGTCCATCTGGGAGAGCGAGCGCTGGTTCTCGAGGGCGACGTCCCCCGTCGGGTACAGGTCGCTCTGCTTCACCAAGGTCCAGTCGGGTTCGATCCAGACGGCGAGCGCCTGCAGCGGGGTCACCTGGTAGTAGCGGACGGTCGTCATCTCGAGCGCGCTCGGCGACGCGGGGTCGTATCGGGGCCGCCCGGTGAACATGATGTTCGGGAACACGTTGCGCGCCGGACCGGGCCCGACGGCGTAGTAGGGCAACCGGATCCACGCCGCCGCCACGAACAGTCCGACCACGGCGATGAGGGCGGCGATACCGGAGGGATGACGCGGGCGGCGCATGCGGGCAGTCATCCTACGGATGCCTTCGCTCGCCGGATCGTCGCGGTTCCTCGCCTGCGATGCCCTTCAGGGGTACGCTCGCGCTCCGATGCCCTACCTGCTCGTGCTCCTGGTGGCGGCGGCCGTGGGCGCGGCCGCGTTCCGCGCCGCGCTCCGAGGGACGGCCGCGCCCACGGCCGCCGCCCGCCGTCCGCCGGTCGGGGTGCCCGTTCCCGCGACGGGCCAGTCCTACGTCCCCGTGACGGACGTGCACGCGACGTGGGAGTCCCGGCTCACCGGCGCACTCGGCCTGGTGATCGCGATCGTGGTCGGCGCGACCGCGCTCGCGCTCGGCACGTACCTCGGCATCGCCTTCGTCGTGAAGCTGCTGAACCACGTGGCGAGTTCCGGGACGCCCTGATCAGATCTCCGGCGTGATGTCGCGGAGCTCCCTCACGAGGTGACGAGAGATCAGGTCGTCGCTCCGGAGGCGACCCTCGAGGTTGTGCGAGCCGGCCCATCCCCCGATCGCGGATCTCGTCGCGTCGTCGTAGGTCCCGTCGGTCGCGCCCGCGTAACGACCGAGCGCCGAGAGCCGGCGCTGGATCTCCTCGACGAGCTCGGGTGTCGCCTCGAGGCCCGGGTCGTCGCGGACGAGCATCGTGTCGTCCCACACCGTGAAGAGCCGCGCGAGCTCGGCCGGCGCGTCGGGGTGATCGTCGACCCGCAGGTCGATGTACCGGTCGTTCCGCCCCTCGTAGCCCCCGCCATCGCGGACGACGACGAGTGCCGCCGATTGCCTCCCCCGGCGGTCCCCACCCGCTGCGTCCCCGGCCAGCACCGCCTCGAGGAGGCGGTCCGAGACATCGCCGGCACCGCCGACGAACGCGTCGGCCATCGCGGCGACCACCTCCTCGCCGGCAAGGATGTTCCCTTGCGCGGCGAAATGGTCCCCGCTGAGGCCGCCTGCCCAGTGCTCGCACTCCGAGCCGGTGAACGTCGCCGCGCCGCCGTTCGCGTCGACGAAGCCCGCCTGTCGTTGGTCACGTCCGTCGTCCCCCTCGAGCACGGCGTCGAGGGCCGCCGCGGCCGGCATCCCGCTCGCCATCAGCCGCAGGCCGTCGGGGCCGAGATCGGTGTTCGCCCACGCCTGCGTCGCGACCGCGCCGACTCCGGCCTTCGCCCACGGGACGACGGCTCCGACGCACGGGAACTTCGAGGCGACGGCGATCCCCAGGTCCCCGTTCGCCGGATCGAACCCGACGATCGAGAAGGTCATCCGGGGTTCCTCAGCGGCTCACCGGCCGAACGAGCTGGAACGCCGAGCGGTACTCCTCGAGATGCTCGAGCATGTGCCCCGCGCCGAGCGCGACGGTCTCGAGCGGCCGCTCCGCGACGTGGACGGACACCTCGCACTCCTCCGACAGCAGTTGATCGATCCCCTTCAGGAGGCTCCCGCCACCCGTCAGGAACATCCCGGTCTCCACGACGTCGTGCGTGAGCTCGGGAGGAGCATCGGCGAGCGTCCACCGCGCTCCCTCGACGATCCGCCGCACCGGAGCCGCCATCGCCTGGCGGATCTCGTCCTCATCGACCTTCACTTCCACGGTGTTCCCGGTGGCGAGCTCCCGGCCGATCACGAGGGCCGCGCGGCCCGTCGCGGCGGGGAAGGCGGATCCGATCGCGAGCTTGATCTCCTCGGCCGCCTTCTCGCCGATCGCCACGCCGTACGCCGCGCGGAGGTGCTCCTGGATCGCCGCGTCCAGGTCGAAGCCCCCGACGGGGACGCCGTGTCCGGAGACGACGCCGCCCATCGAGACGACGGCCATCTCCGAGCGGGCCCCGCCGATGTCGACGACCAGGTGGCCCACCGGCTCATGGATCGGGAGCCCGGCGCCGATCGCCGCGGCGAGGGCCTCCTCGACGAGGGTGACCTGGCGGCCGCCGCTCGACGAGATCGCCTCCTCGAGCGCGCGCTTCTCGACCCCCGAGCTCTCCGACGGGATGCAGACGAGGACCCGCGGCTTCGGGAAGCGACCGGGCGCGACACGACGCATCACCGACCGGAGGTAGCGCTGCGTCATCTCGAACTCCGTGACGGTCCCGGCTCTGAGGGGACGGATCGCGACGACGCTCCCGGAGTCCCCGCCGATCAACTCCCACGCCTCGTCGCCGGTCGCGACGACGGCACCGGTCGCGGTGTGGAGGGCGACGATCGTCGGCTGGTCGAACACGATCCCGTCGCCCTGCCGGTAGACGATCGTGTTCGCTGTCCCGAGGTCGATCGCGAGGTCGCGACCCATCAGGCCCCCATCACCCAATCGCCCTCACCCGAGGCGAGTAGCTCCTTCTTCCAGATCGGGACGTCGTGCTTGAGCTGCTCGATCCCCTCGCGGCACGCGTCGAACGCCTCGGCGCGGTGTCCGGCCGACACGGCGATCACGACGCTCGCCTCGCCGACGTCGAGATCCCCCGTGCGATGGAGCAGGGCGACCTTCCGGATCGGCCACCGCTCCCGCAGACGCTCAGCGATCTCCGTGAGGCGCCCGACCGCGAGCTCGTCCCACGACTCGTAGCGGAGACCCGTCACGGTCGTCCCGTCGCCGGCCGCGTCTCGGACGGTTCCGATGAAGACGCACGTGCCTCCCGCGGCAGGGTCCGCGATGAACGCAAGGGCCTCGTCGACCGAGAGCGGCTCGGCGGCGACACGCACGAGCGTGGAGGCGTCCAGCGACGGGCGAGACACGGCGCCCATCGTAGCGCCGGGTCGTCGTACGCTGGCTGGGATGAGCGATCCCACCGGTTCCGGCTTCCCGTTCGGGATGGATCCCGACGCGTTCCGCGACGCGCCGCTGTTCCGCGAGCTCCAGCGCGTGATGGCGTCGTCGTCCGGTCCCATCAACTGGGAGCTCGCGCGACAGGTCGGGATCGCGACCGCGCTCGAGGCCGGGCCTGACCCGGACCCCGCGGAAGAGGATCGGCGGGTACTCGGCGAGGCGGTCCGCGTCGCCGAGCTCCACGTGTCGTCGTTCACCGGGATGGACGCGCCCGCGGACGTCGGCGTCGCCCGTGCCGTCCGCCGCGCCGAGTGGGTCACGGCGAACGCCGAGGGTCTGCGCGGATTGCTCGAGCCCGCCGCGAGGCGGATGGGAGATGCGCTCGATCGCGCGATGCGCGACCAGGTGCCGGGCGACGCCGGACCCATGAGCGGCCTGCTGACGCAGCTCGGGCCGCTGCTCCAGGGGACGCAGGTCGGCCAGGTGTTCGGGTTCCTGGCGACGCGGGTGCTCGGCCAGTACGACATCGCCGTTCCCCGCGAGGGCGGGGCGGGGACGCTCCTGTTCGTCGTGGCGAACCTGGCGGCGTTCGAGCGGGATTGGTCGCTCGACCCCGTCGAGTTCCGGACGTTCGTGGCGCTCCACGAGGTCACGCACCGCATGGAGTTCGCCCGGCCGTGGATGCCCGCGCGGTTCCGAGAGCTCGTGGACGATTTCCTCTCGACGCTCACGATCGACGTCGCCGCGATCCAGGAGCGATTCGCGTCGCTCGACCCGGCCGATCCGGAGGCGATGCAGCGGGCGTTCGGGATCGAGGACGACGCCGTGTTCGGCGCCGTCCTCGATCCCGAACAGCGCATCAAGCTCGGACGGATCCAGGCGTTCATGGCAGCAGCCGAGGGCTACGCCGATCACGTGATGCACTCGCTGGGAGCGACGCTCCTCTCGTCCCACGCGATGATCGAGGAAGCGATGCAGCGTCACCGTGAGGACGAGGCGACCGACCCCGTCTTCGAGCGGCTCCTGGGCGTCGACCTGAAGCGGGAGCAGTACGCGGCGGGCCGGAGGTTCTGCGACAGCGTCGTCGAACAGACCGACGAGGCGACGCTCGCGCGCATGTGGGACTCGGCCGAGGCGATGCCGTCGCTGCCGGAGATCGAAGAGCCGTTGCTCTGGCTCTCGCGGACCGTCTAGCACGGTATCCTGCGCCCCGATGGATCCCAAGGGTGAGCTCGTCGCGGCCGCGATCGTCGACGAGCGGGTCTGGGACGTCTACGGAGACTCCTCGGCGGACGGGATCTTCCTGACCGGACAGCCGGGACCGGCGTTGCCGTTCGTGATGTTCCGCGCGTGGAAGGTCGGCGTGGGGATCGTCGAGGAGGAGGTCCGTCTGTTCGGGCCCTCCGGCCGCATGGTCTGGCGGTGGGGCCCCGAGTACCGCCGGATGCAGGGGATGTTCGACCTCACGACGGAGGTCGACACCGTCCACGACGCCGTGTTCGACGAGACCGGGACCTACGTGGCCTCGTTCATCATCGACGAGCAGATCGTCGGCGAGATCGAGCTCCCGGTCTACGTGCAGGCGGCGCCGACGAAGCTCCCGAAGGAGACCGAGGACGGGCTGAAGAAGTCCGACGTGATCTGGGTCGGGGTCGAGCGCGATGGCCGGCGGACGACGATCCCCGCGTGGTTCGTCTACCGGAACGGCAAGATCTACGTGCTGTCCCAGCGCGAGCCGGGCCCGCAGGAGCAGACCGTGCCCGGGATCGGGCAGGCGAAGGAGTTCGTGGTGGTGACGCGGCGGAAGGGTCGCGACACGTCGCTCGAGGAGTTCACGGCGGCGCCGCGGCTGCTCGAGGGTGCCGAGTGGGAGGACGCGGCGAAGGCTCTGGCCGACAAGCGCAAGTCGCGCGCCGGGGCACCCGATCAGAGCGTGCAGCGGTGGCGCGGCTCGTGCGACATCCTCGAGCTGACACCGAACGTGCCCGCCGTCGCCGCCTGACTAGCGATTCATCGGGCGGCCGATCGCCTCGGCGATCGCCGCCAGCTGGGTCCCGAGCTCTTCGATCTCCTCCGGCACGAGCGCCTGCGCACCGTCGACCATCGCCTGCTCCGGGTTCGGATGGACGTCGATCATCACGGCATCGGCGCCGGCTGCGGCCGCCGCGCGCGCCATCGCCGCGACGAGGTGCCGCTTCCCGACCGCGTGGGACGGGTCGACCATCACCGGCAGGTGGGATTCGTGCTGTGCGACGGCCATCCCCGCGAGGTCGAGCGTGTTCCGCGTCGACGGCTCGAACGTCCGGATCCCGCGCTCACACAGGATGATCTCGGAGTTCCCGCGCTGCGCGACGTACTCCGCGGCCTGCAGCCACTCGTCGACCGTCATGGCGAGGCCGCGCTTCAGCATCACGGGCTTGTTCGCGAGCCCGACCTCCTTCAGGAGCTCGAAGTTCTGCGCGTTGCGCGTCCCGACGCGGATGCAGTCGGCCACGTCGTTCACGTGCCCCACCTGCGACACGTCGACGACCTCGATCACGAACGGGAGGCCGAACTCGCGTCGCGCCTCCTGCAGGATCTCGATCCCCTGCTCGCCGAGACCCTGGAAGGAGTACGGGGACGTGCGGGGCTTGAAGACGTCGCCCCGGACGATCGTCGCACCGGCGTCCTTGGCCGCCCGGATCGCGCGCATCGTCTGCTCGGGCGTCTCGACCGCGCAAGGACCCGCGATCAACGTGAACGTGTCCCGTCCGACCGGGACCGTGCCGACCTTCACGACCGTCGTTTCCGGGTGGAGGTCCCGCGACACCATCTTGTACGGCTTGCCGATCTGGATCACGTGATCGACGCCGTGCATCTGGTTCCAGTCGATCGCCTTGAACCGATCGCTGTCGCCGACGAGCCCGATGATCGTGTGCACGGTGCCGCGCGAGACGAACGCTTCCCCGCCGTTCGCGCGCACGCGTTCCGCGACGGCCTCGATCTCGCCGTCGGTCGCGTCCGGCGTCATCACGACGACCATGTGGTCAACCTCCTCGTCCGGCCCGGTCGAACGGCCCGGGGAAGTCGAAACCCCGGGCGTCCGGCCCGGGGTCGCTGGCTGCTCGGTGGCCGCTGGCGACTACGCCGGGTCGCGCCCGAAGTAGAAGAACCAGGAGCC
>Ga0075425_100004025_pt1 | contig 15086 bp, 12 predicted proteins | sample SoiMethybrSBSTD4_FD_75300 | JGI IMG/M metagenome (GOLD analysis project Ga0075425, IMG submission 75300) | Bulk soil microbial communities from a Populus tree surrounding site in Tennessee, USA - Soil MetaG P. TD hybrid SBSTD4 | ecosystem: Environmental > Terrestrial > Soil > Tree plantation...
CGCCGATCCTGCACGCCCTCATGACGCAGCCTGCCTTCGAGGGGCGGCTTGCGCTCGCCGGCGTGGTGACGACCGTCGACGCGCTGACCGGCGCACAGGCGCTCGCGCGCTACCCGGAGGCGGTCAAGCAGGTCGCCATGGCCGATCGACTGCTGCTGACCAAGACCGACTTGCTGCAGGCGCCGGCGACCTCTTTGATCGCGCGCCTCAGCGCGCTCAATGCCGCCGCCGTGCTGTCGACGGCTGCCTTTGGCGAGATCGCGGCGGATCAGCTGTTCGGCAGCGAGGCGCTGCCCGTGGCTCTCGAGCGCTGGCTGCGCACCTCCCCGGCGGCCCAGGCCCGCCAGGGTGGGCATAATCATGCAAGCGACATCACCGCCTTAGCGCTGGTGCGCGCAGCGCCGGTGCGTGCGGTGGCTCTGACCCTGCTGCTCGAGGTATTGGCCGAGCACGTGGGCGGCGACCTCATTCGCCTCAAGGGTCTCATCAATATTGCCGAAAGTCCCGAGCGCCCGGCGGTAATCCACGGCGTACAGCACGTGTTCCATCCCCCGGCATGGCTGGAGCGCTGGCCGTCGCAGGATCGCCGCAGCCGCCTCGTTTTGATCGGCCGCAACCTGCGGCAGGCCTGGGTTGAGGCCCTTTGGACGGCGCTCGATGCCGAAGTCGACGAGGTGAGCGGCGCAGTCCCGGCTGCAGCTGACACAACGGGCGAAGGGCTCAGGCCAGAGCCTCGACCGGGTCGGGCTTCGTTTCCGGCTCGATGAAGCCGCCTTCCGCCACCAGCCGCGCGAAGAGGCCGTTGGCCGCGACCAGCGCCCTGAAGGTGCCCCGCTCGACGATGCGGCCGCCGTCAAGCACCAGGATCAGGTCGGCATCGGCAACGGTGGACAGCCGATGCGCAATGATGAAGGTCGTGCGGCCTTTGCGCACGCGGTCCATGGCGCGTTTGATGCGTGCCTCGGTCTCTACGTCCAGTGCGCTGGTCGCCTCGTCGAGAATGAGGATGGGTGCGTCTTTGAGGATGGCCCTGGCAATGGCGATGCGCTGGCGCTCGCCCCCCGACAGCGAGGCACCGCGCTCCCCGATCACGAAGCTGTACGCGCCGGGTTTTCGCACGATGAAATCGTGAGCCTCGGCGAGCCGAGCCGCCTGCTCCACTTCCACGTCGCCGGCCTCCGGACGGCCAATGCGGATATTTTCGCCGATCGAGCGGTTGAACAGGCCGGCATCCTGGAAGACCACGGCGATGCTGTGTCTCAGCGAATTCAAGGTGACCTGGTTGATATCCTGGCCATCGATCAAGATGCGGCCCCCTTCCGGATTGCGCAGGCGCTGCAGCAGGGCGAGCGTGGTGGTCTTGCCCGCGCCCGTGGGCCCGACCAGCGCGATCGTCTTGCCAGCGGGCGCCACAAAGGAAGCGTCGAAAACGCCCTGATCGCTGTGGCGAAAGCGGAACGTAACATGCTCGTAGGCCACATCGCCCGCGGCGATCTTGAGGGGCTTGGCGGCGGGATGCTCAACCGCGCCGTCGGTGGCATCGATCAGATCGAAGAAGCTACGCAGCGTCGGCGCGTACTGGAAGATGCGCACGGCAAAGCCGGAAAGCAGATCGAGTTTGGTGATCAGCAGGTTGGCAAAAGCGACGAAGGCTACGATCTCACCAACGGTGATCTCGCCGCGCTGCACGAGGATGGCGCCAACCGCAAAGATGGCGACCATCGTGATGGTGGCGGCCGCCCGGGTCAGCACGGTGAGTAATCCCCACCAGGTCAAGACCGGGTACTGCGCCGCGAGCAGCTCGCTCATAACCGTGCGCATGGCCTGCATCTCAGCGGCAACTCGGGCGTAGCTTTGCACCACGGTGACATTGCCCAACACATCGCCGACCCGGCCGTAGACGTTGTTATGGTACTGCTCGACGGTTGCCTGCCCGGCGCTGGTCCTGCGCACGACGATCAGGTTGAAGACGAGATACAGCACGGCCAACAGCATCAAGATGAGCGCCATGCTCTTATTCATGGCGATGGCCGTCGGCACCAGCACGGCGATGCCCACCAACGCCGTCAGCTGCTCACGCAGAAACGACAACCAATTCCAGAACAGGGCATCGGTACCGGCCAGAATGGTGCGCACTACCGCACCGGATCCTTTCTCCGCATGATAACTGATGGGGAGGATGATGGCCCGCTCGAACGCCAGGCTGAGCGCACTGAGGCGTTGGCGATGCGCCAACCGATCGGCCACGACGGCCACCACCACGCTGGCAATGATACCGAATAGACCCAGCGCGGCCCACAAACCGATGGTCGGGAAGGCCTCTTGGCCACGCGATAGGGCGTCGACCACGCGGCCGAACAGGATCGGTTCGGCCAATTGCACCGCCGCAACCGTTACACCGGAGAGTGCCACCCAGACGGTAAGTGTCCGCTCGGCCGCGAGGAGGGAAAGCGCGCGCCGATAAACTTGCAGGATCGTCATCTCTCGTCCGCACGCTTCCTGATGATCCGGAGGCTCTTGAAGGTACCTGCTGGCAGGAAGGAACGCCGCCGCAGGATCTCGTTGGCGACCTCTTCGGCTTTGTCGTAGGCAAAGGAGCCCGTATAGAACAAGATTTCGCCTCCTGCTTTGACCCTGTCCGCAAGCACCAAGCCCATGCCAACGTCGGTCAGCGCGCCGTAGCTGTCGTTCTCGGCGGTGCGGTATTCGCCAACATGGAAGAGGCTGACATAATCGAACGCGGGGAGTAGGCGGGTATCGAGCTGGTAGATGTCGCCAAAATAGGCCTTGTAAGTGTGCCCGAGTCGCGGGTTCTCGATCAATAGGTCGATGTAGGCCTGATACTCGTGCGGCGAAGCCGTGATGCCGAGCACCGCGTTGTCGGAGCCGTTTTGTGCCGTCCGCAAACCGACAATGTGATGATTGCCCGTACCAAAATGAAATATCGACGCGCCTTTGACTTTGCGCTCGTCCAGGTAGTCGAGGAAATGCAAATCGCAGGGGCACTGCGCCTCGTCCAGGCTCCAGGTCGTATTCCAGAAGTTTAACGTGCTCATCTTTCACCACCCAGGCGTGCCAACCGAGAGGACCTATTGCGCCACTGCCATGCTCGCCATGCCCGCCGCACGCAAAATCGAGCTTTCGCCGTTTCGTTCCAGACAAAGCTGGTGATCATTGAGGCTCCACGGGGCGGGACGTTGTGCGAGGGAGACGATGATTGCGTTCGGGAGCTCGGCACGCAAGTGCGCAAAGAGTGCGGCCTGGGTGCCCTCATCGAGCGCCGAGAGGGCATCATCGAGGATCACGGCGCGTGGGGCATGAATAGCGAGCCGCGCGATCCCCAGGCGCTGGCGCTCGCCATTGGAAAGTACCTGATCCCAGCGCGTCACCTCGGCGAGCCGCGGGGCCAAGCCACCCAGTCCGACCTTCTCGAGCGCCGACGCCAGCCTTGTGTCGCTGACCTCTAGGGCCGGGCTCGGATAGAGCAGCGCGCCGCGCAACGAGCCCAGTGGCAGATAGGCCTTTTGCGGGGCAATCATCACCTCGGCACTAGCGGGGACGCTGACAGTCCCGGCGCTCGGCCACAGCCCCGCCAGCACGCGCACCAGGGTTGATTTGCCGGTGCTCGATTCCCCGTAGATGTGCACCGTTTCGCCCGCTGCGGCGGCAAAGCCGGTGCCGGAGATGAGCGGCCGGTTGCGGCCGTCGGCAATTTCGAAGTCGGTTATGCGGATGGCCGTGCCAGCAACCGGTCGCTTCGCCACTAGAGCCTCGCGATCCGTCGCTTCGCAGGCCTCGACAATATCCATAACGCGGCGTGCCGAGGCGTACCACTCGGCCACACGATTGTAGTTGTCCACCACCCAGGAGATGGCGATTTGCACCTCCACGAAAGCGGCGGCCAGCTGCGTGACTTGCCCCAACGTGAGTTCGCCGGACAGGTATTTCGGCGCCAGGAACAGCAGCGGCACGATGGGTTTCATGGGACCGCTGGCATTCGTGATCCAGGTGAGATGGGCGTGCTGCCACACGATTGCCAGCCAACGCGCGACGACGGTGTCGTAGAAGCGGGCAAGAATGGCCTGCTCGTAGCGGCCACCGTTCATGAGGGCGACGCTCTCGGCATTGTCCCGGATGCGCATCATGGCGAAGCGGAAATAGCCTTCCGCCTCGTTCTTACGGCCGACGTAGCCCACGAGCGGTGCGCCGACCCACAGCATCAGGCCGGAGGCCAGCATGCCGTAGGCAAGCGCCACCCAAACCATGTAGGCAGGGATCCTCAGCGTGCCCCAGGATCCAAGCGTCACGACAATGGCGCCACCCACGCTCCACAGAATGCTTATGAAGGCCGCGGCGCCGGCGATAGCGAGCAATAGGCCGATGCCAAGGTCGACCAGCGGCTCGGTGGCCCAGCGGGTGTCGTCGGATATACGGTATTCGGGATTGGGCGGCTCGCGGCCGCTGACGTTGAGATGGTAGAAGCGCCTTTCACCCAGCCAGCGCCCCACGAGGTGCTGCACGATCCAGGCGCGCCAACGCACTTGTAAGGTCTCGCGTGCCAGCACGATAAGGACGCCAATGGCGGCCATGGCGACGATAATGAGCGCGAAGACGAAGACGGCCTCGGTCACCGTCTCCACGTCGCGACGTTCCAAGGCATCGAAGAACCAGCGGTTCCACTGGTTGAGCGCGACGGTGGCGGCCGTGGAAAGCAGGAGGGCAAAGGCCAGGCCGAGCGTCAGGCTCCAGGCGGAAATCGCATTCTTGTCGCGCCAATAGCCGCCGGCAAAACGGGCGAAGGCGCCGATTACGCGCGGATCGAGCCGGAAACCCGGGGGATCAGGAGCTTGAAAGTGAGCTGCGGTCATCGAGGGTCACACGCGTCCTTGGGTCTTGCGGGCGTAACAAGAAGGCATGCCGCCGCCCCTTGCCGATCTCATGGCCAGGCTGAAGGCGGCATGAACGAGCCAGCATGGCATGCTTAGAGCAGGATCGCTGCAGGGGAAATCTTCAAGGCTGGCGAGCGGCGCCGGCCCGCTGCGGAGCCCCGGCCTCATCCCGGTGACCGTGCCCACTTTTGCCTCAGCTCGGCCCAGCCTCCCTGCAAGGGACGAAAGGTGAATCGGACCTCGTGATGGCCCGGTGGTACCGCGACCGCGCGGAACAGAACGTTGGCACGCAACAGCTGCGCGGGCTTGCCGTCCAGATCGGCGTACCACCAGGGATGCCACACGTCGTTGAGGACGGCCCAGCCACCGTCGGGGCTGTCGACCTCCAGCGTCACTTCGGTGTTTTGATAGCTGACAATGCTGACCTGACCGCGCCGTCGCGGGCCTTCGGTGGGCGGGGCGCTCTCGAGGAGGACCGTCGACGATAGGTCGACGGCCGGCCACTGCCCGTCGCGCAGCAGGCGTGCAAAATCGGCTGGTTGCGCCCGGGTGGCGAAGCGCACGCGATCGACCGCGTGCGGATTTTCATAGATGTAGCCGTCCCCGGTGCGCGTGATGAGCGTGAGGTCGCCGGCTTTGAGGTGGTGATCGATCTGCTCGATCGGGATGCTGGTCGCGATGAAGCGCAAGCCCAAGAGATCGGCGAGGGTGGAGCGGTAGGAGGGAAACAAGGGCGAGAACTTGCGCTGCTCGGGCAGACCGACGTGGTCCTCCGCACCCACCGCCTGGCTGTAGAGGGCAAGGCGCAGGGGATTGTAGCCCAGCGTGTTCTCGAGATGGTGGGTTAGGCTGGCATTCGGCCAATGAAAGCCAAGCCCGACAAGCTCGATACGGTCGCGGCGGCGGTCGTTCTCAACGACGCTGCCTTTGAGCGCGCCGATGGTGGCGTTGGCCGTGCGCGGCTGCAGGACGTCGTAGGTGCTTGTCGGCAGGGCCGACGACGTGCTGGGACCATTGTTGTAAGCCAGATCCAGGGTCAACACGCCTGCAAGGAGCGCCGCCGCCAATTGGGGCTTGGCGGCAATCAGCGGCCGCAGCAAGCGCAGCGCTATGGCGGCGGCGGCAAAGGCGAGCCCGGCCAGCATGAGCGGTAACACCACTTGGCCCGTGCGCTCGAGCCGAACGGCGAGCAGGAGCACGACCGCGCACGCTGCCGCGAGTAGGCCGGCGATGCTGCGCATCGTTGCTGCATCAAAGCCATGCGCCGGCGCCGAAAACAGCCGATGCGCGGCGTAGCCGGCGAGGATGGCGCCGAGCCCTCCCAGCAAGAAGGCGGCATCGGCGGGGCGCCGAAACAGCTGCACGCCGGGGAGCAGCTCATAGAGAATTTTGAACACCGGCGTGTACCAGCCGAGCGCATAGAGCAGCACCAGGCCGACGGCGCAGGTGAAGAAGCGGATATCGCGCTGCCAAAGCTCCCCGCGCAGCGCCGCCCGCGCCAACAGCAACAGCGGCAAGGCACCGAGATACAGCACCCCCATGTTCTGGGCCACGAAAAGGCCGGTATCGCGCCAGGCAAAACTCGGCGGACCCCAGTAGTCCTCCATGCGGCCGGCCGCGGCAAAAATATCGGGATTAACCAGCGTCAGCAGCAACGCGGGGTGGAGGGAGCCGCGCGCGGCTTCGAGGTAGTCGATGGCCGGGCGGTTGGAATCGGCGGCGAACAGTGCGGTGAGCATGAGGGGGATGGCGGCAAGCGCGAGCGCCGTGAGTGCGGCCGCGCCCAGCGGCAGCACTGCCGCGCGCAGCATCCGGCGCGGCTCTGGCGCGGCGGCCATGCGCCAGGTGGCAAATACGCCGATGAGGTAGATGGTGAGGAGCGCCACCTGATCCCGGCCGAGCACGATGGCCGCTGCCACGACGCCAAAGGCAAACCCCCACAGTAACGAGCCTCGCGCCAGCGCCCGGTCGATGGCAAGCAGGCCCAGCGGCAGGTAGGCGAGGCTCAGCACCTGGCCGGTGTGCTGGATGCGCCAGGCCATCGCTGCGCCGTAGCAAAAAGCAAGGGCGCCGATCAGCCCCCCGGCCCAATGCCAGCCTTGATCGCGAAACCACACGATCAGCGCTGCGCCGCTGAGCATCAGCATGGCAAACAGCGTGCTGTCGACGGCCCACGGGCTCGGTGCACCGTTGATCACGGCGAGGGCCAGGAACGGTGGGGCAAAGAGCATCGACTGAGGGTCGGCGACCTGCGGATGCCCACTGAACACGTATGGCGCCCAGAACGGCGATTGGCCCTCGGCAAGGCTCTGCGCCAGAAACTGGATTTGCGGTAGGAAATGCGCCTTGGCATCCCAGGGAATCGTAACCCGACCTGACAACCACGGCCAGGCGATCAGGAGCGTTGCCAGCACGAGGAGGGCGAAGGCCGGACGGGTCGCCTCTTTGGAGCTCGCCTTGCGATCTCGTGGCGTCTCATTCCGTCGAAACGACGGAGGCGCCTTCACGCCGGCCTGACCTGATTGCATGCGTCGTTGCACCGTCACAGGGAGAGACGCGCAGGGTCTCATCTCTGTTGCACCTGAGGGCGGGGTATAACGTCCGACTTGGGCAAAGCGCAGGCTTTTGGCGGGCTCGCCTGGCCGGGCTTTCCGTCGCAGCTGACCGCGATGCCTCGGAGCGGGGGGCGATCCGCGCTGGCGCCCAAGCCTCCTGCTTTGCCGCAATGGGCCTCTCAGCCCGCCGTCGCCCCAGGCCTGCGGCGCCCTGCCCGCCGCCGGGTAGATGTGGTATCGGATAGCGATCTTCGCCTTTGTAATACGAGGCCCCAAGCATGCAGGATAGGCGTGCCGCCACGGGCAGTGCTGCCGTCTACAGCAAAGCGGCACGCCGCTTTCACTGGTGGACGGCCGCGCTGATTGCCATCCAGGCCCCAGTCGGTTTCTCGATGGTCTATCGGGGCCCAACCTTGAAGATCTGGGATGGGCTTACGAACGGCCTCTACAATACCCACAAGCTCCTGGGAATTATGATTTTTTTCCTGGTGCTTGCGCGCCTCGGCTACCGCTTGACGCGGGGCGCGCCCCCCGATGAGCCGAGCATCGAGGCCTGGCAAAAGGCGGCTGCGCATGCAACCCACTGGGCTCTCTATTTGCTGCTGCTGCTGGTGCCGATCGGCGGCTATCTCGGCATCTCGCTTTATCCGGCCCTCGATGTGTTCGGCATCCCCCTGCCAAGCCTGACTTCGGCCGACCAGGCGGCCGCGGCGCGCGTTTTCTTTCTGCACTGGGTCGGTGCCGTCCTCATCTTGCTGTTGGTCGGCGCGCACGTGAGCGGGGCGCTGTTCCACTACTTCGTTCGTAAGGATGGTGTGTTGCAGCGCATGTGGCTCAGCGCCGGGCGGCGGGCCTAGTCAGATCACCTCGTCGGTCTTGTCGTCGGTCTCGCCATACCGCCGCATAATGGCCGGCTTGCTGCCGGCATAAAGCCTCTCGATGTTCGGGGCAATTTTGGCGTTCTCGCGCTCGAAAAGCGAGTTTCCCGCCAGATCGCTGTCGGCGATAAATGGGCCGAAGTTCTCCACCTGCAGTACCCAAATCGCCTGGGCGAGGCCGAGTTCCTCGCGCCAGTATGTGGCCAGCACGCGTTTGATGCCGCGACCGAGCAAGGCCCCCGTGCCGTAGCCCACGGTGGTAAGATAGACGGCGTTGTTGGGAACGAACGAACGCTTGTAGATTTCGCTCGTCATGCCCCCCTTGCCAATGATGATGTTGCAGCCCGACAGCTTGAACCAACCGTCGAGCCATTTGGCGAAGCGGAAGGAGGCGGTCGCCGTCACGGCGCCGACGGTAGCGCTCCCGTCGGCATTGAGCGTGGCTGCGGGCGAGCAATGGAAGTTTGCCGATCCGAGTTCGGCCGCCGGGGCCGGCAGGCCGGCGCGCTCCTCGACGGCCTTCTTGTAGACACCCTCGCGCGCGGTATAGATGCGACCGTTCAAGTAGACGACGGTGCCGATGTCGAGGGCGCGCAAGGCCTCGGTGGCGACCGGCAGGTCAAGGCGAACGCTCTTGAGGGGTGACGTGGCGGACATGCTCACCTTTTTCGGCGGACCTTAGCATCTTAAACCGCGCGTACGAAAAAGTGGATCCCATCTGGCGTTGGGTTCCTCGGCGTGGCCGCAGCCGGCGTGCGACGGGCGCCAGATCCTGCTCAGTCCCCGCCAGGGGCCGCGATCACGCTTGCGCAGGCGACGGCGCCAGCCCCCGCAGCTCTGCCCGCCCGGGGCGGCCCTTGTCCTGCGTCCCCGCCAAGGCCCATGGACAGCGCTGGCAGGGCGTGGCTCAGGCGAAGGTGATGACGCCGCGGGCCACCGCCCCCGTCAGCAAGAGCCGAAAGCCCTCGTTGATCTCGTCGAAGGCGTAGGTGCGGCTGATCAGGCGCTCAAGCTCGATGCGTTTGTCCAGATCGAGGTCGGCCAACAGCGCGAAGTCGACGGCCGGGCGTATCGAGCCATAATAAGTACCGGTGAGCTTCTTTTCGCCATAAACCATCGCCGCCGGTGAAATGGCGGCTCGCGCCGAAAACGCGGGGATGCCGACCAGGACGGCGTGACCGGCCGGGGCGATGGCATCGACCACCAATGCCGCTGTCTCCTCCCCGCCGATGGCATCGAATGCATAGTCGGCGCCGAAGCCGTGGGTGAGTTCCTCGACGCGTTTGCGCACGTCCTCGCGTTTGGCGTTGATGGTATGGGTGGCACCAAATTCGCGCGCGTAGGCGAGCTTGTTGTCGAGGAGGTCGCAGGCCATGATGGTCTTGGCCCCGGCGAGCTTTGCGCCTTGCACGACGTTGAGCCCGACGCCCCCACAGCCGACGACCAGCACGGAGGAGCCCGCCTCCACACTTGCATGCCGGATCACGGCGCCGACGCCCGTGGCGACGCTGCAGCCGATGATGGCGGCGTGCGTCCAGGGCAGGTCCTTGCGCACCGCGACAACCTGTTCGGCCGGACAGACGACATATTCGGAAAAGGTGCCGATGCGCGCCATCTGGTTGACGGGTTCACCGTTGAGCTTCACGCGCGCGCTACCGTCGTGCATGCGCCAGCGCGGGGTGTCATTGTGGCCGCTGCAGAGCACGGTGCGCCCGCTCGAACAGTAACGGCAATGGCCGCAGTGCGGTCGGAAGGAGAAGATGACGTGATCGTCCCGCTTGACGTTGCCGACACCGGGACCGAGCTCCACGACAATGCCCGCGGCCTCATGGCCGAGGACCATCGGCAACGGTAGCGGCCAGTCGCCATTCATGATGTGCCAATCGCTCATGCACACACCGGCGGCTTTGACGGCAACGCGCACCTCTCCGGCTTTGGGCCCCTCCTGCTCCAGATCCAAGATTTGCAGGGGCTTGTTGACCTCGGTCAGCACGGCAGCTCGCATGGCGCTTCTCCTCAGCTTGCGGCGCTAAGAACGGCAAAGGCCCGCACGCATCTCGCCTGCCAGGGCCTGGCGGAAAGCCACGCCGACGCGGTCTCCAGGCGGGCGCACGCCAGGGCCTGCAAGCGGCGGCCGACAAGGGCGGTGCCGCCACGCTGCTCGCAGCGTGAGGCTCTCTCCGGCAGCTCCCGTTTGGCCCTCATTCGGCCGCGGTGGCCGGCGTTGGGCCGGACCAGTCGATCGTTGCGCGCCGCATATACTCCGTGAACCATTGCGGGTCGCTGCGGAACTCGGCGCGCCCGTCGGGGAAAACGCGCGCCGTCGCCCGGCGCGACGACAGGCAGAACATGTGTACGCTCATCGGCATGCCGCCAGTGTGGCAATAGCCGACCTCGATGTGGCAAGCCACCACCATCGAGGAGCCCATGAACCCCATGGCGCCCATGCCAATACTGTTGCCGAGCTCCTTGAGCTCATCCTCCAGAGCGGCGATCTTGCCGTCGGGATTGCGCGAGCCGACGCTGCGCAAGCAGGCCGCCTGCTTGCCCAAAACCATGCAGATATCCTTCGAGCCGCCTAGACCTACACCCACGATGGCAGGCTGACAGGCAAGCCCGCGGCGACCGAAGGCGATCAGCGTATCGAGATAAAAGCGCTTGATGCCGTCGATGCCGTCGCCGGGAAAGAGCATGCGATAATCGGAACCGAAGAGGCCACCTTTGTGCACGGTGGTGAGGTCGATCCAGTCACCCTCCGGGTGAAAGGAGTACTCGATCTCCGGGGCGCCGATGCCGCAATTGTTGTCGTGGTCGGTGCGCCAGAGCGGGTGCACGCGGTTGGGTCGCAGCGGCACGTCCTTCGTCGCCTGGGCGGTCGCGCGCCGCAGGGCCGTCTCCAGGGCGACCGGGCCACCCTCCACGCGCGCCTCATTGCCATATTTGACGTACCAGCGCGGCACGCCGGTGTCACCACACATGGCGCGGCGGTCTTCCTTGGCGGCCTCGTAGTTGTCCAACATGGCCTTGATGACGAAAGCGGAGAGCTCGCCTTTTTCCGTGTCGGCGCAGCGACGCAAACCGCCGAGGTAGTCCTCGGGGATCTCGATGGCAGCCTTGGCCATCAAGCCCTCGGCAGTTCTTTGCAAGTGTGCAATCGGGATCATCGCTAGACCTCGCGGGTGAGGCACGATTATGTCCCCTCCCCAGGGGCGCGACGCAAGGGGAAAGCCGTCGGATGTCCGCGGCCTGCGCCTCTCCCGCAGCGCGTGCCTGCGTGCCGGCCAGCCTTACTGCGCGGCCTCCGGCAACAAACTCTCGCCCGGCCGGACAATGCTGAATTCGACCGGCTCGGAGCTGACGCTAAGGCCGGCGCCGTGCTGGCGCACGACGGTGAAGCTTGAGGTTGCAAGATCGCCGGCGTTGGGAAAATCCTCACGGAAATGCGCGCCTCGGCTGTTCTCGCGCTGCTGCGCCGCCGCGAGGATGGCCTTGGACACTTCGATCAAGGAGCGCAAGTTCAGCCAATCGTGCCAGGTCAGATTGAAGGCGCGCTCGCCGTCGGCCAGCCCCGTCGCCAGCAGCTCCTGTTCCAGGGCGTCGAGCGCTGCGCCGCCGCGCCGTAGGCCCGCCGCACCGCGGATGACGCCAACCTCATCCCACATGCAATCGAGCAGTCGTTCGCGCAACCGATTGAGGTCGCCGGGCGGCAGGCCAAAGGGATGCTGGGCACGTACCAGTTCGGAGCGCACCACCGCCTCGTCGGGCGCCCGGTGGCCAGGGTTCCGCGCAATCCAGTGTGCCATGCTTTCTCCGGCGATACCGCCGAATACGGTCGAGTTGGCAACACCGTTGCCGCCGAGGCGGTTGGCGCCGTGCGCGCCGCCCGCGTCCTCGCCCGCCACGAACAGGCCAGCCACTTCGGTGGAGGTGTCGACGTCGCAAATGACGCCGCCCATCAGGTAGTGCGCGGTCGGCACGACTTCGACCAGGCCCGCGGCGAGATCAAAACCGCAGTCAGCGCAGCGCTCGACCATGCCCTTGAACTCTTTGGCAACCTGGTCAGGGCCAAGGTGGGCCATTTTGATGTAGACCCCACCATGCGGACTGGTGCGCCCGGCCCGCATCTCCTCATAGATGCAGCGCGACACGAAGTCTCGCGTTGCCCGCTCGGCGCGCGGGTCGCGTGCCTGCATAAAGCGTTCGCCCTTGCCGTTGAGGAGATATCCGCCGGCCCCACGCAAGCCTTCCTCCAGCACGGTTCCGGTCATGCGTGTGTCGGGGCCAGCCAGCAAGCCGGTCGGATGAAACTGCACCATCTCCATGTCGCGCAGCGGCAGGCCAAGCCGCAAGGCCATGGCGAGGCCGTCCATGCTCTTATCGCCGGAGGGCGTATGGTAGCGATACATGGTCGGCCCACCGCCGGTCGCCAGCAGCACGGCCTTGGCGGACACCAAGCGAAAGCTTCCTGTGCGCATATCGACCAGCAAAACTCCAGCCAGCGCCTGCCGCCCGGCGGCCGGGATGAGTGCCACCGCGCGATGTTCTTCCAGACGCTCGATCGGCCGCGCCCACACCTGCTCCATCAGTCGGTTGATGATCTCGATCCCGGTGAGATCGCCCTTGTGCACCGTGCGGTCGAAGGTCTGGCCGGCAAAGGCCTTGCCGTGCAAGCTGCCATCAGGGTTGCGGTCGAAGAAACAGCCGATCTCGTTTTCGAGCTCCTGCACCCGCTCGATAGCCTTGCTCACCAATGTCCAGGCCATCTTCTGGTTGGGCAGCCACTTGCCGCCCTCGATGGTATCCATGAAGTGGCGCTCGATGGAGTCGCCCTTATGCAACGCCACGTTGTAGCCGCCCTGCACCATGCGCGTGCAGCCGCATTTGCCGAGCAGGCCTTTGCTGGCGACCGCAATCGCCAAGCCCGGGTTGGCTTGGTGGGCGTGCAGTGCCGCAAACAGTCCAGCGCCGCCGGAGCCAAGGATCAGGATGTCGGTTACGAGTCTCTCGAGCATCATGCCCATCGTCCCTCAGGCCGCGCGCAACAGAAACGCGAACGCCAACAGCGCAGCGGTAAGCAGCGCCACGGCCACCAGCGGCTTTTGCCCCTGGAACCAAGGGAGATTTTCGACCAGCAGGATGCGGATGCCGCCCAGCACATGCAGGCTCAGAATGAAGACGAGACCCACCTCGGCAACTTTGACGAGCGGATTGGCGGTCCAGCGCAAAAACCCGTCAAGCGCCACCTCGCCTTTGAGGGCGAGCGCGAGCGCCAGGAAGTGCAACGGCAGAAAGGCGGCCAACGCCAAGCCCGAGAGACGATGCACCAAGGCGGCAAGCCAAAGGGCATCGCGGCGATGGCGGCCGCTATTGAGGGTGTGCCGCTGCCGATCCCCGGGGCCTATCATGCCAGCACCACGGCTGCGACGGCCGTCAGACCAAGCGCGGCTAACAGCAGGCCAAAGCTCCACATCACCAGGTCCGGCGCCGCCCCGCGCAATCCCCCCCATTCGGCGACAATGACGCGCACGCCGATCGCGGTGTGGATGGCGGCGGCGGCAACGAAGAGGGCGTAGAAGGTGCCCCAAAAGGCGCTGCCGCGGGTGCGGGCAAAGATGTCGGCGGCGCTGAGGTCATGGCTGCTGGCGTAAAAGATGACGGCAAGATGGACCAGCACCAGAGGCATCATCAATGCGGCGCTGCCACGCTGGAGCACATAGAGCCGCACGTTCACTCGAGCTCTCCTTTGAGGTAGGCCGTCATCGTGTGCCGCTTCAGTCCGGCGATGGAGGCCGTCGGGTTCAGCGCGTTGGGGCAGTGCTGCTGGCAGCTCTGATGCGAATGACAGGCATGGCAACCTCCCGCCGTCGCAACGGCCTGCAGTCGCTGCCGCTGCCCCGTATCGCGCACGTCATTGACAAGCGTCCAGGCACGGTTGAGCGCGGCAGGGCCGAGATAGTCGGGGTTCCAGCGCACCGTATCGCAGGCGGCATAGCACACGGCGCAGTTGATGCACTCGATGGCCGCATCGGCCGCCAGGCGCGGAGCGGTGTGGGGAATGATGCGCTCGATCGCATCGGCGCGCGTCAACCCTGGCGTGAACGCACCCTTGGCGGCTTGCCACTTTTCGAAGAACGGCCGCAGGTCGCAGGCCAGATCTTTGATGATGGGCAAGTTGGCGAGCGGCCCGATCTGGAGCTTGCCATTCTTGACCACTTTGGCGGTATGGGTGCGGCAGGTCCAACGCGGCCGGCCGTTCACGGTCATGGCGCAGCTTCCGCACATTCCGACCCGACAGGCAAACCGATAGGCCAGCGTCGGGTCGGCGTGGCGCTGTACCCAGGTGACGACGTCGAGAACGGTCTGGTTCTCCCGCTGTGGCACGCGGTAGAGCTGATAGCTGCCGTCCGCCTTGCCGCGCCACAGCGATACTGTAATTTCGACCATTGCTGCTATCTTACCCAAACCCGAACGCGATGCACGGCGTTGTTGCCGAACCCACCCGCATCCCAGCTGGGCTCCAGGGGCTGGGTGTCGCCGTTGGCGTCCGTGGCCCGGCAGGCCAGCTCGTAGTCGCCGGCGGCGGCTGGCCACAGGTAGCGCCAGCCCTGCCAAGCAAATTTGTCGATTTGCGGGGCCAGGGTGGCCTCTTCCCAACGGCCGTTGATGCCAACCTCGACCCGCGCGATGGCGACACCGCCGCCCGACCAGGCACGACCAAAGAGCTCTGTGACCCCAGCGTCGAGCAGGCGCTGGCGGGAGTACCA
>Ga0075425_100004026_pt1 | contig 15083 bp, 13 predicted proteins | sample SoiMethybrSBSTD4_FD_75300 | JGI IMG/M metagenome (GOLD analysis project Ga0075425, IMG submission 75300) | Bulk soil microbial communities from a Populus tree surrounding site in Tennessee, USA - Soil MetaG P. TD hybrid SBSTD4 | ecosystem: Environmental > Terrestrial > Soil > Tree plantation...
TTCGCATACAAGTTGGAGCGCGGCAGAGGTTTGGCCTTTGAGGGCAAAGCACTCGATTTCGTCAATCTTCTGCGTCACGAAATCGAGCTCCGCGATCCAGGCCGATTGCACGCGCATAATTTTTTCCACTTCCGAGGGCACGATCATTTCGTCCATCGCTACCAATTCTTCCCGTAGCTTCTCACCCGGCCGTAGTCCGATTATTTTGATCGGGATTTCTTTTTCGGGAATGAACCCCGCCAAACGAATCAGGTGACGCGCCATTTCGAGCAGCTTGAGCTGTTCGCCCATATCCAGAACAAATATTTCACCGCCGCGCGCTAGCGCAGCCGACTGTAAGACCAGCTGAACCGCTTCCGGGATTGTCATGAAATAGCGAGTGATTTCCGGATGCGTTATGGTCACGGGTCCGCCATGCTCAATTTGCCGGATAAACAGAGGGACAACGCTGCCGTTGCTGCCTAATACATTACCAAAGCGAACGGCCGCAAACACAGGGCGGTCGGCGCCGGCATTTTTCGCCAACGTCTGAACGTAAATCTCGCCGATCCGTTTAGTTGCGCCCATGACGTTGGTGGGATTGACCGCTTTGTCCGTGGAAATCAGGATAAATCTTTCGATCTTTTTTTTGAGCGCCATCTGAATAACACGATGCGTGCCGACAACATTGTTGAGCAAAGCCTCAGCCGGATAATCTTCCACCATCGGGACATGTTTGTATGCCGCGGCGTGAAAAACGATCTGCGGCTTGTGTTCAGAAAAAGTTGCGTCCAAGGATCCGTTATTCTTGATGTCCGCGAGAACGGGGATCTGGCGAAGATCCGGCCAAGACCGCTGCAGCTCCATACTGATGTCATAGAGAGCGCTTTCCGCGCTGTCCAACAGAATTAACCGAGCCGGCCGATATCGTGCGATCTGCCGGGTCAATTCGGAGCCGATTGACCCACCGGCTCCCGTGATCAAGACGCTTTTTCCACGCACCAGAGCATCCACAGGACCAAGGTTCAATCCCACCGGCAAACGGTCGAGTAGATCTTCAATAGACAAGTTCTGAATCTGGCTAACTCCGACGCGGTCACTGCGCAACTTGTCCAGTGTGGGAAGGGTCTTTATCGGCCCTTTGAACGCGGTAACATCATTGAGCATCCTTCTGATCTGCGCCGCCGAAGCACTTGGAATCGCGAGCAAGAACTCATCAGGCTTATAGGTTTCGACAATTTTTGCGATATCGTGGCGCGATCCGAGTACCGGGACCCCGTGAATATGCTGACCAACCTTAGCGGGATTATCATCGATAAACCCGATCGGATCGTACCGGTACATCGCGCCATTGTTCTTCATGTCGCGAACGATCATTTCGGCGGCGTCGCCGGCACCGTAAATCAAGACCTTCCGCTCGCCTTTAAAACGATGCGCCGCTGAGAGGAGCCGGCGGGACAAACGCACCCCGCCCATTATGAAAATTAACAACAGCGTATCGATGATGAATACCGAGCGAGGGTAGTCAATCCGATGCAACAGGCCATGCACAAACAGGTAAAATAGTATGCTACTGATGAGTGCAGCGACGATAATGTTGCGCAACTCGAGAATGCTCGTATACCGCCACAAGCCCTCGAATAGTTTGAACGGCACAAACACCAGACTGCGAATGACGATCAACCAAGGCAGCAGATTCACAAATTGCGCAACTTCATTAACCGGAATGCGGCCGTCAAATTTCAGCCAAAAGGCAAAATAGTTCGAGGCTGCGATAATCCCGATGTGCAGCAAAACAATCGGAATGCGTCGATAGCGGAGCAGAATCCGCCGCCGTTGTGCGCTCTGCGTCGCTCTTGCCGCCCGTCCATGAAAGTCGGCAAGCTCAGCATTTAGATCCATTTAGTTCCTCCCGCAACACCCATACAAAATCCAGCAGAGCGCGATGACGAGCTGCTTAAGAAGACATTGACTGATAGAGGTTGCGCGGCGCTTTGATAAAGCCGAGTTACCGAGCAAGCTCCGGCCGGTTAGGCCTTCTCGAACTCTGAACCTGAATCCTCATCGATCGAGGCGTAGTAGGACGGGTAATAGGAACGATAATCCAGGTACTCAGGGTCTCTGATATCAATCGCATTTAGAATAACGCCCAAAATATGCGCACCGACTTTGTCGAGTCGCTCCGTCGCGCGGCGAGCACTAGGCGAGGTCGTCTTTTCTCCGTTGAACACCAGCACCACACCATCGCACAGTACCGAAAGGACCGCGGCATCGCTGACTGCGATAATCGGCGGAGAGTCGATCACAATAAAATCGAACAGCGTCCGCAGCTCGTTTAGAATGTCGCGCATTCTCTGCGACATCAAAAGATCAGCTGGATTAGGCGGCAGCGAACCCCTGGGCAACAGATAAAAGTCTTTGATCGACGTCTCCTGAATGACCTGTTTGACATCGACGTCACCGGTCAGCACGTTGGCCAATCCACGAGAATTTTTGCGGTGCAGCAGTTGATGACAGCGCCCCTTGCGCAAATCCGCATCAATGGCGAGAACCCGCTTGCCCCCTTGCGCAAGCGCAATCGCGAGGTTGAGGGTGGTCACTGTTTTTCCTTCGTTGGGGCAGGGGCTGGTTAAGAGAATGACCTTTGGCGGCCGCTCGGCCTGCGACAACATTAGAGCGGTTCGAATCGTACGGTAGGACTCCGCAACAATCGAGAACTGGTCATGCGCCACGACAATCTCTCTTCCGACTCCGTCCACCGCCGGTCCCGGCTCTAGCCGATTACTCGGCGTGTTGTCCGATAGCATCGGATGATAACGTTGGCTCAAGGATCTGACATGCGGAACGACACCCAGTGTGGCTAGCGAAACGGCCGACCATACCTGCTGAGGGGTATGCATCGTCGCGTCCATGTATTCCAGGAAAAACGCGAACGCGACGGCCAAAACAAGACCCAAAAATGCCGCAATCATCAGGTTTCTCATCAACTGCGGTGATGATGGCGAGGTCGGCTGTTCAGCACGCTGCACGACCTGGATATTGGACGCGGCCAAGTCGTTGGCAACGTTGGTCTCGTTCATTCGCTTCAGCACGTTCTCATAAAGCCCGCGATTGACGACGACCTCCTCGTTCAAAACGGCATAGTCGACGCCTACTTCTTTTAGATTCAGCGCGGTCTGTTGCTGCGTTTTCGCCTCATCTTCCAACGCCTGCTCGCGGCTTCGTGCCGCCGCATAGTTCGACTCTATCCCGCGGACGATCGTGCCCACCTCGGCTGCCAAACCGCGCTTGGCTTCGGCAATTTGTTGATTCAGCTCCTGCAGGCGTGGGTGCTCCGGCGTATAGATACTCGACAGCCGACCCTTTTCCGTTTCTAAATTCGCCAGAGTGCCTTTGATCTGCAAGATCAGCGGATTACTGAGCACCTGAGCCAGGTACTCGGGATTTTTATTTCGTGTCATCTGGTAAAGGGATTCTGCCTGAATGCGTTCGGAGCGCACTTGCGTAAGCTGCTTGTTAATATCGACCAGGCGATCCACGACGATGTTCTCACCCTTCTCCAGCGACACCACTCCATGCTTTTGGCGAAAAGTATTGAGCTCGTTCTCTGCTCGGACGACTTTGCCCCTGAGCTCGGCCAGTTTCTTCTGAAGAAAATCGCGCGCTTCCTGTGTCAGGTTGAAGCGGTTTTCGAGAATCATTTGAATAAATGCTGTTGCGTGATTGTTTGCGAGCTCTTGCGAGAGACGCGGGTCGGGCGTACTGAACGACACGTCAACCAACCGGGTGTTTTTTACAGGTTCAATTTTGAGAAAGGAGCGATACCGTCCAACCAGGCCGGGGTCGACGCCCAGCTCGTAGGTGGTCGGCCGGCCCCGTCCTCCAGTCGACTGCGACTGGAATAATCCGGCGATCGACTTTATCACGGACTCAACCGAGCCCATGGCCCAGGAAACCAGATTGAACCTCGAGGTTGTCAGCGCCGGATTGGTCTGTAATCCCAAACTCTTGATGACGCGGGCAGCCAGGGGTGCACCATTCAGGAGTGCGTATTGCGTCTGGTAATAGTCGTAACGATCGCTTCCAGAACTATTCGGCGCCTCCGCAACGCCGGTGAACGAAGGACTTTGCGGTTCGATTTTTAAAGTAGAGCGCGCCGTGTAAAGCGTCGGGGAAAATATCGTGATCAAGAACCCTAAAATAACGGTGCCGCAGAAAATCGGCACCATGTAACGGAGCCGCTTCAGGATCACTTGCCAATAGTCGCGCAGATGCTTGGTCCCTTCGCGATCGGAATAATAGTATTCCATATCATCGTCGGGGGCCGCCGGCGGCGGCGTGGGTCGAGCTGAGATGTATTGCGGGTAATAACGAGCTAGTACTTTCATCAGCGAATCGCCTGTCCTACAGAAACCCCACCAATCAACGAACCGACAAACCGTTTCACAAAATACTTGGCGGAACTCATCGGCACTACTATTACATCATCTGGTTGCACCTGCAGATCTGGACGCTTGCGCGCTAAGACTTCGTCAATATTCACCGGAATCGTCTCCATGTCCGTTGGACTCCGTCGCCGGTATATCGTGATGGAGTCGGTGTCGGCCAACTCAGGATCCAAGCCGCCTGCCGCAGCCAACGCTTGCGTAACCGTGTAGTTGCGCCCGATGGGATACGAACCGGGCTTATGCACCGCGCCATCTACGAAATACATTCCTGCCTGCGGCACATTGATTACATCTCCTGCCTGTACCGGGACATTCACCAGCTGGGCGTCCTTGGGATCGACCTGACTTGCCGCGGGATTGGCAAGTACTAAGAGGTCGATCACGGCAGTTTGCCGTCTTCCTTCCGCGTCTTGGCGATAGAGATGAACCTGATTACCCGCCTTCTCCGTGATCCCGCCGGCCAGTGCCACCATGTCGATAACCGTTTTTGGGCCGGTAAGCTCAAACACGCCCGGCTTTTGCACCGCACCCATAACAGAGACGCGCTGCCGATATTCCGTCACCAACACGCCGATCTGTGGTGACTTGATATACTTCTCGTATTTTTGTCTGAGTTCTTGCTCCAGCTGACGAGGGGTTTTGCCTTTTGCCTGAACCGTACCTACCAGCGGTGCGACAATCAGACCGTCTTGACTTACGCGCAAGAGAGTCACACGCGGTGTGACTCGCGCGTCCTGCTCAGGAATATTGTAGAGCGTCATTTGCACAAGATCGTCCGGGCCGATCCGATAATCCGCCGAGTCGCCTGAGTGCGCTGCGACCAGCGAAAGTGATTGATTGATCTCGTTGACGGCCGAGGACGCGGTATTCGGCTGAGCTCCGGTCATCGTGGTGGCCGGCGGAGGACCGCCGCCACAACCCGCAATGATGTAAACTAGCAGGCCACACAATAGCTGCCACTTGATGAACTTGGCAAACACGGTCATCCCCTTATGCGGCAGAACGTAAATATAGCTCCGCCGACCGTCAATGAGGTTGCTTGTTGTGATCTCACGCTGTTGGAGCCGCCCTCAACTCTTCGGTCAGTACCTAATTTGGCAAGCTGTCCGCCATCGCGGGCGTCCAAGCGGTGCGCGCGCCTTTGATAAACTCGACACCGAACCTAACACTGACTTGACGATTTAAAAGTTTCAGGAGCACTTTTACCCGGCCCTTATCATCGGGTGGGGCTTGAATGATTCCCATCAGACCGTCGAATGGTCCCCCGGAAATCTCGACTTCCTGGCTACGCCGAAGCCTCGAACGCGCGGGAATCACCCCTTGAGGATTCGCTCTTTGTTTCAAGAATTGGATGACATCATCCTGGATTGGAATAGGCTCGCCGCCGAAGCTTACCAATCGCCTAACTCCAGGCGTCCAAACGACGAAATGGTACTCCCTGCTAACGTCGATCCGAGCAAACAAGTAGTTACGAAAGAGCGGAACGACCTTTCCCTTATTCTCGCCTGTAGCGGGCACGTGAAGTCGTGGAAAAAAAGTTTGCACTCCTTTTAAACCGAGATGAAATTGTGCCTGCTGTTCTTTGTGCGGGTTACTGTAGACGACGTACCAATGTTGGGACAAAGCGATCACCTGGTGTATTAACATGAAATGCTATTGAGCAACGGATATGCCATTTGCCTTTAAAATCATATGTGGGCGAAAAAAGGCCCAGGCCGTCCAGTATAGAAAATCCCTTCAAAATTATCTGTGCATGTTTCCCAGACATTTCATACGCCAAAACCGTACGATTCACTAGTGACGTGCCAGACGGAATTAGTTTTTTTGCTGTTTTCGATTCGCCAGTATTGGCCGATCGGCCAATACTGGCTACAATCAATTAAATTTTTTGCCTCACCATGCGGGATGGCCATCATTTACCGCCATGCACGGAAGTCTGTACGTACAATCTGAAGGATTGTTCCCACACTCTGTTTCCGTATTTGATCTACATCGTATAACAATGTTCTCTATATTTGAGACAATAATCTGTTTGCGATCTTAATCGTGCACTCGTATATTGAATGCCGTTTCACGTGCTTAATCTCTTCTCTTTTTTATTGATATTTATTTTGTTTTACTCCCGCGCGAGTTTTGCCGGGTTCATCACCAGCCCAGATGAACTAACTCGCCAGGGAGTCAGCTTCACGTGGTCGGACGTTCGCTCTAGAACTCTTAAAATTGTCGCCCAGTATGTGGGTGAAAACGGCATTCCCCAACAGGCGAGCCTCGGTTCAGGATTTCTTATATCGCCCTCTGGTCTTTTTATAACTGCCTATCACGTGATGAAATTTTGCCTGGCTGACGTGAAGAGTACGACCGCCCTGGCCGGTTCTGTAGATTGTTCCAACTCGAACAAGCACGTTCGCTATCGCGCGTATAATGGGGAGCACGCCTTGGATATTGAAGTTGTTTCTCATCTGAGCGAGATCGACTCGACCAGCGGCAAGGATGCTCATACGCCGGACGAGATCATCAAACAGCGCGACTTTATCATTGCGCGGTTGCGCGGGCCAAGTGGTCGGCTGTTTTCCTTTTGGCAATTGCGAGATTATGAAGAATCCGCCATCGACCTGAGCGCACCCCGCGCCGATTTTCAGCTGATACCGTTGAGGCCGCCCAAGCAGGTGTTCATCGCCGGCTATCCCAAAGGTAGTGATTTGGTCATCTCAGGGGGTTTTTTAAACCTGACAGAAAAACAACGCCGGGGCTATTTTGCCGCCAATTATGATCTCTACAGTCGCCGCTATCTGCAGAGCCATGGGATCGGGACCGAGACTCGTTGGGGAATGAGCGTGCAGAACCATATGAGCGGCGGCCCCGTAGTCGATGCGTCGGGACACGTCGTCGGACTCGTCGTCAATGGCAACGATCAAACCGCCGGCGTGCTGTCCATCGAAAATATTCTATCAACCTTTTTCTCCAGAAGCGGAAGAGCCGAAGATCGCCCTGCGGTTCTGCTTAACCCGACCCAAACGCCCCTTTATCTTCGCTACTAACCTTAGAATCCGCAGCCAATCTATTGGCCCGTTGGGCTGAGCCAACCGCGGGCGAGCGGATCAGGCATGCTCAGGCTGAAAAGAATCATCAGCCAGAAAAAGCCCGCGCCGACGAACAGCCAGGTCAAACGACTACTGTAGCGGACGTGCATGAAAAAGAGAATCACGAAAAGCCCCTTCACAATCGCGATCGCGACCGCGACCACGGCGTTCAAATCGCCACCTAAGTCGACGAACGCTATCCCCGTCGTGCTCAATGTCAGCAGCAGCAAGATGCCGAAAACCGCTCCGTAAAGCTTCACGGAAACCACATGCGACGTGCTCATTCTAAATGCCTTCCAACCAGATAAAGCAGCGGAAACAGAAAAATCCAGACAATATCAACAAAGTGCCAATAGAGTCCGACCAATTCTATAGGCGTATTATAGGTGGCGGAAAATCGTCCTCGCGCGGTCTTGACGATCAAAGTCGCCAGTAAACCAATTCCGATGATCATGTGCAGCGCGTGTATTCCGGTCATGGCAAAATAGAAGGAGAAAAAGATCTCAGCGCTCGAAACAAAAGCTCCCTCGAACCTAAAATCGCTTCCGGGCACGAGGTGCTCTTCAAATTTCTGATAGTATTCTGTGAATTTGATTCCAAGAAACACGATCCCAAGGACAATGGTCAAACATAAAAAAATCTTTACCAGCCGATTTTGGCCGATCTGGCCGGCGCGAACGGCGAGCGCCATCGTAAAGCTACTGCAAATCAATACTGCCGTATTGATCGTCCCGAGCCAGATATCGAGGTGGTTGCTGGCACTCGCGAATCCTTGCGGATAGGCGGTGCGGTAGAACGTATACCCGAGAAACATGCCGCCGAAGAACATGACTTCAGTGCCCAAAAACACCCACATGCCGAGCCAGGAAGCCTCATGCTGCTGAACCGGATCGTCGAACTGATGCAGGTGGATTGCTTCTGGCTCAGACATGAGCGGCTTTCTCCGGAGCGTAAATAACTTCCGGCTCGTCGGGCTCGTCGTAGGCATAGGCTGGCTGAACAACTATCGGCGTGACTTCAAAGTTGTCGGTGGGCGGCGGCGACGGGGTTTGCCATTCCAGCCCTCGGGCTTTCCATGGATTTATGCCAGCCACGGGGCTGTAGCGTAGCGACCATATTAAATAGATGAGCGGCAACACATAACCCACCGCGAGAATCGAGGCTCCCGCACTGGATAGGACGTTAAGCGCCTGGAATTCGGGCGGATAAACATGGTAGCGCCGCGGCATGCCCAGATATCCAAGGATAAACTGCGGGAAAAACGTGAGATTGAAACCGAGAAAGATAATCAACGCAGAGAGCCTGGCGAGGACTTCAGGATATCTTCGTCCGGTCATCTTGGGCCACCAGAAATGAATTCCGCCGAGATAAGCCATTACCGCGCTGCCCACCATGATGTAGTGGAAATGCGCAATTATAAAGTAGGTGTCGTGGACGTGGACATCGATGCCGAGCGCCGCAACAAACAGACCGGTGAGACCGCCCATCGTAAACAACCCGATGAACCCCAAGGCATAGAGCATCGGCGCGTCCAAAGAGACGGAACCCTTGTAGAGAGTTGCGGTCCAGTTAAAAACCTTGATCGCAGAGGGGATCGCAACCAGCATGCTCAGGAAGGAGAAAATCATGCCGGCATAAATGGACTGGCCGCTCACGAACATATGATGTCCCCAGACCAGAAAGCCTAAAACCGCGATAGCAAGACTGGAGAAGGCAACGAAGTTGTAACCAAAGATCCGCTTGCGCGAAAAGCAAGGAATCAACTCGCTGATCACTCCCATGCCTGGAAGAATCATAATGTACACTGCCGGATGTGAATAGAACCAGAAGAGATGCTGAAACAGGAGCGGGTCGCCGCCCAATTCGGGATTGAAAATACCCAATCCAAAGAGCCGCTCCAGGGCGACCAGAGTGAGTGAGATCGCAATCACGGGCGTGCCCAGAATAAAGATGATGCTGGTGGCGTAATGGGACCAGACAAACAACGGCAGGCGAAACCACGTCATGCCCGGCGCGCGCATGGTATGAATCGTGACGATGAAATTGAGTCCGGTGAGAATTGACGAGAAACCGGTGACGAAGATGCCGATGACCGTCAATGCCACGTTACTATTAGAGTAGATACTGCTGTACGGCGTATAAAACGTCCACCCGGTATCTACGCCGCCCGCAGCCGCCGCGGTCAGGGTAAAGAGTCCGCCGATAATGTAGAGATACCAACTGGCCAAATTGATGCGAGGAAATGCCAGATCACGAGCGCCGATCATTAACGGAATTAAAAAGTTTCCCAATACGGCGGGGATCGATGGAATCAAAAAAAAGAAAATCATCGTCACGCCGTGCATGGTGAACAATTTGTTGTAGGTTTCCGCTTGAACCAGGTCGCCCTGTGGAGTCAACAACTCTAGGCGAAGCAGAGTCGCGAAGAATCCGCCAAGAAAAAAGAAAACCGTGACGGAGACGAGATAAAGCCACGCGATCCGCTTGTGATCCGTCGTCAATAGCCACGACTTCAGGCCGTAACTGGCGTTCAAATAGTGGAGCCGGCGCTCCGGGACTGAATCATTCATTTCTTTCCCTGTGCTCCCTCTGCGGGTGTAAGAGATTTGATATACGAAAGGATCTGCATCACTCCTTCTTCGCTGACCGATCCCTTGAAGATCGGCATAATGGGCTCATATCCCCGCACAATCTTGGCGCGCGGCTCCAGTATCGATTCCCGAATATAGTTTTCGTCCGCCGTTACCGACTTCCCGCCCTGGAGTGCGACAGTTTTGCCGATCAGTCCCACCAGTGATGGCCCGCGTCCCGTGTCAGTAGGCAGATGGCATGTGGCACAGCCCAGCGTCTGAAAAAGTTTTTGTCCCGCTGCAGTCGTGGATCCGCCCGTGCCGCCGCCGCCAACCCAAGTCGCATAAGCGGGCGCTTCCATGACGATAATCCGTCCCACCATCCCGGAATGTTGCGTGCCGCAATATTGCGCGCAAAATAAGTGATAGGTTCCAGGCTTGCTCGCTTCGAACCACAAGGTGGTATAGCGCCCGGGCAGCACGTCCTTTTTAACGCGAAATGCCGGGACAAAAAAATCGTGAATGACATCCTGTGAAGTCAGCAGCAGCTTGACCGGCTGCCCCGCCGGAATGTGCAGCTCATCGATCTCTGACTTACCCTCGGGATGTTGAACCTTCCACATCCACTGTTTTGCCACGACATTGATCTCCAAGGCGTTGGGTGGCGGGTAAAAGCTCACAAAAAATAGTTTGGCGCCCCAGACGAAGATGACCATGGTGATGGCCAGGGGAATGGCCGTCCAAAAAATTTCCAGCCCGAGACTGCCTAAGATCAATGGCGGCCGCTCGCTGTCTGATCGGCGCCGATATTTGATCGCGAACACGACGATGGACATCGAGATCAGCAGCGAAAAAAACGCGCTGACGCCGAGCAAAAAATAGAGTAGCGTGTCGACCCGCGGCGCCAACGTCGATGCTTGTTCGGGAAACAGCGGCAGGTTCGAACCAAACATCAGCCAGCTCTCCCGGCAGCTTCGGCATTGGCGCGTTCGCGCCGAAGCATCCACAGAATGAAGCCGCCCAAAGTAATGACGGTGATGAGACCGGCCATCCGCACCAGATTGGTCACGAAAGGCCCATATTTCCCGGTGACTGGATCGTAGTGGTAACAAAAGAGCAGCAGCTGATCGATGGGTGTTCCGATCTTGCCCTCGCCCGCTTCTACCAGCCCCAGGCGCAAATCGCGCGGCGAAAACTCGATGCCATAGAAATAACGCGAGGCTTTGCCCCCGGGCGTAAGCAGCACAACACCGGTGGCATGGGCAAACTCGCCGGTTTTTGCATTGAAGGAGTAATGGAAGCCCACGGCTTCCGCGAGCTTGCGGATTACGGCTTCCTCCCCCGTCAAAAAATGCCAGCCCCGTTCAGAACCGGCTCTGCCATAGCGGCGGATGAAATCCTGCTTCTGAGCTGCGGCAAGTGCGGCGGTATCACTTGGATCGATGCTCACCGTAAGCACCTCAAATTCATCGCCGACGTCAAAGCGGATTGCCCGTAGGGCTCTAACGATACCATCCAGCAGCAAAGGACAAACATCGCGGCATTTGTAGTAGACGAAGTTCAGGATGATCGGCTTGCCGCCGAGATACTGGCGCAATTGAACCGGAACTCCACGCTCGTCCGAAAAGCTCAGGTCGAGCGGGATTTGGGAATCGAGTTTCTGATCGAACTCGACGTCTCGCAGAGGAATCGGGCGCGATTCATCGTGCGCGTGCGCCAGTGACACAACGCTGAGCCAGAGCGACAGCGTGAGCGCGAAAAATAGGGGCAATCCTCGGGGCGCTGTCATCCGGGGATAAACCCGATGAGCGATTACTGAATTCAGCGTTTTGCCTTCTCCTTCCGTTCGCCCGTTCCGCGGGTCACACCCTGCTCGCCCTTTTCGGCGCGCTTCGGCAAGCCTTTTTCGGCGAGCAGCGCGATCGCTCGATCGATCGGCAAGCGGACGATACCGCGCTCGCGATCGATCCAACCGTAACTGCCGAGGATTTGATCCTCCTCGGCTCTCATCGCCGCCAGGTCCGCGCCGGGTTTGGTGAGCAGACGCGGCTCCGGCGGCGGTTCGACGCCATAAGATAGCGGGCTCGGGGCCGGTCTGCTGCGCGTTTCACTCCGGTAAAAAAAATGAAACAGACCATAGGTCACGAGCGCGACCATGGCGATTACCAGAGCCAATCCGACCGCGAACCAGAGAATCTTCTTCGGATTGGCATCGCTCAGCTCATGACGGGTGCTGACGCTATTTGCCGGGGAGTTTTGCTCAGCCATGACCTGCTAGTCCGTGTTCTTCGAGAATCGCGATGAAGCGGGGATCGCGTATTGGCAATAACGAGCGCCCTCTCACAGCGCTTAGAAATCCCCAGAACCAAACCCCGCCGATCCCGATGGGCGCCAACACTGTCGTCCAGTGCAGGCTAAAACCCTCCGGGTGAAACGTCGGGGCCACAAACCAGAACAGCTCGATCAAGTGCATCGCGGCAACAACTGCGGCAACCGCCCCAAGCATTGCCGGGCTCCGTTTGATGGTTCGCGACAACAACAGCACAAAGGGCAAGGCGAATTGCAGCGCGATCAGCGCGGCGCCGATCACAGCCCATCCGCCGGTCAATCGGTGTATGTACCAAGGGATTTCGTGCTGCAGGTTTTCTACCCAGATGAGGAGGAACTGCGAGAACGACAGATAAGCCCACAACATGATGAAGGCCAGGAGCAAATTGCCTAAATCCTGCAGCACCCAAGGCGCAACGATCTGCTTGAGCGCTTCGCGGCGCGACAAAAAATACGCGGCGCCGATCACGAAGCTTAAGGCGATCACACCGTGGCTCACCATGAAAATCATGCCGAAAATCGTCGAGTACCACCGCGGTTCCAGTGACATCAGCCAATCGATCGCGGAAAAAGTGACGGTCAGGCCGTAGAGCACCAAACCGGGGCCGCTCAGAGTCTGCAGGCGCTCTATGAAGACTGGATCCGCTGAGCGCTCTTGCGCTTGCGACCACCGGGTTAGAAAAAATCCCAACGCTATCCAGATGGCAAAATAAATCACCGCGCGGACGACAAAGAATGGAAAATTGAGGTAGGCCGCCTTTTCCTGAAGAACCGGATCAGCCGCGACCACATCCGGCCGTGCCCAGGCAAAAAGATCCGGCAAACCGAACAGGAGCGGCACGAACAGCACCAGCATGATTGGGAAGGTTCGAACCGCCGCTTCCAAGCAGCGTTGGATGACAAAGCCCCAGGTGCCGCCGACCAGATGATGGATCATTAAAATACCCAGGCAGCCGAGCGGCACACCGGTCCAGAAAACGTAGGCGATGAGATAGGCGCGAAAAAATTCCCCTTGCGCAAACAATACTCCGGAGAGACAAACAATCAGCACCACGACACCCGCGATCAATGATCTGGTACGCAGGGCATCGAGCTCAGCGCTGAGGGTTACATTAAAACCATTCATTTCTTTTCCTCGAGCAGCGCCCGCCGCTCCTCCTCCGGCACATCGGCCAGCGGGGCGTTTTGGCTCAGTTGCAGAGCGCGAATGTAGGCGACGATGGCCCATCGATCTCGCGGCAGGATTTGTTCGGCGTAGTCGGGCATGGCGCCGAAGCCATGGGAGATCACGTCAAAGAAATGGCCCGGCGGGGCTTCGCGCAAGCGATCGATGTGAAACGACGGCGGCGGCCGATACCCACGCCGGACAATCATCCCTTGTCCATCACCCAATCGGCTATGGCAGGGCGAGCAGAAGATCGTGAACCGTTCCTGCCCGCGGAGCAGGAGCTGCCGATCAACCGGAAATGGAAACGTTTTCGCCGGCTGGTTGTCGACTTTGCCGCTATAGAATTGCTCGTCTGCGTTCAATTCGCCGCGCGCTACCGTCCCTTCGACTAAGGGCCGGGACGCGCGCTGATCGTCAAAAAGATCGCTCTTCTGCAAGGGCTCGTAGCGCGGCTGATCCGCCATTTTCTGTTGGCAGCCGGGGAGCCACAGAAAAATGGCCGCCGCGCAACAGCAAAGCCGCCACTTTAACCCGTCGATGTTTATCAGCTTCTCAGGAGTCGACTTCATAGGTGCCGAGGGAACCAATCTCATTGAGAAATTGCCGCGTGCGCTCGAGGTCGAACATGCTATCGACGGCTTCGATGCAGAGGAAAAAACGGTTGCGGCTCGCCAGCTCAAAACGCTCGACATTGAACACAGGGTGATACGGCATCGGCAACCGGTTAAGCGCCAGCACGCCGAAGAACGCGAAGAGCGAGGCGATAAGAATCGTCAACTCGAAGGTCACCGGTATGAAGGACGGCCAGCTGTTGAGCGGCCGGCCGCCGATGTTGATAGGATAATCGATCACCGCGACCCAATATTGAAGATAAAATCCGCCAACGCAGCCGATCAAGCCTCCGATGAGAACAATCAACGGCACGCGGGTGCGAGAAAACCCGATCGCTTCAGCCAGTCCGTCGACGGGGAACGGCGAATAGGCATCCATGCGGCGAAACCCTGCGGCAAATGCCCGCCGCGCCGCCGCAAGCAAGGCCTCCGGGCTGTCGAACTCGGCCATCAGGCCATATATGGGCAACCTAGCCACGAAAAACCGCGACCTCTTGGGCGGTTGAAATCGTCACGAATTTTTTCATTCGCCTCGCCCCTCTTCCTCGTGGACCAATTCGCGCATTTCGAAAATCGAAATCATCGGCAGGAGTCGGATAAAAAGAAACAGCAGCGCAACAAACAGCCCTATGGTCCCAATCAATACCCCGTAATCGAATAAGGTTCCGGAATACATTCCCCAGGCCGACGGCATGAAATCCCGATGCAAGCTCACCACCACGATCACGTAACGCTCTAGCCACATGCCGATGTTCACTGCGATGGCAATGAGAAACAGCACCCATGGTTTGGTCTGCAATCGTCGGATCCAGAGCGCCTGTGGAATCAGAATGTTGAACAGGATCAAAATCCAATACATCCAGCCGTACGGACCGAACATGCGGTTCATCATCATATAC
>Ga0075425_100004027_pt1 | contig 15080 bp, 18 predicted proteins | sample SoiMethybrSBSTD4_FD_75300 | JGI IMG/M metagenome (GOLD analysis project Ga0075425, IMG submission 75300) | Bulk soil microbial communities from a Populus tree surrounding site in Tennessee, USA - Soil MetaG P. TD hybrid SBSTD4 | ecosystem: Environmental > Terrestrial > Soil > Tree plantation...
AGAAAGGACCAGTGCCGAGACTCTGCGGGCCCAGATAAGTGCCGGCGTTCACCGCGAATCCGCCCCAGAAATCATAGAGACCGGGCGCGAATTCCTGAGTGAATAGCGATGTCCCGTTTCCTGACGACGTCGCACGGATTTCATTGATCAATCGATCGTTTACAGTCCAGCGGTGCGCCGCAACAAACGAGAACGAGTTTCGGTGAATCGACCCGGTCGTTCCAGGCGAGCCCACCACGATGCCCGATCCCGGATAAACGTCCAGCTGGCCGTTCACGCCATCGGGGTTGGAAAAGTAGTGCTGGTAGTTGTGGATGAACTCCAGGTGATGCTTGGCGTTCAGGTTGTAGTCGAATCGCACCGTCGGGAACCACCGGATGTTCTGTCCCGGGTCCTGAAAGTTGTAGTCGAGTCGATTGTAATCACCGGGGCTTTGAGTTGCGATTCGGCTCGTTAGTGATCCTGCTGAATGCACATACCCATCGACCAGGTTCAAACCTGCCGACACTCTCGGATCAATCGTGGTCGGACACGGTGTTCCGGCTGGACACTTCGACGCGATAAACTGAAGCAAGTCCACCTGTCGCAGCGCGCCGGTTGTGTCTGGATAAGTGAAGAGTCCTCTCCGCGCATCGGGAGTCAGCACCAGTGTATTCCCGGTTACATCATTTCCGTATGCCTGCGGGAGGGTGAAGTACTCGTAGTTCACGAAGAAGAACGCCTTGTCACGGCTCTTCATGAGCTTTGGAATAAAGATCGGACCGCCGAGGTTTCCTCCGAACTGTCGCAGGATGAATGCATCGCGCGGGAGACCATCGATGTTGTTGAAGTAGTAGTTCGAGTTGAAGGTCTTGGAGCGGTATTGCCAGAAGGCGCCGCCGTGAAACTCCGGTGAGCCCGACTTGGTTGTGAATCGGACCTGCACCGCGCCTTCACCGCCACTCTCGGCTCCAGGGACCGCCGTGGACACGGTCACTTCCTGAACCGCGTCGGATTTCGCCTGGATGGTGGTAAAGAATCCATCCGAGCTTCTCAGGAAGTTGTCCTGAATGTTCGCTCCGTCGAGGGTGAGGTTTACTGAACCCTTTGGCAAGCCGTTGACGGTTGAGGCGCGCGGTACGCCAGGTGAACTCACACCGGGAAGGGTGGTTATCAGAGTGAGTGCGTCTCGAGTGCTAAACGGTAGCTCGCCGATCTGTCGCCCGACGATGGTAGTGGCTACGGTGGCGCTTTCTCTTTGCAGAACCTCAGCGCCGCCGGTCACCACGACCTGCTCGCTCGCGCCGCCTGGTTCGAGAGCCGAGTTGAGTGTGGTTGCCTGGCCGGTATCGACCTTTACATCCTTGGTCACCGTGGTCTTGAAACCAGACGCGGTGATTGTGATGGTGTATGTGCCGTTTGGAATGGATGGGATCGTCCACCCGCCCTCATCGTTTGCAGTGGTTTTGTATTCCGTCTGGGTCTGATCGTGTTTTGCGACGATCTGAGCCTTAGGAATTAATGCTCCTTGAGAGTCCTTTATTTCGCCGCTAAGTCGCCCCGAAGTCGTGACCTGTGCTGGAATCGTTTGCGCCGACAGCAACAGAATCACGAGGAGCAACCCAATGCGGCCCGTCAACCGCCTATTCATGAGAATCCTCCTCCACCTGTTTAGTACAGGTTGGTTAGTTTAGTGTTTTGTGAGCGAAGTAACAGAGTGCCACCAAACCAAGATCGCGTTCGCGAGCCAATCCTCCCACGTACACATCGGCAGCTTTGAGGGAATCGTGACTTTGCCTGATCTGGATGGCCGCAATCTACAGCTGCGTGCGGAAAATTACAAGCCCAATTAATTTTGTCCGAATTTACTCGACGCGACCACTAATAGTGTTGAGGACGTTTCGAAAGAGTTTCAGGTTGAGTATGGTGGCCGCAATGCCTCTCGAAATGGTGAGCTCGAGACTGTGTGGCTTGTGTTACTAACGATTGCCGACTCGTGCGATTGTGAAAACGTTTACCCGAGCGGCTCCGGCAGCCAGAAGGACGCGACTCGCAGCGCTGACTGTGCTGCCGGTGGTGTACACGTCATCGATTAGCAATACCGTCGCCCCTTCGATCGTTGCGGGTTTAGCCACCACAAAAGCCTTCTCGACGGACAGCGCTCGGTCCATCGCATCCATCCCCGCGCGGTGTCGGTCGGTAGACTTTGTTCGCTTCAGGACTTGATCATCGAACGGCCCGAGGTGTTTTGAAATCGATTTGGCAACCACCGACGCCTGGTTGAAACCTCGCTTCCGCTCGCGATCCGGATGAAGCGGGATGGGAACAACCAGATCCGACTCGAGAAGAGTTCGATTTTCATCGAGCGTGGTTGAGATGAGACGCTTGAGCCTCGGACAGATGTACGGCGTAACTTTCAAAAATAAGATGCTGGCTTCAAACGAGCCGGAGTAGATCCCGCAGGCGCGCGCCACGCTGAAAGACGCACTCGAGCATTTGCCGCACAATTGCGTTCGGTCCTCAGACGTACGACCGAGCGAAATTCCCGGAGCTCCGCACTTCTTACAAAGCGACGCGGTCAGCAGCCTGGTCACTGCCTTATTGTTCCAGCAGTTCGAGCAGACCACGCCGTCGTCCCACGAATCGACGAGCCCTCCGCAGACACGGCATTCGTGCGGATATGCCACACTGAGCAGGCCGTCTCTGATGTTTCGGAGCGCGTGTCTTATCACGCTGGTCCTCCAAACGCGGTTGCGATTTGATGAATCCTGAATGAGACGGGGACCACAAACGTTACTAAGCGGCTAGAGTATTTGGTGAGTTTCCCTTTATGCCTCTTTTTCGATCAACAATCCCAGTTCCAACTGCTCCTGGCACTTGATGCAGTGCGGCGTCCAGGGGATGGCGTCGAGCCGTTTTGGTTGGATGTCGTCGCCGCAATTTACACATTCGCCGTAAACACCCTCGGTGATTCGATCGAGCGCTTCCTCAATAAGGCGCAGCGTGTTTCGCTCATTCGTGCTTTGAGAAAAAAGAAGCTCTTTGGTGTATGAGTTTGACGCCTTGTCGGCGGGATCCTGGCTCACGTCGCGATCGGCCTCGCGGCCGTAGTCTTCAGTGCGCTCGACCATTCCCAGCAACGCATTTCTTTGCTCGGACAGCCGCGATTCATATTGTTTTACTTTCCTTTTATCCATCGAATTCTCCTGGTACGCTTCCATTGTGCTACTGATAAGTGCTCAAAATTTGTGAGCTATCAACCTCGATCCTCACTTTTGATACGGCAGGTCGTGGATGATCGTAAATGCCCGATAGACCTGCTCGATCAACATCACTCGCGCCAGATCGTGGGTCAGAGTCATCTTTGACAATGCCAAAACCACGTCTGCCTTCTCACGCACCTTCTCCGAAAGCCCCAAATGTCCGCCGATCACAAACGTGATCTGCTTGGTCCCTGCGAGACGATGCTTGCGAAACAATTCTGCGAACTCATACGAGTCCAGCTCGCGTCCCCGTTCATCCAGCGCTATCAAAAAACCGCCGACCCGCGAAATAAGATCTTCACCTTCTTTATCAATGATCCGCCGCGAATCGCCGCCCACATCATCGCGGTCCCGAAGTTCGCTGACTTCAACCGCTACAAACTTTCTGACTCGGTCCAGGTAATCCTGAACCAGCTCCCTCACTGGAGCTTTCTTAGTCTTGCCGATCCAAACAAACCGCAACTTCATCGTGGTGCGCAGCTGCAAAACTCTCAACTGCCGACGATCAGTTGAGCGCCGGACTCGCAGCGCCCAGCTTGCCGATGTTATAACGCCTCATCTTTTCGTAAAGATTCTTACGGCTAATCCCGAGTATCTCTGCCGCGCGCGTCTTGTTTCCGCGTGTGTGTTCAAGAACTTCGCGGATATAGACGGCTTCGAGCTCTGCGAGCGACGGCTTTGTCTTGCGCGATTGCATCAATCGAGCGGCCGATCTCAAATACTCAGGCAACCCTTCAACCTCTATTACATCATCGGTACTCGTCAGCACTGCGTGTTCTATGATGTTTCTCAGCTCCCGAACATTGCCCGGAAAATCGTAACTGGTCAGAGCGTCGAGAGCTTCGTTCGAGAGCCTTACACCGCTCCTCCCGCTCCGGGACGCAAACTGGCGAACAAATTCTCCTGCCAGCTGCGGTAAATCCTCGAATCTGTCAATCAACTTTGGCAGTTCAATCGTAACCACCGCGAGACGGTAATACAGATCGTCTCTAAAAGTCCGCGCGCGGACTGCTTCCTTTATATCGATGTTCGCCAGCGCGATTATGCGAACATCGATCTTGACCGCCTGCTTCCCACCGAGGCGCTCAAAGTTGCGCTCTTCGATCACCCGCAACAGCTTGGCTTGCGAGGATGGGATCAGACTGGTGATCTCGTCCAGCACCAGCGTTCCACCGTCGGCGGCTTCGAATCTTCCGGGCTTCGATTCGGTTGCGCCGGTGAAGGCCCCCTTTTCGTAACCGAACAGCTCGGACTCGAGAAGGTCTTCGGGCAACGCCGCACAGTCGATCTTTACGAACGAACGATCACGTCGCAGACTCCGGTCGTGAATCAATCTTGCCGCCGCGTCCTTACCAGAACCCGATTCGCCCAGCACGAGCACATTCGAACCGGTTGCGGCAACCCTATCGATCAGTTCCGCAACCTTCTGCATCGCCGAGGAATTTGTGACAAGCTTCATAAACCCGGTTTGGCGCGCGACTGATGACTCAAAAATCTCGGCTGATTCGAGTCGGTGAATCTCCTGTTCACTACGTCGTCGCCTTACTCCGGAGCCTCATTTTTGATCTCAACTCGCGGTGCATCGCGCCACAAACGCTCCAGATCGTAGAACCTTCTCGACCCTGGGCTGAACACATGCACGATGAAATCGCCGTAGTCTAGCAGAATCCATTCGGCGCTGCTATACCCTTCAATGTGCAGCGGACGTTTCCGATTCTTCAGCAAAGTTTCTTCGACGGCATTCGAAATTGCCTGCACCTGTCGAGTGCTGGCGCCGGTGCAAATCAGAAAGTACTCGGTAAAAGAAGCGGCCTTGCGAAGATCCAGCACGACGAGATCGGTCGCCTTCTTTTCAGACGCGGCGCGCGCGGCGATCGTCACGCCATCTTCAGTTTCCAGCGGCTGCACCTCTGACTCGGGCTGCTTGTTTACGCTACGACCCATCTGCTTATTGCCTGTACAGTCGATACTTGGTTATGTAATCGGCGACGTGCGGAGGGACCATCGCATCAATCGGTCGCCCATCGCGCACGCGTTGCCGTATCTCAGTCGAAGACAATTCTTTGTTCACACAGCCGGTCAAGTATATGTGCTGTCCTTCAAGCTCTTCTGCGGTTGGCCGACCCGATTCTCGAGCACTCAGATCGACAATAGTTCCTCTGAACCGCTCATCGATGTGAGAAACAGCCATTTTGTGTCCTGGCCTGGTCACCACAATCAGGTTCGTACTTGAGATCAGCCGTCTCGGTTCTCGCCACGTGTTGATCTCTTCAAACGAGTCGGCTCCCATTACAAAAAACAGCCTAACCCCTTGCTCGAAAATCCCCTTCAGACGCTCGACCGTCTCATACGTGTAAGGACGATCAGGCGTTTCGAGTTCAACGGTCGAAACGATCACCGAAGGCTCATCGATCGATGCCAATGCGGCCATCGCGAAACGGTGATAACCATCGGCGATCTCCCGCGTACCTTTGTGCGGCGGTCGGTGAGCTGGGATGATCAGCAGCTGATCGATATCAAAGTTGCGAACAACCGCCCGCACGACCTCGACATGCCCAAGGTGAATGGGATCAAAGGTCCCACCGTAAGCCGCTATCCTCCGTTCCGCCATAAGTCGTCGTCACAGTCTCTAATTTCCAGCATGTATTCTTTCTCACGTTCCGTTTTGCAGCGCCTCGTTATTCGAAGACTCCAAATCGAACATCATTCTGAAAATCAAGCAACCTAAACCGGCAAGCTGACTGCCTTGAGCGTATCGAGCATCAAGCCGAGCCCGTTTACCAACTGATCAATCCCGTACCCGCTGACGGCGGAAATCTCAAACAACTTGAGTCCCTGAACATCACAAAACTGCTGAAGAAGCTGCAACCGTCCACGATCATCAAGCGCATCCATCTTTGATGCTATGACGATTTGCGGCTTCGAAAGCAAGTCCGTTTTGTATGACCCTAGCTCACGTTTGATCTTTTCAAAATCGCTTACCGGATCCCGTCCGGTCGATGAAACATCAACCACATGCGCCAATAGCTTTGTGCGTTCGATGTGCCGCAGAAATTCCAGACCGAGACCGGTGCCTTCGTGAGCTCCCTCAATGAGTCCGGGGATGTCGGCGACCACAAACGAGCCTTCATCGCCGTAAGCAACGACACCGAGATGCGGTTCGAGTGTGGTGAAGGGATAGTTCGCGATCTTCGGGCGCGCGGCAGATATTCGAGATATGAGCGTCGATTTGCCTACATTTGGAAAACCTACGAGACCTACATCGGCGATCAGTTTTAGCTCGAGTTGGTAGGACTTCGAGTCGCCGGGCGCGCCGTCTTCGTGATAACGGGGAGCGCGATTAGTTGAAGTAGCGAATTGTGCGTTTCCGCGGCCGCCACGACCGCCCTTGGCAACGATCAGCCGTTCACCGGGTTCTGAGAAGTCGTGAAAGAGCTCACCGGTGTCTGCATCGGTAACCACGGTCCCGACGGGAATCTGGATGTTCCGATCCTCGCCGTCTTTTCCGTGACGTTTATCACCCTCGCCGTGCAGGCCGCGGCCGGCGCGGAACTCAGGGTTGAAGCGGAACTGTAGCAGGGTGTTTAGCTGGGTGGTTGCTTCCATCCAGACCGAGCCGCCGCGTCCTCCGTCACCGCCCGACGGCCCTCCACGTGGGACAAATTTCTCGCGACGGAATGCGGTGACTCCGTTTCCGCCGTCACCGCCTTTTACAAATATTTTGGCTCGATCTAAAAACTGCATCTGGTCAGTTGTCAGCGGGTCGATTGTCTCCGCCTGGCAGCCTTTCAACGGGCCAAAGACTGAGGGAAAGGCTACCCCGCCGGGTACACGCTGATGAACTTTCCTCTGCGCCCCTTCTCTTCGTACTTCACAACCCCGGATACTAGCGCGAACAGGGTGTCGTCCGAGCCACGGCCGACATTGTTGCCTGGCTTGAACTTTGTGCCACGTTGTCGAACCAGAATCGCGCCGCCGAGTACCGATTCCCCGCCGAACTTCTTGACGCCAAGCCGCTGGGCATTTGAATCGCGTCCATTTCGCGAGCTGCCTACACCTTTTTTGTGTGCCATAAATCCTCTACAAAGTGCTCAGATAAACCGTCGGTCGTCGAAGCTATCGTCAGGGAGGACTATTCTTTCTCTCCCGAACCAACCGAATCAATCCGAACCGACGTAAAATTCTGTCGATGCCCGTGCGTTTTCTTATACTGTTTGCGGCGTTTCTTCTTGAAGACAATCACTTTTTTGCCTCGGCCGTGGTCAACGACAGTTCCGGTGACACGCTGACCGCCAAGATCCGCACCGACCTTGATCTGGTCGCCGTCAGCCGACAGTAACGCATCGAATTCGACCGATGCCCCGACTTCGGCCGTTACCGACGGTACCTGAACGACGTCGCCTTCGTTGACCCGAAACTGCTTTCCACCCGCCTGAATGATTGCGTATGCCACGGTTAGCTCCCTCCAAAAAAACGCTTCTGACGAAAGTCCAAAAGTATACCGGGCCGATTAAACCAGTGTCAACGCTTCGATTGGCCCAATTCCTCCGAAAAACGACAGGCCCCCAAAAACCAAATTCGTGCATAAAACCAGCACTAAGGCAAATGGTCGGATGGATCGAATGAGGTTCCATCGCTACAATTCGACCTTGGAGAAATTGGAGGGCCAATGAGAATTCTCGTTCTGGATGGATTGGAAAAGACCGGGGTCGACAAGCTTAGAGCCGCCACCGGCGTAACGGTTGACGAGCGACCATCGATTGAACCCGACAAGCTTGCTCAAATCATAAGTCAGTATGAAGCGTTGATCGTCCGCAGCAAGACACGCATCACAAGCGAGCTGATCGATAAAGCTGAGAACCTTCGAGTGGTGGGTCGCGCCGGCACCGGTGTAGACAACATAGAAGTCAACGCCGCCACTCGCCGCGGCATCGTGGTGATGAACGCTGCTGCCGGAAATACCGTCACGACTGCCGAACACACGATGGCAATGCTCCTTTCGCTCGCGCGCCAGATCCCACAGGCCACTAGTTCAACTAAAAAAGGTCTCTGGGAAAAGAACAAGTTTCTGGGCGTCGAGCTGATGGGTAAGACGCTGGGGATCATCGGGCTTGGTCGAATTGGTGCTGCGGTTGCGCAACGGTCGCGCGCGTTTGGGATGGGCGTTCTTGCTTATGATCCTTACTTCACAAAAGAAGCTGCCCAGGAGATGGGGATCGAAATGATTCCGCTGGATGAGCTGATCGCCAGGGCCGACTTCATTACCCTTCACACTCCGTTGACCGATGAGACTCGATATCTGATCGGCGCCGCGGCGATTGACAGAATGAAGCCTGGCGTCCGGCTGATCAATTGCGCACGCGGCGGTTTGATCGACGAGCGCGCTCTGGTAGAGGGGATTCGAAGCGGGAAGGTAGCGGGGGCGGCGCTTGATGTGTTTGAGCAGGAGCCTACGTCGAAGGACAACCCTTTGTTGGGACTCGATCAGGTCATCACAACGCCGCATCTGGGAGCGTCAACCACCGAGGCTCAGCTTGGAGTGGCAACAATGATCGCCGAGCAGATCCTCGACTATCTCAAACACGGCACGGTGCGCGGTGCGGTGAACATGCCGTCGGTGAGCGCAGAGCTGCTCGCTGCCATTGGTCCGTACATAACGCTGGGAGAGAAGATCGGTCTGTTTCAGGGCCAGGCCTTCGGGCACGACCTGCGAGAGATCTCGATCGAATATTCAGGCGATGTTAGTGAACACGATGTAAAGCCGATTACCAGCGCTATCATCGCCGGCTTGCTCGCTCCGGTAATCGAACGCGTCAATATGGTCAATTCCGCGATTGTCGCCGAACAGCGTGGAATCAGGGTCAGCGAATCGTTATCGCGTCGTGCGCGAGACTTCGCCAGTATGATTCGGGTTCGGGTTACGACATCCGAACGCGAGAGCGAAGTTGCGGGCGCGCTGTTTGGGCGACGCGACGCGCGCATCGTACGGATCGACGGCTTCAACCTCGAGGCTATTCCAAAAGGTCATATGTTGTTCTTGTTCAATCGGGACCAGCCGGGAATTCTCGGGAGCATCGCGACGTTCATTGGAGCGCACAACGTGAATATCGGGCGTCTGTATCTCGGAAGAAAGAAGATCGGAGAGAGCGCGCTTGCGTTGATTCAGATCGATCAGCCAATGAGCGATGTGACGCTGCAAGAGCTCGCCGAGTTATCCGGAGTGATATCGGTCAAGCAAATAAAGCTCTAGATCCGGATTCGCTCCGCGTCTGTACTGTAACTTCGATTGCCAACCGCACTGCTTCGACGATGGACTCTGTTGACAGGCTTGGCACCTCCGTACTTTTTGCGATCGCCTGATCGTGAAGATAGGGCACGTGAATAAAACCCGCTCGAGCCGTTAGGCCTTCAGTACTAATCGTATGCATCACACTGTAGAAGACTCGATTGCACAAATATGTGCCGGCGGTGTTTGAAACTCCGGCTGGAATGTGCGCTTTGTGAATGCGATCAACAATCGCGCGAATCGGAAGAGTCGAGAAGTATGCAGCGGGTCCTCCCTCGACGATCGGCTCATCTTTTGGCTGATTACCGACGTTGTCAGGTATCCGAAAATCGTCGACGTTGACGGCGATTCGCTCCGGAGTGACTCGGCACCGCCCGCCGGCTTCACCAAGCATGATAATGATGTCAGGTTGCTCGGCTTTGATTCTCGAAACTGCAAGCTCGACAGCACGATAGCGATCGACTGGCAGTTCGACTAATCGGATTGTTGCGTCTCGGAATTCGACCTTTTCCATTTGACGCGCGGCTTCAAGCGAAGGGTTTATGCTCTCGCCGCCGAATGGCTCGAACGCAGTTAGCAAGACTTTGTTCACCGCTGACCTCACCTTTTCTTATTCGAAAGCACCGACCATATCTGATCTCGCTCAAGCTTGCGCACCATTTCAACTGCGCGGAGAAGATTTTCTTTAGTCTCCGCCCAGTCGGGATAGGTGCCGGTATCCATTGCGATTTCGACCTCGACGATCGCGGAGTGCAGAGTCTCTCGAAGCTTTGAAAGATCGGTCTTCTCGCCGGCCACTTTATGCCTCCAATAAGATGCTCATGATATACGAAGGACCTATTCGTTGCGACGCTGAATTTCTCAGCGCAAGCCTTAAACTTTCACACAACATCTCCGTTGGTGGGATTTAGAAAAAAGTGTTAAGTCCCGCCCTTTATGATCCCGACCCTTCATTGGTCACTATTACCTGCTGTCGATTCGACACAGGCTTCAGATTTGTAAGATAGATGCCGATCAGCACCAGCGAGCCTCCAATCAAAATTGTCGGTCGAGGACGCTGCGCAAAGAAGATCAGTGCCAACAAGCTTGCAGCGAGGGGCTCTCCCAGGAAAGCGAGCGAGATCACCGTCGGACGCACGTGTTTGAGAGCCCAATTGAACACCGAGTGACCGATGATGGTAGGAATGATCGCCAGCGCGGTAAGGTAGCCCCAGGTGCTGGCAGAGTAGGGACCAAGCGCGTCGCCGGAGATTACTACCAAACCTAACAGAAGCACCGAACAAACCGCGTAGAGCGGTGTGACATAACCGAGCAAGCTGATTCGAGATCGAGCATTGCGTCCAACAATGAAATAACCCACTACAGCGAGAGCACCGAGCAGCGCCAGGCCGTCGCCTGTTAATGCCAGCTGAAGATTCTCAAAGGCGTCTTTGCTCATCACCGCCATGCCGCTAAGCCCAACTACGATTCCGACGATACCAGTCCGGGGCGCCCGCTCGCCCAGAAAGAAGTATGACGCGATCGCTACAAAGATCGGATGGCTGTTCACCAGAACGACAGACGTTGCGATTGGAATGTACTTTAGCGAAGTGATCCACGCGGCGAAATGAACGGCAAGCGAGAGACCGCCCAGAAGCAACAACAGCAGATCCTTGCGAGCCAGCGACAGGATCTCGCGTCGTCTGAAGATAAGCGCGGCAGGAAGTAAAATTGCAGTGGCGATGGCCATTCTATAAAACGCAATCGCCAGCGCCGGTATGCTGGCCCTCTCCAATTCGGTAATGAACAACGAGGATGACGACAGGGCCAACACCGCGAAGCCCATCGCGCTCATTACCTGTGCGGCGCCTCGTTCGGAGGTCTTCAAACGGTCTCGGGTCACAAGTTCTTAGAGGCTTGTTTGAGTGCCCCTCTCTCGATGGACAATTCCTGCGGGGTAGTCTCTTACGGCTCGAACTTTATAGCACCCGCTGCGTTTGATGAGAAGCCGCGAATGCCCCTGCTTGCGAGTCAGCGGTCCGAGGTGCTAATAAACTTCACGTGCCCTTAAACAAGCGCACGACTTCGAAAGGGAATTATCAATGCGCATTATTTCGGTTGTTTTGTTGCTGGTTACCCTCACGATCACGGGCTGTGACGGAACGAATACAAACAGCAATTCGAACAGGAACGCTAACGGAAATGCGAACGCGAACCGTGTATCAATGCTGAATCTGCCCGCTCCATTGAAACCCGAGAAAGCTCCAGACCCGAAGTTCAAAACCTGCAATGCATACTTTCCTTTGGTGCCCGGATCAACTGCTAAGTACGTGATCAACTATTCGAGTGGGATTGTTGCGGACATGACGGTGGTAGTTGATGCGGCCGATGAAGGCGGTCGACAAGTTTATACACAAAAATCTCAACTGGTTGATCGAAGCGGCGGTATGCAAATCATACAAACGACGGTTCGCAAGTTCGTTTGCGACGGCGAGCGCGTGCAAATCCTCTCCGAAAAAACAGACAGCAGCATCACCGGTCAAACCTCATCATCCGAATTCGAATACCGAGACAATTCTCTGGTGATGGTCGACCCCAAGGCGCTGCAGACGAAGGGCACAACCTGGAGCCACGCATTTAGAACGATCTTCCACAGCCCGGGACAGCCGCCAGCTCGCAGTGATCAGCCAACTATAATCAACTTCGAAGTCGTCGGTCCTGCTGATGTCACAACCGCACTCGGGACATTCAAGACGCTTCGTATCATCCGGAAGATCGGTGAGAACGTAACGACCGATGACTACGCGCCTGGGCTCGGATTGATCAAGCGTCAGGCAAAGGAAGGAACCACCTGGGAGCTCACGGAGTACAGCGGGCTCAAGGTTCAAACTGAGTAGCAGAAGCGAACAATATGAATATGACGATTATCAATCCTGAAGCTTTAGGCGCGCCGCGAGGTTACAGTAATGGAGTGCTATTCGAAGGCGGTTCGCTGTTGTTTGTCGCGGGTCAGATTGGTTGGGATCGCGAATCGAGAATCGTAAGCGATGACTTCGCCGACCAGTTCGCGCAGGCGCTTGAGAACGTTCTTTCGGTTGTGCGGGAGGCCGGCGGCGGACCTGAGAACATCGGGAGGCTGTTGATTTTCGTCACCAATAAAGAGGAATACAGTTCGCAACTGCGAGCGGTCGGAGTGGCGTATCGGCAGCTCATGGGCAAGCACTTTCCAGCTATGACTCTCGTGGAGGTAAGCAGCTTATTGGAGCGTCTCGCCAAAGTTGAGATTGAAGCGCTTGCCGTCATACAGGCTCCGAACGCCGACGGTGAGAACAAGTGAAAGCGCCAACCAAAATCGAACCGTCGAGCTTTCTGTATGAGGAGCGAGATGCGATCGCATTCATAACCCTCAACAGACCCGACCGGCTCAACTCACTCACCTTCGAAGTATATCGCGAGCTTACGGACACGCTGTTTGCACTGCGGTCTCGCCCTGAGGTTCGTGTAGTTGTAATTACCGGTCGCGGTAAGGGCTTTTGTTCGGGCGGCGACGTCGAAGACATCATCGGCGAGCTATTCAGTCGGGATATGAGCGGCCTGCTCGAGTTCACTCGCATGACTTGCGAGTTGATCCGTAACATAAGGGCGCTCAACAAGCCTGTAATCGCGTCTCTGAACGGGACGGTGGCAGGCGCCGGTGCGGTGATAGCGCTGGCGTGTGATTTACGAATAGCAGCGGACACCGCGAAGATCGCTTTTCTGTTTGTGAAGGTCGGACTCGCGGGCGCCGATATGGGCGCCGGTTTCTTATTGCCAAAGGTCGTTGGCCTCAGCAAGGCAACTGAGATGCTCTATACCGGCGATTTCGTGACCGCGGCTGAAGCGGAAAGGATCGGGCTTTACAATCGAGTTGTGGCGCAGGCAGAGCTCGAAGCCGAGACGGACCGTTGGGCCCAGAGGCTGGCGGCGGGACCGGCATTCGCGCTTGGGATGACTAAGGCCGCGCTCAATCGCGAGCTCGATATGAGCGTGGAAATGGCTCTGGAAGCCGAATCCGAGGCACAGGCGATCTGCATGCTCAACCCCGATTTCCGAGAAGCATATCTGGCATTCACCGAAAAGCGACCGGCGAAGTTTAACAAGTAACGTTTCAGGCCTGGCCCGCGTGTCTTAACATTTGATGAGGTCTAAGGGATAGCTACGATGGACAAGAAAAAGAGGGATCTCAAAAACGAGTATCGGCAGAACCCGCCGAAGATGGGCGTTTATCAGGTCCGAAATGAGCAGAACGGCAGGATCTTCATCGGGTCCGCGGTCAACGTTGGAGGGGCAATCAATAGCAGCCGAGTTCAATTAAATGCAGGATCTCACCCGAACCGCAAGCTGCAGACTGAGTGGCGGGAATTTGGCGCCGACGCTTTCAAGTTCGAAATACTTGATGAACTCTCGCCGGGTCAGGGTTCGTTTGCGGAACAGCGTGCCGAGGTCGCGGTTCTGGAAGAGTTCTGGCTTGAAAAAATGCAGCCTTATGGCGAGGTCGGATACAACGAAAAGAGAAAAGGAACCGAAGAGAGGTTGAGGATGATTACTGAAAACAGGTTGTCGAAAGAATCGGGGTCCGACGCCTGAAGTTCGATGCTCGACCGGCGAAAGAAATAACTATATGTCATTCGGTCTACCACCAAGAGACGAGCCGCGACTCACCTACGGCGGCTATCTAAAAGTCAACGAACTAATCTCGCTGCAGCAGCTTCTGTCCGAGCCGGCTCAGCACGACGAGATGTTGTTCATCATTATTCATCAGGTATACGAGCTCTGGTTCAAGGAGCTGCTGCACGAGCTCGACACAATAATCGACCGATGCAATGCCGATGAGCCGCTCGCCGCGCATCGCCTCGTGCGTCGATGCATTGAAATCCAGCGCGTCCTTGTAGATCAAATCGCCGTGCTGGAGACGATGATGCCGACCGACTTTCTTGCCTTTCGCGATCACCTGTTGCCGGCAAGCGGGTTTCAGTCATTTCAATTTCGCGCAATTGAATGTGTTTCCGGATTGAAGGAACCGCGCTTCCTGAAAAACTACAATGCGAATTCGCCCGAGCACAGCGCGCTGCAAGCGAGATTATCCAACCCATCACTGCCTGATGTATTCTACGGAATGCTCCGCCGGCGCGGGTTTGATTTGCCGGAAATCAATAGTGCTGACGAGGAGACGAAGGAACGCATTAGCGAGCAGCGTATCAACGAGCTCAAGAGGCTCTATCAGGATGCTGAAAAACACTACGAGCTTTTCTTGTTGACCGAGAGCCTGATCGAATACGATGAGATGTTCTCGATCTGGCGGCTTCGTCACATAAAAATGGTCGAGCGGATGATCGGGAGCAAGACCGGGACCGGCGGCAGCGAAGGCGCGTCTTATCTGAAGAAGACCGTCGAGCGAAAGTTTTTCCCGGAGCTGTGGGAGCTCAGAAGCTATTTGAGCAAGAAGAGCAGCGGCGGCTACTAAGTAATCGTTTGGCTACGACATTCTTCCTTCCAGGACACGGAGGTCTTATGGATCAGCTGTTGGAATGGCG
>Ga0075425_100004028_pt1 | contig 15080 bp, 14 predicted proteins | sample SoiMethybrSBSTD4_FD_75300 | JGI IMG/M metagenome (GOLD analysis project Ga0075425, IMG submission 75300) | Bulk soil microbial communities from a Populus tree surrounding site in Tennessee, USA - Soil MetaG P. TD hybrid SBSTD4 | ecosystem: Environmental > Terrestrial > Soil > Tree plantation...
CCGAAGATGAAGGGAGCCATCTTCGGGTTCCAGCGATGGCTCTGGTGGCCGAAGTGGCAGCCAGCCTCGAGCAGCTGACGCATATTGAAGGCGGGTAGCGCCATGGGTGCCGTGTCCTTTTCCGGTTGAGCCTCCGCGCGACCTGAGAGGAGATCGGCCATGCCCGTGTCGCGGCTCTGCGCCGCCACGGCACGTCGACCCACCGGAGCGCCGGGCGGGGCTTTCGATCCGCCAAGCGCAGGTCTCGCGTGTGGGATGGGCGGTGTTTAATGTCTGCGGGCACGATTTACAAGGGGCGGCGACCGCGTCCCATCCTGAGCCGGCTCTCGCACGCCCACAAGGCGAACGTCGCCGGAGGGCGGCGCACCGTTTCTGGCCTCGCGCCAGCGCCGCCGCCAGTCCCCACTGCCAGTCCCCACTGCCAGTCCCCGCGGGCCCCAGCCAACTGAGCTCGGCCGCGGGCTGCCGTGCAGCCCAGACGCCCACAGGGTTGCCGCTACCGCCTGGCTTCAACGATGGTTTCGGGCGGTGCCTTCGCCCATGGGTAGCCCGCACGGCCCATCGCCAATCCACGCTCATAGAGTGCCAGCATGTAGGCGCGGTCGAATGGCTTGGGATGGGGGGCATCAAAGTCCGCGGGGATCGCCGCCAGGTTGTAGTCGATGTGATCGGCCGTCGCGCGCGCGTACATGCGCGCCAGGTCGCCGATGCCGCGGCTCTTGGTCAGCGTCTCCAACGAGCGCTGCGCGATGGCCAGGGTTGCCTCCGGCATGGCTTTGTATTCCGGGTCGATCTTGCCGTTGCGAATGATCCACAGCCGGCGCGCGATCTTGCGGCCGATCGCTTGGTCGATTTCGTCGAAGCGAAAGTCGGCGATCGTGAAGAACACCTCGCGCGTCGTTCCGCCGTCCACGTGCATCTCTTGATAGAGGTGGCCGCCCGCCTGCACCTCAACGAGCACGGGCGGAAAGACGCCAGGGATCGACGCGGATGCCAAGAGCACCCTGCGGAAGAGATCGAGGGCCTGTGTGCTGCCCTTCTGTGCGATCTTGCCCATGTCCCAATAGACGGGGCGCTGCGCGTCGAGATTGGTGGTGCCGACGAGAAGGAAGCGTCCCTTGGCTCGCTCTGCGGCGATCGACCGCAGGAAGCGGCCATCGACGTAGTGCTCAATGAGCCGCGCCAGCGGTGCGCTGTCAGCGAGCGCATTGCCGCCAAGGAGCCCCGACAGAACGTTGGCCTGATAGATCTGGTCGGCGCTGTAGCTGGTGAATAGACCGGCCAGATCCCGGTCGTGGTCGCGGCCGAGGAACGCGAAGGGAGCAATGAGGGCGCCTGCGCTGATGCCTGTGACGAGATCGAACTCTGGCCGGCTTCCCTGCGCGCTCCAGCCAACGAGCAATCCCGCCCCGAAGGCCCCGTCATCGGCACCACCCGAAATGGCAAGCAGGTTGGATACGGGCGGAAGCACCGCAACCTTCGGCTGCGCGGTCTCGCGGACTTCATACTTGGCCTTGAGCCGCGGCAACTCCGCCTGGAGCAGCGCATGGGAGAAGTGCGCATCCCCCCACACGCGTACGTCCGCCAGGCCGGGCACAACTGCGTCGGGGGACAGAACGGCCGGCACCGCCACACGATCGGGCACACTCGCGCAGCCCGCGAGCGTGCAGCCAAGTGCCACGCCGCAAAGCCAAGCGCACTGTGCGATCGATCCCCCAAGCACGCGCAAATGACGCCCTGACGCCAACGCCTCGCTCCCCCAAACCCCTCGCCCCCACCCCAGGCTGCGGCATGCTACGACAGATTTCCCCAGGCTGGCCAGAGCCTTGCGAGCGCCCAGGCGCGCCCGATAACGCGTCAGCCGCCCCCGCACCCCTGGGCGCCGGGGGCGAGCGCAGACAGCGCCGTCAAGATCGGCGCCTGTCCCTTCACGATCTTGCGCGTCGCCTCGGTCAGCGTGAACCAACCCGCCCGGTCAACCTCGGGAAAAGCCTTGATTTGTCCCGATCGCGGCGGCCATTCCATCGTGAAGCTATTGCCCTTTAACCCTGCGGGATCGGCGTTCCCTTCGATGGCCCAGACCTCCACCGTCTTGGCGCTCGATTGACGGAAGCTGCCGAGCCGCAGGAAGTTTCCCTCCGGCGCTAGGCCCGTCTCCTCGGCCAGCTCGCGTCGCGCCGCTGCCAACCCATCCTCGCCCGGTTCGCATTCGCCCTTCGGCACACTCCAGGCCCCCGCATCCTTCTTGACCCAATAGGGTCCCCCCGGGTGTACCAGAAACACCTCGATACCCGCCCCGCCTCGCCGGTAGATGAGAATGCCCGCGCTGCGCTTGGCCATCGCGCCTCATGTCACTGCAGGCAACTCACTGCAGGCAACTCACTGCAGGCAACGCATTGCAGGCAGCGTCCGCCCTATCGTAGGCTATGTGCGCACTCCGGCCCACAAGCCGGCACATTTCTCCCAGAAACTGCCTGGAAAGGCGCACAACTCCATGGGGAACAGGGGCACGACGGTGGCTGAAAATCAAGGCGTATTGGTGGTCAGAGAAGATACCATCATCAAGGGTGAAATCCGCAACTGCCGGCAGATGGAGGTCTTCGGCTACGTCGAAGGCAACGTCGCCGCCGGTTCGCTGCTCATTCACCCCAACGGTCAATGCTACGGCACCGTAAAGACGGAAAACGCCGAAGTTCGCGGCACCTTGCAGGGGGATGTCGTCGTCAAGCATTTGATCAAAATTCGCGACACCGGCTCCGTCAGCGGTAACGTGCAGTACGGGGCGCTAGCCATGGAGGTCGGCGGCAGCCTGAGCGCGGAGGTGCGCAACGTGCCGCCCAAGGTCGCAGGCGACCTCGATCTGACCGTTGTCAAGGGCCGCTCCGTCGCCATCACGCTGGAGGACCTGCATGCGGTGGACCCGGATGACGAAGCCAAGGATCTCGTATTCTCGGTCTCCAACCCCCGCAACGGCTTCGTGACCCTAGCAAGCGCTCCGGGACGGCCCGCCGCCAAGTTCACCCAAGCGGACCTCGAAGCCGGCAAGGTCAGCTTCACGCACGACGGCAGCCTCGCACCCACCGCGAGCTTCGATGTCGTGGTCGCCGATCACACCGGGGCCACCTCAGGCAAGCCCCAGACGGTAAAGGTGACTGTGCGGGGATTGTGACGCTCCCTTGACCTCGGTCGGGTGGGCCGGGTGACGGCCAGGATTGCGTCCGCCGACCTGCGACGGCAAGATGCCTATCGCCCGCTTCCCCACCAGGAGGATGCATCATGTCTGTCGCCGCTTTCGGATACGTGGGCCTGCGCTCGGACAAATTGGATGACTGGGCGGCGTATGCGCCGAAATTCCTGGGGCTCCAGCTCGTTGAGCGCACGCAGAGTGCGCTCAAGTTTCGCATGGATGACCGCAAGCAGAGGATGGTGGTGTCCTCAGACGAGGCCACCCAGAATGTGTTTGGCTGGGAGGTGGCCGACGCGTCCGAACTCGATGCGCTAGCCGGTCGGCTCGAGGCGGCCAAGGTGGCTGTCGAACGGATCCCCACAGCCGCAGCAGATCTGCGCGGCGTTCGCGCCGGCATCGCATTCGCCGATCCGGCGGGCACGCGGCTTGAGGCCTTCCACGGCCCTGAAACGACGTCGGCGCCCTTCGTGCCGGGCCGACCGATCTCCGGGTTCCGCACCGGCACGCTCGGCATGGGTCACGTCGTCCTCAACGTCGGAAGCGTCGATGACCTCCTGTGGTTCTACCAGGACGTGCTCGGCTTCGGCCTCAGCGATTACATCCTGCGGCCCTTCAAGGCATACTTCTTCCACGTCAATCCGCGTCATCACAGCCTGGCCATGATCGAAACCGGCCGCAGTGGCATCCACCACATCATGCTGGAGCTCATGAGCCTCGACGACGTCGGCCAAGCCTACGATATGGCCGCGACCGAGCCTGAGCGCATCGCCACCACCCTCGGCCGCCACACCAACGATTACATGACCTCGTTTTACGCCCGCACACCCAACGAGTTTATGGTCGAGTACGGTTGGGGCGGGCGTTCCATCGACCCAAAGACCTGGGAGCCGGTCGAGATGACCTACGGCCCAAGCCTGTGGGGTCACGACCGCACCTGGCTACCGGCGGACCAGCTTGCGGCCTCCCGCGCCCTGCGCGCCAAGGCCGCGGCCGATGGCCAGCGCCAGCCCGTGCAGGTGGTCGAGGGCAACTACGAAGTGGGCGTGGGCACGTGTGCCTGGTGGGATGGCATGCGGCGTGGGTCGTGACGGGCCCTGCTCCGCCATATTTCTGCGCTAGGAGCCCGGCATCGCCAAGATAGCCACAAGGGTTATGATGCCCAAGCTCATCCTTTATCACGCCGCGCCGTCGCGTTCCTCGATCGTGCATTGGATGCTGGAGGAGGTGGGCGAGCCCTACGACGTCCACCTGGTCAGCTTTAAGAAGGGTGAGAACCTGAAGCCCGAGTATTTGGCCGTCAACCCCATGGGCAAGGTGCCGGCGCTCAGGCACGGCGACACCATCATCACCGAAGCGGCTGCCATCTGCACCTATCTTGCCGACGCCTTCCCGCAAGCCAAGCTCAACGTGCCCGTGGGTGATCCGCGCCGCGGCATCTATCTCAAATGGCTGTTCTTCGGGCCAAGTTGCTTGGAGCCGGCGATCACCGAACGCGCCTACCCGCGCAAGGAAGCGCCACCGCGCGCCGCGCTCGGCTTTGGCGATTTCGACACGGTCATCAACGTACTGGCCAAGGCCGCCGGATCCGCCAAGCCCTATTTGCTGGGCGAAGCGTTCACCGCCGCCGACGTGGTAATCGGCTCTGGCTTGCGCTGGGGGACCATGTTCAAGCTGGTTCCGGAACGGTCGGAGTTCTCCGCCTACCTATCGCGCCTCAATGAGCGGCCTGCGCTCCAGCGCGCAACCGCGAAGGATAAGACCCTGCAGGCCCAACAGGAAACCTAAGAGGGAGCAGCGGAGCTGTGAGGAAGGGCGCCGCTTTGCAACCGATCAGGTCTGGCTCGCGTCGGTCGCCACCTCGTCGTAGCCGCGGCCCGTGAACTCGATGAGACAAAAGCCGTGCCCGAAGGGGTCGGCCAAGCGGGCGATCTTGCCCCAGCGCTGGATTGCTGTGGCCCCCTCCTGGGTGGCACCCGCAGCCAGCGCGACGGCGAGGGCCTGTTCCAGGTCGGGCACAGCGAAGTCGAGGTGGACAGGCGTCCAATGCCGGTCGTAGCGTCGCTGGTCGGTGCTTGACGGGCTCGCGGGCGTTCCGGGCGCCTTCGCGAGCAGATAGATCGGCGCCGAACCACCAAGCAATTCGATGCCCATGGCACCAAACCTGCGGCCGACCGCCACCCCGAGAAGCCGCGTATAGAAGGCAACCGCGCGGTCCAGGTCATCGACGTCGATGTTGACGAGTAACGCCGGCGTCACCAAGCCACTACCTCTTGGTCTGCCGCGCCTTGCGTGCCGCGTAGCGCCGATCGCGCTCGGCCTTGCGCTCCGCCGCCTCGGCGGCATCGCGGATCACTTTCTCGATCGCGTCGCGCTTCTCGCGCGCCTCGCGTTCCGCCTTCTCCTTGGCCTCGCGGGCGGCGCGTTCGGCGGCCTCCTTGGCCTTGCGTTCAGCGCGCTCCGCCTCGCGCACCGCACGTGCAGCGGCGATGGCCTCCCGCTCTTGCCGGCGCCGGGCCACGTCTGGATTATCCGGCCCGGGTCGCGCCTTGAATTTCTCGAGTGCCTTCTGCCGCGCCTCGGCCGCCCTGGCGAGCCGCTCCTTTACGTCGTAGTCCTTATAGCCTCGCATCGCGTCCTATCCCGGCTGTTGAGACGTCGTGACGGTCTGTCCGTCGCCGGCTGCGGCCAACAGGTAGTCGCGCCGCATGCCAAGCGCTAGTTGCCGCAGGACAGCCGTCCCTTCGTTGCATGCGCGCTTCCCATACAAGGCGCCCCGCATCTTGGCAATTGCACCCCCGATCCAGGGCCCTGTGGGCCGACGACGCCACACCTGTTGAGCCAATCGCGATGATACGCATGGCGGGCAAGCCTCTGCGCCGGCACGCTCGTGCAACAACTTCTGCCTCGGCCAATGGCCCAATCGCAGCCAATCTGGCCAAGCCCCTTGGCGATGCCCGCCCGCTAGGGCGCGCCCCCACGGACCTTGCGCTGCACGCGGTCGTCAAAGCGGGCGACATTGACGACCACGCGCTCGTGGAGGCCGTCACCGATGGCCTCGCGTTCATCGCGGGCCTCGACCCGAAAGCTGATGGTGCGCCCCTCGACTTTCACAACTTGCGCCGTCGCAACGACTGTGAGCCCCACCGGTGTGGCCGCGAAATGCCGCACGTCGAGCCGGATCCCGAGGCTTTGATGCCCCGCGGGCAGGAGAGGCTCTGCCGCGGCCAATGCGGCGGCCTCGATCAGGCTGATCATGACCGGGGTGGCCAGCACGGGAATCCGACCCGAGCCGATGCGCGGCGCCGTGTGCTCCGGCCCAACGACAAGGTTGGCGCTGCCGGAAAGGCCGGGATGAATGGCGGTGAGGTCAGGGATGGGCATGGGGCGCGCCTACGGGGGTTCGGGATCGGCCAGCGATAGCACGGGGCGGGCGATGGGGCCGGGAACCACCGGCCGCGGTGGCATGCACAGGCCAAGACCATTCAGCACGGGACCCGCAAGAGAGGGACCATTTAGCGGCGCACCAGCATCGGGGGAACAGCATAGGCCTCAATGTGGAGGCCTCGCCTACTCGGCCGCCTCTCGTTTTCCCCGGCTCGCCCGCCGCCCGAGCAGCGCCTTGAGGTACTCTCCCGTATAGCTTTCCTTCACCTTGGCCACGTCCTCTGGCGTGCCACTCGCCACGATGCGTCCGCCCGCGTCACCGCCCTCCGGCCCCATGTCGATGATCCAGTCGGCGGTCTTGATGACTTCCAGGTTGTGCTCGATTACCGCCACGGTATTGCCCGCGTCCGCCAGCTCGTGCAGCACCTCAAGCAGTTTTGCGACATCGTGGAAGTGCAAGCCCGTGGTCGGCTCGTCCAAAATGTACAGGGTGCGCCCCGTAGCCCGCCGCGACAGCTCCTTGGCGAGCTTGATGCGCTGCGCCTCCCCGCCCGACAGCGTGGTGGCCTGCTGGCCGATATGGATGTAGCCAAGGCCCACTCGCGCCAGCGTCTCGAGCTTGTCGCGGATCGAGGGGACGGCCTTGAAGAATTCGGCTCCCTCTTCCACCGTCATGTCGAGCACATCGGCGATGGACTTGTCCTTGAACTTCACTTCGAGCGTTTCGCGGTTGTAGCGCTTGCCCTTGCACTGATCACAGGTGACATAGACGTCGGGCAGGAAGTGCATTTCGATCTTGATGACGCCATCGCCCTGACAGGCCTCGCAGCGCCCACCCTTGACATTGAAGGAAAAGCGGCCGGGCTGGTAGCCGCGCGCCTTGGCCTCGGGCAGACCCGCAAACCACTCGCGAATCGGTGTGAAGGCGCCCGTGTACGTCGCCGGGTTGGACCGCGGCGTGCGACCGATCGGCGATTGATCGATGTCGATCACCTTGTCAAGGTGCTCAAGCCCTTCGACGCGGTCATGTTCGCCTGGATGCTCGCGCGCGCCGTTGAGCCGGCGTGCCACAGCCTTGTAGAGCGTGTCGATGAGCAGCGTCGACTTGCCACCGCCGGAGACACCGGTGATGCAGGTGAGCAGGCCCAATGGGATCGCCGCCGTGACGTTCTTGAGGTTGTTGGCGCGTGCGCCGATTACGGACAGCTGTTTGTCCTTGTCACGCGCGCGCCGCACTTTCGGTATCGGGATCTGGCGCACGCCGGTGAGGTATTGTCCCGTGATGCTCTCCGCGCTGGCCATGATCTCGTCGGGCGTCCCCTGCGCCACGATATGACCGCCGTGCACGCCGGCGCCGGGGCCGATATCGACCAGGTGGTCGGCCGAGAGGATCGCATCCTCGTCGTGCTCCACGACAATCACGGTGTTGCCGATGTCGCGCAGGTGCTTGAGCGTCTCCAACAGCCGCGCGTTGTCACGCTGGTGCAGGCCGATGGACGGCTCATCGAGCACATAGAGCACCCCGGTGAGCCCGGACCCGATCTGGGAGGCGAGCCGGATGCGCTGGCTCTCTCCGCCCGACAGGGTGCCCGAGGAGCGCGACAAGGTAAGATAATCGAGCCCCACGTCCACTAGGAACTGCAGACGTTCGCGGATTTCCTTTAGGATGCGCGTGGCGATCTCGATCTGCTTCTTGCTGAAGGTCCCGGGCAACTCGGCAAACCATTGGTTGGCGGCGCGGATCGAGAGGTCGCAGACCTCGCCGATGTGCCTGCCACCTACCTTTACCGCCAGCGCCTGTGGCTTGAGGCGATAGCCGCCGCACGCATCGCAGGGATGCGAGCCCTGGTAGCGCGAAAGCTCTTCGCGGACCCAATCTGATTCGGTCTCGCGAAACCGCCGCTCAATGTTGCCGATCACGCCCTCAAACGGCTTGCAGTTGGTGTAGCGCCGCACGCCGTCCTCGTAGACGAACTCGACCTCCTCCTCGCCAGTGCCGTAGAGGATTGCCTCCTGCACCTTCTTGGGCAGCTTCTCCCAAGGGACGGACATGGACACCTTGAAATGGCGTGCCAGAGCCGCAAGCGTTTGCTCGTAATAGGGCGAACTGCTCCCCGTCTTGGCCCAGGGATAGACGGCCCCCTGCTTCAGGCTCAAGGCGTGATCCGGGACGACGAGGTCGGCCTCAAAGCGCAGCTCCGTGCCCAACCCGTCGCACTTGGGGCAAGCACCGGCCGGGGCATTGAAGGAGAACAGCCGCGGCTCGATCTCATCGATGCTGAAGCCGGAGACAGGGCAGGCAAATCGCGCCGAGAACGTGATGCGCTCGTGCGTCTCGTTCTTGTTGCGCAGCACGTCCTTGTGTTCCCGCTCCGCGCTGACCGGAACGGGGCTCGGGTGGAGCTCCGAGCGGTGCTGCCCTTCCCCGCGAGGCGAGCTCGACGATGCGCGCTGCGCGGGGCCCGCGGTTTTCAGGGGCCGATCCGCAAACTCAACAATGGCAATACCGTCCGCCAGTTCAAGCGCCGTCTCAAAGCTGTCGGCCAGCCGCGTGGCCATGTCCTTGCGCACCACGATTCGGTCCACCACGACGTCGATGTCGTGCTTGTATTTCTTGTCGAGCTTGGGCGCGTCGGCGATCTCGTAGAAGGCGCCGTTGATTTTGACGCGCTGGAAGCCCTTCTTCTGCAGCTCGGCCAGCTCCTTGCGGTACTCGCCCTTGCGCCCGCGCACGATGGGGCTCAAGAGGTAAAGGCGGGTGCCCTCCGCCAGCGCCAGGACCCGGTCGACCATCTGCGTCACGGTTTGGCTCTCAATTGGCAGGCCGGTCGCCGGCGAGTAAGGCACCCCGACGCGCGCGAACAGCAGGCGCAGATAGTCGTAGATCTCTGTCACCGTCCCCACCGTCGAGCGGGGATTTTTGGAGGTGGTCTTTTGCTCGATGGAGATGGCCGGAGACAACCCGTCGATGTGGTCGACGTCGGGCTTCTGCATCATCTCCAGAAACTGGCGCGCGTAGGCGGACAGGCTCTCCACGTAGCGCCGCTGCCCCTCCGCATAAATCGTATCGAACGCCAGTGAGGACTTGCCCGAACCCGACAACCCCGTGAACACGATCAGCGCGTCGCGCGGGATCTCAAGATCGACGTTCTTCAGGTTGTGCTCGCGCGCGCCACGAACGTGGATCGTCCTATGCGCGTCCGGCACGGCGGGCTTTTGCGACTTGCTCATGAGCGTCGGTCTAACGCAAACGCCTCCGACCGGCAATGCGAGCCGCGGCTCCTCACACAGGATGCGAACGGTGGGTCGATGCACTGAGGTGCAATCAATGGCAGGAGGAGTCAGGCAGGCCGGACGGCCCGACCGCATCGTGCTTCGGCAAGCCATCCCCATCCCGCGCGCGGGCCTAAACCCTCGGGCTCCCCCGAGCCTTTTAGGGACATCGCTCCCATCATTTGTTGTTGGTGGTGGCGATGAACTCCGGGTCCTCCTGGGCGCGCCGCTCGAAGGCCAGAAAATCATAATAGCCGCATCGGCCGCCCGGAAAGCTCCGGCACAGCGACGGACGCGCCGCGTACACGGTGCAGCAGCGTTTTTCCGTGTCAAAGAAGCGGCACACGCCGCCGAAGATATGGTCCTTCTTGCGGCGCATTGAATACTTTGCGCCCCACCGCTCCACCGTGAACTTCGCCTTGGCTTGGCGAAAGGTAAGGCGAAAATGCTTGGCCAGCCGTTCTACGTCGCGCTTGGTGAGAGCGATGAGCGGATAGGAGCAGCAGTAGCCTGGACACTTCTTGCAGTTGTACATCGCTGAGCCCAGGGTCGTGACAAACGTTGGTCGAGATCCGATCGGTTAGCACGGATTGGCAGTTGCATGCACGCACCCAAACGCCAAATGGTATCCGTTAGGGCGTGTGAGCGCCCCGCTGAGCCGATCGTTGGGTGAGTTGGCAATGGATTGCCTGTTAGTGGGAACGCGCCAGGGCGCAGGCTTCAGCGCCCGTCAGGCTCCTCGAACAGCCCAAGATTAACGCGGACCGGCGTGCGCCCCGCAAGCTTCTCGTATTTGGCGAGCACACCACGGGCTTGGCTCACGACGGCATCGGCCATCGCCGCCTGGCCCTCGGCCGAGGGATGAAATGCCCCCGAATAGACGCTCGCCAGCAGCAGCTGCACCCAGCCGTAACCCTGCTTGTTGAGCGCCCTCTGCATCAGCGATTGGGCGACATGGAAATTGCCGGTCATGTACGCGTCGTTGGGCGTGCGAAACAAGCGCTGGCGCGGCGCGTAGGCCCGCCATTGTGCGGGGTTGAACGGATCCCAGACCCCATTGGTCTTGCGCGGGATCCGCAGCTCATCGGCCATGGTCCAAGGCGCATCGCTGTAGCCTGCGCACAGTCCGCGGCCGCGGAAGGTGGGACGGTGCGCCTCCACGAATGTCCAGAAGTGCTGCCGCGCGCTCTCGCGCATGATGTCGTTGAGCCGCTCGGCCACCACGCTGCCTTCGGCAGCCTTGGCCGCGCTCAAGGAGAACTCCGACATGACGGTCATACCAGCCTGGCCGTCGGGACAAACCGATTTACCATCGTCCAGGAGCGCCATTGGCGGATAGCCGGTGAAGATGATGCGGTCGGATTCGGGCCAGGGCACATGCAGGAGGTTGTGCAGGGCGCGATTGACCGACTTCAGGCGGTCGTCAAGTGTGTCGAGCTGGGCGTTGGCTTCGGCGAAGCCGTACACCTGGCCGAACCAGCCGCCGAGCTTGCGCAGAATCGAGCTGTCCGCCAGTACCGCATTGGCGACAAGCCTGGAAAAGCCCACATCATTGCCGCCGATCGAAAGCAACAGCAGATCGATCTTGCGCGCCCGCTCAGCATCACACTTCTTGAGCACTAGGCCGCCCTGCAGCTCGGGGATCTTGCCGCCGATGTGATAGGCCTCGGGCAGGTCGTAGGAGCGTGCGCCCTTGCCTGCGCATTGCGCTTCGGCAGCGGCGGAGATCTGCGGCAGATCGGGGGGAGTGGGCACCCACTCGTTGCCCTTGTATTCCAGAAACAGCCCGAACGTCGTCTCCGCACCCGAACAGGCGAGGCCGACGAACGTCACGGCGCGGTGTGGTTCCTCGATGGCGAGTTGCATGGCTGCCCGCAGCTGGTGGGAGTAGAGCGAGCGGTGACAGGCTTGGTCTTGCCAGCGTGCATTCTCCTCGATGAACTTGCGATCCCCGATCTCCTTCCAATCACCGATGCGGGCGGGATAGCCGGTGAGCGGCGTGTTGTTGCGGCCAAAACCGTAATCGGTCGTGCGCTCGGGCGAAAAGCGCACCGGCGCGTCTGGGTTGCCCTCGCCGGAGGCGAAGCTGTCACCCATGCCGATGATGAAAAGGTCGGTGATGCGGGCGGCCGTCTCGGCCACCTGGCTGCCGCCGATCTCGGCGCTGATCCAGGCTCCGCTGGGGTAGGGCACCTCGAGCTGCACCGGCGTGTCGCATGGAAGGGTCACAACCTTCTTGCGCGGTCCGCCGCCCGCCTCCTGCGGCGCAGTCAGCCAGCTGCAATCGACGGTTTGCGCATCCTCAAGCCCCTCCAGCCGCGCCAGGACCGTGTGGCTCTTGGGATTGAGATAGTCGGACCGCTCACGGCAGGCATAACGGTTGCGTGTCCAATCCCAGCAGGTCTTCTCGAACGTGAAGGAGCTCCATCCGTCGGCGTGGCGCTCGCTCAGCGCCCGTTCCGCCGACTGAACGGGATGGCGGCGCTCAGCCTCCGAAAGGCTCTGCCAAGTGGCGCGATGCACCTGCGTATCGGCCGGGTCGAGAAAGAAGCGAAAAGGGTTCTCGACCCGCCACGCGATTTGCGGCTCCGCCGCCGCAGACCCCTCCCACCCCAGCACGATGAAGAGGGCAAGGCACAAGCTCACAGCCGCACCGACCCGCATGGACCACTTTCCTCCAGCTTTTGACGTGCCGCGCCCGCGAACTCACAACCGGCGTCAGAAGCGGCCGAGCCAATGCGCCATTGCAATCCGGGCAATGCGCTTCAGCGGCGTCACCTGGGGCGGCGACCGCAGGATCATCTGGGCGCCCCCTTCGAGCGCCCGCAAATACGTCCCGACCAAGGCCAAAGGAAGGAACGCCGGCCACATTGCACGTGGCAAATTCACCACCTCTGCGTGGCTTCTGGCAAGGGCCTCGGCAGCCTCTTCACACAGGTTTGCCACGAGGCTTGCGACCTTGCCGCTGTCTGCACCGGACAACAGCTCTGCACTGCTCACACGAAAGGCATCAAGGCGCGATTGTGGCAGCGGGACCCGTCCACGCGCCAGCGCGTTGGGAAGGTCCATGAGGAGGCGCGCAAGACCGTAGGCCTGCGCGCCTGCGGCGGCGGCCGACCGCGGGTCCGCCTGGGTGCTGCCGCTCAATAGGCCAGCGGCCAAGGCAAACGGGGCCCCTTCGCTGCGCCACAGATAAGCTGCGAGTGCCCCATCATCCGCCAAGCCCTGCCGAGCGAGGTCGAGCTCGTGCGCGTCAACGGCCTCGACGAGCACGGCAGTGGGCCAATGGCAAACCCTGATAGTGGCGCGGAGGGCATCGGCAACAGGATTGCCGGTGCGCAGCCCTTCGGCCGCGGCGATCGCATCACGCCACCACTGCAGACGGATCTGGCCCATGGCCGGTTCGCGGCTCACCCGCGCGGGCACGCGCGCCAGCTCACTTAAAAACGCGGCGAGCGCCAGCAGATGCGGGCGCGCGGACGGCGGGGCGAGCAGTGCGGCAAGATAGCGGTCGGGTTCGCCCATGCGTGCCGAGGCGGCGATGGCGTCCCTCTCCGCGGCGCTCAGCGCCTGGTCCACGTCAGTAAAGGTGCGCTGCAGCCACCATGGCCAACACGACAGGCAGGGCCAGCAGGAGATTGAGCCTGGCGAAGAGGATGACGCGGGCGCGCGCAGCAGCCTTGGCGAGGTCGTCGCCGGCACGCAATCCCAGAACCACCTGCATATTGGGCCAGATGTACATGTGCACGAACATCCACATGGCGAGCGCGGCAACGACGCCGCCCCACAACAAGAGCACACGGGCCGGCGGCATAAAGACGCCGGCGCCGTAGATCAGCGCCGGCAGCAGGTAGCCGCTCAGGATCAACAGCAGGATGCCGGTGACCACGGCCACCGTGGAAGCATGTCGGAACCACCACGCCACCCGCGGCACGACGGCCTTGTGCAGGAATGAACGCTGCGCCTCGTCCGCCGAGCCGAGCGCCGCCAATTGCACGAAGTTGACGAAGACGATGAGGCCGATCCAGACCATGGCTGCGACCACGTGCCCGAGGCGCACCAGGAAGGCGGTGAGCGCCAGGCCGTCAGCACCCGCGGCGATCAGCCAAACAACGAGGACGGCGGCCGCGATGGCCGCGCCGACACCCAAGGTGGCGCGCGGACTATCGATGATGGACTGCATCTTCCCTCCGCTGTACTCAGGCGACCGCGAGCAGCGCCGCACCCACGGGGCGGCCCTCGGCCAACAGCACGTTGTAGGTACGGCAGGCCGCTCCCGTATCCATCGCTTCGAGCCCGATGCTGGCCGCGGCGAAGGCGCGGCACACTTCTGGCCCCGGCATGCGCTGGTGTTGCCCGGTCCCCAGCAGGAAGAGACCAAGCGCGTCCGCTTCGGCGAGCGCCGGTGCGAGCGAGGCGGCGCCGATCTCGCTCGGGCTCGAGGGAGACCAAGCGTAGATGCCGCTCGGCAGGCACAGGATTGATCCACGATGGCTCATATGGGCAAAGCGGAAACCACCGTTGCCGTAGGCATCGACCGGCGCCCGCCCGGGATAGCGGGGTGGCGCAGTGGTCATTTCGAGGTCACGTTCTCGCGCTGTCCCTTACCGGTCGCGTCCGACTTGGACGGCGACTTGACGGCGGGGCCGCTCCAATCGCGCTTGACGCCAAACAGCAGCAGGAAGGGGGCAGCCACGAAGATCGAGGAATAGGTGCCAATGACGATGCCGAACAGCATCGCAAAGGAGAAGCCGTGGATGACGGCCGTGCCGAAGATGTAGAGCGCGAGCACCGCCAGCGCTGTGGTGACCGACGTCAATACCGTCCGCGACAGGGTCTCGTTGATGGAGAGGTTCAAGAGCTCGATGAGCGGCATGCGCTTGTAGCGGCGGAGATTTTCGCGGATGCGATCAAACACCACCACGGTGTCGTTGATGGAGTAGCCGGCGAGCGTGAGGATGGCGGCCACCACAGACAGATCGAACTCGTACCAGAGCAGCGAGAACATGCCGACGGTGATGAACACGTCGTGCGAGAGCGCCAGGATGGCGGCAACGGCAAACTGCCACTCGAAGCGGAACCACACGTAGAGCAGAATACCGAACATGGAGGCGATGACGGCGACGACACCGGTTCGCTTGAGCTCGGCCGACACGGTGGGGCCCACCACTTCGATGCGCCGCACATCGATGTTTTCGCCCAGCGCGCTCTTGACCTTCTCGTTGGCGGCCGCCTG
>Ga0075425_100004029_pt1 | contig 15079 bp, 9 predicted proteins | sample SoiMethybrSBSTD4_FD_75300 | JGI IMG/M metagenome (GOLD analysis project Ga0075425, IMG submission 75300) | Bulk soil microbial communities from a Populus tree surrounding site in Tennessee, USA - Soil MetaG P. TD hybrid SBSTD4 | ecosystem: Environmental > Terrestrial > Soil > Tree plantation...
GCACTCGCGGATCGGCGTGGAAGCGGTCGACAAAGCGATCCCCACCAAGCACGTTGGCCAGCGCGACGATTGACATGCCCTGATGGTGTGCGAAGAACGCGCGAACGATCGTCGGCCTCGGTGGATCGCCAGGCGCCGCATCGTCCGGAGGAACCCTCGGCTGATAGTCAATCGATTCGTAGAAGCCGAATTTGGCATCAAGTCCGACACGCGCCAATGCCTCGAAGTTGTCGGCCGCGGCAGACGGATCAATCAAGGCGCCCAGGGCCGTCGCGTAGGGCGCGATCACGAGATCCTCGGAGAGACCGCGTTTGAGCCCAAGGCCCGGCACACCGAACGCGCGGTATTGGTAGTTGTCAGCGCGATCGGTGAGCGAGTAAGCGGATTCGGAAATGCCCCACGGGACATCTCGCTCGTGCGCATATTCAATCTGGCGCTGGACGCTCATGCGACAGCTTTGAGTCAGAAGCGTGCCGGTAAAGCTGCGCATCAGCAGCTGCGGCATGAGGTATTCGAACTGGGTTCCACCCCAGGCGACCAGCGTGGCGCGGCCATGAACGTTGGTCACCAACCGGCTGAGATGGAACCAGTGATGTTGCGGCACATCGCCCTTGGCGACTGCGACAAAGCTCGCCAGGCGCGCTTCCGATGCCAGCAGGTCGTAGAACGAGCTATCGAGCCGGCCGGGACCTTCGGCATCGGCGAGGCGGTACCCGATCGAGAAGATGCGACGCCGACGGTCGTAGAGAAACTCGAACCGCATGGCGTCGGCGAGAGCCGAGGCGCGTCCGGCAAGCGCGTGCCACGTCTCGGCGGAAACATCCGACGACGACGCCAGCGCGGCGACCCGGTCCAGGGTCGCTCGCGTCCAGTAGTCGATGTCGTCCCAGTCAGTCGATGCATCGGAATGCTTATCGCCGGCGGCGATACTCGCGAATGTGCTTTCGAGATCCGCGGCCAGCGCGAGGAGATCCTTGCCGCGGCGCTGATCCTCTGCGGCGCGACGCGCCTCTTCAGCAATCGCGCGCGCGATTTCATTGATCTGGGTCACAATGCGGCGCGTGCCGGTAGACGCCGTGCTCGACGCGGTTGCAGCGGCCAGCACCTCCGCCGTGTCGCCCACCCCATCGAGGCGCTGGAGATGGGTCTGCGCCGTCCCCACGAGCGCCAGCAAACCCTGGGCAAGCGCAATCAGCGCGCCGGCGAGATTGCCGCTGTCAACCGTGGATACGTACCGTGGGTGAAGCGGCGCCCGTGTGGACGTGTCGTACCAGTTGAGGAAATGTCCCTCGAATCGTTCGAGCCCTTCGAGACCGGTCAGCATCCGATCGAGCCTGGTCGCCAGATCGGTGTTCGAAATGTACCCGAGGTCGTGGGCGGCCAGAGTCGAGAGCAATCCCATCGCGATGTTGGTCGGCGAGGTCCTTCGCGCGAGCTTCGGACCTTCGCCGTGCTCCTGGTAGTTGTCGGGCGGCAGCCATCCATCGGCCTCGGTGATGAACGTTTCGAAGTAGCGCCATGTTTTTCGGGCGGTGCGTCGAAGCAGTGCGCGTTGCCGATCGTCGAGCGGGCGCGCACGCGCGCCTACCGGCAGGCTGAGCCAGCACCCGATTCCCGGAGCAAGCATCCACAGAAAGAGGAACGGTGCGGCCAGGCCGAGCGTGTTCCGGCCGGTGGCAACGACGGCGAGAGCGGCAAACGCGGCGGTGATCGGGCTCGCGCTCATCTCGCGGGAAAACCGGCCGAGGGCCTCGCGGCCGGGCAGGACGGCTCCTTTCGCGGCCACTGCTGCGGCCGTCTCCCACTCGAGCAGACGACGCTTGGTGAAGGCAAGTCGTACCAGAGTCAGCCCAATCGCGTGCGCCGAATCGAACGCGTGGTAGGCGAGGAGCGCAATGCCGAGCGCCACTTGGGCGAGGGCGGTGATCGCATCGTTCCGAACGTTTCGCAGGAACACGGGGACTGACTGTGCGCGGGCGGGACCTGTCAACAGACGTCCGAGCACAGGCAGGAGTTGGGAGGCGAGGACCGTCACGACGGCAGCGGTCCACAGCACAGGGGACCCAGGCAGGACGGTCCATCCGGCGATGAGGAGCGCCAGTAGTGTCGGTGCGACCAGGCTGCGTCGGAGATTGTCAAAAATCTTCCAACGGCTGATGAGCGGCAGCGGGTTGCGCTTCAAGCCGCGCCGGGAGGGAACGGCCGGAAGCAGCCACAGAAGAATCTGCCAGTCGCCGCGGATCCAGCGATGCTGGCGGCGCGCGTGCGTCAGCACACTCGATGGATATTCGTCGACCAGCTCGACGTCGGAAACCAGTGCGGCACGGGCGTGCAGTCCCTCGAACAGATCGTGGGAAAGCAGCGCGTTCTCCGGCACCGAGTCCTCGAGCGCGCGCATGAAGGCGTCGACCTCGTATAACCCCTTGCCGGTGAAGATGCCCTCACCAAACAAATCCTGATAGGTGTCCGAGATGGCGGTCGTGTAGGGATCGACGCCGGTGTGCCCGGCGTACAGCCGCGCAAAGAGCGATCCCGCGGCGCTTTTGAACGTCACACTGACGCGCGGTTGCAGAACGCCGTAGCCGTCGGTCACGCGGCCGACCTCCGGGTCGAACCCCGGGCGGTTCAGCGGATGCGTGATGATGCCGATCAACTCGCGCGCGGCATCACGTGGCAGGCGGGTGTCGCTGTCGAGGGTAATGACGTACTTCACCGAGGGCAACAATCCGAGATCGCCAACCTGAACGGAGAAGCTCGTATCGGTCGCACCGCGCAGCAGGCGGTTGAACTCTTCGATCTTGCCGCGTTTTCGCTCCCATCCCATCCACAGGTGTTCGCTGGGATTCCACTGCCGCCGTCGATGGAACAGGAAAAAGCGACCTCCGGGCGCGTCGGCGTACTTCGCATTGAGCCGCTCGATGGCCTGGCGCGCGGTCGCGAGAATCTCTTCGTCGTGCGGCTGCGTCTCGACCGGCGCGTCACGAAAGTCGCTGAGGATCGCGAAATGAATATGCGGGTCGAGGTTGCCGACCGCCTGGACCTCGAGGTGCTCGGCGAGATCCATCGCGCGCTCGACGCTGTCGAGGATCGTCGGAACGATGACCATCGTTCGTGCATCATTCGGGATCCGGTCGTACTCGATACGCGGGAGCCGCCGCGGCGGCACGAAATAACTGATCAGCCGCTGCAGAATCTGGATCGTGAGTTCGCTTGCCGGCAGCGCAACGAGCAGCATCACCACCAAAAGCCAGAGCCCGTGGGCGTGATGCGTGCGGGCATACCATGCGGCGGCGGCCATCGATACGCCGGTACCGAACGCAATCGTGCCGAGATAGCCCGGCGTCGCCCAGCGAAACAAGAGCCTGCGGAGCCGTTCGCCGCGCTTGGGTACCCAGGCGATGCTGTTTTCGAACGCGCTCCGGCCCCCGCCAATCAAGTGGTAACCGACATGCGCCGCGCGCGCGTCGATCGCGCCGCGTTCGGCGCCGCGCCTCGCGTACTCGACGCTCTTCAGCGCCACACGCAGTTGCGCTTCACCGGTGGGTTCGGCCAGCTCCTCGATCGCATGGCGGTAGCGATCGCGGCTGCGGAAATCCATTCGTCCGTAGACCACCGCGGGATCGCGGTGGAGCACCTGTTCGACGAGACTGACATTCTCGAAGAACTCGCTCCAGTCGAAGGTGGAGACAAGCCGGAGGCTGCCGACCAGGCTGGCCATCGAGACCTGCTCCGACGCCTGGTGGCGCCCCTCTGAGGTAATCGCCTCTTCGATCGAGTTGCCGCTCGCCGCGAGCGCGTTTTCCAAATCGCGGCGCAAGACCGCCGCATTCTCGAATTCCTGCGAACGCTGCAATAACCGGATGATGAAGGCCGGATGCGCGTCGGCTGGCCAGGCGGCAGCCGCAATCGACTGCGAGGCGAACTGGGTGACCAGGCGATCCGCAAGTTGCCGCTGCGCGCGGCTGGCCGCCAGCACCTCGGAGTGAATACGAACGCGTTCAACCAGCGCGAGCTTCAGCGCGCTCGGCCACGCCCAGAGCTCGCCCATGGTCAGCGGGGCGATCGCCTGGAACGCGGCGATGAATCGCTGCATCCGCTGGGCCTCGAGCCGCAGACCGCTCAAGCGGATCAGTTCAGTCGCGAGCGCATAGATCCGCGGCTGACCTGCGAATTCGTCAGCGGCTACGTTCGGCAGCCGCTTGAAGAACGCCGCCGGCAAATCGCGACGCACGTCTCGCGCAGCGGCCGATACCACGAAGAAATTGTCGAGCAGCCATTCGGCCGCGGGAGAAGGCGGTTCGCCGGACCGCGCGTCTTCTGCGAGCGAGCTGTACACGCGCGTCAGCCCCCGCATGTGATCGTCGAGACGGCGGAGATGCGCGCGAGCGCTGGCGCCGCGGCCGGCAGTCGTCAGAGCTGCCGCGAGTCGCCGGGCACGCTCCTCCAACAGTTCGACGCCCAGCAGCTCAGCGGCAAATGACGAGGCGGGGATAGCCAGCTCTCTGTTTGAGAACACCATAGTGTGTAGCGCGCCACCTACCAGCGCGCGCTTACACAGTTCTTATGCAAGCTGAGTTACAACGGCTGACGCAGAGCTTGAAGATTTTTTGGAGTAAAAAGCGCAGACGTCGCCCACGCCCACGATTGTCCGCGACGTGAATTGATACACGCACCGTTAGCTCATCGATGAGCGCCCGAGGATCGTGAAGCCGGTACTATCCCCTTTACGGCCCACGCGCGAGCTTGAAGCACGAACGGTCCGTCCTTGCGCGAACTCAACAACCGCTCGCGAAGCTTTGCTTCGAGCGCCGAACGACGTGGTTCCGGCAACGATGCAACGTAACCGCCGGCGGGTCCCTGGCCGCCAAGAAAAGGCATCCAATAATCTTCAAACGATGAGAAAGACAAATCGATGACGATCGGCTGATCTTCCACGTGCTCGAATCCAGTCGCTCGCCATAACGCCGCCAACTCTCCTCGCTTGCAGAGCGGCATGTTCCCCTCATCGCGCGCAGCGAGTGGCGGATCCAGCGCGACCGCTTCATCCCAGAACACGCGGAGCATTCTCATTCCGTCGCCGTAATCCCAGACCGCAGCGGCGACGACGCCGCCTGGCCGGGTTACGCGCAACATCTCGCGCACGGCTTTTTCGCGATCGGCAACGAAGTTCAACACGAGCTGCGAAAGTACTTTGTCGAAGGTCGCGTCGGCAAACTCGAGCGCCTGCGCGTCGCCAACCTGGAATCGCAGTTGGCGGCTCTGGGCTTTCGTCTGCGCGTGCCGCACGAACGCCGCTGACGGATCGATACCCGTGACGCCCGCCGAAGGGAACGCATCGGCAATCGCCAGCGCAAGCGAGCCGATCCCACATCCGACGTCGAGGATCGAATCGCATTCGCGAACTCCCGCAAATTTCACAAACTGCGTTGCGAGCCGACGGCTCCATCGGCCCATGAATCGCTCGTAGGGGTTGCTGTCGCCAAAAAGAGCCGTGTCCTGGGGCATGTGGTTTAGGTACGAGCGCGATTATGGGCGCATGGGGTAGATCGCTTCAATCGCATCGGCAGGGTCTAAAGACCCTGCCCTACAGGATCCCCCGTAAACGTAGGGCGGAGTCTTTAGACCCCGCCGATAAGATCCCCCGCTAACGTAGGGCGGAGTCTTTAGACCACGCCGATAAGATCCCCCGCTAAACGTAGGGCGGGGTCTTTAGACCCCGCCGATAAGGATGTCAAGTCATGCCCGCCACGAGGCATGACACTCGCGGAGCACAGCGATCGCTTCATCGGCATCGGCGACACACCGAGGGATGGCGAGATCCTCGGCGGATGCCAGGGGCGGGTTCTCCGCGAGCATCGTGTGGCGGGTCCACTCGATCAGCCCCGGCCACATTTTGCCGACAAGAATCAGCGGTGCGTCCTCCAGGTGTTTCACCTGGAGCAGTTGCCAGATCATCATCGTCTCCAGGACAGTCCCGACCCCTCCGGGCGCGACGACGAACGCGTCGGAGGCAAGCACGAATTGGTGCAGCCGCGTAAAGAAGGTACGGTGCTCGAACGCCTCAGTGACAAAGGCGTTGACCTCCTGCTCGAAGGGCAGGTCGACACGAATGCCGATTGAGTCCGCACCTTTGACGGCCGCTGCTCCCTCGTTCGCCGCCTGCATCAGTCCGGGACCGCCACCAGTGATGATGTCGCAATCCATCTCGGCGAGCGCGGCCGCGACACGCTTGGTCTCCTCGTAGCCGAACGAACCGGGCTTGACCCGCGCTGATCCAAAGATGGTCACCCGATAGCGATCGCGATGAGAGGCTTTGAGACGGGTGAGATTGTTCACCACGTCCCACAGTCCCAGAACCGAATTCACCAGGATCTGTTTGACCCGCTCTTCATCCGCAAGGCTGACCGCTGCGGTCTTGCTCATGACGCTTCCTCCATGACCTCACGCTCGATGCGAGTGGCACACCTGATATAGAGTGTCACGATTGGCCGTTCACTCGCGAGGCGTCGAGCGATAGAAGGAGTCACCATGTGCGATCAGGATCATTTTGAAGACGACCGACAGAAATACGAGGCGCTCGGACTGGTCACTCGCCGTCAGTTCGGGGTCGTTCTGGGAGCGGGGATCACGATGATGCTGCCAAAGGTCGTCAATGCCGTCGCGGTGACTGAATCGGACGTAACGGTGACGACGCCTGACGGCAGCGCTGACTGCTACTTCGTGCACCCCGCCAGTGGTGCGGCGGCAGGTGTTCTCGTGTGGCCTGACATTTTCGGGCTGCGTCCCGCGTTTCGCCAGATGGGCAAACGGCTCGCGGAATCCGGCTATTCGGTGTTGGTCGTCAACCCGTTCTATCGCGCGAAAAAAGCCCCGACCGCACCGAACGGCGCGGCCACGCCGATCGCGGATGTGCGGCCACTCGCACAGGGTCTCAACGAGACGACGCACATGACGGATGCGAAGGCGTTCATTGCGTGGCTCGACAAACAGCCGTCCGTTGACAAGAACCGGAAGGTTGGGACTCAGGGTTACTGCATGGGCGGACCAATCGCATTTCGCACTGCGGCCGCGGTCCCGGATCGCGTGGGGGCCGTCGCGTCGTTCCATGGCGGTGGGCTCGTCAACGAGACGCCGAGCAGTCCGCATCTCCAGGCCTCGAAGACCAAGGCGCACTTTTTGATCGCAATCGCGGAGAACGACGATCAGCGGTCGCCGAAAGATAAAGACGTGATGAAGGAGACCTTCGGGAAGGCCGGGCTGCCGGCGGAGATCGAAGTGTATGCGGGCGCGGCGCATGGCTGGTGTCCGCCGGACTCCGGCGTCTACAACGAACCGCAGGCGGAGAAAGCGTGGACGCGCTTGCTCGCACTCTACGGCAAGGCGCTCGCGTAACCGCATTTTTGAAAGTCACCGTACATTCCTGTCATCTGCCGGCCGTTGCAGAACGATTCCGTGCGTCAGGGGTCGTTGATGCCCACGTCCGGGTTCGCGGGTCCGTAGCGGTTCAGCGCACAATTCGGCCGTCTTCTTTCAACGGCCTTCCTCGACCGGCCGCTGCGGCTCTTTAGCGGCCCTCTCTCGGACAAGGCTCAGATGTTGCTTTGACGGCCGCGTTGGCAGGCAGGCCCGGTCGCCGGAGTGCGACCGATCGGGTCACGATATGTATCCCCCGAACCCCGAATTCCGGACGCCGCTTTCGTATGTCTCTCGATCCGGAGGTGGGACGTCTGCCTCTCTCACCTACGAACCCTTCTATGGGCTGCGTGAGAAGCCGTTCAGCCTCTCCGCCGACCCGCGGTTTCTCTACCGGAGTCCGGCGCACGGGCCGGCGTTCGATTCGCTGCTGGCAGGCATACGCCGTCGTGAAGGTCTCATCGTACTCACAGGAGAGATTGGCACCGGAAAAACGACTCTGTGCAGAGCAGTACTTCAGCACCTCGATCGGCGTACGTTTGCGGCGTTCGTACCCGACCCGTTTGTCTCCCGCGAAGATCTGCTGAAGACGCTTCTGGTGGACTTTGGCGTCATTTCGATCAGCGATCTGACACGTGGCCGCTTCAACGGCGCGTCACGATCGGAGCTGAGCTACCCGCTCTACGAGTTTCTCGATTCGTTGGTGCCGTTGCAGGCGTTTGCCGTGCTCGTCATCGATGAAACGCAGAACCTGTCCTTGCCGCTGCTCGAAGAGATCCGGATCCTGTCCGAATTGGAGCGGCGTGAAAAGCTTCTTCAGGTCGTCCTGGTGGGTCAGCCCGAGCTGCGTTCGAGCCTCACGCTGCCGCAGATGCGCCAGGTGGATCAGCGTATTTCGGTCCGTTGCGAGCTGATGGCGCTCGATGTCGAAGGCGTCGCCGGATACATCAACCATCGTCTGCTCGTCGCCGGCCCGGGCGAACGCCGGGTGGAGTTCTCGCACGCGGCGATCGAAGCCGTCTATAAGGGGTCGGCCGGCATCCCCCGAGTGATCAATCGCCTCTGCGATCGCGCGCTCGAACGCGCGTACGCGGCGCAAAGCAGGCACGTCGAAGCCGAGTTCGTCTGGGACGCGATAAAGGAGCTTGGGCCTGCGCATGTCGTTCCCACGTCGTCAACCGCGGAGCAGCCCTCACCACAACCACCACCGATTGTTGTCGTTCAGGAAGCTTCGCCGGCACCGGCTGACGAGGCCGTGACCATCACCTTCGCGAAGATCGAAGCCGTCGCGCCGGCACTGGAGGAATTCAGATCCGAGGCGGAGCTATCGACGAAAACCACGTCGATTGCGCGCCCGGCCGGACGACAACGATGGGCAGCGATCACCACCGCGTCAATCCTTGCCGTGGCGGCGGTAGGTATTCCTGCGTTGTATGTGAGTACTCGCATCCTCGCCGATGAAGTCGTCGCGACGCCACGGCCACCGATTTCGCCGCGAATTTTTTGGACTCCGAGCGTGATGCCGCCGAACGTGGAATCCGGCGAGGAAACGTCGCCGGTAGCCGAACCCGCCGCGCCACCTTCTGATGCAGCAGCGGTAGATCGGTACACGATCGTCGTGGCCTCGTTTACCAGTCAAGAGCGTGCAGACCGGGCCGTCGAAGAATTGACCAGTGCGGGATATCGCGCTCGCGCGGTCGAGCGCGATTGGGGACCACCGCGAGGCCGCCTGGTGCAGGTCAACGTCGGCGACTATGCTTCAGCGCTCGACGTGCAGCGTGATCTCGAGCACATTCGCGAGTTGCCGGGCGGCTATCGCGACGCACGCATCATCAATCATTGATCCGCGGGGCACCGCCCTCGTACTTCCTTACACCGTTCCGCCTCCGCGCGAAGCGCGCTACGGCGAGACCTCGCCGGAGCCTTTCGCGTAGGCGGGCGCCTGCGAAGTCCAATACGAAAGTCAGTCCCCGCGCAAGGCGATCACCGGGTCAACGTGCGTCGCGCGAAGAGCCGGCACCGTGCACGCCAGCACCGCCACTCCCGTTAACACCAAGGCGGTGAGTGCAAAGGTCAACGGGTCGGTAGCCGAGACATCGAAGAGCAGAGTGCTGACGACGCGACTGATCGACCACGCGCCGATCAGGCCGAGGACGATGCCGCCGGCTGCCCACGTCATTCCTGAGCGGAGCACCAGCCAAACAACCGAGATCCGTCGAGCACCCATCGCTACTCGGACGCCGATTTCCTGGGTCCGCTGGCTGACGGAATAGGCCATCACTCCGTAGATGCCGACAACCGTCAGGAACAGCGCCGCACAGGCGAACGCCCCTGCGAGCGTCGTGGTCAGCCGCGGCGGCGCCGCGCTGTCGGCGATCCAGTCGCCCAGGGGACGTAGATCAGGAATCGGGAGCGTGGGTTCGATCTCACGAACCACGTCGCGGATCGCGGGCAGTGTCGCCCGGAGCGTCGCGTCGGTGCGAATCACAAGCGAGGCAGTGGCCTGCGGAAACTGCGCGGAGGAAATGTAGAGCACCGGCTGCGGGTCGCGATCGAGACCTCCACCGCGTGCGGTGCCATCGCTCCCGCGGGTGTCGCCAACAACGCCGACGATTTCATGGCTGCGGCCGTCGAACTCGAGAAACCGCCCGACGGCTGCCATGTTCGCCCAGAGCCTTCGCGCGAGGCCCTCGCTGACAATGGCGACGAGCGGCGAACCGGCCTGATCCTGCGGACCGAACACCCGTCCCGCTAACAGTGGCACACCGAGCGCGCGAAACAGGCGAGGGCTCACGACTTGTTCTAACGCAGATGCCTGTGCCTCCACCGACATGCCAGCGGTCGCACGATCGCGCACCGTCACTGTACGGCGCACCCCAGGCGCCAATGGAGCACTGGTCATGAAACCGGCGGCCTGAACCGATGGCAGCGTCTCGACCGACCGGAGCAAGCGTTGTTGGAACTCGAGCATTGCTGGCCCGTCCGGATATCGCGCCTGAGGGGTACTCACTCGCGCGATCAACACTCCGCCTGGCTCGAACCCGAGCGGCACCCGCTGCAGCCGCACCAGGCTTTGCAGCAGCAGGGCCGCCACCACCACCAGCATCGTCGCGAGTGCCGTCTGCGCGATCACGAGGCCGTGGCGCCATCGTTGATGCGATGGACCAATCGCACCTTTGCCGTTCTGCGTCAGGGCCGGCAACAGACTCGAGCGTGCGCTGCGGAACGCGGGCGCCATACCGAAGAAGACGCCACACGCGGTGGTAATGAACAGGCCAAAGAAGAGGACAGTTCCATCGAGGCGGATCTCATCGACTCGTGGAATCGTCGCGGGAATGAGCGCGCGCAACGCCTGCATTGAGAGACCTGCTACGGTGAGCCCGCAGGCACCGCTGATCAGGGCGAGCGAAATGTTTTCGGTGAGCAGTTGGCGCGCCAGGCGAGCCGGTCGCGCGCCGAGCGCGGCGCGAAGTGCGAGCTCGCGCTGTCGACCCGTTGCGCGCGCGAGGACGAGATTGGCGACATTCGCGCACGCGATCAGGAGCACGCCTCCGACCGCGCCAAGCAAGACCAGCAGTGAGACGCGGACTCGAGGATCGAACATCGAATACTGCGGTCGCTCGATCCACACACTCCAGTTTCGATTCGTAGCCGGGAACTCGTTCTCCATGGTGGCGGCCAGGCGACGCATGTCGTCCCTGGCTTGATCCAGCGAGACCTGATGGCCGAGTCGCCCGATGACGCGGAGTGTGTGATTGCCGCGATTCTGCGCAGTATCCATCGTCAACGGGATGAAGATCTGTCCCGCACCTGCGGAGCCGATCTGCGTGCGTCCGATCTCGCGGAAACCTGTCGGGACGATCCCGATAACCTGGTGACGAACACCATTCAACGTGATCGTCCGGCCGAGAATCGCCGAGTCTCCGCCGAACCCGCGTGCCCACAATGACTCGGCGAGCAACGCGACCGGTGCAGCACCCGGCTTCTCGTCTTCCTCGGTCAGCGGTCGCCCGGCGATCGGCCCAACACCAAGCACCTTGAACAGTGACGCCGTGACAGCGCTTCCGAGCACACGTTCCGGATCACCATGCTCGGTCAGGGTGAAGTCCCTGCCGTTGAAGGCTGCCAGCGCCTCGAAACTTCGAGCGCGCTCGACCCACGATAGATAGTTGAGCAGCGACACGCGGAAAAAGGGGCCGCCGCCGGCGCGACTATTGTCCTCGAACACTTCGACGAGACGATCGGCGCCCGGGTAGGGTAAGGGCCTCAGGAGTACGCCATGCACGACGCTGAAGACTGCGGTGTTCGCACCGACTCCCAACGCCAGGGTCAGAATTGCAGCGAATGCAAGGACTGGCGTCCGACGCCACGTTCGCCACGCGTGCCGCACGTCCTGCACCAGGGTCGAGAGCTGCTCACTCGGAGCGGTGCGCGCCAGATCCGCGACGAGTGCGACCCAGACGCTCGCTCCCTCGACGCGCGCACGGTCGCGATAGAGGCGCGTCATCTCCTCGGCGTAATCGTCGGAGAAGTCGCGCGGGTACAGGCGCAATAGCTGTCGATAGACGCGCTCGCCGATCCTGCTCCTGGACATGAGGTCGGCCAGCTAGGCTCGGCCCGGTGCCAATCCCACCGCCTTCGCCTGGCGTAGCAGGGTTGCGAGCCGTGCCGCTTCCGCCTGCGCGACGGAACGTCCAAAGGGCGTGATCCGGTAATACCGCCGCCTCTCGTCGTCCTCCTCCGGGCGCTGACGGTCACTGAGCTCGACGATGAGCCCGTCGTCGAGCATTCGTCTGATGGACCCGTACAGCGTGCCAGGGCTCAGCTTGAGCGCGCCGTTCGTTCGCGTCGCGACATCCTGCATGATGGCGTAGCCATGGCGGTCCTGGTCGGCGACCGCGACGAGGATGTGAAACGTCGCGACCGCGAGCGGCAGCAAGTCGTCAGGGTCAGGAAAGGCAGCCATGAGTAGGATTCATGCTGAATGCTGATTAGAAATCAGCCGCTGACTATAACGCTCGACGTTATATCTGTCAACGTTAGAGTTGTGCTCCTCGATTCAACACTACAAGTGGTTTCAAAACCTCTTTACGACATGTAGCGCAGGGCTTCAGCCCTGCCAATGAGGCAGCCCTAAAGGGCTGCGCTACACGTTTTGAAACCAGTTCTAACCCGCGAGGGCCGCGAAAAGTGGCGCTGACGATTCGCGGTGATATAAAGCATTGTCATTCTTGGTGGAGCGCACATGAAAAAACTGATTAACGACCCGCAGAATGCGATGCGGGAATCGCTGGCTGGGTTCGCCGAGGCCCACTCCGACATCCTCAAGGTTTCCTTCGATCCCGTATACGTGGTCCGGGCGGACGCCCCCGTCGCCGGCAAGGTCGGTATCGTTTCGGGGGGCGGCAGCGGTCACGAGCCGATGCACGGCGGATTCGTGGGGAAAGGTATGCTCGATGCCGCCTGTCCCGGCCAGGTGTTCACGTCCCCCAGCCCCGACCAGATGGAAGCCGCCAGCAACGCCGTCAATAGCGGCGCCGGCGTCCTCCACATCGTCAAGAACTACACCGGCGACGTCATGAATTTCGAAATGGCCGCCGAACTTTGCCAAGCGGCTGGCGTGCAGGTAGAGACCGTCATCATCAATGATGACGTGGCGGTGAAAGACAGCTTGTATACGGCGGGCCGCCGCGGCGTCGGGACAACCGTGCTGGCGGAAAAGATCTGCGGTGCGGCGGCTGCCCGCGGTCACGATCTCGGCCGGGTGGCGGCGGTGGGCCGCAAGGTGAACGAAAACGGGCGTTCCATGGGCATGGCCTTGACCTCATGCACTGTGCCCGCCGCCGGCAAACCGACGTTCGAACTGGGTGAAGGCGAGATCGAGATGGGCATCGGCATTCACGGCGAACCTGGCCGCCAGCGCATGCCGCTTCGGCCGGCGAAGGAACTGGCCGCGCACATGACGGAAGCGATCCTGAGCGACCTGCCGTTTCGCAGCGGCGACCGCGTCATCGCCATGGTCAGCGGCATGGGAGGGACGCCGCCGCTCGAGCTTTACCTTATGTACCGGGAACTAGAGCTGGTACTGCGCGCGAGGGAAATCGCCGTCCCGCGCCGCCTGGTTGGGAACTACATCACCAGCCTCGACATGGCCGGCTGCGCGATTACTTTGTTACGGGCCGACGACGAGTTGCTGTCACTCTGGGACGATCCGGTGCTGACGCCGGCGTTGCGCTGGGGCATCTGAGCGACGGATGAACACGGACTAACACGATGGCAGTAAACAGACAGGACGTGCTGCGCTGGCTGGACGCTTCGCAAAACGTGTTCGCGGAAAGCCGGCAGCAGCTTACCGACATGGATGCAGCCGTCGGCGACGGCGACTTTGGCATCAGTCTCGACCGAGGCTTCACAGCAGTGAAGGCGGAGCTGTCGGCGAAACCACCGGCTGACATCCGCGCTGTTTTTCAGAACGTCGCGACGGTCCTCATCAAGACCATGGGTGGCAGCTCGGGACCGCTCCTCGGAACTTTTTTTCTTCGCGCCGCAGCCACATGCGCAGACAAGTCCGAGCTCGGCCCGGCCGACGTGGTCTCGTTGTTCCAGGCCGGGGTCGAGGGCCTCCAGCAGCGCGGCAAAGCCGCGCTCGGCGACAAGACGATGATGGACGCGTGGCTTCCTGCGGTGGATGCGATGCGAGGGGCGCTGGAAGCTGGAAGCGGGCTGACAGAAATTCTTGAAAAAGGCGCGGCGGCGGCCGAAGCCGGCATGCGGGCGACGATCACGATGCAGGCACGCAAGGGCCGTGGCAGTTATTTGGGAGAGCGCAGCATCGGACACCAGGATCCGGGCGCTACGGCGACATACATGTTAGTGAAAGCCGCTGCGGACGTTTGGCGGTCGTGATCCTGTGTTACATTTCGCACCGTTCTCGAGGTGACCTATGAAAACACGTTTCGTATATGGGGTTGCCGCAGCGCTGGCGCTATCAGCGGCCGTCACCCTTTTCGCGCAGACACCTGCTGGCGGCACGCAGACACCCGCGCAAACACCTGCTGGCGGCGCCCAGACTCCGTCCGGCCGCGGCCAGGCACCGACTGGCGGCTCGCAAGCCCCGGTGATTGGCCCCGGCGGTGTCGTCCTCACGCCGGCCGCGGCGAGACTGCTACCCAAGGCGCTGGAGAAGGCGCCGGATATCAAGTACGAAGTCGTGCGCGACTTCTTGAAGCTGCCGCCCAACGTGTACATGGGCGAAGGCATCGGTGTCGCCAGCAACTCCAAGGGGCACATCTTCGTCAACACCTGCGCCCAGCAAACGCGCAATTTCGAATTCGATGAGAAGGGCAACTTCGTCCGGGAGATTGGGAAGGATTCGTACGGCAACGTGTTCTGTCACGGCATACGCGTTGATGCCCAGGACAACATTTGGGTGATCGACGAAGGCGCCAGCTCGATCATCAAGTACAACCCCCAGGGACGAGCGATCATGATCCTGGGCCGGCGGATTGGGTTCCCCTACAACGGGATGGAGCCACCGGTGAAGGAGCTCAATCCGGCGCCGCCATATATTTTCAATCGCCCCACTGACGTGGCGTGGGACGCGGCCGGCAACATCTTCGTCGCCGACGGCTACGTCAATTCACGCATCGCCAAGTACGACAAGTAC
>Ga0075425_100004030_pt1 | contig 15079 bp, 17 predicted proteins | sample SoiMethybrSBSTD4_FD_75300 | JGI IMG/M metagenome (GOLD analysis project Ga0075425, IMG submission 75300) | Bulk soil microbial communities from a Populus tree surrounding site in Tennessee, USA - Soil MetaG P. TD hybrid SBSTD4 | ecosystem: Environmental > Terrestrial > Soil > Tree plantation...
ACCGAGCGCCAGGTCGAGGCGCACCTGTCGGGCCACCTGGCGCGCCTGCCCGAGCGCGATCGCCGCACGCGCGCCGTGGTGGAAGCGATGCGCGCCGACGAGGCGCGCCACCGCGACACTGCCCTCCGCCTCGGCGCCGCCGAGATGCCCGCGCCGGTACGCGAGGCGATGCGGATCGCCGCGAAGGTCATGACAACGCTCGCCTACCGGGTCTAGCGTGCTGCGCGTCTTCATCGGCTACGACCGGCAGGAGCCGGTCGCCTACCACGTGCTGGCGCATTCGATCCTGCGGCGCTCGTCGATTCCCCTGGCCATCGCGCCGCTGAAGCGCGAATTGCTGGGCAAGCTCTATCGGCGGGCGCGCGGACCGACCGAGTCGACCGAGTTCAGCCTGACGCGCTTCCTGGTGCCGGCGCTTTCCGGCTATCAGGGCTGGTCGGTGTTCATGGACTGCGACATGCTGTGCAAGATGGACTTCGCGCTGGTCGCGAAGGAGATCCGGCGGCAGGCGCGCAAGGCGGTGCTGGTGTGCAAGCACGATTACATGCCGAGCTCCAAGCGCAAATTCCTGAACCACGTGCAGACCGTCTACCCGCGCAAGAACTGGTCGAGCCTGATGATCTTCAACAACGCGAAGTGCAGGGCGCTCAGCCCGCATTACGTCAATACGGCCACCGGGCTCGACTTGCACCGCTTCAACTGGATTCGCAACGAGCAGATCGGCGAGCTGCCCATCGAGTGGAACTGGCTGGTCGGCGAGTACAAATACAATCCGCGCGCGAAGGTCGTGCACTACACGCTGGGTGGACCGTGGTTCCGCAAGTACCGCGACTGCGACTATGCATCCGAGTGGCGCGCCGAGCAGAAGCTCGCGCAGCGGGCCGGGTGAGCGCATGAAGGGCATCGTCATGGCAGGCGGCTCGGGCTCGCGCCTCTACCCGGTGACGCGGGTGGTGTCGAAGCAGCTGCTGCCGGTGTACGACAAGCCGATGATCTATTACCCGCTGTCGACGCTGATGGCGGCGAAGATCCGCGACATCCTGGTGATCTCGACGCCGCAGGACACGCCGCGCTACCAGGAACTGCTCGGCGATGGCCGCCAGTGGGGCATCCGGCTGCGCTACGCGGTGCAAAAGAAGCCGGGGGGCCTGGCCGAGGCATTCATCGTCGGCAGGAAATTCATCGGCAAGGACAATGTTGCCCTGGTCCTGGGCGACAACATCTTCTATGGCAACGAGCTGACCGGCCTGCTGGAGGGTGCCGCCAGGCGAAAGCGCGGCGCGACCATCTTTGCCTATCCGGTCAACGACCCCGAGCGCTATGGCGTGGTGGCATTCAACGCGAAGGGCGAAGCCACCAGCATCGAGGAAAAGCCGAAGCGGCCGAAGTCGCGCTATGCCGTCGTCGGCCTCTACTTTTACGATAACCGCGTGGTGGAAATAGCATCGAAGCTGAGGCCATCGCCGCGCGGCGAGCTGGAGATCACCGATGTCAATTCCGCCTATCTGAAAAGCGGGCAATTGAAGGTCGTGCCGATGGGCCGCGGCATGGCCTGGCTGGACACGGGGACGCACGAGTCGCTGCTCGAGGCGAGCCACTTCATCGAGACCATCGAGCGGCGCCAGGGATTGAAGGTCGCCTGCCTCGAAGAAGTGGCGTTTCGGATGAAATTCATCGGCGCCGAGAAACTGCGCGCGCAAGCCCGGAAGCTGGCGAAGAGCAGTTACGGCGAGTACCTGTCGCGGGTCCTGTCCGAGAAGCTCTATCGATGAAGGTCGTCCCGACCCAGCTCCCCGGGGTGCTGGTGATCGAGCCGCGGGTGTTTTCCGACGCGCGCGGCTTCCTGTTCGAGAGCCACAACCGGCGGGCGTTCCGCGACGCCACCGGCATCGACGCCGAGTTCGTGCAGGACAACCACTCCTACTCGGTGCGCAACTGCCTGCGCGGCCTGCACTATCAGATCCAGCAGGCGCAGGGGAAGCTGGTGCGCGCCGTCACCGGGAAGGTGTTCGACGTGGCGGTCGACTTGCGCCGCAGCTCGCCGCACTTCGGGAAATGGACCGGCGTGGAGCTGAGCGCAGTATCCAAGCGCATGGTCTGGATCCCGCCCGGCTTCGGCCACGGCTTCTACGTGCTGTCCGACTTCGCCGACGTCCTCTACAAGTCGACGGATTTCTATGCGCCGCCGCACGAGCGAACCGTGCTGTGGAACGATCCGAAGATCGGCATCGACTGGCAACTGAAGGACAAGCCGATTCTCGCCGACAAGGACAAGAACGCCACGCCGCTCGCCGCCGCCGAGGTCTATCCCTGAAGCTGCTGCTGCTGGGGTGCAAAGGTCAGGTGGGTTCAGCGTTCGCGCGCCTGGCGGCTCCCCTCGGCGAGATCGTGGCGTACGACCGCAACCAATGCGACCTCACTGACACAGCGTCCCTCAGGGCGCGCGTCCGGGAAGTGCGACCCAACGTCATCGTCAATGCGGCGGCTTACACCGCCGTGGAACGCGCCGAGCGGGAGGCGGCGCTTGCCGACGCGGCAAACGGCCGAGCCCCGGGCGTGATCGCCGAGGAGGCGCGGCGTCTTGACGCCTATCTCGTGCACTACTCGACCGACTACGTGTTCGACGGTGAAAAGCGCTCGCCCTATGTGGAAACGGATGCCACGAACCCGCTGCAGGCCTACGGCCGCAGCAAGCTCGCCGGCGAGCAGGCGATCCGTGAGGCGGGTTGCCGCCACGTCATCCTGCGCTCGAGCTGGGTTTACGCGCATCGCGGGCGAAATTTCGTGCTCGCTATCCTCGATCGTGCGCGCAAGGAGGGCCGTCTACGCGTGGTGGCCGATCAGACGGGCACGCCCACGTGGGCGAGTGACCTGGCGCAGGTCAGCTTCGACCTTCTCCGCCTGCGCGAACGCCCCGAGGGGACCTTTCATGCGGCGAGTGCTGGACAGGCCACCTGGCACGAATTCGCGCAGGAGGTGATGCGCCTTGCCACTCTGGCAATTCCGGTGGAGGCCGTTTCCACGGCCGAGTTTCCGACGGCGATCCGGCGCCCGGCCTACACCGTGCTCGACAGCGGCAAGCTGGCGCGCGAAACCGGCGTGGCGCCGATTGGCGACTGGCGCGAGCGCCTGTCAGCCTTCAACGATTTCGAAGCCCTGCGTAATCTCGGCGGTCTTGCCGAGCATGATCGTCGCTGAACAGTACTTGTCGTGCGAGAGGCGCAGGGCGTGCTCGACCAGGTTCTTCTTCAGCGCACGCCCGCGCACCGTGAAGTGCATGTGGATGCGGGTAAATACCTTGGGGTCGGTCGCGGCGCGCTCGGAGCTGACCTTGACCTCGCAGCCGGTGACGTCCTGGCCGCTTTTCTTGAGGATCACCACCACGTCGTAGGCGGCGCAGCCGCCGGTGCCGACCAGGACCATCTCCATGGGCCGCGGCGCGAGGTTGCGGCCGCCGCCCTCGGGCGCCCCGTCCATCGCCACCACGTGGTTGCTGCCCGTTTCGGCCAGGAAGGTCATCCCGTCCGACCAGCGCACTGTACATTCCATAATGGTCCTTTTTTGTGTAAAATCCGGCACTTTTCTCCAGCGGCGGCATGAAAACCTACTCAGCAAAAGTCGGCGAAGTCGAGCACGGATGGTACGTCGTGGACGCCCAGAACAAGGTGCTCGGGCGCCTCGCGTCGCAGATTGCCATGCGCCTGCGCGGCAAGCATAAGGCCGAGTACACGCCGCACATCGACACCGGCGACTTCCTGGTGGTGGTGAACGCGGCGAAGCTGCGCGTCACCGGCCGCAAGCCCGAGCGCAAGATCTACTACCGGCACACCGGCTATCCCGGCGGCCTGCGCGAGACGACGCTCGGCAAGCTGCAGGCGGCGCGCCCCGAGCGCGTGCTGCAGAAGGCGGTGAAGGGCATGCTGCCCAAGGGCCCGCTCGGCTACGCCATGCTGCGCAAGCTCAAGGTGTACGCCGGCGCAACCCATCCCCATTCGGCGCAGATGCCGAAAAACCTGGACCTCTAGGAATCCACCCATGGTCGGCGACTACTACTACGGCACCGGGCGGCGCAAGAGCGCCGTGGCCCGCGTGTTTCTCAAGCCCGGCCGGGGCCAGTTCCTGGTGAACGGCAAGCCGGTGGATGAATTCTTCGGGCGCGAGACCGGACGCATGGTGGTGCGCCAGCCGCTGGATCTCACCAAGAACCTGTCGGCGTTCGACATCATGGTCAACGTCTACGGCGGCGGCGAGAGCGGCCAGGCCGGCGCGGTGCGCCACGGCATCGCGCGCGCGCTGATCGAGTATGATGCCGCTCTGAAGGCGCCGCTGCGGGCCGCCCGGTTGGTGACGCGCGACGCGCGAGAGGTGGAGCGAAAGAAAGTCGGACTGCACAAGGCCAGGCGGCGCAAGCAGTACTCGAAACGTTGATCAGAAGCCAGCGCGCTTCTGCAGACCGAAAGCCGCCTCAGGGCGGCTTTCTCGTTTTTGGACAGGGCAAATGAAGAAGATCAAGGCAGGCATCGTCGGCGGCACGGGGTACACGGGGGTCGAGCTCCTGCGGCTGCTCGCGCATCACCCCGACGTGCAGCTGCAGGCCATCACCTCCAGAAAAGAAGCGGGCACCAAGGTGGCGGCGATGTTTCCCGGCCTGCGCGGGCACGTCGACCTCGCCTTCACCGAGCCGGGCGTCGAGCGCCTGCGCGGCTGCGACGTGGTGTTCTTTGCCACGCCGAACGGCGTGGCGATGGGCGAGACGCGCGCGCTGCTTGACGCCGGCGCGCGGATCGTCGACCTGTCGGCCGATTTCCGCCTCCAGGACGTCGCCGAGTGGGAGCGCTGGTACAAGGTGAAGCACGCGGCGCCGGATCTGGTGAAGCAAGCGGTGTACGGCTTGTGCGAGGTGAACCGCGAGAAGATCCGCGGCGCCCGCCTGGTGGCGAATCCCGGCTGCTACCCGAGCGCGGTGCAGCTCGGCTTCCTGCCGCTGGTGGAGGCCGGCGTGGTGGACCTCGACCACCTGATTGCGGACGCCAAGTCCGGTGTCAGCGGCGCCGGCCGCAAGGCCGAGCTGCAGCTCGCCTACGCCGAGGCGTCGGAAAACTTCATGGCCTACAACGTACCGGGGCATCGCCACTGGCCCGAGATCCGCCAGGGCCTGGCGCAGGCTGCCGGCCGCGAGGTCGGGCTGGTATTCACGCCGCACCTGACGCCGATGGTGCGCGGCATCCACGCCACGCTCTACGCGCGCATCAGCAAGGAAACCGACTTTCAGGCGCTGTTCGAGAAGCGCTACCGCGACGAGCCCTTCGTCGACGTGATGCCCGCCGGCAGCCATCCGGACACGCGCTCGGTGCGCGCGGCCAACGTCTGCCGCCTGGCGCTGCACCGGCCGCCCGAGGGCGCCAAGCGCTCCGACACGCTGGTGGTGCTGTCGGTAATCGACAACCTGATGAAGGGCGCCTCCGGCCAGGCGGTGCAGAACATGAACCTGATGTTCGGCCTGCCGGAAATCGCGGGCCTCGGCCAGGCGCCCGTCGTGCCGTGAAGCGGCCCTGGAAGCTGCGACAGCGCTTCGGCATCGCCGCGCCGCGCGTGGCGGTGCATTCGCAGATTCCCTGGTACTGGCGCTGGCTCGGGTTGGGCGTGACGCTGGCCCTGTCGGCGGCGAGCGCGGCCTGGATCTACGACGCCGGGCGGCGCTTCGCCGGCTTCGACCGCAGCGAGGTGCAGGAGGCGCTGAGCGTCGCGCAAAGCGAGCTGTCGTCGGCGCGCGCCGAGCTCGAGCGCCTGCGCGCCCAGTCGAACGCGGCCGACAGTCGCATGGCGATCGAGCGCACCACGCAGCAGAAGCTCGCGGAGCAGATCCGCGCCCTCGAGATCGAGAATGCGCGCGTGCGCGAGGACCTCGCCACGTTCGAAAGCATGCTGGTGTCCGACGCGCGCAACGCGAATGGCCTGACGATCTACAGCTTCAAGGTGGTTCCCGACGTGCTGCCAGGGGAATACCGCTACCGGCTGCTGCTGGTCACCCCCAGCGCGCGCGGCTCGCGCGAGTTCAACGGCCGGCTCGAGCTGGAGGTCAATCTGACGGAAAGTGGGCAGAGTGCTATCATGACCTTCCCTGAGCCGGCGGATGCCGGGGCAGGTGCTTTCCGCCTGTCTTTCAAGTACTTCCGGCGGGTCGAGGGCACCTTCCGGGTGAGCCCCAAGGCAAAGCTGGACGGGGTGCAGGCGCGGGTCTACGAAACGGGTTCGAACCAACCCCGCGCCACGCACGCTGCGAGCCTGTAGCAGGATCGAAGGAGGTTGGCGATGTTCAACAAGACGAGCAGCAAGCCGCAGAACCGGATCGACAGCCTGATCGGCGTCACCACGCGCATCGAAGGCAACGTCATCTTCAGCGGCGGCCTGCGCGTGGATGGCATGGTGCGCGGCAACGTCGCGGCGCTTCCCGACCAGCCGGGCACGCTGGTGGTCTCGAGCGATGCGCGCATCGACGGCGAAGTGCAGGCAGCGCACATCGTGGTCAACGGCACCATCAATGGACCGGTGCACGCCACCGAGACGCTCGAACTCCAGGCCGGGTCGCGGGTCAAAGGAGACGTGTACTACAAGAGCATCGAGATTCACCAGGGCGCGGTGGTCGAGGGGCGCCTGGTGCACCACCCGGCCGAAGTCAAGGGCGTCGAGCTGAAGCTCGCGTCCAACAAGTAATTTGCGGGAGCGCAAGAGATGAACGCAGTCACGGAAATGCCGGCACCGCTGGTCTTCACCGACAACGCGGCCAACAAGGTCAAGCAGCTGATCGACGAGGAAGGCAATCCCGACCTCAAGCTGCGCGTGTTCGTCACCGGCGGCGGCTGCTCCGGCTTCCAGTACGGCTTCACCTTCGACGAGCTGAAGAACGAGGATGACGCGGTGATGGAGAAGAACGGCGTCATGCTGCTGGTCGACCCGATGAGCTACCAGTACCTGGTGGGCGCCGAGATCGACTACCAGGAAGGCCTCGAAGGCGCGCAGTTCGTCATCAAGAACCCCAACGCGCAGAGCACCTGCGGTTGCGGGTCGTCGTTCTCGGCCTGAGCCGGCGATCCGGCCGCGACGGCCGGGGCGGGCAGGGCGGGTGGCGGTAAAATCGCGGGCCATGGCCGGTCTCGTCCGCTGCAAGAAGTGCCTCCTGCCCGAAACCTACGAAACCATCGAGTTCGACGCCGAGGGCGTCTGCAATATCTGCCGCGGCCGGGAATTCCGCGACCGCAAGATCGACTGGGCCGACCGCAAGCGCCAGCTCGAGGCCCTGATCGAGGCGCACCGCGGCAAGCACGAGTACGACTGCATCGTGCCGTTTTCCGGCGGCAAGGACTCGACCTTCACGCTGTGGACCCTGGTCAACACCTATAAGCTGAAGCCGCTGGTGGTGCAGTTCGACCACGGCTTCCTGCGCGACCGGCTGAAGGAAAACAACGCGCGCACCTTCAAGCAGCTTGGCGTCGACGTGCTGAGCTTCACGCCCAACTGGCGGGTGGTGAAGCGCCTGATGCTGGAGGCGCTGCGCCGCAAGGGCGACTTCTGCTGGCACTGCCACACGGGCATCTTCTCCTACCCGATGCGCGTCGCGCTGCGCTACCAGGTGCCGCTGGTGTTCTGGGGCGAGCCCTCGGCCGAGTACACGCAGTACTACGACTACCAGGACGACCAGATCGAGGAAGTCGACGAGACGCGCTTCAACCGCTTCATCAACCTCGGCATCACCGCCGAGGACATGCTTGGCATGATCCGACAGGATTTCGACGTCGACCCGCGCGACCTGCAGCCCTATACCTATCCGCCGGTGCGCGAGCTCAAGCGCCTGCGCTACCGCTCGGTGTGCCTCGGCTCCTTCATTCCCTGGGACACGCGCCGCCAGTACGACCTCATCCGCCAGGAGCTCGGCTGGCAGGGCGACCAGGTCGAGGGCATGCCGTGGGAGGAGTGGCCCTACGAGAAGATCGAGTGCTACATGCAGGGCATGCGCGACTACATCAAGTACCTGAAGCGCGGCTATGGCCGCGTCAGCCAGATGGTCGCCATGGACCTGCGCAACGAGCGCATCGCTGCCGAGCGCGGCCGGCACCTGGTGGAGGAGTACGACGGCGCCAAGCCGCATTCGCTGCAGATCTTTCTCGACTACGTCGGCCTGACCGAGGCCGAGTTCAACGAGATCGTCGCGCGCACCGCGGTGGCGCCGCACCGGCCGGATTTCGCCGTGGCGCGCTGGTCGCCCAAGCCCTGGGATTTCGACCGCTGGCACCGCGAAGGCGCGCGGGCGCCGGCGCCGCGCGCCGGGGCCAAGATCAAGGCGGTCGCCGGCAAGGCGGAGAAGTAGGCCTTGGCGGGCGAGCGCATCGGCATTCTGCGAATGCCGATCGGCAACCTGCAGTCGGTATGGAACGCGCTGCACGAGCTCGGCTTCGAGCCGCAGTTCGTCGACGAAAGCGGCGATTACGCGAGCCTCACGCACCTGGTGATCCCGGGCGTCGGCAACTTCCGCGCCGTGATGACCCACCTCGCCGAGCGCGCCATCCCGCCCCAGGTGCGCGGTTTCGCCGCGAGCGGCCGACCGGTGCTCGGCATCTGCGCCGGCATGCAGCTGCTGGCGCGCGAGGGTGCCGAGGGCGGCCGCACCGAGGGACTCGGCCTGGTCGACGCCAGCGTCGAGCGCCTCGCGGGCGGCGCCGGCCTGCGCCTGCCGCACGTCGGCTGGAGCACGGTGCACTTTCGCCACCCGCACCCGGTATTCGAGGGACTGAAGTCGGACCGCGACTTCTATTTCGTCCACTCCTATGCCATGCACGTGGCGCGCGAGGCGGACTGGCTGGGCGAATCGACCTACGGCGAGCCCTTCGTCAGCGTGGTCGGGCGCGGCAACGTCATCGGCATGCAATTCCATCCCGAAAAGAGCCAGGTCAACGGGCTCAAGCTGCTGGAAAACTTCGCGCGCTGGGACGGCCGGTGCTGAAGAAGCGCATCATTCCCATGCTGCTGCTTGCCGAGGGGCGGCTGGTGAAGCCGGTGCGCTTCGGCGAATGGCGCGACGTCGGCGACCCGGTGAAGAGCGCCGCCGTGTACAACTCGCAGTTCGCCGACGAGCTGATCTTCCTCAATGTCTCGCGCTCGCAGCGGCGCGCCGACGAGCTGGCGCCGCTGATCCACGCCGTGTCCAAGGTCTGCTTCATGCCGATGGCGATGGGCGGCGGCATCGCCTCGGCCGAGGACGCCGCGTTCCTCATCCTCAACGGCGCCGACAAGGTGGTGGTCAACTCCGCCGCCTACCACCTTCCGCAGGTGATTCGCGACACCGCCGAGCGCTTCGGCGCGCAGGCGGTGGTGGTGTGCATCGACGCCGCCTGGGACGCGCGCGCCAGCGCCTACCGGCTGTACTCGGACTGCGGCCGCCGCGTCGAGCCGGCGACGCTCGAGGAGCACGTGCAGCGCTGCGAGCAGGCGGGCGCCGGCGAGATCATGGTGCAGTCGATCGATCGCGACGGCTCGATGCAAGGCTTCGACCTGGAGCTGCTGCGCCGCGTGATGCGCGCCACCACGCTGCCGGTGATCGGCGCCGGCGGCTCGGGCAACTACGAGCACCTGCGCCAGGCCTTCGTCGACACCGACGTCAGCGCGCTCGCCTGCGGCAGCCTGTTCAACTTTTCCGACAGCAACCCGATGCGCGCCAAGGCCTTCCTCACCAACCACGGCCTGCGCTTCAAGGTCGTATGAGCGCGCCCCTCGACGCCGCCCGCCTGCGCCTGCGCCGTCTCGGCGCGGCGGATTGCAACGCGCGCTACCTCGGCTGGCTGCAGGACCCGCAGGTCAACCGCTACCTCGAGACGCGCTTCGCGACGCAGACGCTCGATGGCATCGTCGCCTATGTCGAGCGCGTCAACGCGCGCAGCGACGAGCATCTGTTCGGCATCTTTCTAAGGACGGGCGAGCGCCACATCGGCAACCTCAAGCTCGGCCCGGTGCGGGCGCACCACGCGCTCGCCGACATCAGCCTGTTCATCGGCGAGCGCGACTGCTGGGGCCAGGGCTACGCCACCGAGGCTATCGTCGCCGCGAGCCGCCACGCCTTCGAGGCGCTCGGCGTGCGCAAGCTCAACGCCGGCATCTACGCGCCCAATGCCGGCAGCGCCCGCGCTTTCCTGAAGGCCGGCTACCGCGAGGAGGGCCGCCGGCCGGGCCATTACCTGCTGGAGGGCAAGCCCTGCGATATCCTCGAGCTCGGCTGCACCGCCAAGGACCTGAGCACCTCGCCCGCACGATGAAGACCGTGGCCATCATCCAGGCCCGCATGGGCTCGAACCGACTGCCGGGCAAAGTGCTCGCCGACCTCGGCGGGCGCCCGGTGCTCGCCTGGGTGGTGCGGGCCGCGCGCGCCATTCCCGGCTGCGATGCGGTTTGGGTCGCCACGTCTTCGGCCGTGGCAGACGATGACATTGCGGCCTGGTGCGCGGCGAACGGCGTCCAGGCTTTTCGCGGCTCGGAGCACGACGTGCTGGAGCGCTATGCGGCCACCGCAGCAGCGAGCGGCGCCGACATCGTGGTGCGGATTACGGCGGACTGCCCGTTGTTTGATCCCGCCGTTGCCGGCCTGGTGCTGCGCCTGCGCGCCATCAGCGGCGCCGATTACGCGTCGAACGTCGATCCGCGCACCTGGCCCGACGGACTGGACTGCGAGGTGGTGACCGCGGCCGCGCTGCGCACGGCGGCGACCGAGGCGAGCGACCCGGCGGACCGGGAACACGTGACCCCCTATGTCAGGAACAACCGGACGCGCTTCACCTGGGAGACTCTAATTTCGCCGCTCGCCGGCCTGCCGGGGGAGCGCTGGACGCTCGATACGCCGGCCGACCTGCGCTTCCTGCAGGAAATCGCGCGGCGGCTGAAGCCCGACCAGGTCCCCTCCTACCTGGACGTGCTGACGATCCTCGACCGCGAGCCGCAATTGCGCGCCGCCAACCTGAGCGAGGCGGATCTCGCCGAGCTGGCGCCGCAGAGCCAGGCGCGCCCGCCGGCTCGTGCGCGAGCGTTTCGCCGCTCCCAGGCGCTGCTTGAACGCGCCGAGCGCGTGATCCCGCTCGGCTCGCAGACCTTCTCCAAGAGCCGGCTGCAGTATCCCCCCGGCGCCGCGCCGCTCTTCGCCACCCATGGCGACGGCGGGCGGATCTACGACGTGGACGGGAACCAGTATGTCGACCTCGTCAGCGCGCTGCTGCCGAACGTGCTCGGCTATCGCGATCGCGACGTCGATTCGGCCATCCGCCGCCAGCTCACGCGCGGGATCAGCATGAGCCTGCCCTCGGAGCTCGAGACCGAGCTCGCCGAGCGCCTCGCCCGCCATATTCCCTGCGCCGAGATGGTGCGCTTCGGCAAGAACGGCACGGACGCGACCTCGGCGGCGATACGGCTGGCGCGCGCCGCGACGCGGCGCGACCGCGTGATTGGCCTCGGCTACCACGGCTGGCAGGACTGGTACATCGGCGCGACCACGCGCAACCTGGGCGTGCCGGGAGCGGTCTCGGCGCTGACGCAGCTTGCGCCTTATGGCGATCTCGCCGCGGTGGACCAGCTGCTGCGCCAGCATCCCGCGGAATTTGCCGCGGTCATCCTTGAGCCCGCGGGAGCCGCGGAGCCGTCCCCCGGGTACCTGCAGGGGCTGATCGAGCTCGCGCATCGCCACGGCGCGCTGGTCGTGTTCGACGAGATCATTACCGGATTTCGCTGGGCGCTTGGCGGCGCCCAGGCGCGCTACGGCGTCAAGCCCGACCTGGCCTGCTTTGGCAAGGCCATGGGCAATGGCATGCCGATTTCGGCGGTCGTCGGCCGCGCCGACATCATGCGGCTGATGGAGCAGATCTTCTATTCCGGCACCTTCGGCGGCGAAGCGCTGTCGCTGGCCGCCGCAATTGCGACCATCGACAAGATCGAGCGACGCGACGTCATTCCCCACCTTTGGCGCGTGGGCGACGAGCTGATGCAGGGCGCGCGCCAGCGCATCCGCGCCGCCGGCCTCGACCAGGTGGTCGCGCTCGTCGGCTCGGCGCCATGGGCGATTCTCTCGTTCAAGGATCATCCGCGCGCATCGCGCGACGCCATCAAGACGCTGTTCCTGACGGAAATGATCCAGGGCGGCGTGTTGATCAACGCCAGCCACAATGTCTGCTACGCCCACACGCCGCAGGACGTGGCGCAGGTGCTTGCCGCCTACGATCGGGCGCTGCCCGCGTTGCGCGACGCGCTGGCGGCGGGCGACCTGGAACAGCGCCTCGGCGACCGGATCGTACGCCCGGTGTTCGCGGTGCGCGCAGCGCCTTGAGCGCAGCGCCGCGTCTTGCGCTCGGCACGGTGCACTTCGGCCTGGCCTACGGCCTGGGGAAGGGGCCGAGCCCCCTGCCGCGCGAGACGGTGCGCGAGATACTGTCCGCGGCGTGGGCGGGCGGGATCGACATGCTCGATACCGCAGCGGCCTACGGCGACGCGGAGCGCGCCATCGGCGAGTCCTGCCCGTCCGCAGCGCGCTTTGCGGTGGTGTCGAAGCTGGCGCCGATGGCACGGGCCGATTTCGGCGCAGCCGAGGTTCGCGCCGCCACTGAGCGGGCGCGGGAGTCGGTTCGCCTGCTCGGCGTGCCGGCGCTCGACGCGTTGCTGGTGCACCACGCGCCGGACCTGCTGGCGCCGGGCGGCGCGGCGCTGTCGCGTGCGCTGGAGGCGCTGCGGGCAGAGGGGGTGACGCGGCGCATCGGTGTCTCCGTATATGATGCCGCCACCTTGAACGCCGTTCTCGGCGCCGGCCCGATCCAGCTGGTGCAACTTCCCCTCAACGTGCTCGACCAGCGCTTCCTTGCGGATGGCACGCTCGCGGCGCTGGCGCGGCGCGGCATCGAGGTGCACGTTCGCTCGGTGTTCCTTCAAGGCGCGCTGCTGGCCGACCCGCGTGAGCTCGCCGGCCGCGCCGCGGCCCTGCGCCGGCCTGTGGAGCGCTTTCAGGCCGCTGCGGCGGGTGCCGGCCTCACGCCCGCGGCGGCAGCGCTCGCGTTCGTGGCACGCTGCCGCGACCTCGCGCGGGTGATCGTCGGCGTCGATTCGGCGGCGCAGCTGCGCGCCGACGCCGCGCAGTTCGCCGCCGCCCGTGAAGCGCCGCCGGCGCTCGACTTCGGCGCCCACGCGCTCGCCGACCCGGCGCCGGCGGATCCGCGGAGCTGGTCTTGAAGCATCCGATCGTCTACCTGCCGATCGAGCACCGCTCGCGCGAATTCGACAGCAAGCTGCTGCTCGCCGCGGTGCTGGCCGAGCGCGGCTATCCGGTGGTGGTGGGACAGCAGTGGATGGTGTTCGCCAACCTCGAGCGCCTGCCGCCCGGGGTGATGCTGTTCAAGAGCTTCAACCGCATCCACCACGGCGCGATGCAGCAGGCGCGGCGCGCCGGGCACCGCGTGGTGGCGATGGAGGAGGAGCTGCTGGCGCAGACCGAGGAGCGGGTGATCCGCATGCTGTGCCCGGCGGGGCTGTTCGAGTCCGCCGACCTGTTCCTGTGCCACGGCGAGTTCGAGCGCGAGGTCCTGCAGCGCCTGAGCGGCGGCCGGGTGCGCATCGAGATTACCGGCAACGGGCGCATCGACCTGCTCAAGCCGGCGACGCGCGAGTTCTACCGCGCACCGATCGACCAGGTGCGCGCGCGCCACGGCGATTTCGTCCTGGTCAACACCAATTTTTCCGCCGTCAACAGCGTCTGGCAGAGCGTCGAGCGCGTGACGCAGATCGAGGTCGATGCCGGCTTTCTCGACCCCAATGACGCCGAAGCGATGCGCCGCTGGCAGGGGTTCATCGCCTACGAGGCGGCGACGCGCGACGCCATGCATGCGGCGATCCGCGAGCTGGCGCGGCGCCGGCCCACGCAGGCGATCGTGGTGCGCCCGCACCCGGGCGAGGACCTGAACGGCTGGGCCAGCGTCTTTCCCGGCCTGGCGAACGTGCGCATCGCGCGCGAGGGCTCGCATGTGCCCTGGACGCTCGCCTGCCGCGCGCTTCTGCACAGCTCCTGCACCACGGGCTTCGAGGCGCACGTCGCCGGGCGCCCGGCGCTGAGCCTCGCGCCGCAGCGCGGCTGGAACAGCGATTCGCTGCTGTCGAACCAGGTGAATCCGGTGATTGCCGAGCCGCGCGCGCTGGTCGACGCGCTGGAGACGGTGCTCGACGGCGGCGTTGCGCCGGCGCCGGCCGCCGGGCCGCGCCCGCCGCAGCACTATGTCTGGAACTACCGCGAGCACGACGGCACGCGCCGCATCGCCGAGCTGCTGACCGAGGGACTGCCGGCGCCCGCGCCGGTGAGCCTGCCGGCGCTCGAACCGGTGCCGCGCCACGAGGTGCTGAAGGAGAAATTCACCGTCTCGACCGAAGAGTGCACCGAAACGCTGCAACGCATCGCGCGCGCCCTCGGGCTGCGCGCCCCGCCCGAGGCGCGCTCGCTCGGCGACAGCCTGTTCGCCGTCGTTCCCGCCGGCGCCGCCGGCCGCGTCGGCATCGCGCCGCCGCTCGCCGACTACGCGCAGCTGCGCGCCGCCATCGAGGGCGCCTGCCAGCGCGGCGAGTTCCAGAAGGCCTACGACACCTACAAGAACAACTTCGCCGTGACGCAGCGCCACGCCGACCTGAGTTTCTTCGCCGGCCTGGCGCTGTTCGAGCTGGGCAAGCACGCGCTCGCGCTGCAATACCTGCAGAACGCGGCGCTGGTGGCCGGCGGCGCGCTGGACGCGAACCTTTCCTACTGGATGTCGCGCGTGCACTACCGGCTGGGCGAGCTCGACGTTGCCTACCGTTATGCGGCGCAGGCCTACGAGCTGGTGCCGATGCACCAGGCGTTCTTCGATCATTTCAAGGAGCTTGCGCTGCGGCTGGGGAAGAGCGTGCCGCAGCACTGGATGGTGATCGGCTGCTCCCACGTGCGCTATTTCCGCTACATGCAGCTGAACCGCCTGAAATTCTTCGGCGACCGCGTGCACCTCGATTGCTACGAGTTCGGCGGCGCTACCGCCTATGGGCT
>Ga0075425_100004031_pt1 | contig 15077 bp, 13 predicted proteins | sample SoiMethybrSBSTD4_FD_75300 | JGI IMG/M metagenome (GOLD analysis project Ga0075425, IMG submission 75300) | Bulk soil microbial communities from a Populus tree surrounding site in Tennessee, USA - Soil MetaG P. TD hybrid SBSTD4 | ecosystem: Environmental > Terrestrial > Soil > Tree plantation...
CCAGCAGTTCATCCCGATCCGAACGCGCAAAGTCAGAACGCACAAAGATATTTCCCCAGAGCTCGACGAATTTGATCGAGGGGAATTCCTTGCGAAGCTCGCGGGCGAGATCGCGAACTTCTTTCTGAAACAACGAAGCGATGATGATCCGGGAGGGCTTGAGATCGCGAGCGACCTGGTAGGAAATCTGAGTGCCTACCAGACCGGCGCCGCCCAGGATGAACACGCTGTTGTCGACGGTTGGCTCCAATTTGGATGGCATAGGTAGGGTTGTATATGTGCGTTCTTTTGTTCTCGGAACAAGCGGAACGCAAACGATCAATAGCGCTCGTCAGAGAGCAATGCTTGTAGTCTCGGGCGTGGGTGCGATCGTCCTCCGCAGGACGGCGATGTTTACATCACGACTTCGCAACCGAAGATAAACCTGGAACTCGTGACGGAGCCCAAACAGTCCCGACTCGCGGACTACAAACATTGAACCCATGTCGGGGTTCATCGCAATCAACAATGTCCAAACTATGAATAATGCACGAGAGATAACTGCGCACCCTAATAAGTGCACTCTCGTTCTCTCGAGTTGCTTATTCAAACTGCTCGAGGAACCTGATGTCGTTCTCAAACAACAAACGGATGTCGTCGATCTCGTACATCAGCCCGGCCATGCGGTCTATTCCCAACCCGAATGCGAACCCCGAAAACTCTTCGGGATCGATCCCGACTTTTTCGAGCACGTTCGGGTGAACCATTCCGCTGCCGCCAAGCTCGATCCAACCCGAACCTTTGCACAGTCGACAGCCCTGACCATCACATCCGTAACAGCTGAAATCGACTTCCGCGGACGGCTCAGTAAACGGGAAGTATGAAGGTCGAAAACGCGTCCGAATGTTCGCTCCGAACATCATCTCGACGAACTTCTGTAACGTCCCTTTCAAGTCGGCAAGAGTTATGTTTCGATCGACATTAAGGCCCTCGAGCTGAAAGAACATCGGATTGTGCGTCGGATCCGGCGTGTCTCGGCGAAACACTCTCCCAGGAGCGATCACTCGAAGCGGCGGCTTCTGTTGCTGCATTGTGTGGATCTGTACCGTCGATGTTTGGCTGCGCAATGCAAGATCCTCCGACACATAAAACGTGTCAGCCGAATCACGCGCAGGATGTCCAGGAGGTATGTTCAGCGCATCGAAGTTATAGAAGCTGGTCTCAATCTCCGGACCATCGGAAACCGAATAGCCCATCGACACAAATATGTCTTCGATTCGCTGACGAACCAGGGTGATCGGATGCAAGTGACCGCGTCGAGGTCGAGTGCCGGGCAATGTGATATCAACCGTCTCGCGCTCCAGCGATACAGATTCCGCCTCCGAGGCGAACTTCTCGTTGAGTCGAGTTATCTCGGTTTCGACCTCGGCGCTGATTTCATTCACCACGCGACCAAACTCGGCGCGCTCATCGGATGATAAAGACCCGATGCGCTTTTTTTCGGCCGCGATCAAACCTGATTTTCTTCCCAGATACTTGTCACGCAACCCGGTCAAATCAGCGGGTGATGCAACCGACTTCAGGTCTTCGCGAAACTGTTCTCTCAGGTTTTGAAGTTTTTGATCCATACATTGATCAGCGGGCAAGAAAGCGGCATTGCCGTTATCTCACCCGCGTCTCGGAATCCCTCGAGCTCAGTCCGGTTCGAGGGAAGTTGTTAGCTCAAACCGACAATCAGAGTTACCGATTTGTAACCGTCAATGTTCCACAAGGGATCGTTTGTTAAGCGGCGGTTGCGCGATGCGATTCGATTGCCTTTCTCGCTTTGCCTGATATCTCGGCGAATGCTGCCGGCTCGTGCACGGCGAGATCCGCGAGCACCTTACGATCCAGATTTATCTCCGCAAGCTTCAACCCGTGCATGAACTGACTGTAGCTGAGGCCGTTCTCGCGAGCGGCGGCACCGATTCGTACGATCCACAGCGATCGAAAGTCACGCTTCTTTAGTTTCCGGCCGGTAAACGCAAAGTTCAATGAGCGTTCGACCTGTTCTTTTGCGTGACGATAGAGCTTGCTCTTGGTGCCGCGATAACCGCGTGCGAGCTTTAGAATTCCCTTCCTTTTCTGTAGACGCTTGTTTCCACGTTTTGCGCGAGGCATAAGACCCTCCTATGAATTCGTAAATAATCTTTCAGATATCAATGGTGATATGCCGACTCTCGGCGTACCTCCGCGACCTTAGCCTCGGCCGTAAGGCAACATTCTTTTTGTTGGTCCCTGATCCGCCTCGGAGACCATTGCGTCGATATCGAGAAGTCTCTTACGTTTGGTTGCTTTCTTGGTGAGTATATGACGGGCGTGTGAGTGCCCGCGTTTGACCTTGCCGGTTGCCGTCAGGCGAAACCGCTTGGCCGCTCCTTTATGAGTCTTTAGTTTTGGCATAAGTCCTCCTTTGAAACCTTTGGGGTTATTTCTTCTTCGGCGACAGCATAATAAACATGTTCATACCTTCGAGTTTGGGCCTGACTTCGACCACGCCCGCATCACCGAGATCGGTCTCGAGCCGCTGCAGCAGGGCGAAACCCAACTCTTTGTGAGTTATCTCACGACCGCGGAAATGAACCGTCGCCTTGACCTTGTCGCCATCGTGCAGAATTCGAGCCGCGTTGTTCTTTTTGAACTCGTAATCGTGCTCATCGGTGCCGGGCCGGAACTTGATTTCCTTGACGGTAATGAACGTCTGTTTCGCTTTGGCTTCTTTCTGTTTCTTCTTTTGTTCGTACTGATATTTGCCAAAGTTGATGATCCGGCAAACCGGCGGCTGAGCCTGAGGTGCGATTTCGACCAGATCGAGTCCCTTGCCCCGGGCAATTTCCAGCGCCTGTTGCGGAGCCATCACTCCGATTTGGGTTCCCTCTTCGTCGATTACGCGAACCTCGCGCACTCTTATCCTTTCGTTGACTCGAACGGACGGCGCGCGGTCCCGTCTATCTCTGAATCCTCTCCGTTGATAGCTGCTAATACTGTATCCTCCCAAACCGCTCCAGCGGTTTTCATATTTTTTGAATCGTTGAGCCCATCGATTCGCGGAATGCGTAAGCTACAGTTGCAAGATCGGCTTGATGCAACTGAAGGTGCGCTCTGGGGCGCAGCAAAAGCCGTTCACCAAATCGTTGAGCTTCCGTATGTTGTACCGAAAACGCTTGCGTTTCCTTCTAACACTAATGGTCGGATCTCACGTCAGCGCCCTCGGCATTCCCTCGTTTTGAGGTAACTAGCGCCTCAGGACTTCCGGAGCTGACGCAAAATAAAGAACTCAGCTCGTGATTCGAGAACTGAGAACCCACGGTAAGGCTGAAAATTGTATGCCAAACCGCAACCGCAATAATAGCAAAGGGGTTACGATCAGGCAATAGACCTTTATTGCACCTCCACCCGATTTGCATTGTACGAACCATCCGGCTGGATCACGCCCTTGACTTCCACTTGAGCGCCAACGACAGCCTGTCCCTTGTCCTGGCGAATCTCGGTCGAACCAAAGACGTGCACTATGATTCCTGCCACCCGCCAATCTCCTATCAAACTGCTTGGCGGCAAACTCTGAATTGTTCCTTTGAAACTGGTCTCACTTCCTCCACCACCTCCACCCCCAGCCGACTGGACCTCGACTCGGTCAGCGGTGACCGAGCCATCGGGTTGAAGAGTTCCGTCAACTTTTACCAGAGCCCCAATAATCGCGGGTCCCTTGTCCTGCCTGATCTCGGTCGACAAAGAAACGTGAACGATCCTCCCGGCAATTTGCCAGTCACCAATCAAGCCTCCTGCGGGCATGCTCTCGATCGGGCCCTGGAAACTTTGCTGAGAACCACCGCCGTGTCCTCCGCCGAAATCATCGCCCCCTGATTGAAACGTTCCTCGAAGAACAGCTTGACCATCGGAATTGCGAATTTCGATGACTTGAATTGCCGTGACCGGTCGCACGGAGGTCGGAAGCGATACGCCGCTCGAACCGTCGCTGGTGAACTCGACGCGAAAATAACCCGATTGAGCTGTGCCTGAACCGATGTTGGACCCGTCGGCAAAGATGCTGTAGACGACACCGGAAACGAGACCGTCGCCCTCAACTCGCAACTTTTCTCGCTCTGGTTCCACTTCTGCGCGCGCCCGCCCACTAGCCTGAGGAATTACTCCGGTGGGTTGCAGAGTCGCTTCCTTCTCGACAGATGTGCCGCCACCCGGTCCAGGTGCGGGCGCCGCAAATGTGTTCGAGATCACAATCCGGTCCTGCGAATCTCGCACTTCGACTTTTTTGATTCCGGTGACCGGGTTGAGAGTCGCTGGAAGCAACGGATGATTGTCTGAGGGAGTTGTCGAGAACTCGATCTTGAAGGTGCCAAAGTTGGTGGCTGTGGTGAATGCACGATTGGGATCGGCTGCATTCGTACCGTCGATGATCACGTTCCCGTCAACAACCAGCTTGTAAGAGGCTCGTGGTTGGAGCTGCTCGGCTTCAACCTCGAATTCCTGAGACGTGCCTGCAACCGAGACTTCTGCTTTGCCGCGCGCCGCCGGTTCAACACTGGTTGGAAGCAACACTATCTCACTGCGATTCGATGTCGCCGGGTTGAACCTCTGAAGAGCTCGCAGCGGATCGATACGACCTTTCCCAAGCTTTCCTGTCAGACCGGGATTGCGATTGTCGATTGCGATTGCGCTGTTTTCAATTGCGCTGCGAGCGTCGCGCCTTGAATCGCCTTCGAGAATCAAAGCTGCTTCCGCGGAAGCAAGAGGCGCTGCGAAAGAAGTCCCGCTCCATACCGCGTAGTCCGGAGTGTTGTTGAATTCGGGATACAGGCTGATCAGGTTCACACCTCGCGCCACCACTGAGACATTGGTTCCGAAATTCGAGAATGACGCTTTGCGATCGTTGCTATCAATCGCAGCAACGCCCATCACTTCAAGATTCCAGTTGGCCGGGAACTGAGGTCCGATATCGTTACCCTTATTTTCGTTACCGACAGCCGCAACCAACAGCACTCCGCGCTGCCTGGCGTAAGCAACTGCCTCGTGCATGACCTGTGAGTCTTCGGGCGATCCGAAACTGAGGTTGATGACTCGAGCACCGTGATCGACGGCGTATTTTATGCCTTGAGAAACCGTGAACGCATCGCTGACTCCGTCAGAGGAAAACGCGCGAATCGGCATGATTTTCGCGCCCGGAGCAACAAGACCTATCAATCCGGCGATGAAAGTTCCGTGACCGGAGATGCTTGTTTGCGAGTCGCCTCGCTGGTCGAGTGTGTTGTTATTGCTTTCAAGAAAATTCCAGCCGTAGACATCGTCGATCAAACCGTCATCGTCGTTATCCAGATTGTCATCGGCAACTTCGCCCGTGTCGGTCCAAATATGATCCTTGATGTCAGGATGATTGCGGTCGATGCCGGTGTCGACGAGCGCTACGACCACACCAGTTCCCACTGCGCGCACTTGAATTGCCTGGAGATCGTCGAATAATTGCTGGGTGAGATAACTTACTCTGGTTTGGCCGGTGCCCGGACGATCTCCGGGGAAACCGATCACCGCGTGCCCAAAAACATTTACCGGAGTGTTGATGATCGGGTTGAGAGCAGCGCTCAAAACATCGACGTCGCCCGAAAGCCTCTTTCGAAACTTGTTCTCCTTCTTTCCGTTTGGTGTTCGGAGTCGATAGAAATTTGTTCCGTAAATTCGTTGCAGAGTCGTAGTGCCGAAGCGCGCGTTAACCTCATCGATCGAAGCGCCCGGTTTTATTTCTACCAGAACTTCGCCGCGACGAAACTCATCGGCGCCGATTTGCGCGTGAACCGGTCGATCAAAAGCCCAGATAACAACAACACAGAGCAGGACAAACGCCACGATCCCCGATACCCGAGAAATAGATGATTGCGTGTTCTTCATGCTGATTACCTATGCGTCAAATTACGGGCGAAAGAATCCCGCCAGCTGTCACTCCGGATTTCCCAACAAAACGAACGGCCCCCAATAATAAGGATGGCCATAAGCATCTTTGATCGCGAGCTGTGCGCTACGCATCGCCGCGCGCTTCGTCGCACCGGAACGAAGTTGCGAATACATTTCGCGCATCAGATCCGCAGTAGACAGGTCGCTCACTGCCCATAAGCTTGCCACTACCGACGGCGCGCCCGCGTACAGGAACCCCCGAACCAGCCCGTGAAGCTCATCACCTGGGAACACCTTGTTGACTCCAGTGTTACAAGCGGACAGGGTTACAAGCTCGGCTGCGAGATTCAGATCCAGCAGGTTGTAAAAATGAAGGTTCGACCCGGCAAGCTTCAAAAATGAAAACATTGGATTGTCGCGACGAAAATAGCCATGCGAAGCGAGATGCAGAAATCGTGCTCGCGGCGCAGCTTGAATCAGGTTCTCGAGCGTCGCCTGATCGCCGGTGAGCGTCACCGAATCGGGAAAGAGCTGCGCAAGCGTTTCAATCTCCTGTTCGATGTTCGGAGCGCCGTCCTCGGTTACACCCAGAGCTACAAGAGAGTCATTGTTTCGTATTTTCTTTTTTCCATCTGTGATCTGCGTCACACGTTGCTGATTTCGGCACAGCTTGAGCACGGCAGCGCTCGGGGCGTATGAGACTTCAAATCGATCGATCAGGTATTTGCTATCGTCGTAAAGCGCGTGAAATGGAACGTAGTGCAGCGCACCGTGCGGGACGATGATCAGCCGGTCTCCGCGAAGCATCGATTCGAGCGGCGCAAATACCAGCGCGTAGAATTTTGCGAGAAGCTCGTTGGTCGCGCGCCGCAGCTGTGCGAAATGAGCCTCAACATATTCCGCTCCGTAGTTGAATTTCTCGATCTGAAACCTGAGCGCATCGAGCAGCAGTTCGACTTCTGTCCTCATTGCAATGCTGCGCGACACACGAATGTCATCGCGCGACGCTACGAAAGCCGATATGTACTCGCCGGTCGTGAAGTATTCGATTACGGTTTCGCCCGGCTGGAGGGTCTTGCGTAAGTCATCCGACGACGCGCCTTCCATTCGTTGGATCTCGAGATAAGCCGGCGCCTCCGTTTCGATTCGACGAAAGAGTTGGGAGATCTGTCGCTCGCAACGCGCAATGGTCTGTCGATAACGATTGGCCGAAGCCGCGCTTCGCTGATCACCCTTGTCTTCAGCGAGTCCCGCTTGCGACGAATACCAGTTCAAGTCCTCGATCAGTCGCGAGAGTTTTTCGCGAGCTTCAGGCGCCAGACCTTTCGTGTCTTTATGAGCGGAACCGCGAACATAGCGCGCCAGCAAATCGGCGAGCGCACGCGACTTGGACGCTTCCACCAGTCGGAACGCTTCGTCGATCAATTCATCTCGACCGTCGTCCAGACACGCCGAGATCGCATCTTCGTAAGCAGGAATCTTGTCGTGCAGGAACGTCGCCTTAAATTCATCGGCCGCGATGCCTCCGCGAACCTTCTCGATTATCTCAATTGCCTTTCGGAAGCTCGCGAGCGCAAACGCATTTCGCTTGCGATCACGCTCGATGCAACCAATCACGTGATGGCATTGATATTCGATTGAATGCGCGGAAAGACCTTTAACCGATTTCAATGTGAGTCGCAGCTTTCTCAAAGCCCCGGACAAATCGCCGAGTCCGTACGCGGCGCGGGCTGCCAGCAGACGAGTGTAAGCAGTTCGTACGAGCAGTTTCTGGCGGGTGAAGACTCGCAATGCCAATGCCGAATACCGGGCGGCCTCCGCCGGATCTCTTCGGCGCAACGCGAGCTCGGCGAGGTAAGCATCGGTCAAAGCCTCGAGCGTTGTGTTCTTGTTGGCAGTGAAGTCACGTCTCGATTGCTCGAAGTCGGTTCGCGCCTGATCGAAGTTCTGCTTGCCCATCGCCGCAAGACCGTGGACAACTCCGGCCAGCGCCGATTCATAAGGCAAGCCAAGCGCGGTGAAGCTGGCCCTGGCCTGCGAGCTGCTTTCCGCCGCATCATCGAATGAATTCAATGCCAAAAGGATCTCGGCGATTTCGTGATTGCACCAGGCGACAAGTTGCGGGCTACCGAGTCGAGACACTTCATCGCGAGCGCGGTAGTCAGTCGTGAGCGCCGCATTGTAGTCGCCCCGGAGGAACTGAACGTAACCCATGTGAAATCGCGTCTGCGCCGCCCACAGAGTTTGCCCCGCACGATCCATCGACTCGGCCGCGTCTTCGAGCAGCCGCAGCGCCTCGTCGTGTCGATCCATTTCCAGCAACGCGTGCGACAGGTTGGTATCAACCACCGCGCGCATCATCTCATCGCCTTCGGATGCGAAGATCTCACGAGCGCGCTCGTAGTGCTCGACCGCTTTCGCATAACGATCCTGGCGGTAGTAGAGGATGCCCACGTTTGTTTCAAGCTGCGCGAGTTGAATCGGCGAGCGGGTCGACAACACGCGGCGCGACACCCTCGACAGGGCGAGAGCTTCATCGAAGCGACCCATTTGAGTGAGCGCGAACACGCGCTGCATTTGAATTACCGCGGTATCGGTCGTTAGTTTCGCAGCGCGAGTACCTTCAACCGCACTCCGGTAAAGCGCATCGGCTTCGGAATATCGTCCGAGGTGGTGCAGGACACGGGCGCGACTCGCTTCGGCGAACGCTTTTGAAGTGGCATCGCCGAGAGCTGCGGCAACCTGCTCTACGCGCTCGGAAAGCCGCTCAGCTACTTTCAGATCGGAACCAATCAGACGATCGACTTCAGCCTTGAGCGCCGACACGGTCTGCCAGCTCGAGACCACATCCGACTCGCGCAGAAATGCATCGACGCTCTCGGCATTGATTAATTTGTCGGCTAATCCCTTGTTCACTTCTGTTCTTGGCCGGAGGATGCTCGTCCTTGCTCTCGATTATTTTGTGAGGTTTGGCACTGAAGGTTGTGCCGTGAAGTCTCAGGTGAACACTCGTTAGGATTCGCTCACCGGAAAATCTGGAACTGTAATGTCTCCGTCAGACAACTCGACTCGTAAACCGTACTGACCCTGGTCCATCCCACTCACCTTGAATTCTCCCATCTGATTCGTAACTGCGGAAAACACCGTTTCATCATCCCTCGTGATATGAAGCTGCAGACCGGAAACCGACTCGAATGTTGGATCGCCTTCCTTCAGGACCTGGCCGATGAGATTCCCACTTCCGCTTTCAGCCAACGCGATCTGCAAATCAACGCTGTAGTCTCCCGCCCGATAGAGCAATTGGCGATTAGCTGTTTCAGTCGAGCGGACACCAGCGAGCGCCGGACGTTGAAAGCTATCGAAGACAAGCGATGCGATGATCTGACCAACGCTGGACGCGATGGACCGGCGTCGTTGTGCGGTCGGAATCTTAAACGCACGCCTGGTGACCCACATCGGCGGCTCTACTGTGTCATCGACTGCTGCCACGCTACGAACGTGTTGATACCAATTGCGATTTTCGGCACAGTCCGCGCAGTTAGAGGCCAAATGACCGGCGATGACCGCCGCCTCCGCGTCGGACAACCGGCTATCGAGGTAATCGATCAATCGCTCAAAACTGGGGCATTTCATCGTCCTTTGCTCCTCGAATCCTCGTCTCGCTCCACAACCATAAAGAGTCCCGCGCTAGCAGAAAAATACCTCTTCATAGTGTTAAATTTTGCCGTGTAAAAGCTTTTTGAGCTTTTGAAGACATCGGGCGCGAGTCGGTCCGACCGACGGCACCGGCATATCCATTCGACGCGCAATTTCTACATAAGAATACTTATCGCTCTGATAAAACAGCATTGTCAGAAGCTCGCGGCAGCGTTCCGGAAGACTCTCGACTGACTGACGCACGGCTTGCTGTACCTCGAGCTTTTCGCGTTCCTCGCTGGGCATAAGAATGTCTGCTGGAATATTCGCTATTGAATCGTCTTCGTCGCCGGCGGCCGAATTGTTTTGCGGGTCTCGGCGGTTTCGGGCAGCAACGCGCCAACATTCGCGTGTCGTTGTCGTGATAAGCCACGAACTGATCCGATCGTGATCTCGCAAAGTCTCGAGCCTCTCATAAAGCTTGAGACATACCGACTGAAAAATATCTGCGGCGTCGTCCGGCGAGAGTCTTGATTTCAGAGGAATTGAGTAGATCAACCTGCGGTAGCGGGAGATCAGGGCCTCCCAGGCAGAGTTGTCGCCGGCGAGGCAGCCTTCGATTAACTGGCGGTCGTCTGGCTGAGCTTGTTCCGGGCCTACTGCGATCATCCTCTTATTCATTAATCGGACAACATTCCTCTAACCAGAGTGTCGGCGAGAACCTCATATGCTAACAAACGGATTGTTCGTGAGGAAAGCAGGTAGGATAGTCGCAGCCAAGGCCGGGTGTGATTAAAAGTGAGAGCAACATTTGTAGGAGTTGAGTCTTACTTTTAAACGCACCCGCCAGGGCATCTGGTTTGGGAGTTTAAGAAAGTTAAGTCGAACAAAAGGCCTGCGAGGAACCGGCGGAGTATGGCCCAGGTTATTTTCACCCAGGCCGTACTCCCCGCCTACTTCGCAGGCTTATGCATCCGAGTTTTGCGCTTGATTCAATCTCGGATTTGGATTTTTGTGGCAACAATTGATCCATCGGCCATCGTCAGACCTTTTGCCTTTACTCTTGTCCCGACGGCGAAAGTGGCGTGCTCGGCTTTCAACCGCGTCGACGAAGTCACGTGCACCACCACATTGTTGATAGTCCAGTCTCCCAAAAGATCAGGAGTGCCAGGAAGGCTCTGAATCACGCCTTTCACCGCAGTCCCCTGTCCCTCTACGTTTGTCGGCTTGACTTCAATTCTGGTTGCGTCGATAGAACCATCGGCACGCGCCGCTCCTTTTACTTCGACCAAAGCTCCAACAGCAACACTTCCGTGCTCGCGATCGATTATTGTTGCAGCCGTGACGTGCACGGTACGACCGCTAACTGTCCAGTCGCCGATAAGGCCCGTCGTACTGGGCAGGCCCTGAATGGTGCCGTTTAGCTCGTCGCGTCCATCATCGCCGGCGACGTTTGATTTGACTTCGATCTTCGTTGCATCCATCGAACCGTCGGCTCGCAAGGTTCCTTTGATCTCGACGAATGCTCCCAGGGCTACTGGTCCGTCCTCAACCTCAATGCGTGTGGATGCCGAGACGTGTATCGTTCGCCCGCCAACTCTCCAATCGCCAATCAGACCTCCGCTTGCGGGCAGGGTTTCAATGGTGCCCTTGAAGGTTGGTCCGTCGTCGTCGCCGGCTCCAGCGACGCCTTGTGTGACTTCTATTTCGGTCGCATCGACAGAATTATCCGAGCGAAGCCTTCCTTCGACTTTCACTGTAGCGCCGACGGCTATGCGTCCGTCTTCCTGCTCGATCGATGTTGAGCTGGTGACGTGAACAGTTTTGCCGCTGACGGTCCAATCGCCGACGAAGCCTGAACTCGGCAAGCTTTCGATTACGCCGGTGAATGTTGTTTCGTTTTCATTCCCATGCTTGGCAAGGGCGGTGTTCACTGCGGAAAAACCAACAATCAAAGCGAACGCTGTAAGGATTCCAAAAAAACTGCGTTTCATCATTCCCTCCTGGATGTCTTCTGTTCCCACGTACCTAAAGAGGGATGATCAGGCAGAAAAATACATTCGAGATCACAAGAATAATGAGCTTGTAGTTACTCGCAGTCATCGAGCTGACAGTCAGTAATCTGCGCTAACTAGAATTGGGGTCCAAACAAAGCATGAACCAATGAGGAGCGGTATCTTAAATAATCTGTCGGCGAGCAAATAAAAGCAGTATTGGGCTGACAATCACAACTAGAAAGGAAGTGAAATGAAACGAGCAAAGATGAAGGCAAAGTCAAAGCGGTTCATGGCAGATAAGGCGTTTCGCGAGCTTGTGCTTTCGTTGAAACAGGCCTTGTCTCACGCGCGTGGCGAGAAGGGCGATCACAAAGTAACAACAATCATCGCTCCCAACACCACAGCTAAGGTCGATTGACCAAATCGTATGATTGCATCAATGGTTGAATGTCTGCGAATTCGCGCGCACTCATCCGCGGAAGCCCCGATCCAGCGCAAGCACAATAGCCTGTGCTCGCGTCCAAACTCCAAGCTTGTCGAACACGCTCGAGAGATGGTTCCGCACGGTCTTCTCGCTGATCGACAACTGCTCGCCGATTTCCGCGTTTCCAAGACCTTCTGCGACCAGCGCTAGTATCTCCCGCTCGCGAGGTGACAAACTCGCAAACGCTCGATCCTCGTCATTCGATTCGGCAGTTTGCCCGACGAAATCCAGTACGGCTTCGCGGAAGCGCTCCCACGCCGGCTCGTGCTCCAACAGGATGTGGTTCTTCGAATCGAGCTCGACAAACTGCGCGCCCGGAATTCCCGCAGCTAACAGACGGCCTTCCGATATCGAACACACCTGATCGTTGTTCGAGTGCACCACAAGAGTCGGCACCCGAACCTCGCTTAGAAGATCTGTCACGTTTATTCGCCCTCGAACCTCGAGTAGCTTCGCGGCGTTTTCGGGTGAAACAGTTTTCAGACAAAGATCGTTGAACCAGCTCACCTGCTCATCGGTCGCCCCCGGAATAAAACGAGAGGTGAAGACCTGCCGAAATGCGGGATTGTCCTTTCCCCACCCGACACGAACCAATTCAGTTATCGCGCGATACTCCTGCTCGCGTTCCGAGTCCTTGCGCTCAAACACCCCGCGGGCATAAGCTCCGTAGGCGATCAAGTGCGAAACTCGCTCTGGATGGCGGGCAGCGTAGGAGATACACGGCGCGGCTCCTTGAGACATCCCCAAAAGCACAAACGGCTCTTGCGGATCTACGGCCTCGACTACCGCCTCGAGATCTTCAACCCACCGATCTACTGACAAGTCGCCGACATTCCAGTCGGTCATCCCGCATCCTCGCTCGTCGTAGCGGACAAAGCGAAAGTGATCGCTGAAGAACTGAATCCAGTGCCGCCAGACAGGGCTCTCCCATTCGTATTCGAGATGTGTCAGCCAGTTGGCGGCTTTGACTAACACCTGCCCCGTACCGGCTTCGGCCCAGGCAACATTCACCCCGTCAGAGGTGCGCAGATATCGAACCCGTTGGCGTTTGTGCTTGTCCATAAACGACTCCGGTGTTCAGGGACATTAGTACCAGTTTGAGTAACCCGATTTTACCTAAGTTGGGACTAATCTCCTATTCAGCCAGGCACCCGGAAATTACATGATGTCCGAGGATTAACAGCTGCCGCGAAACCGCTCTCGAGGTGGACAAAAAACAGCCACCCAAAGAGTCCTCAGATCGGACGCGGAAACAAATCAACCTGGCTGTGATACCAAAGCCAGCCAAAATACGATTACACAATTGAGGAGACTAACATGTCGAAGCGGATTCTATTCTTTGTCTACGGAGTCGTTTGTTATTTGATCTTTTTCGCCACGTTTCTTTACGCGATTGGCTTCATCGGCAACTTCGGTGTGCCCAGCACGCTGGATGGGAAGCCGCGCGGCGATCTGGCCGCAGCCTTCGCGATCGATGCCGGCCTTCTGGCGCTATTCGCTGTACAGCATAGCCTGATGGCCAGGAAGTGGTTTAAGCAGTGGTGGACAAGATTCGTCCCTCAACCAATAGAGCGATCGACCTATACGCTGTTCTCCAGCGTGGCGTTGATTCTGCTGTTTTGGCAGTGGCGGCCGATGGGTGGCGTGGTTTGGTCGATCGCCGATCCGGTTGCAAGCACGATCCTCCGAGTGCTGTTCGCGTTTGGCTTCGGATTGGTTCTGGTATCGACGTTCTTGATCAACCACTTCGACCTGTTCGGGCTTCGTCAGGTTTGGCTGTACTTGCTCGGAAAGCCGTACAGCATGCTGCATTTTGGAACGCCGGGACCTTATCGGATGGTAAGGCATCCGCTGTACGTGGGCTGGCTATTTGCGTTTTGGATGACGCCGACAATGACGTTGGCTCACCTGCTGTTCTCGATTCTCACGACGGCTTACATCCTGCTTGCGATCAGGTGGGAAGAGAAGGATCTCGCGAGCGAGCACGGAAGCAGCTATGAGAACTATCGACGATCGGTTCCGATGCTTGTGCCGTTCACTCGCCGAGGAAACGCGAGCGGCCCAGTCCAAATAGTTTCCAGATAATTTCGTGGTGCGTTCGTCTAATTGAGCCGAATGACCCAGTGGTTTGCTGAGTCATTCGGCTTTTTTTGCTGAACCGCAGCAGTCGTTACTCGAAGTTTTGACAGCTGAAACCCCGAGGGGTTCCAAATGTTTGTAGCGGCTCCATGTTTGTAGCGGTTCCATGTTAGTAACGCTTCCATGTTTGTAGGACACGAGAGGGTTGCGGCTCGAACTCCGTCAGGAGCTGCATGTTCAGTCTGGTTCTGAATAAATGGATTGCTAACGATGAATGTAAACATGGCTCTCCTGCCGGAGGGCGATCGGACCACGCCTCCTTCTACAAACATGCGCTCCTGCCGTAGGAAACTCACCCGATTGCATCGATCGTGCCGGTTTCCCTCGAATCGATCGCACCTGTGAAACTCTGGAATAGGTCTAGGAAGGCCAGAAAGAAAAATGGTAGGCGCGTGCGGATTTGAACCGCAGACCCCTACCGTGTCAAGGTAGTGCTCTACCCCTGAGCTACGCGCCTAAAATCAAGTCCTTGAAATTAGCAGAGCCTTCCAATAAGCGTCAACCCATCACTCATTAATCGTCGTTCATTTCGATGCGCTTGATGCTCAACTACGACGCGTAGTAGCATATGCTCGTTCTCGCGAGTTGCTCCCCGACGGCACAAATAGGTTCCCAAAACTAGATCAAGGGTAGATCGACATGCACACTCCTGCATTGGTTTGGATGGTGTCGCTGTTGCTTGCCTTCATCACCGTTCCTCAGCGCGAAACACCTCGTGTCAACCAAAGCACGAACCAGACCCAAAAAACTTCAGGCACGAGACAGCTGGCCGCCGTTCGGGGTGAGGTAACGAAGATTGCAAAGGGCGCCCCCAAGGGTACCCTGCTGATAACCGTGACGCCGGCAAAGGACTTCCAGGAGGTGACAGTTCTCGCGCGTGAGAACGATCTCGTTGGCTCCGC
>Ga0075425_100004032_pt1 | contig 15075 bp, 12 predicted proteins | sample SoiMethybrSBSTD4_FD_75300 | JGI IMG/M metagenome (GOLD analysis project Ga0075425, IMG submission 75300) | Bulk soil microbial communities from a Populus tree surrounding site in Tennessee, USA - Soil MetaG P. TD hybrid SBSTD4 | ecosystem: Environmental > Terrestrial > Soil > Tree plantation...
GCTCGAGAGCCTGCGCTCGGGCCGACAATTCGTCAGCATGGCTATCGTCGGCGCGATGCACGGCGCCGTTGGATATGGACTTGGAACGCTGTTCCTGGTGTTCCTCGTTCGCCTCGCCGTTCGCCGAACGTGGATAGCTGTGATGATTGTCGCCTTGCTCGCCATTCCGCTCGGTTTCTGGGCTGGAGATTCGCCGCCACCCGCAGCATGGGAAATGGCATGGATGGTGGGCGGAATGACGTTCGGGCTTGTTGTGCTGATGAGAGTAGGCCTTCTCGCCCACGTGGTGATGCTGATGATCACCCTTTTGATCGCTGTCACACCGGTGACGTTGGACGTACATGCCTGGTATTTCGGAACGTCGCTTGTCACCCTCCTTCTGATCACCGCCGCAGCACTCTATGGCTTTTTTGCTGCCGTCGGGTCGCATCTCGAAGCCGCAACGAATCCGGCGTGAGGCCACGAAGATTGGCGCACGCTCTTTGTTTCTGTCAGTATTAGCGCTTCGCGGAGGATCCGAAATGCGCGTCACCGCCTTGCTGCTCGCGTCCGTGCTCTGTGTCTGCGGCTCCGCCTTCGCGCAAGACTGGGAGCTGTATACAAACAACGAAGACGGCTTCAAGCTCGATTTTCCGGGCGCGCCGAAGGTGACGACCACTACCTTCAAATCGGAGTACGGAGCGGATCTGCCGGCGCACGTCTACTCCGCCAGCAAGGGTCAGGAAAAATATTCGCTGACCGTCGTCGACTATCGCGAAGCGCCGCGGCTCCTCGATGAAAAGGCAAAGCTGACGTGCCCGAAGGATTATCCCGACGAGCGGTCGTGCGGTCTGACCAACGCAGGACGCGGCTACTGGAAGGAGGACATGGCGGGCGCCGTGCTGTGGGCTACTTACGGCTTCCTGCAGCGCAACGCCAAGCTGACGCATCTTGCGTTCGCGTGGCAGGACCTCGTGGCAGGACATGAGGTGCAGCTGCTGAATCCCGATCAATCGCGCACCTTCGCGTTCATCGCGATGCACACCGATCGCCTCTACATCCTCGAAGGCACGGTGCCGAAAGGGTACCCGCCGCCGGTGCTGTTCCAGCAGTCGATGGGCTACGTCGACAAGAATGGCAACGGCATGCGCTATCAGTCGATCTACTCGAACATGTATGCCGAGCATCCGGACGTGTTTCCGGGCCAGCCCAAGCTGACGGGGCAGGGACGCGGCGGCGGCGCCGGCGCGGCAGGTCAGCAGAACGCGCAGCCCGCGGGGAGATAGGCGATGCTCCGCATCGGATGTGTCCTCGCAGCCCTGGCAATTGCGACGAGCGCCGACGCGCAGACGCCCCCGGCGAAACTCCGTGACGTGACAATGTCGCCGGAGAATACGAAGCGCGCCCATCTGCAGGAAATCAATCTCGACACCGCGCGCAAACTGGCGGACGCGTGTGTCGAGTATTCGCGCGCTCACAACCCGCAAGGCGGCGCCACGGTCGTCATCGTCGGCCCATCCGGCAACATCGTCTACGCACAGCGTTCCGACGGTCAGATTCCCAACAACTTCGATTCCGCATTCGAGAAGGCGAAGATGGCGCTCTACATGCGCGCACCGACCCGCTCGATGGTCAATCGCTGGGGCTCACCCGAAGCGGCGCTGGCGCGTGCGCCGTTGAATCTGTATCTCGTGGAAGGCGGTTACCCGATCATCGTCGAGGACATGATGATTGGCGCTCTTGGAGTCGGTGGAGCGTCAGGCGGCGACGAAGAGTGCGGACACGCAGCGCTCGAGAAAGTGCTCGGTCCCCAGGCGCCGATTGTCCCGCCGGTCCGGCCGAGTCCTGTGGGGCCTGCGGCGCCACCGGCCGGACGGGGACGTTAATCCGTTTCTTCAGTCGTGCGAGGTGGTTCTTCCACGGCGATATGGTGCGTTGTCCTGCTCGGGGCAACGGTTGCTGTGGTGGACGCGGAACTGCGCCCTGCTACGCTGCAGGCGTTCGAACGGTATGTCAGGCTGACCGAAGCTCGCATCGACTCGGAACGAGGCGAACGCTTTCTCTGGCTGGATCGCATCGCTGGCAACCGTCGCGCAGAAATCACCGCGCAACTCGAACGCGGCGAGGTCGTGGTCGAGCAGCTTGAAACAACCGACCACGGCCGTACGATTGATGTCCCGTCCGGAATGGTTCACCACTGGGTCGCAGACGCGTTCGTACCCGGAACGACGCTGACGCGGACAGTGGCATTCGCGCAGGATTACAACCATCACGCGGAGCTGTTCCAGCCGGCGGTCGCCCGTTCGCGCCTGCTGGCGCGCAACGGCGACACCTTCCGTGTGGCGTTCCGATTCGTCCAGAAGCGGGTTATCACGGTCGTGACCGACGTCGAGTCCGAAGCGCGTTTCGCAACCGTCGACGCGTCGCGCTCGGAGGCACGTGTCTATGCGACCCGCATCTCCGAAGTCGAAGACGCGTTTTCGCCAAACGAGCGAGTCCTTCCACCCGGGGAGGGGCACGGGTACCTCTGGCGGATGAACACGTACTGTCGATTCGTTCAACGCAACGGTGGTGTCTACATCGAGTTCGAGTCGCTTTCCTTGTCGCGCGATCTCCCGCTCGGCATCGGATGGATGGTGCGACCGTTTGTCACCAGCGTCCCGCGCGACTCGCTGATCTTTACCCTGCAGACGTATGTCACGAAGCTCGGCCGGCGGGTATGATGCAACGCGGAATCTAGAGACACCTGATATGACACGACTTGCGCTCATAACGACGCTTCTGGTGTTCAGCGCGCGGCTTGCCGTCGCCGCGGATGCGGAAGTTGCCTCGTGGATGGTCGACGGCGTCAAGCGCGAAGCGATCGTCTACACGCCGAAGACGACATCGGGAAAGCTGCCGCTGATCCTGTCGTTCCACGGCCACGGCGACGACATGGACAACTTTCAGTACGTGGGCTTCCAGAACGTCTGGCCCGACGCGATTGTCGTCTATTTTCAGGGACTACCGAGCAACGACGGTTACCGCGGGTGGCAGGTCGAGCCCGGTGAGTACGGCGATCGCGATCTGAAGATGGTCGATGTCGCGCTTGCCGCGCTGAAGAAGAAGTACACCGTTGACGAAAACCGCATCTACGCGACCGGGTTCTCCAACGGCGCGCATTTCACCTACCTGCTGTGGGCCACTCGTCCGCAGGTGTTTGCGGCGTTTGCGCCGGTCGCGGGACGCATCCGGCCATCCGCGATGCCCAGGCAGCCGCGGCCGATCATCATCATCGGCGGCGCGCGCGATGCGCAGGTCGCGTTTCCAGATCAACGCGCCGCCATGGGCATCGCCGTTCGCCTGAACGGGGTCGAGGGCAACACCAAATCGTGCGGCGATGGCTGCACGTTGTACGGCGGCGATACCGCCGCGCCGGTGATGACGTGGATCCATCAAGGTGGGCACGAGTATCCCCGGCCGACGTCCTCGAAAATCGCCGAGTTTTTCCACGCCCACACGCTAGGCGGAAGGGACTAGGGTTTAGGGGTTAGTATTACCGCCGCAAGGGGGACAGGTTGATGCGCGCAGTTGCAATGGTGGTCGCGATGGTGCTGTCGGTGGCCGCGACCGCATCCGCCCAGGAATGGGACGAGTTTGTCAGTAAGGACGATGGCTTCAAGGTGGACTTTCCGGGTCAGCCGAAAGTCTCGACGATCACCTGGAAGTCGCAGCTCGATTACATCCTTCCCGGCCGTGTCTACACGGTGGAGAAAGGGAAGGAAAAGTATTCAGTGACGGTCGTCGATTACCGGCCGATCGAGCAGCAGGGTATCGAGCGCGCGAAGACCTGCGAGGAAGGCAACCAGCAGTGCCGCCAGAACGCCGGCATCATGGGGCCTGGCTACTGGAAACACGACGAGCGCGGCGCCGTGATGTACGCCACGTTCAAGCTGCTCCAACGCGATGCGAAGCTCACCAGCCTTGCGTGGGAATGGCAGGACATGGTGGAAGGCAACTTCATCCAGCTGACCAACAACACGGATCAGTCGCGCACGTTCGCGTACGTCGCAGCGCGCGATAACAAGCTGTATATCTTCGAAGGCACGGTGCCGAAGGGCTATCCGGAGCCGGGTCTCTTCCAGCAGTCTGTCGGCTGGGTCGACGCCAACGGCAACGGCATCCGCTATCAGGGCGTCGTGTACTCGAACGCGTACCACGGCATGGGTGTGTATCCGTCGCCTGTTGCCGGCGGGGGATTCCAGCCGCCAGCGCCGCCAGCGCAAGGCCGCTAGTCATGCGCGCGACCGCAGCTCTATTCGCGGCGGCGCTGTTGATGGCGAGCTCGGCACTGGCGCAAGAATGGGAGCAGTTCGTCAGCACGCAGGACGGTTTCAAGGTCGACTTCCCCGGTCAGCCGAAGGTCGCCGAGACGAGCTGGAAATCCGAATACGGCTACATGCTGCCCGCGCGCGTGTACTCGGTCGACAAGGGCAAAGAGCACTACTCGATGACCGTCGTCGATTACACCGGCATCCAGAAGCTGGGCCTGGAGCGACGCGCGAATTGTCCCGCAGGCGCCGAGCCGTGTCAGGGTGGACGCGAGGGCAGTCCGATCGGACCAGGCTACTCCGTGCAGGACATCCGCGGCGCGCTCGTGTATGCCTCGTTTCAGTTCATCAAACGTGACGCGACGATCACGCATTACCTGTGGAACTGGGAGGACCTGGTGGAAGGCCACGAGTTGCACCTCACCAACCATGCGGACCAGTCGCGGACGATGGCGTTCATCGCCATGCGCGAGAACCGGCTCTACATGCTCGAGGGCACAGTGCCGAAGGGGTATCCGGAGCCGGGTCTGTTCTTCCAGTCGCTCGGCTGGGTGGACAAGCAGGGCAACGGGATTCGGTATCAGCAGATTTACGTGAACGAAATTTATGGACTGGGTCTGTATCCCGAGCCCGGTCACAATCAGGGCGGTCAGGGACAGCCGCAGAGATAAATCCAAGCTCCAAGATCCAAGCTCCAAGTTCCAAGCTCCAAGCTTCGAATTTGGAATTTCCAGAGAGGTCGCTATGCGCAGGATGTTCATCGTCGTCGTCGCGGCCGCCACGCTGTTCTCGATTCACGCGGTCGCGCAGCAATCCACCCCGGACGCGGACAGTGTCATTAAAGCAGTGACCGCCGCGATGGGCACGGCGCGTCTGCGCTCGGTGCAGTACACCGGCACCGGCTCGATCAATATGACGGGTCAGGCGTACACGACCGGCGGCGCGTGGCCGCGCTATACCGTCACGAAGTACACGATGTCGGTCGACTATTCGCTGCCCGTCATGCGGCAGGAGCTGATTCGTATTGATGATGCGAAGGTGCCGCGCGGCGGCGGGGCAGGCGGCTACAACCCGCAGACGTTCCAGGGCGGCATCCGTCCGATTCCCGGCGACATCATCATGAACACCACGATCGACGCGCGCAACAATCAGAACGCCGCGATCCAGTTCTGGCTGACGCCGCACGGCTTCCTGAAGGGCATCGCCGCGAACATGGCGTCGGCGAAGACGGCGACGGTACGCGGCAAGAAGACGCTGACCTTCACCGCGTTCGGGAAATTCCCGTTGACGGCCACAATCGACAACGCCAACCTGATTGAAAAAGTCGAGGCGCTGGTGGACATCCCGTTCACGGGCGACACCGTGCTCGACGGCGCCTACACGAACTACCGCGATCTCGACGGCATCCGCTTCCCGATGCACATCTTGATGCGTGAAGGCGGGTGGCCGGTGCTCGAGATTAATGTGGCGCAGGTGAGCCCGAACGCGCAGGCGGCGATCGACGTGGTGCAGCGCGCGGCGGCACCGGCTGCCGCGGCGCCGGCTGCGCCGGCCGCGCCGCCACAACCGGTCAAACTCGCCGATGGCGTCTGGCAGCTGGTGCCGAACGGCGAGGGGAGCATCCTCGTCGAGTTCAAGGATTACGTCGTCATGGTGGAGGCGCCGGGCAGCGACGCGGTGACGGCCGCCTCAATTGCCGCCGCGCAGCGGCTGACGCCCGGCAAGCCAATCAAGTACGTCGTCAACTCGCATCACCATGCCGACCACGCGGGCGGAATGCGGGCCTATGTTGCGGAAGGGATTCCGATCATCACGCACGAATCGCACAAGAAGTATTACGAAGAGCAGATCTTCAAGAATCCACACACCATCAACCCCGATCGCCTGGCGCGGATGCCGCGCGCGCCGATGTTGGAGTTTGTCAAGGACAAGCGGGTGATCACTGACGGCAATCAGACCCTCGAAATCTATCTGATGAAGGATCAGCCGCACGCCGAAGGGCTGCTGATGATGTATCTGCCGAAGCCGAAGCTGCTCATTCAGGCGGATGCGTACATTCCTCGGCCCGGCGCGCCGCCGCTGCCCATGCCGAGCCCGTACACCACGAATCTGGTGGATAACATCTCGCGCTTGAAGCTGGACGTTACGCGCATGGTGCAAATCCATGGCGGCAGCAGCCCGTACACTGAGGTCCTCGAGGCTGCGGGGCGGCCGCGCTCCACGAACTAGACCGCGGCATTGGCGCGGCTCACGGCATATCGTGAGCCGCGCAGCGGCCTTCCGCACAACACGCGTTCATTTCTTCGGCGAGCGATGGACTGAAAGTTGCCCGTTCATCGCGTCGATGGCATTTACTGCGCTCGGTCCTTCGCTCCGTGCTATCCCCTTCGAGCGCTCCTGGCCGCAGGGCATTGCCACGGAGCTGTTGACCGAGGGGCAACGCCAGCATCTCGCTGAGATTGCAACTGTACGAACGTTTCGGCCTGGTGGACTCGTGTTCCATCAAGGCGCGCCAGCAGACGCCATCTTCATCGTTTCGCGCGGCGTGCTGAAGACCTTTCATGCGAACCGGAACGGCACGCAGCGGGTGCTCGCATTCTGGTTTCCGGCCGATGTGGTCGGCCTCGCAGAGAGCGGCCGCTACGTGAACAGCGTGCAGGCGGTTACCGCCGCCGCGATGTATGCGGTGAATGTCGAAGCATTGAAGGCCTCGTTCCGCCGCGACTTCGCGCTGCACTTTCAGTTTCTCTGCAAGGTGACGCATGAACTGCGGGAAGCGCAGGCTCGCCTGATTTCCATGGCGCACCACGGAGCGCTCTGCAAGGTCGCGGTGTTCCTCGAAATGATGCAAGGCAACAGCTCGCTGCGTGAGGATGGCAACGGGGCCGTGTGGCTGCCGATGAGCCGCATGGATGTGGCGAACTATCTTGGTCTCACCGCCGAGACGCTCAGCCGCGCCGTCGCACGCATGAAGCGGCAAGGGATCATCGAGACGTCAGACCGCCATCATCTACGCATCCTCGACCGCACACGGCTGCACGCCCTCGCCGATCCAGGCTAGCCGCGGCGGGCGCCGAACGCTGCGCTTGATCCCGATCAATGCACCGACAGGGGCGCCACCCTACGATAGGTCCAGCCGTTGATTTCCAGATTGAAGAGCCTGCTCGCAGCGCCCTGGCCTCGAACAGGGACGCAGGCGGCGCCGTGCCGCCACGACGAGCACGTCATCGATTCCGACGACCTGGTCGTGCTCGGTGAAGACCTTCGCAACATCCTCACGGTGTTGCTCGGGTCGGGTGGCGAATGCCCCGACGCGTGGCTGCGCGCCGATCGCATCGCGCAACGCCTGACGAGCGGCGATACGCTGTCGTGGCGGACACCGCGTCCACTCGATGTTGACGTCGTGGTCACGAGCTTCCGCGAGATTGTCGCTCTCGCCGTGGGCGATCAGATTCGTGTGACTTTCGACCTTGCGCGGACGGCGAAGTACGTGCTGGCGGAGCCCGAGGAAATCGAACGGATCCTGTTGAACCTTGCGGTGAACAGCCGGCAGGCGATGCCCGACGGCGGTACGTTGACGATTCGCACCGCCGCGGTGAAGGAGGTGCCGCCCGGATTGCGGCTGCCGTACGTGCGCGCGAAATCGTACGTGCGATTGACCGTCGCCGATTCGAGTACCGGCATGCCCTCTGCGACGCGGCATCGCGTGCTCGGGGCGGAGCCGCTGCGCAAGGAACATGGCACCCAGTTGACGCTTGCGGCCGTCGCGCATACGGTGCGACTCCTCGGCGGTGCGTTGCAGATCGAGGCCGATGACGGCCAGGGCACGCGCGTGGTCATCGATCTGCCCGCCGTCGAATCTGCAGACGGAGACCTGGCGAGCCTAATCGGTGCCGGTCGTCGTCGTTAGTCGTCAGTCGACGGTTTCCGGGAACGAGGAGACAGGGTCGATATCCACGGGAACGTCCCTGGCGGCGGCCAGCGCGGCCTTCAGGTCTGCGGGCATCTTGTCGTATTTGTTGAACCACGCATCGGCTCGCGCCCGGTCGCCGGTCGCTTCCTGTTCCAGCAGCTCCCTGGCCAGCCGCTCGGTGGCTGCGCCGATCTTCGTGTAGTCCACCCGATAGCGGCCGTTCACCTTCACGATCGCGCCCTGCTCGCTGTAGTAGTTGAACTCCATCATCTCCGCGCGGCCATGCGCCTCGCCAGTGCCGAACCGTACCGTGCGGAAAATCCCGGCGAGCTCCGACGCGTAGTACTCCTCCAGGCGCTCCTTCGGCAGCACGCCTTTGTCCACCAGCCACTTGAGCGCGTACATGCCGACGACGTCGGCCTTGGCTTCTTCGAGACCGGAGAACGAGCGTCCGATCGCTTCGCGAATCGAGACGTTCTTTCCCTTCACGCGGGCAAACGCAGGGCCCAGGCCATGGCAGATCTCGTGCATCACGGTCGTGGCGAGATAGCCGTCTGCCGACGCGCGCTTCGCCTGCACCGGGTCCATGACACGCGCGGCGAGCGGCAGAATCACCTCGTTCACGCGCGCATCCATGAAGTTCTTGAAGAAGATCTTCTTCGTTCCCTTCTGCTCGTGAATGCGCGGGTCGTTGGGCAGGTTGTCGGCGACTGCCTGGTAGCCGTGGCGCAGATCGCCAGCGCGGAAGGGCGCATCCATCACTTCCATCGGCGTCACGTGTCCACGCACCGACGGACGATCCGCGGGCGCGAGCGGCAGCGCATCCTGAATGTCGGGCACCCACTTCTGGTAGAGCGCGAGCTTCTGGCTCTCGACGTCGTTGCGAATCAGGATGGATGCGCCATATGAGGTCTTCACGCCAAGCAGATCGTCCAGATACGTCTCGTATGGCGCGTAGATGATGTCGAACTTCGGGTTGACCAGCTCGACCCACGCGATGTCGCTCGCGTAGTAGTCGTCGGTGAAGAGCGCGTCGGCGCGGAGACGAAGGAACTTCGCGAACGCGGGGTCGTCAGACAGATCGGCCGCCTGTTTCAGCGCCGCTGCGGCCGATTTGATGAACTGCGCGTACTCATCGTGGTATTTCGTGCCGACGAGATCGTTTCCCTTCCTCCGAACGATCGTGTACGGGTCGAACAGGATGGCCTTCTTGTCCGGATGCGCGGCGACGTATGCGTCGGTTGTCGCGCGCGTCAGGTCGGCGGGGTAGAGCGCGTGGCCCGGCGGCATTGGTTGCTTGCCGACAAACGGCTCGTTCTCGTTGACGAGATCCCAGCGGCTGCCGTTGATCCAGAGATAATGTCTCGTCTTCTGGGCGAGCGGAGTGTTCACCTTCTCGAGCGCCTTGTAGAGCGCCAGACCCTCGGGATCGCTCTGCCGCCAGAACATGTTTTCGAGCTGCCGCAGCGCGCTGACGAGCTGATCGACCATCTGCCGCTCGCGCGCGCTGAGCGCGGCGGCGTTGTAGGGCATCTTCACCGGCTTGAACCGCGCCAGGCGGGCATCGAGGTCGGGTGCAACTGTCTTCAGCGCAGCGGCGGCATCCACCGCGGGAAGGCTCGGCTGGGCGTGCGGTGAGGCCACCACCATCAACGCCGCCACGAGCGCCGCGACGAGCATCATCTTCATGCGGTCAATTGTCGCTCACGGCAGCGAGCGCAGGAACGCAATCACATCGGCCGCGTCCTGACGCGTCATGCGGAAACGGGGCATCGGCGGCTGCAGCTGTCTGCCGTCGCGCCCGATGGCTCCGCCGGTGAGCAGGCGCAGCGCCTGTTCGTCCGTATACCCGGGCAGTCCCTTGTTGCGCGGCGCGCGAGTGGCCCAGCCCTCTGGCGGCTTGAACGGAATCGGTGCGCCTTCGAACTCTTGATCCGGAAGGATGTTGCCGTTGGCGTCGCGCCGTGAATGGCATTCGATGCACATGGCGACGTGTTCGGCGAGGTAGCGGCCGTGTTCGATATTGCCGGCCGGCAGGACGCTCTTGCTGTGCGATGGTTCCGGTGTCTTTTGCTGTGGCGCGCGGGCGGCAGCCGCCGTTGCGGCCAGTCCGGCGAGCACCAGTGCTGCGACGAATGATCCCTGCTTCATATCCGCATTTTCCCATTGCGAAACGCAACTCGAAGCACAACAGCACCAGGCGGTTGTCGTCCCTTCTCTCAACAGCTATGCTTAGCGGCACTTCGACGCTGTTGCCGGCAACTCGACCCCGGAACGGCAGCGCCGGAATCCACGACAAGCGGTTTTTCAGAGGAGCTGCCGTTGCTGAAGCGGATCATCGCGACAGCGGTCGCGCTGCTGCTGTCGGCGATCACTGCCGACGCACAGTACTTCGGGCGCAACAAAGTGCAGTACGCACGGTTCCAGTTCGCCATCCTGGAAACGGAGCACTTTGATGTTTACTACTACCCGCAGGAGCGCGACGCGGCGGAGGTCGCGGCGCGCATGGCGGAGCGCTGGTACGAGCGCTTGTCCGAGACGCTGCACCACACGTTCTCGCGGCGGCAGCCAATCATCCTCTACGCCAGCCATTCGCACTTCGCGCAGACGTCGATCCTCCCCGGCTCTGTTCCGGAAGGCGTGGGCGGTTTCACCGATCATCTCGCCGGCCGCGTGGTCCTGCCGTTTGCGGCGGGTCTCGGCGAAACCGACCATGTCCTCGGCCACGAGCTCGTACACGCATTCCAGCGCGACATCCTGCGCAAACAGGGGCGTTCGTTGTCGATGCTGCCGCTCTGGTTCAGCGAAGGGATGGCGGAGTATCTCTCCGTTGGGACCGTCGATATGAACACGCGCATGTGGCTGCGTGATGCTGCGGCCAGCAAGCGCGTACCGACCATTCCTCAGCTGCGCGATCCGAAATGGTTTCCGTACCGCTTCGGTCAGGCGCTCTGGGCAGCGCTCGCGGGCGAGTATGGTTCTGACGTCGTCGTGCGCGCGCTTGCAGTGCGCACCGCACGCAACGCGATCGGACGTCTCGAGATCGCCACAGGGCATCCCGAGAAGGAACTGACTGCGCTCTGGAAGGACTACGTGACGCGGATCGCCGGCGAGGTGCCAGCGACCACCGCCGGCGAGCTGCCGCGCGTCGTCGGCGGCACGTCGCGTGACGGCCGGCTGAACGTCGGACCGTCACTCAGCCCTGACGGGCGACGGCTGGTGTTCATGTCCGAGCGGAATCGCCGTGCCGTCGATGTCTACCTCGCGGACGCGTCTACGGGCCAGGTGATGCGGACGATGGTGAGCACTGCCACCGATCCGCATTTCGATGCGCTTCAGTTCATCGAGTCCGCCGGCGCCTGGGACAGCACCAGCCGCGCGTTTGCGCTGGCGACCGTCAGCGACGGCCGCGCCTTGCTGACGGTGTTCGATATGCCGTCAGGTCGCGTCGCTCGGCGATTGGTCGTCTCTGAGGTCGACCAGATATTCACGCCGGCGTGGTCGCCCGATGGCACTCGCATCGCGTTCAGTGGCATGAAGGGCGGCGTCACGGATATCTATACCGTCGACATCGCCAGCGGTGAGGTTCGCGCGCTGACAAACGATCTCTATTCCGATCTCCAGCCGTCATGGTCTCCAGACGGCGCCGACATCGCGTTCACGTCCGATCGCTTCACATCGTCGATCGAGCGGCTCGAGTTTGGCCGCTACACGCTGGGTGCGATCGGCTGGCCATCTGGAACGGTGCGCGCGCTTGGCGGCACCGCGACGGGCAAGAACATCGATCCGCACTGGTGCGCGTCCGGAGATTGTCTCTATTTCGTGTCGGATGCTTCCGGGGTCAGCAACGTCTACCGGCTCGATCGTGAGTCGCTCGACGTCACCCGCATGACTGACGTTGCCGTGGGTGTCAGCGGGATTACGGCCCTCAGCCCGGCGATCTCCCTGGGCAGCGAAGGGACGCGCCTGGCGATGAGCGTCTATTCGCACGGGGCGTTTGAAATCCGCACGCTTGATGTGCATCGCCCGGGAGCTGCCGTACCAGTGGTTCGCTCCCTCGAGCGTCCATCCGCTCGATTGGCGGCAACAGCACCGGCGGCCGCATTCAACCGACGGCCGTACAAACCGAAGCTGTCGTTGTTTTCGCTCGGTCAGCCATACCTGAGCGCCGGTGGCGGCGCATTCGGATCGTACTTCCGCGCGGGCATCGGGTTCGGCGTCGGCGATCTCTTTGGCGAGCAGGAGCTCGATACAGCGCTCCAGGTCGGAAAGCGTGCAAGAGATTTCGCGGTGGACACGTCGTACGTCAACCGACGTTCGCGCTGGAACTGGGGCGTCACTGGCGCACAGGTCCCCTGGCTCGTTGGCAGCGGCTTGATGACCCACAACGCCGTCGATGACGCGGGCCGTCCCGTCATCGTGCGCGAGTCAGTGCTCGATCGGCAGCAGCACCGGCAGCTCTCCGGCCTGGTCATTTATCCGTTCAGCCGGGCGCGGCGTATCGAGCTGAACGCCGGGATCGACTCGGTCGCCTTCTCTCGCCAGGTCACGACCATGACCTACGCCGGCAACACGCTGCGACGCATCGGCGAGTCGACGACCGACGTTCCGTCGGCGCGAGCCGCCACATCAGCCGTGACGAGTGCGGCGTTCGTCCACGACACCACCGTGTTCGGTGCAACGGGTCCAGTCATGGGCGAGCGCTACCGCGCGGCCATCGGCACCACGGTAGGCGATTTGATGGTGACGACGGCGAGCGGCGATTACCGGCGGTATTTCGCCCCGACCGATCGATTCACCATTGCGACGCGGCTCGAACATGTCGCCCGCATCGGTCGGGACGTCACGGATCCACGTCTGCTGCCGCTCATCTGGTCGCCGCGCGAGATCGTGCGCGGGTACGCGCGCGATGGTGTGGTGGAGCGCGCCTCGCAGTTGTCGGTGGCGAATGTGGAGCTTCGCTCTCCGCTGTCGTCGATCGTCGGCCGCCCGACGGATCGCCTGCTCCCCGTCGAGCTCTTCGCCTTCTCCGACTGGGGCCGCTTTCGTGCGCCGGCGACGGTGGCCTTCAACGCCGCGTCGAGACAATTGTGGAGCGCCGGGATTGGCACGCGTGTCAACGCATCAGGCTTTGTGTTCGAGTTCAACGGCGCGCGCACGCTCTCGCCCGCTATGGGGTGGCACTTTGTCGTGAACTTCAGGCCCGGTTTCTGACGCGCAATATCGCCGGCATTTCGCTTCGGCGGAATCGGCGCTGCGTGACGCCACGCTCGACGACAACAGTAGCCGCGCGACCATCTCCAGCTCAGGTGCCGTAAGCGAGCACTGACGCGCAGGGCGGAGCCTGTCCGGTTTCCGCTTTGCAACGACGTCGTGCTATGAAACCCCTGATCAGCTTTCGCCACGTTGTGTTGTGGTCATTCGTGCTGTGCACGTGGGGCGTGCTGGCAACGCCTGTGGCGGCGCAGTACTTCGGACAGAACAAGGTTCAGTACCGACAGCTCGACTTCAAGGTACTTCACACCGCGCACTTCGACATTTACTTCTATCCGGAGGAGCAGGCGGGTACCGACATCGCCGCGCGCATGGCGGAGCGATGGTACGCGCGGCTGTCGAAGCTGTTTCGTCACGAGCTCCGCGGTCGCCAGCCGCTCATTCTTTACGCTTCGCCGACGGATTTTCAGCAGACCAACGTGATTCCCGGCGATCTCGGTGAAGGAACCGGCGGTGTCACCGAGCCGGTACGTCGGCGCATCGTCCTGCCGCTGGCGGGCCCACTCGCGGATACGGATCACGTACTCGGCCACGAGCTCGTGCACGCATTTCAATTCGACATCACAACCACCCCCGGTGCCGCGCCGGGCGAGAACGGAGCCGAGCGGCTGCCGCTCTGGTTCATCGAGGGAATGGCGGAGTACTTGTCGCTTGGACCTGTGGATCCAAACACCGCGATGTGGATGCGCGATGCCGCGCGCCAGGAGAAACTGCCGTCAATTAGAGACCTCGACGACCCGAAGTATTTCCCGTATCGCTGGGGCCAGGCATTTTGGGCGTACTTCGGCGGTAAGTACGGCGACGACCTGATTCCGGTGATGCTCTCGACCGCCGCCGTGGCCAACGACATGGACACCGTCACGAAGAAGATCGTCGGCGTCGATACGAAGCAGATGTCCGAGGAATGGCATGCCGCCATTCATCAGACCTACGACCGCATTCTTGCGTCGACGACACCGCCGGCTGGCGCTGGCCGCGCGGTGGTCACCGCGAAAGACGAAGCCTCAGAGTTGAACGTGGGACCGGCAATCAGTCCTGACGGCCGATGGGTCGCGTTCCTGTCGTCGCGCGGCCTGCTGTCGATCGATCTGTACGTCGCAGATGCGATGAGCGGAAAGATCGTGCGCAAGCTGACAAGCACGGCCACCGATCCGCACGTTTCGAGCATCGAGTTCATCTACTCCGCAGGGTCGTGGGACCGCGAGAGCAAACGTCTGACCATTGCGACCATCGCATCCGGACGGCCGGCGCTGGCGATTTACGACGCCATCAGTGGCGGCAAAGAGCGCGAGATCAAAATTCCTGAAGTCGATCAGATTCTGAATCCAGCATGGGCGCCCGACGGCCACGCTATCGTGTTCACCGGCCTGACCCAGGGCCTCAGCGATCTGTTTGTGTACGACCTTCGCGCATCGCGTCTGCAGCGGCTGACCAACGACGCCTACGCAGAGGTGCACCCGTCGTGGTCGCCCGACAGCCGGTTGATTGCGTTCGCGACGGATCGGTTCACCACGAACCTGGACACGCTCGCGCTTGGCCACTACGAGCTCGCGACGTTCGATCCCGCGAACAGCCGCGTGCAGCGCGTTCAGACATTTG